>Ga0210099_1000002_pt1 | contig 321167 bp, 262 predicted proteins | sample Joice_ThreeSqA_D_4_FD_184872 | JGI IMG/M metagenome (GOLD analysis project Ga0210099, IMG submission 184872) | Wetland microbial communities from San Francisco Bay, California, USA, that impact long-term carbon sequestration - Joice_ThreeSqA_D2... | ecosystem: Environmental > Aquatic > Marine...
GGTTTTGTGAAGCAGGGATATGTGGATCATACCATGTACTCAACCACCTCCATGCTGCATACCATTGAGCTGATCCTCGGGCTTCCCCCCATGAGTCAGTACGATGCATCGGCCCCGCCCATGTATGGATGTTTTGATACAAAACCTGATCATCCGCCTTTCTCGGAACGGGCCATCAATGTCGATCTGAATGAAAAGAACACCGTGGTGAGTGCATACTCCGAGCTAAGCGAAAAATTTGATTTTTCCAAAGAGGACAGTGCCCCGGATATCAGTTTTAGTGAGGTGATATGGAAAGCGGTCAAGGGCCTTGACAGTCCATGCCCATCACCGGTGCATGCAGCATTTGTTGCAGCCGGGGATGAGGATTAGGATTAGGGAAATGGTTGGCTGTCGAAAATAATAACAGCCAACCGACGGGTCATCACCCCATCTTGATGATGATCAGAGCAGCTACAAACAGGGTTAAAAAATGATATGCCAGATTAATGAAAGTCAGTCTCCATGATCTTTGTTCCCAGGTAGTTGCACCAATATGGGTGGGTACATAGTATCCCAGCCAGATGAAAAAAGAAGTCGTTAGTACTGCTGAAAGACCAGTTTTCATATCTTCCATACCTGGTACATGACTCCATGCAAACACATCATGTGCAAGCACATAGGCCATTAAAAAGTTACCAATAACCATCATCAGCATACCACGCAACATAACACCGACCTTAGGCTTTTCAGACGTATCAAGCTTCATCTCTTTTGCCCATGCTTTTCCGAATAGCGGCGTATACCAGAGCCAGCCCAATACAAAATTTGCAATGACAGCAAGAACCACTGCCAGGTAGTTAATTGAGATTTCCATTTCTTTGATTTTTTGGATTAGTTAGCAATATTGAAGATAAACTGCTTAGACTATTATTTTGTTCAATATGGAGTTCCTTCTGCTCTCTGGTTTTTAAAGGCTTTCAAATACCAGATGAACTCATCAAGAAACCTTGCAGATGATGATTCGACTCTTTGACTGACAGGAACAAGGTTATCATCAAAGACCTCACCAATGTGAGGAAATGGAAGTATGGATGAGATTGCCGGCATTCCCAATTCACCAGTAATGACCCTCAGGTGTACGGCAGCGCGGACACCTCCGAAAGAGCCGGAAGAATAGGATGCAATAGCAGATGGTTTAAAGTAGTATTCGCTCTGAAAATGATCGAGCAGATTTTTCAGTACGGGTGGAATACTATGGTTATACTCTCCTGTTACAATCAGAAATCCATCCGAACTTTTTAATATCCGTGCAAGTTTTTCCATCAATTCAGGCGCTGTACCCGGTTCATGCTCCTTATACATTTTATCAAGCAGGGGTAAGCTGAATTCAAGCGGATCGATAAAATTGACCTGAATATCTCTATCCTGCAGTTTTCTCTCAAGATACCTTGCTGCTTTAATCCCCTGCCGCTCGCTTCTGACGGAACCGTATATTAAACTTATACCCATTTCTATTCTACTTTGAATAATTTGTCGTATAAGTTGCCATTCCTTACAGCAACACATGGGCAGATGTTCATGCTTATATTACAACTGCCTTCAGAACTTCTTATAATAAGTAGCAGAGAAATATTTAATCAATTTTAAGTACCTTTAGCCATGAGGGGCGTTAGCTCAGTCGGTTCAGAGTGCATGCTTCACACGCATGAGGTCACTGGTTCGAATCCAGTACGCCCCACTTGAAGAAATTTAAGTCCATAACCCCCATCGAACCTTCCTGCAAAAAGACGATGTACAATTCACGTGAGGAGGCCGAAGAGATGATCCGGTATATTCAGGAAAACAGGATCGTTAGGGAATTGCGGGCCTATCAATGCTCCGTCTGCGGCAAGTGGCATTTAACGAGCAAATCTTAATATCTGCTGATATTGCAGCCGTCATCTTCTATTTCCGTTCCCTTTGACAGCATCAACCTTTTCTGTCTCGCATGGACTCTTTGGGCGGTTATTCCCGTTCCCGGATACGGGAGCCCTGCTGGCGTTTATACATACAGACCAGTGTCCCATGGATCCTGGATTCTTGGTGCTGACAGTCACCTCCAGGTTACCGGTGAAAAGATAATATTGTCCCGAACGGACAGCATAGGGTTGACCACTCACCATGGCATCACCGCCACCGCCAATGGGCATGAAGAACAGGCTGGTGGCACGACCTGAATAGCTGAAGTTTGAGTTGGTAAGGTTATCGCGGGAGAAAGTCCCAGAAGGGGTTACCAGGCAGAACTGCCAGTCTGCATTCCCCGGATTAAACCTGACCCCGCAGGCTTCTTCTTCAACGACAACGGGAGTGGAAACTGATACTGTTTCAGATTTAGAGTTTATTCCGCAGGTATTGCTTACAGTTACAACGATGGTGTGTGATCCTGGAGTCAGTTTGAACTTGGCATTCAGCTCCCCGGTTGCAGGAACGAACTGGAAACCACTGTTGGCCCTGCCGTCAAGAGTGAACGAGATATCGGATTTGTTCTTCACACCTGTTGCCGATCCCCTGAGTTCATGCGTGGCATCATCACGGTTTACTTCATTGATGCTAAAGGCAACCGTTGGAGGTGTGCAGGGTTCATCTATCACTACAGGTATATAGCTTATACTTGCGGATGCATTGGCTTCCCCGCACTCATTCCTGGCGTTCAACGAAATGGTGTTGAGTCCGCTGGTGAGTGGTATGGAACCGCTTAAAATATTGTTGGAAAAACTGAAATTAACTGATTTCCCATTTACAAGTAATCTCAGCTGGCTGGTGTTGGTAATGTTCCTTATTTCAGCCTGTACCGCATAGGTTTGACGGTTGGTGCTGATCGGACCCTGGGCCGGATCAATGAGCCTGATCTCAGGTCGGGAACAGGGCAGGGCCTCCTTCAGCCTAATGAATACCTGGTCCTTTGTTGCGTTGCCTGCCTCATTTTGTGCGTTGATGGTCAGAACATTACTGCCTTCTTTAAGAGCAACCCTGGCAGTCAAAGTCTTAGAACTGAAGTTAAAATTGAAATCACGGGTATTCATTCCGTTGATATTCAGTGTGATGTTTTCTTTTGAACTGACATTCATAACTGTAGCGCGCAGCTCTTCGGATGGTGCGTTGGTCCTGAACGGATAGGTGGCAGGTATGATGATATTAATCTCCGGTGGGGAGTTTGTTACGACAGGATCATGATGAACCGGATCCTGACGATCCGGATCCTGACGAACCGGGTCCTGGTATACAGGATCGTAGATTACCGGATCATGGTAGGTAATGGAAGTCCTGTCCGATGCAGTTCCGGCTTCATTTTGGGCGGTGATCTCGATATTATTGACACCTTCCGCGAGGAAGAGGTTAACAGATACAGCACCATTTTCGCTGAAAGAAAAATTGTAGACAGGGTTTCCGTTGATTGTCATCCATACATCGTTTCGTCCAGGCACGTTCTGGGTTTTAGCGCTCAGGGGGAAACGTTTATTATTAACCTCGATAGGAACAAAGGGATTTGTGAACCGTACAGTGGGCAGGGCAATCTCTTCCTGGATATTGAAAAGGACGTTAAGCTGGTCCCTGGCACTGCCGGATTCATTGGATCCAGTGATAAGCAGAATGTTATCACCATCACTCAACAAAACGCTTGTATTAACCATTCCTGAGACCGGGTCAAAATCAAAGGAAGTATTTCTACCGTTCAGTGTGAGTTGAATATCCTCGTTGCTGCTGATATTTTTAACACTGGCGGTCACATCCATCCTGTCATCAGGAGAGGTGACCCGGCTTTGCCACGGGGAAGTAAATTCTACCCTGGGTGCTGGGATCACTGGCTCACGAGGATTATCAAGCGTAATCATCACTACATCCTCTGCCGTTGCTGTCTGGTTTGTAGCCTTTATTGTGAACCCGTTTTCTCCCTCACGCAGCCTGACATTCGCTAAAAAGGTCCTGGTGTCTGCATTGTAAGTGAAGCGATTGTTGGGATATCCGTTCTGGTAAAAGGTGATGTTGTCCGGTCCGCTCACATTGGTAACGGTGGCTCTTATGGTATGGGTGGGGGTTTCCGTATGGTAAGGATCAGCAGAGGGATCGGTAATATTCACGGACGGGCGCGGTAAGGAACCCGTTACGACGTGGTTGTTGGTTCCGGTGTTATTGCTGTTGTTGTTGTTTACGCCGGTGGAGTAGTTGTTTGTCTTATTGTAATAGGAGCCCCCGCCTCTGAGATTCCACCTGAATTCCAGGGTTATATAATTGTTCCGGTCAATTCCGGACCCGTCAATGATACGGTTGTCGAGATCGATGCCGACGAAGCTGTTTTTTTCGGTCAGGTAAAAATTGGTTTTGTATTCAATCCCTGCAGTAATGGACCTTGAAATTTGGTATCCGACAAAAAGGCCCGCAGTCGGCAGAAGGGCTGCCTTGTTCACAAGGCGAGTTTCAAAATTCCCGTCGCTGAGTGTGACGAGGTCCTCATATACTAAATTTTTGTCACGATTCGGATCGATACCGCTAAAGTTGTACAGGTTGTTCCCGGCATCGTAAAGATCTGTATAGGTGCGCCCGTGGGTGATGCCCGCACCGGCGAACCCGGTGATCACGATCCCGGTATGCTCCCTCAGCCGGTTCAGGGTAAGACCCAGTTCCAGGTCATAATTAAAGAAGCTGTAGCGGATATTACTGAAAGTATTATCGGGATTGATCCTGTGGTCATATGCCTTGTTTTGTCCGGCCAGGAACCGGAATTTCCAATCAACACTTAAGAAAGCACTTTCCCGCTGATAGAGTGGACTTCCAATGCCGAAGTCAAATCCAAATCCCCTTGAATTGGCCAGATCCGATTTCTGATAGGATGTTCCGCCGCCCAGACCGATGGTCAGTCCTCCGTTTGTTGTAAAACTCGTCTTTTGTGCCATGCTGTTGTTGAATACAAACATGGACAGCAGAAACAACCAGAGGGCAGGTTTTATTGCTTTCATCGTGGATGCCTTTAGGCTTTCATACGATAACTGGCAGATATGGTTCAGTTTAAGTGCCGGTTAGTGCAAGTTATTACCAATCAAATACATTATTATTTCGAGATTCCTTCAATAAAATATTTGTGCTATATTATGTACCTGAAAATAGCATTGGCTTACTTTCATACCGGCAATGAGTAAAAAATGGATTAGAATATTGGCTCCGCTTATCTTCTGTTTCTATTTCTGTGCATTCATGGAAATTGAATTCGGAGGACGTGTCGAGCAGAGCTGGACCGATGAATACGATACCTATGCGATCAGTACGAAAGTGTCGTGCCCCGGATGTCATTCCTTTTCCCTGAATCATCCGGTCGATATGTCTGCTCCAGACGGGGACAAGCCGTTCATCAGTAAATTACTGGTTACTGAGAATATCACATCAGGGTCTCGGGTCATCCAGGAGACCTGCAAGGTTTTCATAAAGTACGAAGCCCTCCTTCTTTAGCCCCGGGAAATCCCCCCGATTACATTTTATCAATAAGATCATTCATTCGAAAAAACAAAAAACATGATCGAAAGAATCATCCGTTTATCTATACATAATAAAGTACTTGTCGGGATCTTCACAGCTGCACTGGTTGCCTGGGGTATTTTTTCACTGGTGCACCTGCCCATCGATGCTGTGCCCGACATCACAAACAACCAGGTTCAGGTGATCTCTCTTACCCCAAAACTTGCAGCCCAGGAGGTGGAACAGTTCATTACCAGTCCAATTGAGATCTCCATGAAACTTATCCCCGATATCATTGAGATCAGGTCCATCTCAAGGTTCGGACTCAGTGTGGTGACCGTGGTATTCAAGGATAAAGTGAACATTTACCTGGCACGGCAGCTGGTGGCAGAAAAGCTGAAGGAAGCCGAGGAACTGATACCGGCCGGGCTTACCAGTCCCGAGCTTGGTCCTGTTTCCACCGGGCTTGGCGAGATCTACCAGTATGTAGTCAGGCCCCTGCCCGGCTACGAAGATAAGTATACACCAATGGATTTGCGTACCATTCAGGACTGGATCGTGCAACGTCAGCTGGCCGGCACGCCGGGACTGGCTGAGGTGGGCGCCTGGGGAGGCTTTGTGAAGCAGTACGAGATCGCACTCGATCCGTCAAGACTGAAGAACCTAAACGTTTCTATTGCGGAAATTATGGATGCCCTGGAAGCGAACAATGAGAATACAGGCGGAGCATATGTGGAAAAGGGAACGAACGCCTATGTGATCCGGGGAATCGGCATGGTTGGATCTCTGAAGGACATCGAAAGAATCGTTGTCCGGACCAGGGACGGCATCCCGCTTCTGGTCAGGGATGTGGCCCATGTCCATTTTGGACATGCCATACGTTACGGGGCCGTTACCAGGGACGGCGAAGGGGAAGTGGTTGGCGGCATTGCCATGATGCTGAAAGGGGAGAACTCGGCCGAGGTCATTAAAAGGGTGAAGGAACGTGTCGAGGAGATCAAAAAGTCCCTTCCCGAAGGGATTACCATTGAGCCTTTTGTCGACCGCACTAAACTGGTGCACAATGCCATCCATACTGTGAGCAAGAATCTGACCGAAGGGGCTCTGATCGTTATTTTCATCCTCGTTCTGCTGCTTGGAAGCCTGAGGTCGGGACTGGTCGTGGCTTCTGTTATCCCCTTATCCATGCTTTTCGCTGTTTCCATGATGCGGGTTTTGGGCATATCTGGAAACCTGATGAGCCTGGGGGCCATTGATTTTGGCCTGATCGTGGACGGAGCGGTAATCATCGTGGAGGCCACTGTTCACCACATTTCTTCGCGCTCTTTGAAACAAAAACTTGAACTCCACGAAATGGATGAAGAAGTGTTCATTTCCTCCTCCACGATCCTTAAGTCAGCCTCTTTCGGGATCCTGATCATCCTGATCGTCTACATCCCGGTCCTGACACTTTCGGGAATCGAGGGGAAAATGTTCAGGCCCATGGCAGAAACGGTTTCCCTGGCCTTGTTGGGTTCGCTCATCCTTTCGGTAAGCTATGTGCCTGTGGCCTCAGTACTGTTCCTGAGCAGGCGGGGGGCATCCAAAAAAAACCTTTCAGTAAGACTGATGGACAGGATATACAAGGTCTACAATCCTGTCATTGAATACACCCTCGAGCACAAGACCATGGTGATCATGACAGGATTGGCACTTTTTGTTATCAGTGCATGGCTGTTTACGCGATTGGGTGGCGAATTTATCCCCCAGCTGGAGGAAGGTGATTTTGCCATAGAGACAACGCTGATGCAGGGGGCTTCCCTTACACAATCCATCGCGGCTTTTTCAGCTGGGGAGAAATTGCTGAAAGAACGATTCCCTGAGGTGATGACCATCGTGTCGCGTATCGGTTCAGGAGAAGTGCCTTCCGACCCGATGCCTGTCGAAAACGGCGACATGATGGTCATCCTGAAGGATAAAAAAGAATGGGTGAGCGCAGGATCGGCCGAAGAACTCCGAGAGAAAATGGAAGCAGCTCTTTCGGAAATCCCTGGCGTTCGCTGGGAAATATCCCAGCCCATCCAGATGCGCTTCAATGAACTCATGACGGGAATTAAACAGGATGTGGCTGTAAAAATATACGGAGAGGACATGGAAATCCTGAACGATAAGGCCAATGAGGTGGCTGGACTCATATCCGGAGTAAAAGGGATTACCCCACCTTATATTGAGAAAGTCACCGGCCTTCCGCAGATTGCCGTGGAACTCGACCGTGACGCACTGTCCCGCTTCGGTGTCTCCGTGTCAGAGGTTAACCGTGTATTGCGAACTGCATTTGCAGGAGAAAAGGTCAGTACGGTTTACGAGGGTGAAAAACGGTTCGACATGGTAGTAAGATTGGATAAGGAATACAGGAATGACATTAACGATGTTGAAGCCCTGTACATTCCTCTTTCTTCCGGCGCACAGGTTCCCATTGGGCAACTCGCACGAATTGAATATGTGGACGGACCTTCCCAGATCTCGAGGGACAATGCCGAACGAAGGATCTATATCGGTTTTAATGTGCGCGGCAGGGACGTGGAATCCGTAATTGAAGAGATAAGGACGATCCTTGACATGCGCTTGCAGCTTCCGCCGGGCTATTACATCACCTACGGGGGGCAATTTCAAAACCTTGAACAGGCCAGGAATAGGCTTTCGATCGCGGTTCCCGTCGCCCTGACACTGATCTTCGCCCTGCTCTATTTTGCCTTCGGGTCGGCCAGACAGGCTTTGCTGATCTATTCCGCCATTCCCCTATCAGCAATCGGTGGTATATGGGCATTGTACATCAGGGGGATGAACTTCAGTATCTCTGCGGGTGTAGGCTTTATTGCACTTTTCGGGGTGGCCGTTCTGAACGGAATTGTACTCATCAGTTATTTTAACCAGCTACGGGATGAAGGAATGAGTGATATTTATCAACGGGTCAGGGTAGGGACAAAGGTACGCCTGCGGCCCGTGATCATGACCGCTTCCGTGGCTGCACTTGGCTTCCTGCCGATGGCTATATCCAGATCGGCCGGGGCCGAAGTCCAGAAACCCTTGGCGACTGTGGTTATTGGCGGATTAATAACGGCTACATTGCTTACGCTGGTGCTGCTTCCTGCCCTGTATATTGTCTTTTCCGGAAGAAATTCCGATGGTAAAGTAAAGAAAACGACCGGAAAACAGGGTCCGGTAAGATCACTATTCATAACGGTTTTGTTGTCCCTGACCGTTGCCTCTGCACAGTCTTTTGGACAGTCGGATACGGTAAGACTCAACACTGAAGCGGATGCTTTGCGTAACGGCATGGAGAACAGTCTTCTTCTCAGGTTGGCAGATCTTGAAGTGGAAAGGCAGCAGCTGTCCCGAAAAAGCGCGTTTGATCCCGGGAAAACAGGGATCGATTTCGAATATGGGAATACTGACAGTCCTGTGGCCATTGACAATTCTTTTGAATTCAGCCAGGACTTTGATTTTCCGACAGTGTATATCCAACAGTCAAAAATGGCGGAGGCTAGAGTCAGGAGCCGCCAGCTGAACAGGGAAGTGGTCAGGAACGCTCTGGTGAGGGATATACGTCGTGTCTGGAACCAATATCTGTATGCTGTTGAAGTGAACCGGTTGCTGCAATACCAGGACAGCCTTTACCGGGATTTCCTGGGGGCTGTGGAGCTCCGTTACAAAACCGGGGAAAGCAGCCTTCTGGAAAAGAACGCTGCACTGGCATTACAGATGGAAATAGGAAATGACTACAAAAGATCAGAACGGGAAGTAATCATCCATCTTGAAGAGCTGAGAAGTCTGCTGAACACGGAATCACTGGTAATAAGTCCCGGCATCCGGTTCGGATATGTTGGATTCCAGGGAGTACCTGACAGCCTTTCCGCCGACAACAATCCTGCCATGGTGTACCTCCGGCAGCAAATTGAAATTGAAAACCGGATGATAAGATTACAGCAGGCGAAAGCGATGCCGGGATTATCGATAGGATACCTGAACCGGACATTTAATGAAGGCAGTGTGGACGGTACAATGTCCTCATCCTATGATCCGTCGGACAGGTTTTCAGGGATACACGCCGGTATCAGCATTCCATTATGGTACCGTCCCTGGCAGGGGAAAGTGCAGGAAGCGAAAGTGAATGCACAAATCGCCGAGAACAATTATACTTACCGGTTCCAGACTCTACAGAAAAGCATTAAGGTTGCATGGCAGAAATACATGCAGTATAAGGATGTTGCAGATTATTATGAACTGCATGGTGTCCCGCAGGCCGGACTGCTGATAGAAAATGCAAATAAAAGTTTCGCCGCCGGCGAAATAGGTTATGTGGAGTACCTGCAGCATGTGCGTAATGCTCTGGATATTAAAACTGGGTACCTGGAAAATCTAAACAACTATAACCAGGCTGTAATCCAGATTGAATACCTGACCGGTTTCAATCTGGATGAATAGGCACTGTATAATTGAATTAACTTAGGAGATAACAACCATGAAAAAATACAATTACCTGCAATCATTATTCATACTTGTGATACTGGCGACGGCCTGTGCACCGGGGGGAAATGAGCATCCAGAAAATGAGGAAGAGAACGAAACAGTAACCGAGGCAAGATTTACCCCGGTCCAGTATAAAAATGCGGGTATCGAGCTTGGACGGATAGAATACCGAAACCTGAGAAGTGTTGTCCGGTCCGGAGGTTACCTTGAAGTGCCCCCGCAGCATAAAGCTGCTGTTGCACCGGTTATGGGTGGCATGATAAGGAAGATCTTCGTAATGGAAGGCAATGAGGTTAGGAAAGGGCAAATCCTGGCCATGCTGGAACACCCTGATTTCGTTAAGTTACAGGAGCAGTACATCGAAGCACTTGCCGGTTTCAGCTACCTGGAAAAGGAATATGCCCGGCAAAAGGAGTTGAGTTCCGGCAATGTGAATGCGGAAAAGGTGTTTCAGCAAACCGAATCCGATTATCAGGCTGCCAGGGGGCATGTCCGTTCACTCGAAGCGCAGTTAAGGATGCTGTCCCTGGATATTCAGAAGGTGGCGGAGGGAAATATTCTGCCTTCCGTGCCCTTATATAGTCCGATTGACGGATCTGTAAGTCATATCAACGGGAGCATAGGGGCATTCGCGGAGCCGGGTAAGCCCATTTTTGATATTGTAGACAACAGTCAGGTTTTAGTTGAGCTGGCTGTATATGAAAAAGATATGTACAGGGTAAAACCGGGCCAGGGGGTGGAATTTGTGCTTCCCGGCCAGGGCAATGAGGTCATCAGTGGAAGTATATTCGGTATCGGCAAAATCCTTGAGGATGATACAAAAGCACTTGCTGTCCATGCCAGCATCATGGGCAGATCGCAGGAGTTGATCCCGGGCATGTTCGTGAATGCACTGATCGAGATCGGTTCGGATTCCGTGCCGGTCCTTCCCCGGCAAGCTGTGGTTGCCGAGGCAGGTAAGAAGTACATCTTTATCAGGGATAAGGAAGGGAGTGCTCCCTATGGAGATATCGTATTCAGAAGGATTGAAATTGAAACAGGACTGGAGGAAATGGGATATGTTGAAGTGCTTCCACTGGAGGAATTTGCACCGGATTCGGAGATTGCCGTGGAAGGAACTTTTCATATCCATTCGGTATTTAAGCCAGGGGTTGACCAGGAATGAAACTGCTCGCATATTCCCTTCAAACACGTTTTTCGGTTATAATCCTGTCGATAAGATCCAGTGGCACCCACTCAAACAGGCGTTGATCTGTTAATCCGCATTCCCATTCTGAACGTGTGATCTCTTTTCTTGATTCAGTTATCAGAAATGTGCGTTTCTTGAATTGCCTCGCCAGGTGAAGGATGAGGTGGGTGCCGATCTTGTTCAGGAATTTCGTTTCCAGGAGTGCATCACAACCCATCAAAATGATATCTGCATGACCGAGTGCACCTTTTATGTCTGCATCATCTATTATATTAGCATGAATCATTAATTCCCGCATTCGTTCATGCGATATCTTTCCTTCCTCGCCGGGAGAGGAAAGGGTTTGAAGGACACGGAAAGGGACATGCCTTTTATGAAGCTGGTTCAGCAGCGAAATAACTGTCTGGCTGTGACTATGGGTAAGTATGGTTTTGCCCTCCGGGTTATACTGCTGCATGAAATTCTCTGCGATCTTCCCGTCACTATTGTGCCAGTACTGCCTGTAATCTGTTAAATACCGCAGGGGTTCTCCGGGAAAGTCATTCTCCTGACCGGCATGCATGATCAGCGTTGTAAGAAAATTCTCTATGGCAGCAAAGTGATGGAGTTTCTCTCGTATCGTGTTAACCCTATTGCAGAAGGCCTCTGCTTTCAGGTCTGCCCCCTGCAGTTCTTTCTCAAGTGCGGGAAGCAACCGGTTCAGCAATGCAACAGATCCTGATTCGCGGTCACTCAGAATAAGACTGATTTCATCTGGCATGGGGACAGGGTTACCTGCTGCAATTTAACGAGTCAGGATATGCAAGTCAAACTTTTAGTTTGGTTGATTGTTTAGGGTATACAAACCTTAAGTTCATTTAGAGATGAGAATACATATATTTATTACCGGAATTTTGCTCGTCCTGATGGGGACGGTGTATGCCCAGACTACTTTTTACGACTTTACTGTCAAGGATATCAGCGGGGAGGAGTTTTCCCTGTCACAGTTGAAAGGCAAAAAGGTGCTCGTAGTGAATACCGCATCCAAGTGTGGATTTACTCCTCAGTATGAAGGCCTTGAGAAGCTCTACGAAAAATATAAGGGCGATAATTTTGTAATCATCGGATTTCCGGCAAATAATTTTGCGAATCAGGAACCGGGGACCGATGAAGAGATCGCCACATTCTGCAAGAAAAATTACGGGGTTACCTTCCCGATGATGAGCAAGATCTCGGTCAAGGGAGACGATCAGGCTCCGCTTTATAAATGGTTGACTTCTAAGAGTGAGAACGGAGTGGAGGACAGCAAGGTTGCCTGGAATTTCCAAAAGTATATGATCGATGAAAAGGGACAGCTGGTGGGACATTTCGCGTCCAATATCAAACCTGAAAATGAAAAACTGGTCAGCTGGATCGTGAATGGAGGAACTTAATCAGACTGGTCTGCGCTTTGCTTTCTTCGTGCTTTGATACACCGCCTGATATTAAGGTAAAGGCTGATTGTCAGCGCGATGATCAGGCCCCATAAAGTAACAGTATCGACCAGGGACTGATCGATGGGAAGTCCGGTCAGCCGCGTAAAGAGAAAGCTGAGGTAGGAATCGGGTAGATTGGTATATCCCAGTTTCTCGAGGATATTAAAATGCCAGTCAGTCAGCGGGCAGTATCCAAACCCGTAAAAGATCCCCAGGATCGACCAGGATCCGGCGGTCACCAGGAGTGTGATCAGATTCGCGAGCCTGGTTTTTTTCCAGATCCATCCAAAAAGGTTGAACAGTACGAGGCATGTGTGAAATACCGTAAAGAAGATGTCGAGAAATTTCATCGATCCTTGTTTAGTCCTTGTGAAGATGAATAAGTTACTACATTTCGGCGTAGCATTCAAGACAGGATCAGGTTCATCCCCCGGCAAAAGACCTGTAAGCGGGCCATTCCAGATTAATCCTCCGGGCCAGGTCCAGCCTGATGGTGTTATAGTCAGGATGGTTTGCCAGATTCCGGTTTTCAGCCGGATCGGATACTAGGTCGTACAGTTCCACCCCCTTTAATTCCCCTGCCTGCTTCTCCTGGTTGTCCCATGTATACCACTCCACGTAGTGATATTTATCCGTGATCATGGAGTATCCCATATAACGGCCTCCGTCGGGCGAGACGCGGGGTCTGCGGTGAAACTGTGTGAATACAGCCTTCTTCCCCGGGATTGCCGGGTTATCCATGACAGGGACCATACTTTCGCCTCCCAGGATCTCTGGAATGGGTATTTTCGCCAGTTCACACAGGGTCGGGTAGATGTCCACCGATTCGGTCAGCTGCCTGCAAACCTTTCCTTCCTCCATCTTTCCGGGTACCCGTAGGATCAAAGGCACCCGGGTATCATTCAGGTAATTGGTCTGTTTGCACCAGCTGCCATGCTCCCCGAGCTTCCAGCCATGATCTCCCCACAACACAACAATTGTATTCTCCCGCAATCCCCGCTCTTCCAGTCCAGCCAGTAACTTTCCCACACAGGCATCCACATAGCTGACACATGCATAATAGCCGTGCTTCAACAACCGGGCCGTATCTGCCGATAGCTGGAACACCGAAGGATGCCTCACATATTCAAGATCGTAGCAACCTGTAAGCTCGTAAGCGGAATTCATGGCCATGACCGGGGAGTCTTCCGGGAGGTAGGGGTTCCTAGCCCGGGGCAGGCTGTCTCGGTCATAGAGGTCCCGGTACCGTTTGGGTGCCACAAAAGGCAGGTGCGGCCTGTAATATCCCAGGGCCAGGAAGAAGGGCTGGTCCTTTGATTTCAGTCTTTTGAGGGTCTCCAGCGCCAGTTCCGTCTGGGCGCCATCGTAAAATGCCGTGTCGGGGGCTTCCGAGCATTCAGTGGAACGCCCATAGGCCCAGCCACCTGCATAAGCCCTGGGATTCTGCCTGAGCCTCTCTTCCCTTACCTTTGCCAGCTCTTCCTTGATGGCCTCGTCATAGTAAAAAGACTCCGGATCGCGGTCGACCATCTCTGCTGTTTTGTAAGCTGCGGGCCTCAGGTCCGGTTCATCGAAGGAAACCGAGTCAGGCATGTGGTTGTGAAAGATCTTGCCCATAGAAACGGTATAGTACCCATACTGGTGAAAATACTGAGGCATGCTGGCACGGGAAGGAGCGCAAACCGCTACCTGGCAGAAATTCCTGTCAAACAGGATCCCTTCCGAAGCCAGCTGATCGATGTGTGGTGTAAGGATCTCATCCACCCCGTAACAACCCAGTTCGGGCCGCAGGTCATCTATGGCAATAAACAGGATATTGGGGCGTACGGGTATGCTATTTTTAGCACCGGTACACTGAATGAGTCCCAGGGCCGAAAGTGTCAGCAGGGTGAATATAAATCTTGATCGTGTCATATAAATAGAATTGAATGAGCGTTCAATTTGCCAGGTGGGCTGTTGAATTTCTGCTAATATCCAGATATGTTGCGATTAATCCAAATCCAGCAACCACTCCTTGAAAACGGGATTTGTAATGTTGAAACAAGTAATTCATTCATCTGATTGATCGTGCATTCCACAATTATATGATTGTATTCATCGTTACTATTATTCATACACTATCTTTATGCCTGAAGGTTGTTATCAGACTGCTAACTAAAACCAGATACAGATGAAATCAAAAATCAAAATGCCGACTGTTATCAAAATATTGAGTATTGCTGTGATGGGCGTATTACTATCCTGCACGGGAAGAGTGAAATCCACTGCTGAAAAAACTGAAGGAATTCAGGATGTCGATGCAGGTCAACCAGCTGAAGAATGGGTCTCCCTGTTTGATGGAGAGATGCTCGATGGGTGGAAACGTTATAATGCTGATGAGATCGGACCCCTGTGGACCGTGGAAGACGGTGCCATTAAGTGTGATGGAACCGGGCATGGAGAAGGGAGCCCTGATATTGGAGGTTCTTTGATCACCGTTCAGACATTCGGTAATTTTGATCTTGAACTGGAGTGGAAGATCTCGGAGGGTGGAAACAGCGGTATCCTGTACCATATAGTTGAGAAACCGGAGTACAGTCATGCCTATGTGACGGGACCCGAATACCAGGTATGCGATGATGGAACCGACCCGGTCACTGAGGAAACTGCGAATAAAAAGGCTGGTTCAAACTATGACATGTATGCGGCGCCTGCCGACAAGAAACTGAATCCTGTCGGGGAGTGGAACACAGCCAGGATCATTTATAACGATGGAAAGGTCGAACAGTGGCTGAACGGGGAAAAGGTGGTTGAATTTGATGAGAACAGTGCGGACTTCCAGGAAAGGTTCAGTAAGAGCAAATGGGCATCAGGGGACTATCCTTACTGGAATACCTATAAGGATGGCTCCATTGGCCTGCAGGACCACGGTGCGCAGGTATGGTACCGGAATATCAGGATAAAGCGGCTCTAACTAACTCTCTACGACCGTATTACTCTGCGGATCCCATTTGAGGTATTTTCGCTGACGGAGTGACTCAACGCCCATCAGGCAGGCTACAACCCCGTACAGCCCCAGGTTATGGTCGCATTTCAATGCTTCACCTTTCCGGATGGCATTCTGTAGGTTCCGGTGATGCAGGGTGATATCTTCTGCGCCGTTCTTTTTGTAGGTGTAACCTCCATTACCACCTGTATCTTCACCTGTGCCGCTGATAACGGCTTCATTTGTAGTTTTCTGCGGTGTGATGGTGAATCCTTCCCTGGTAAATTCCAGGGTCGCTTTATGACCCCTGATCACGTGCCGGATGGGTGTATCATTTGCCAGTGAAGAAACAAGCATGACCGTTAGTTTTTCCGGATAGTCCAGCATGATGTTGTGGGTATCGGGTATCTCTGCCACACTGTCGACAAAGTTCCATTTTCCACCTGTGGCGGTTACGTATTCAGGATATTGTAATCCAAGCGATTTAATGATCCTTGTGACCCGGTGGATAAACAGGTCGGTGGCGATTCCCCCGGAATAATCCCAATACCGTCTCCACGAAAAATACCTTTCCGGATCCCAGGGCCTTTTGGGGGCGGGACCGAGCCATGCTTCCCAGTCGAGATTCACACCCGGTTTTGCATCTTTATCGATCTCATTTCTCCAGTAATCATCCACGTAGTTCCTGGAATAATCGATGTGTGCCATTACCACCTTCCCAAGGGCTCCCTCCTGAATCATTTTATGTGCAGTTTCATAGGAGTCATCCGACATTCCCTGCACTCCCACCTGTAATTTCAGTTTGGACGCGGCCATCCTGTTTGCAATGTCCTGGGCCTGTTCTATGGTATGTGTCATGGGTTTCTCCACATAGATATGTTTCCCGGCATCCAGGGCATCCAGGGTGACCTGATAGTGCCAGTGTTCAGGTGTGGCAATAAGTACATAATCGATATCTCCGTCTTCCAGGATCTCCTGGTAGTTTTTAAAGCCGCGGGCCTGGGTCAATTCTTTGGCAGCATCCAGCCTCTTCGAGTAAATATCACAGACTGAGGCAATCTCAATATTATCCGATTCCTTCATCTTCAGCAGGGCCCTCATATGATTATTTGACATACCTCCGCATCCAACAACGCCGATCTTCAGCCTTTCATTTGATCCCAGGATGCGGGAGTAACTTTTTGGCGACATGCCCATTGTGCTTCCGAATGCGGCAATTCCGGCAGCTGATGCTGTTAACCGCACAGCAAACTGCCTTCTTGTAATTTTGGTATTTTCCATTGTCTGTGATTTATTTGATGATTACATATAATATTAGCAAAGCAAATACAAGGTAATTCATATTCCTGTGAAATGGAAAAGAACAAACAGGAGCAGATCCCTTGTTCTTAAGGAAATTACTCCTTAAATTGAACGGCAGCACATACCTTATTCACTAAAAATCAGAATTATGAAATCTAAAAACTCGATGGACCGTAGAAAATTCATTGGTACGGCAGTTGCTACGGCCGCGACCATTACCGTGGTACCAAGACATGTCCTGGGCGGACCAGGTTATGTAGCCCCTTCCGATAAAATTACAGTCGCACAGGTAGGCTGCGGCACACAGGGATTACGGGAGATGGCTCAACTACTTCAGAATCCCGACCTCCAGTTAGTGGCCGTTTGTGATGTCAATAAGTTTACGACCGACTACCTGGACTGGTCGCCAGACGGTCTTTGGAATTCGATCCGCAGAACGGTTGATGATCCCAACTGGGGTTCGAATTTCAAGGGTATTGCCGGAGGAAGGGATATAGGCAAGGAGTATGTAGAAAGATACTATGGCAAAAATTCAGGTTCGGGCACGTACAAGGGATGTCGTACCTACGAGGATTACCGTGAACTTCTTGAAAATGAACCAGGTGTTGATGCAGTGAAGATCATGACACCGGATCATCATCACGCCTATCTTGCCGTTTCCGCCATGAAAAAAGGCAAGCATGTGATCACGCATAAACCCATCGCCAACCGGATGTCGGAGGGCAGGCTGGCCATTGAGACTGCAAATAAATCAAATGTAAAGACGCATCTGCTGGCCTGGAGCGAGAGGCCGGAATACGGGCTCATTTTCAAATGGATCCAGGATGGGGTCATTGGCAATTTAAAGGAGATACACAACTGGTCATACAGGCCGGTTTGGGAACAATGGCCAACCCGGCCCAAAGAACCCCGGCCCATACCAGATGGTTTTAACTGGGAGTTATGGCTTGGACCCGTTCCCGATATGCCCTATCATCCGTTCTATACGCATAACCGGTTCCGGGGATGGTATGATTTCGGGGGCGGGAGCATTGCAGATATGGGGCATTACAGCCTCTTCCCCCTGTTTCTCACCATGGGGATTGATAAACCACCTGTAGCTGCAAAAGCATACGGGACCACGCACCGCTACGTGGATGGGAATACCTATAAATGGGTAGAAAACGATTGTTCGTTCCCATTATCCAGTTTGATTCAGATCGAGTTCCCGGCACAAAAACATCTTCCCGCTTTTGATTTATTCTGGTATGATGGTGGGATGAAGCCTTTTGTCCCTGATGAGCTGAAGGAGGACAAGCGTGACATGCCCAACGAGGGGATGATGTTTGTGGGCGACAAAGGGAAAATTCTGGCCGGATTTGAGGGTGAAGATCCCGAGATCATTCCCGCCAGGCTCATGAATGCATACCAGGGAGAAAAAGAACTTCCCGAAAGAGAGCGGGGTCCGCGTTCAAATACCTGGGCGGCTGCCATTAAGGATGATAAGGAATCCCCCGGAAGCTTTAAGTATGCCGGTACGGTGACTGAAGCAATCAACCTCGGGGCTGTTGCTTTGAGGGCAGGTAAGAGGATTGAATACGATTCAGGGAATATGAAGATCACAAACGATGAGGAGGCCAACAAATTCCTGACAAGGGATTACAGGAAAGGCTGGGAGATAGGATAATACCGGCTATCGCTTCACAATCTTCTTGACCAGCACCTGGTTGCTGGTACGCAATGAAAGCAGGTAGATGCCTCCGGATGATTCATGGGGATGTCCCGGTATATTGCTCCAGATGATCTCCATTGTTTCTTTACCCGATGCTTCCCGGGTCACCTGGTACAGGAGTCTCCCGGCGAGGTCCCGGATCTCGATAGAGATTTGATCGGGATGGAGAAGTGCATAGCTGACCAGCAGTCTGTCGCTGAAGGGATTTGGAGTGACTGACAGCCCGATGCCCGTATTGACCTGGTAATTCTCGGGCAGGCCTGTTGCATCGATCTTTCCAAGCGCGGACAGGTGGATGCTCTGGACAGGATGCTCCGGATCTGTGCTTACTATGGTGAGGGTTTCGTTATAGAGCGAATCATCTTCAGGAGAGAAAACGACCTCCAGCCGCAAACTTTCACCAGGATCGATCTGTAGAGGGGTGACCGAAATGGGCTGAAGGGCAAAATGGTCCGGGTCGCTGAGGGTGAGTTCCGAGATCTGCAGTGTTTCGATTCCCTTATTGATCAGGTATAAAGCTTTGGATTTGGAAACATCTATGTATGATTCATAAAGCAGAAGAGTATCACTGGTGCTCAGGCGGGGATCCATATAGATCCCTACTGCTTCCCAGGCTGACACGGTTGAAATGACCTGTTGTGAATCTTCACCGAAGAGGTCCGTGGCTGACTGGATGGAATAGGTGGCTGCATCCACATACCTGGAATCGGGGAGCAAATATTGTGTCAGGTTCCTGTAGGCAATGGCGGTAGCATCATCCAGGCCGATTCCGGTGACCTGAAAAGCAACACCGTCGTCGTTTTCCCCCGATCCGCCTTCCGTTAGCAGGTAAAACCAGTGGTTTTGTACACCACTGTTGGTATGTACCCCTCCGTTATCACTTCCCAGATTACTCGTATTGTACCAGTACTCTCCCCGGTAAGTATCTGGATCGGAGTGCGCATTCGGGTCCTCCAGGGACCTGAGGCCTCCAGGGCCCTGAACAACATCTTCAGCGTTCATCCAATCGCCTTTATCTCTCCCCTCAGCGTAAAACTCAATAGCTGTCCCGAAAATATCACTGAAGGATTCGTTCAGGGCCCCGGATTCAGCCCGGTATATCAGGTTGGCCGAATGGCGCGTAACGCCATGGGTGATTTCATGGCCGACCACATCGATGGCACCAAAGGATCCGTAAACGTCTCCGTTCCCGGTCCCGTAAATCGCGAATGTACCCGCCCAGCTGGCGTTGTTTACATCTCCTTCCTCATTCCAGTCAGCATAGGATATGATGGCGGCACCTTCATCGTCAAAGCTGTTGCGCCCGAAGGTCTCAAGGTAGTAATCATAGGTTTTTTCACTGGCCCAGTGAATACCCACACCTACCCGGTTGGCATCACCTATTATCGGGTATGTATCCTGAACATAATCAACATAATATGTAAAACCCTCGCCATTCTCAGCATTAATGGTAGCAATTCCCTTTCCCCGGGTTGTTTCACGGAGCCGGTAATTACCCGGTTTGCTGCCAACCCAGTTGGTGATGCTGTATGCATGGATATTGGTGTTGCCCCCCGAATTGGAATAAAGCGTCTTCATGCTGTTGCTGACCACAATATCATCGATCTGCCAGCCGAACAGGGTGGAGTCATCCAAAGTTGAAAGGGCACCATCAGACGCAAAATCGAAGCGGATGATAACCGTTCTGCTGAGGTAGGCAGAAAGATTGAAAATGACCGTGCCCCAGCTTAGTTTTTTGCCCGCCCAACCAGGGATCCCTGGTCCCTCGTGATGAATTGCACCGAAACTCCAGAGACTGGTGCAGGTGTAGGCTGGCTGGGGTCCGGTCAGAACCTCCCATGTGCTTCCCCCGTCCGAACTGATCCGCACATTAATGCCATCCCATCCATCGTATTGAGTATTGTAATAGGAAGCATCCCGGGGATCTTCCAAAGCATAGCGGTGATGAAAAGTCAGCTGGAGCTGAGCTCCGGACAGAGAAATGGGATCGGTTTCCAGTACCGTGTGCCAGCTATCGTTGTACCCACCCGGGTTGTAGGAAGCAGTATCGGCCATCCACCAGCTCGTACCGGATCCATGAAAGGCGTTCCACTCATCCGGGTGCCAGTATGCCTCGTAGTCGGGCCATTCACTCTTGAAAATAGTATCTGAAATCACTATATCTACCGTGTCGTTATAGAGGCTGTAACCCCTGGTAGGGATGTTCTCAGGGTAGGAAGTAGGATACTTCCCCACCAGTTCCCCAGTGTGTGCATCGATCTCCACATCGTAGCGTTGCAACGGATGCATGGTGGTGATATCAAAGCAATACACCAGCCTGAAATTTTCTGGAGTCTTATCTTCGAATCCCGACGAAAGCATCAGTTTTCCGGTTCCCATACCCGCATCCGGATTGAAAGACATACGGGCCATCAAAATACTGTTCTGGCTGGCTTCTTCGAGGCTTAGTCCCAGGTGGCTGCAGGCATACCGGTAGGCCTCCTTTTTGTCCAGGGATGGGACCAGGTCAACAGTGGGCTCTCCAATAAGTGGTCCATGCGCATGGATCACCCGTCCATCTTTCAGGTGCACGATATACTGGGTACGGGCCAGTTCCAGGCCTTTGTACTGCTGTGCATAACGAATATACCTATATCCCCGCGGATCGGTATTTTCTTTCTCAATCACAAACTGCAGCTTGTCCGGAAGCTCAAATGCCTTCCGGAGGTCTTTAAAGAAATCGTCCTCGTTCAGGGAAACGGAAGCATCCATTTTGATGTCGGAAGGCATATGGGTATCGGGATTCCACCTGATGGTTGCCTCAGAAAAGACTGACTGCTGCAGAGATGCCTTTTTGTCCTGGGCCTGCAGGGACAGGTGGAAAACATGTGAACAGGCGACCCAAAAGATCAGAAGGGGAAGCTGTGATATAAAGGATCTTGACTTCATAGCGAATCACTGAGTCTGAATATGCACAAAAGATAAACAATTTTCAGGAAGGAGAGTTTAATCGTTGTAAAATAGCCCAAATCCGGGAACACTACGAAAATCGGCAGGTACATTTTTGATTCATATTTTCTTATTCCTTAACTTTCAGGAACACCCTTTAATGAACATCTATGAAGATTTCAACCTCCATTCGCTGTTTCCTATGTACCTGTTTTATTGTTGGTTCCTTTTGCGCAGGCGCCCAGGAATATCCGTTTCAAAACACGGCTCTTTCTGATAATGAGCGAATCGATAACCTGGTTTCCCTGATGACCCTGGAAGAGAAGATCGATCATCTGTTTCCATTCCTGCCGGGGATTCCCCGGCTTGGAGTCAAAGGCACACGTACTGTTGAAGGTCTGCACGGTGTGGCGCTGAGTGGCCCCGCCAACTGGGCGGTCAAAGGTAAGGGAGCTGCCCCGACCACTACCTTTCCCCAGGCTTACGGGCTTGCTCAGACATGGGATCCGGAGCTCCATAAGGAGCTGGCAGCCTGGGAAGCCTATGAGGTGCGTTACCTGGCGCAGAACCAGAATTTCAAAAGCGCCGGCCTGATTGTTTTTGCGCCCAATGCTGACCTGGGCCGGGATATCCGGTGGGGCCGGACCGAGGAGTGTTACGGTGAAGATGCTTACCTGGCAGGGGTCATGACTGCTGCATATGTCCGGGGTCTGCAGGGAGATGATCCAAAATACTGGAAAACCGCTTCACTGATGAAGCACTTCCTGGCAAACAGCAATGAAAACAACCGTTTTATCAATTCCTCCAATTTCGATGACCGGCTTTTCAGGGAGTATTACGGATACGCATTCTGGAAAGGCATTACCGAAGGTGGTTCAAGGGCCTTTATGGCAGCCTACAACAAGTACAACGGGATCCCCTGCACAGTCCATCCCGTTCTCAGGGATGTGACCGTGAAAGAGTGGGGACAGGACGGGATCATTTGTACAGATGGAGGGGCATTTGCACACCTGGTCAGGAGCCACAAATATTTCCCTGATTTTCCCGAGGCAGCTGCAGCCTGCATTCAGGCCGGCATCAACATGTTTCTGGACCAGTACAAGCCCGCGCTGAACGAGGCGCTGGACAGGGGACTCACCACGGAGGAGGAGATCGATCAGAATCTCAGAGGGGTCCTGCGGGTGATGCTCCGGCTGGGACTCCTTGACGACGACCCCGGTAATCCCTATACAGGTATCGGGATCGAAGATACTGTGCGACCCTGGACGCTTCAGGAGGCCAAAGATCTGGTCCGCCGGGCCACCGCAGAATCGGTTGTACTCATGAAGAACGAGGGTCTTCTTCCCCTGCAACCGGATAAACTAGGTTCCATTGCAGTGATCGGCCCCAGTGCCGATAAGGTCATTTCCGACTGGTATGCGGGAACGCCCCCATACAGGGTAACTGTTCTGGACGGGATCCGGAACGCTGTCGGGGACCGGGTCACCATAAATTATGCTGCCAGCAATATGGCGGATTCGGCTGTGATCGCAGCCCGGGAGTCGGATGTGGCCATCGTATGCATCGGGAATCACCCGTTGAGTTATGGCCTAGGCTGGGGTCTGAATTATGTGGCCAGCGATGGGCGTGAAGAGGTGGACCGGCAGGCCATCAGCGTGGAACAGGAGGACCTGGTCAAACTGGTCATGGCGGCCAACCCAAACACCGTGCTGGTCATGGTATCAAGCTTTCCCTACGCCATCCATTGGTCCAGGGAGCATGTGCCTTCCATCCTTCATATCACACAATCGAGCCAGGAATTGGGCAACGGCCTGGCAGACATAATTTTCGGAAAGGTAAGCCCGGCAGGCAGACTGGTTCAGACCTGGCCGGCCTCAATTGACGAGCTGCCGCCAATCCTTGATTATAATATACGGAATGGCCGTACATACATGTATGATCTGCACAAACCCCTGTTTGCTTTCGGACACGGCCTGAGTTATACCACATTTGAATATTCAGGACTGGATCTCGGGCAGTCATCCCTTGTTGAAGGAGAGGTCAGGGAGATTAATGTAGATGTGAAGAATACCGGTAGCGTTGACAGCGATGAGGTTGTTCAGCTTTACGTACGGCACCCCGGTTCGGAAGTGGCACGTCCCAACCTGGCCCTGAAAGGATTCAAACGGATCCATATTCCGGCCGGTGAAAGCCGAAAGGTAATCCTTCGACTGCATGCCGATGAACTGAGATACTGGAATGAAGCGGAACATGCCTTTGTACTTGAAAAAGGAGAGGTGGAGGTGATGATCGGTGCTGCTTCAGATAACATCCGCCTGAAGGGGAAGCTTGAAACATTGTAGTTCTTTTATTTTCGGGTTCACAACTTCAGACTAAAGACACAAACATCATCTCTCTATTCATTGGACCTTCTATCGTATGATGCATTGATTGTTAAAGTTCGGTAGTCTTGGGGAGGGTAAAATTGAAAGTGCTCCCTTTTCCTTCATCACTCTCTACCCATATCTTTCCCCCGTGTTTTTCCACAAATTCCTTGCAGAGCAGCAGGCCCAACCCGGTACCTTTTTCATTGGCTGTTCCCTCGGTGGAAATAACTTCCGTCATGCTGAACAATTTCGATAATGTTTTTTTCGATATTCCAATGCCATTATCAGACACGGATATGCATATATCATCACTTTTTTCTTCAGCTTTGATATGGATTTTACCGCCATTGTCTGTGAATTTGACAGCATTTGTAACAAGATTTCTCAGGATGGTCTTCAACATTTCAACATCCGCCAGCACAACCAGGGTGTCTGAAGCTGTATAGCCTATTTCAATGTTTTTGCCGGAGGCATTGGGTCCCAGTACACCTATCACATTTTCACACAAATCGATGAAGTTTACCTGCTGAGGCTGGAAAGGAATTTTACCCGACTGAGCCTTAGTCCAGGTCAGTATATCCTCGAGCAAATTGTATGTGATTTTTGTAGTTTCCTTCATCCTGGTGAGCATCGACAGGATTTCGGACCTGTTGTAGTCCCGGATATTTTCCTGCAGGATTTCTGTTAATCCCAGAAGGGTTATAAGGGGACTTTTAAGATCATGTCCAAGAATCGAAATGAACCTGTCTTTGTCCAGATTTAACTGGAGTAATTCATTCTCAAACAGCTTAAGGTCACTAATATCCCTTGAAACACCAATGACAGAACCAACCTCGTATATGGAATTGAATTCCGGGAAGAGCCGTAAATTAAAGTAGGCTTTTCCCTTTGGTCCATCCAAACACATTTCTGTATATTGCGCCTGTTCTGTTTCGAAAACATGTTCAATCGCCGTTTCAATTTTATCAATCTGATCAACCTCAAAGAACCCCGATTCCCTGTTTGTTTTTCCTATTATCTGCGCCATGCTGACTCCTCTTAATAGTAATCCCGCATTGTTCATATATATACACCGGTGCCCCCTGTCAAACCTTGCGATACAATCCTGGCTGTTTTCAGAAAGTGCTTTGTATTTTAATTGATTGTTATTGGCTCTTTGCCTTTCAATGTTATAGGATCTGTGAAGAATTTTGATAATGAAGAATATGAATAGCGAAGAGTAAATGGCTGTAATAAGACTGTCGTTCCAACGTGCTTTTTCTGAGGAAAACGGTATGATCAAATCCGGCCTGTATAGCTGGACCAGGTAGATGATCAGGATCATTACAATAAACAGGGAGATAACATATTTTTTATTCTTATCTGGTACAATGATCAGCGAAAGAACCAGTATTACAAATCCAACAAACAGGTTTGATCCGTTGATCCCCCCATCCACAATCCAGATAATACCGATACCGGCAATGGCCATCACGATCACAGGAGCCACGAAAGGTTTGTATATTTTTCTGAATCTTACATAATAATAGAGTATCCCCATCAGGATAAGTAAGGAAATTGTAATAATGATTACTATAAACGAGCTTGATAGAATGAGGCTTATAATGGTACCCAACAGGCCTACGATGATTCCGATTATGGTCGTGGCCAGAAACAGGCGATACTCAAGTGAGGTATCTTTTCCGTCTCCCCAAAAAATATTGATAAGATTTCTAACTTGCATGGCACAAAACACCATTATTTCGTTATATCATTTAAATTCAATTCAAAATCAAATTCCAAAACCTGCTGACAAGATAGGGAAACAGGCCGGACCGGGATTAAGATTTCAAGTCCTCTTTAAAAAGGTCTACCAGCGCATTGTATCTCTCTTTCATCAGGATCGCATCCACTACATTATTTGTATCAAAAAACTCGATCCAGTCATTAGTCCAGTCTACCATATGTTCCTGTCTCATCTCATACAGGGATTTGATCTTCTCTTTATGTTCCCATCCTGAGAACGAGACAAAACACAATTTCATAAAAGCACTGTATTTTTGACCCAGATCATTGGAAAACAGAGGGGTATACGAATTAATTTCCTCATCCAGCTCCTTTTTCAATCTTACTACATCCACCGGTGTGATCTCTTTCCAGTTTCCACTGTAACAAAAGAAGGATACCAGGTCATTTAATTTGGGACCAATCCTGTCATATATGTCTATCCTTTTTTCGATGGTCTTTTGATTTGTCTCTTGCTTATTTTTCAGGCGTTTAATAATCCGGTTGTATCGAACTAAAAGAAAAACAATGATAACCGGACCAAGTACAGCTATTACTGTTATTGGAACCTTCAGACTGTTCCAGAATTCTTCAGTGAATTGAATTTCGATTAAATGCATGTGTATGGTTGGGTTTTATAAGTTTTACGTGATTTAACAGAGTGAGGTTCCTTTCTGCCCGGATTATTTTTACAGACAAAATGATATATGACCATTTGACATGGTTATGCAACATCCGGTCGTCGTGAACAATCTGCTGCTTCGTTTGTAGAATAGGTTCATAACCCTTGACAGGTTCAGTAAAGGAGTGTCTATGAAAGTCCTGACTTCTGGTATCGATACATCGTCTGCTTCATTCCTTGAAAGGCAGAAAACCAACAGGGAACTGGCGGATTCGCTCAGGGTTCAGCTCGAATCAGTGAGCTCCGGAGGTTCTCCTGATGCCAGGGAGAAGTACCTCTCCAGGGGAAAATTGCCTGTACGGGACCGCATCAACCTCCTGCTGGATCCCAATACTCCTTTCATTGAACTGAGTCCGTTGGCGGCATACCAGCAGTACGACAATCAGTTCCCGTCCGCAGGCATTGTGACCGGCATCGGCATGATACACCATAAGGAGGTTGTCATTATTGCCAATGATGCCACGGTGAAGGGCGGGACCTATATAAAGGAAACCATAAAAAAACACCTGAGGGCGCAGGAGATCGCACTTCAGAATCAGCTGCCCTGTATTTACCTGGTCGATTCGGGAGGTGTGTTCCTTCCTCACCAGTCCGAAGTTTTTCCGGATAAGAATGATTTCGGACGGATCTTTTTTAACCAGGCCCGGCTTTCTGCAAATGGGATACCACAGGTTGCCGTTGTAATGGGGTCCTGTACAGCAGGAGGGGCATATGTACCGGCGATGAGCGATGAGACCATCATAGTGAAGGAACAGGGCACCATTTTCCTGGGGGGACCACCGCTGGTAAAGGCAGCCACTGGCGAGGAGGTAAGCGCTGAAGAGCTGGGGGGAGGCATGGTTCATACTTCTGTTTCGGGTGTTGCTGACCACCTGGCTGAGAATGATCAGGATGCCCTTCAGAAATGCCGCGATATATTTGAGACCATTCAAGTTCCCGACGGGCAGAAGCTGGATATGGAGCCTTCGAGGGATCCCCTCTACGACATGGAGGAAATCTACGGCCTGATACCCCTCTCCATGCGGGAATCCATTGATGTACGCGAGATCATCGCCCGGCTGGTGGACGGGAGCGAGTTCTCTGAATTTAAAAAGGAATACGGAACTACGCTGGTTACCGGATTTGCCAGGATCATGGGATTCCCGGTGGGGATTGTGGGGAACAACGGGATCCTGTTTTCAGAATCCGCGCTGAAGGGGACTCATTTTATTGAGCTTTGTGACCACCGGGGATTGCCCATTGTTTTTCTTCAGAATATAGCAGGTTTTATGGTAGGGAAACAGTACGAACATGGAGGTATTGCCAAGGACGGGGCCAAGATGGTTCATGCTGTGGCCAACACAAGGGTACCCCGGTTCACCATTATTTTCGGGGGCTCATTTGGAGCCGGGAATTATGCCATGTCGGGCCGGGCTTACGATCCCAGGCTGCTCTTTATGTGGCCCAACTCAAAAATATCGGTGATGGGAGGAGAGCAGGCGGCGCAGGTTCTCTCGTCGGTGAAGAAGGATCAAATGGAGGCCACGGGAAAAACCATTTCGATGGAGGAGATGGAGAACATAGAAAAACCTATTCTCGAAAAATATGCAATGGAAGGTTCAGCCTACTTCAGCACCTCCCGGTTGTGGGATGACGGGATCATTGATCCGGCCGATACACGGAAGATCCTGGCCCTCTCCATCTCCATGTCCCTGAACAAGAAATTTGGCCCCCGGCGAAAGGGAGTGTACAGGATGTAAAGAGGAGTGAATTGGATAACCTGAAAACCATCATACTGAGCAAAAAGGAGGAAGTGGCCACCATCACCCTGAACAGGCCGGGGGTGAGAAACGCCATAAACCTTCAGATGATTCGTGAAATTGGGACGACCATCCGGATACTGAACAGTGAACCGGGGATCAGGCTGATCATATTCAACTCAATGGGAGATCATTTCTGCTCCGGAGCAGATCTTAATTGGATGCAGGCCGGGCAGGACCTATCTGAGGGTCAGCTGAAGAGTGAGGGCCTGGAACTCGCCAGGCTGTTCAGGAATATTTGGGAATCTGCTGCTGTAACAATATGTTCTGTTAAAGGGCACATTCCCGGCGGGGCCATTGGTCTGCTGGCCGCTTCCGACCTGGTGGTGGCTGAACGTTCCGTACTCTTCACATTCTCAGAGCTGAAACTCGGGCTGATCCCGGCTACCATCGCGCCCTATGTGATGCGAAAAGCAGGGCTCAGCAGGACTTCTGAATGGATGATGACAGGGCGGCCCGTTACGGCCACCGAAGCACATGAAGCTGGATTGTTCCACAGGATATGTGACGAAGGATCGCTTGCAGCGTGCACGGGGATTCTTGCACAGGAGATTTTGTCCGGCGGCCCTCAAGCACTTAAAGCAGTGAAGCAGTTATTGAGGAACCTGGAGGGGATGTATGATCCCGGGGAGGTGGACCAGTATACTTCCCGGCTTATTGCAGGGATCAGGGTCTCCCCGGAAGGGCAGGAGGGGATGAAGGCATTTCTTGAAAAACGAAAACCGGGATGGGATGAAGAGCACTGAATTTGAAAAGATACTGGTAGCCAACCGGGGTGAAATTGCATCGAGGATCATCCGGGCCGTTCACGGACTGGATAAGGTGGCCATGGTGATCTACGCGGACAATGACAGGCAGCTTCCTTTTGTGAATGAGGCAGATGAGGCCTATTCACTGGGATCAGGGGACCTTTCCCGGACCTATCTTAACATGGAGGCGATCATGCATATTGCCAGGGAAGCCGGGGCAGATGCCATCCATCCAGGATATGGGTTCCTGGCGGAGAATGCTGAATTTGCCAGGGCCTGCGAGCAATCCGGGATTCATTTCATCGGACCCTCGGCAGAGGTGATCTCCCTGATGGGCCACAAATCGAGGGCCAGGGAAATTGCTTCAGAGCTGGGTATCCCGGTACCTGAAGGTGAAACGGGCGACCTGGAAAACCTGGTTAAAAAGCAGGCACAGCTGCCTTACCCCCTGCTGGTCAAACCTGTGGCCGGCGGCGGGGGGAAGGGAATGCGGATCGTACGCACTGCCGAAGTCTTTGAACAGGAGGCCAGGGAGGCTGCCAGGGAAGCCATGAACTACTTTGGGTCGGGAGAACTCCATGTGGAACGGTTCATGGAAGGATCACGCCATATTGAGGTCCAGGTCATCGCCGATCATCATGGAAACATGGCCCACCTTTTCGAACGGGAGTGTTCTTTGCAGAGGCGGTACCAGAAGGTTATTGAAGAGGCACCCTCCGAATTTATCTCCGAAGATACCAGGCAGCGTATCACCGCTGCGGCACTTCAACTCACCAGGGAGATCGGGTATACAAATGCCGGGACCGTTGAGTTTCTTGTGGATCAGGACCAGCACTACTATTTCATGGAGATGAATACCAGGATACAGGTCGAACATCCGGTTACCGAATCGATTACCGGGATTGACCTGGTAAAAGAACAGATCAACATTTCACAGGGACATTCACTATCATTTACCCAGTCAGAGGTCACCATGGAGGGCCATGCCCTGGAAGCACGCATCTATGCTGAAGACCCCATGAACGGTTTCCTTCCCTCCACCGGGAGACTCGATGCCTTTGATCTTCCGGTTGGCAATGGGATACGTTGCGATAGCGGATACAGGACCGGTAACAGGGTTGAACCATGGTATGATCCCATGCTTGCAAAAATTATTGTAAAGGGAAAGAACCGTGAAGATGCATGCAGAAAGATGCTCCGGGCACTGAAGGAGACGTACATAAGCGGCCTTTCCACCAACCGCGATTTCCTGGTGGGCCTGCTGGGATCCGGTCCTTTTAAGCAAAACAGTATCCACACCCGGCTGCTTGACTTGGAGACGAATGCTTTACTCACATCCATGCAGAAACAGCGGAGCAGGCATTCACTGGAAGCGTTGCTTTCTGTTGCCGCCTTTATTTCACTTTATAATGAACAGGGGAGTACAGGGAGTACTGCATCGCCGTGGCATCAGATCGGACACTGGCGTATCCTCCCGGTGATCACCCTGGAATCTGATCAGGAAAGTCACTCTGTCAAATACAGGTTCAGGAAGGGAAATCAACAGATGTTGCTGTGGATGAATGACCGGGAAAGCGAAGTGAATCTTGAATCCAGGAAGGGACACCATTACTGGATCCGTGTGAACAGGCAGCTGATTAAAGTGTGGGGAATAACCGAAATGTCTGAGATCATTCTGGACCTGGACGGAAAGCAGTTCAAGTTCAGGCGGCCGGATATTCCGGACCGGAGATATATCCGCCAGGATAAGCAGCAGAAAAGCCATACCAATGGAGAGATTTCAGCTCCCCTGAGTGGGAAAGTGGTCCAGATCAACGTGATGGAAGGGGACCGTGTAACTGAAGGCGAACTCATGGTGGTTATCGAATCCATGAAAATGGAGAATAAAATATTGTCGGACAAAGAGGCCATTGTTGAACAATTAGTGGTTTCAGTAGGTCAACAAGTGCATACACATCAAATTCTACTTACGTTAGCTTCATTATGATTGATCCTTTATTAAAAGATAAGCATCAGGAACTGAGAGAGCAGGTACGCGCATTTGCCGAGGAGGAGATTCAACCTGTTGCGGGGGGACTGGATGAGAAATCGGTTTTTTCTGTTGAACTGACCGAAAAAATGTTTGAAATAGGGCTTCTGGGAATGAACCTGTCAAAGGAATATGGGGGGAGGGGCCTGGATACACTATCCTATATCATCGCCGTGGAGGAGCTGGCCCGCATTGATGCCTCACAGGCTGCTACTGTAGCAGCTCACAATTCCCTGGGAATAGACCCCATTGTGGTTTTTGGAACGGAGGACCAGAAAAGGCGCTTTTTGCCAAGGCTGACAGGCGGCAGGAAGTTATGGGCCTTTGGACTTACGGAGCCAAACGCCGGGTCCGACTCCAACAATACGGAAACCACTGCAATCCTCCACGGTGGGAAATGGTTGATCAATGGAAAGAAGATCTATATAACCAATGTGGCATCGGAGATGTCAGGAGGCATTACCGTGCAGGTTGTGACCGGTGAAAAAGGGGAAGGCAAAAAGGAGTTGTCGGTGATCCTGGTCGACAGGGATACTCCCGGTTATTTAACGGAAATAATACAATCCAAAATGATGTGGAGGGGCGCCGATACCGGCAATGTGGAATTCAAACAGGTGGAAGTGCCCGAAGCGAACGTGCTGGGGGAACGGGGTATGGGATCACAGATTATGCTGTCGACCCTGGATGGCGGAAGGTTGTCCATCGCCGCACTGGGCCTTGGTTTGGCCCAGGGAGCTTTCGAAATGGCCATGGAGTATGCCGCTGAACGGGTTCAATTCGGGAAACCCATAGGGAGTTTCCAGGTGAATTCTTTCAAGCTGGCCGATATGGCCACTAAAATAGAGTTGGCCCGGACCTTTTTATATAAAACCTGCTGGCTGAAGGACACCGGTCATCCCTTTGGAAAGCAGGCGGCCATGGCCAAATTATACACGTCAGAGATAGCGAGAGAAGTGGTCAACGAGGCACTTCAGATGTATGGCGCTCATGGACTCATGAAGGAAAATCCCATAGAGAGGTTTTACAGGGACCAGCGGATCCTCGAGATCGGTGAGGGCACTTCTGAGATCCTGCGCATCGTCATCGCCCGTCACCTGGGGATCAAATAAGGAACCGGCTGCATGGATAAGCTCGAGAACAGAAAAGCAAATCATATCGAACTGGCACTTCAGTCCCGGACGGGTGTTTCACAGGTAGATCCCAGGTTCCACTATGAACCCCTGCTGAGTGCGCATCCCGTGAATGGATTAAAACCCATTCACATACTGGGGAAGGAGTTGAGGGTGCCCATGTGGGTAAGCAGCATGACCGGGGGATCGAAACTGGCCGGGACCATCAACAGGAACCTGGCAATGGCATGCCATGAGTTTGGAATGGGAATGGGCCTGGGCTCCTGCCGCATCATCATGGAGGATGACACCCATTTCGAGGATTTCAACATGAGAAAGATCATCGGGGATCATCTTCCGTTATGGGCCAACCTGGGTATCGCGCAGGTAGAAGAACTTGTAGATAAAAGAAAGGTTGACAGGATTATACAACTCGTTGAGAAGCTTCAGGCCGATGGTTTGATCGTACATGTGAATCCCATGCAGGAGTGGTTCCAGCCCGAGGGAGATACCCTTCGAATGCAACCCCTGGAGACCATCAAACGATTACTCGAGAGGTTCACATATCCTGTGATTGTGAAAGAAGTCGGACAGGGAATGGGACCTGAAAGCCTCCGTGAACTGCTTCGGCTGCCCCTCCAGGCCATAGAACTGGGGGCATTCGGGGGCACCAATTTCGCAAGGCTTGAGTTGCTTCGCAATGACAAGACATTGCGGGATCTGTATGAACCCCTGGTTGTCATAGGGGAGAGTGCTGCAGACATGCTGGGATACATCAATGATATTGTTTCCAATGAGGATCCGCTCTGTAAAGAACTGATCCTGTCGGGGGGTATCAGGACGTACCTGGACGGGTATTACCTGATCAAAAAATCGACCCTGAACTCGGTCTATGGAATGGCCTCAACTTTCATGAAACATGCCCGGGATGACTACAGCCAGCTCAGGGACTTTGTGGATGGCCAGGTGAAGGGACTGGAAATGGCTGAAGCTTATCTTACCATAAAAGAAACGGACTCCCGGGATGCAGCTCATTGATGGATTTTCAAAACTGTCGCGTGCGGAAAAGCTGGAATGGCTGAAACAACAGGCCGGGCTTTCTGACAGTACGATGAAGATTCTGGAAGATCATCTTCACAGGGATAGGGATACCCAGGTTATTTACGGTGATCTGAGCGAGAATACGATCTCTAATTTCTACCTGCCGCTGGGCCTGGCCCCCAACTTTCTGATCAATGGAAAACTGATGACCCTCCCCATGGTGACTGAAGAGAGTTCGGTGGTGGCAGCAGCTTCCAAATCCGCCAAATTCTGGGCCGCCCATGGCGGGTTCCATGCCGGCGTAAAAGGCCATTCGAAAGCAGGTCAGGTGCATTTTACCTGGTCGGGGGAGCGGGACGAGCTTTACAGGATCTTTGAGCGCAACAGGGAGCGAATGGTACAATCCGTCCGGTCGCTTACACGCCGGATGGAACAGCGTGGCGGTGGGATCAGATCCATGGAGATCCGTTCAACGGATCCGGGTCTTCCGGGTACCTACAACCTGTTCGTCGACTTCAACACAGCCGACGCCATGGGTGCTAATTTTATCAACTCGGTGCTGGAGGCACTTGCATTACAGCTCTCTCAAATAATGACGGGATCAGGATCAGACGGCGAGCTGGATGTACTTATGTCCATTCTTTCCAACTACACCCCTGACAGCATTGTTCAGTGTTATGTGGAGGGTGAGGTAAAGATCTTTGAAGAGATGGGAGGAGGGTTTGGCCCACTTCAATTCACACAGAGATTCAGGAAGGCTGTAGATATTGCCAACCATGATCCCTACAGGGCCGTGACCCATAACAAGGGTATTTTTAATGGTATGGATGCTGTGATCATGGCCACAGGAAACGATTTCAGGGCCGTGGAAGCATGCGGACATGCCTATGCATCCAGGGAGGGAAGCTATCGGAGCCTCTCCTCGGTCGAATGGTCGGAAGAGGCGTTTCGTCTTACCCTGGAAAGCCCCCTTGCAGTGGGAACGGTAGGCGGATTAACTGGAAGTCATCCCCTGGCAGCCGCATCCCTTGAGATCCTGGGGAAACCTTCCGCCGAAGAGCTGATGCAGGTTGTTGCAGCAGCCGGGCTGGCCACTCATTTCAGCGCGGTGCGGGCGCTGATTACATCGGGTATCCAGAAGGGACATATGAAAATGCACCTGGGGAACATACTCAGACAACTGCAGGCTTCAAAGAGAGAGGCGGAGATCACCAGGCACTATTTTTCAAGCCGCGTCGTTTCATATTCTGAAGTCGCATCGTACCTGGAATCCTTACGCAAACAAAACCAGGAGGAATGAGTTTAATGCAGGCACACGGAAAACTCCTGATCAGTGCTGAATACATGGTTCTGCACGGATCTCAGGCACTGGCAGTACCTCTTAAAAAAGGACAGCGCCTGCAGACAATAAGATCGGGGGATCACAGGCTCTTCTCCTGGAATGCATACCACGAGGAAGATCACTGGTTCAGTGCTGAATTCAATCCTTCCACGCTCAGCGTAGTAGCGACTACCGACAGGGAGAAAGCAGCGTATCTTCAAACATTGTTAAAGGCATGTATTGAACTGGACCCTGCGTTTCAAAGTGAGCTTTTCGACTGGGATGTGGAAACCAGGCTTGATTTTTCTCCTGACTGGGGACTTGGAAGCAGTTCAACCCTGACGGCACTGTTGGCCGAATGGGCGGATGTAAATCCACTGGATCTGCACTTTATGATCTCAGAAGGATCGGGTTATGATGTGGCCTGTGCCATTACCAAAAGCCCCATAATTTACAGCCTGCTTGATAATGAACCCCATTATCAGCCTGTTCCTTTTAACCCGCCATTTGCTGACCAGCTGTACTTTGTATGGCTGGGATCCAAACAACCAACTGCACATCACCTGGAAGAGATGGCCGGACAATTGAACCCGGATCCGGAATTGACCGAAACCTTCAGCACCCTTACCAGGGGCATGCTCGAAGCAGGTGAGTTATCCGATTTCCGGATCCTGATGGAAGAACATGAAGCAAAACTATCTGAACTGATCAGGCGGGACCGGGTATCGGAAACACGGTTCCCCGGATTACATGGAAGTGTGAAGTCACTGGGGGCATGGGGAGGTGATTTTGTGATGATAGCATCGGAACAGGATCCGGCAGCACTGTACAACTACCTGGATAATTTGGGTCTCTCATGCAGATTCAGGTATAAGGATCTTGTTTATGAAGGTTGAGATGCCCGGTCAAATACGCAGCGGTTCCCTCGGATGGGAGTGTCCCTCCAATATCGCGCTGATCAAGTACTGGGGGAAGAAACCCGGGCAGATCCCCATGAATCCCTCCCTGAGCATGACCCTGCAGGAGGCCCGTACGAGAACGAACATCAACTACTCCTTTGTACCCGGGAAGAATGAAAAAGATCTCCGTTTCAGATTTGATGGGAAAGAGGCTCCGGCTTTCGGGGAGCGGATCAGGAAGTTCCTGGAGGATATTGAACCGCACCTTCCCCTCCTTTCCCACACCAGCCTGGAAATTGATTCTGGAAACAACTTTCCTCATTCATCAGGCATAGCTTCAAGTGCCTCGGCCATGGGGGCACTGGCACTTTGCCTGGTTCAGATGGAAGAAGAAATTTTGGGATCCATGGAACGTGATCTCTTCTTTCGGAAAGCATCCTTTATTGCCCGCCTGGGATCAGGCAGCGCTTCCCGCTCCATTTACACTCATTATGCCTTGTGGGGCAGATCGGACCGTTGGGAACATTCCAGTGATGAGTATGCCATTCCTGTGAAAGATTTTAATGATGATTTCCTGGACATCAGGGATTCCATCCTGGTAGTGGATTCGGCGCCAAAGAAGATTTCCAGCAGTGCGGGCCACATGTTGATGGAAACCAATTCCTTTGCGGAAGCCCGGTATGACCAGGCCAGGGAAAACCTTGATCAGCTGCATACTGCTATGAAGGAAGGCGACTGGCAGGGATTCATTAACATTGTTGAGGAGGAGGCGCTGACGCTTCATGCCATGATGATGACTGGAAGGCCCGGTTCTATGCTCATGCAGCCCGGAACACTCTCCATCCTGCAAATCATCAGGAAATACAGGCAAGAGACCGGGCGGAGGCTTGGATTTTCCCTTGATGCAGGGGCCAATGTGCACCTGCTGTATGCCGGTGTGGATGCCGGAGAGGTTGAATCGTTTATCAGCTCTGAGCTGGTCAGGTATTGTGAAGACGGCAGGGTAATCCGTGATCATACGGGACAGGGTCCGAAAAAAATGGGAGATGACAAAGAAAACTGAATACCCCTCGAAGGTTATGCTGGTAGGTGAATATGCCGTGATCGTCGGAGGCAGTGCGCTCACCATTCCATTCCATAAATTCAGCGCAAGGATCCGGTCCGTGAATGATGCCCCCGCCGGCAAAGAGAAGGAGGTTCTGCGATCGCTTGAATATTTAAAGTGCCTATTTGATTATATCCGGAGTATCCCTGCAACCAGCTTTCATGCAGCTCCCGACCTGGACCGCTTTTCTGCCAATCTGCATACCTACTGGCTGGACCATAACATTCCCATCGGATACGGGCTCGGGAGTTCCGGCGCGGTAAGTGCCGCTGTCTACGACATGTTTTTCCCGGGATCGGATACCCTGACCCTAAGGCAGCAGAAAGATGACCTTGCTGTCATCGAGTCCTATTTCCATGGCAGGAGTTCGGGGGTGGATGCATTGACCTGTCATGCCGGTACTTCTCTCAGATTCCATTCCTCGGGCAACATTGAGAAGCTCCAGCTCAATCTCAAGGAGTTACCGGGCGATTACCGGTTTTTCCTGCTCAACTCGGGAAAAAGGTTTGAAACCGGTCCACTGGTACAGCATTTCCTTGAACAGATGAAGGATCCGGATTTTAAGCGTTCCATCGAAGAGGAGTATCTCCCCCTGAATCAAAAACTAATCGAGACCTTGTTGGGTGAAAGAGAGGCAGATCCGGCCATGCTGGTGAAGTTGCTCTCCCACTTCCAGCTACAATTTTTCCACAATATGATCCCGGAGAATATGATCGACCGGTGGATAGAGGGCCAGGTCTCCAATGAGTATTACCTGAAACTGAGCGGATCGGGAGGAGGTTTAATGCTTGGTATCACTCATGAATCTTTCAGGGAGGGTTTAGATGAACGATGGGGCAGGGAGCTGCACTGGATCTGAAATTATTGATATACGATACTCAGGCCGGCATACCGGTATCCTCCGGTATTCCTGAACTGTCCGTTGGGTATGATCCCGGAGTAATACCTGAAAAAGAATCCCAGGTTATGGCCCGATTTTTCAGCAATATATTTCCATCCCAGATAGAGGTTGAGGTTCCAGCTTCTCTTCTCCGGGATGGCCTCATCATAGCTGAATTTGAGCCTGTTATTTACTTCTGCGGACAGCACCATCATCCACCTGTCTGAACAAAGAAAACCCTTTGTGCGCTGCAGGTTCAACTGTATATAATATTCGTAGTTTTTTTCAGCCGGCGGCGCCAGTTGATTTTTTGTTTCAAGGCTGTCCGTTGTATAATAACCTTTGCCTGGGTTCCAGAGCCTGTGGAAACCAAACTTGGCGGAAAAGAGATTCGATTTAATAGTATCCGGATCATTGAGTACCGCAGCTATTTCCCATGCTTCATAGGAGACATTCACCCTCCTGAATCCCGGGATGTCATTGTAGCCATGGATGGCAAATTCGTCCCCGATATGGGTGCTTTCATGAAATAAAGGCACCAGCTTAAGCCCGACATTCCGGATGAAGGGGTGATCGATATATTTGATCGCCGCCGCTTTCAGTCCGAAGAAATAATCTGTATTAATTACAGGGGCTGTAATATCTTCAAACATATCGATCAACAGGATGTTTCCAATAAATCCACTGGTGCTGAACTTGAAATCTTTCTGTCGGTTTACCAGGTAATATATGGGGAGTTCTGTTCCAAGATGTACTTCAATAAAAGGCCTGCCGGTATAGTCACTTACATAGTAATTCTCATCAAGTTTATTGATCCAGGCAAGCTCGGCTTTAATGGTGGTGCTCCTGATCTCGGAAAGGAAAGGTTTCAGGATATGTGAATCCCTGAAAAAGTAATGCTCTGCATCCTGGGCCTTGATGGTACAGAGGGAAAGAGCCACCAGGAATGTACAAAATACGAATCTTTTCATAACAGGAGTAATTATTTACTATGAATTCATTCAGCCACTCCAACAGGCTACTCAGCTCTCTCTAACCATTTAAATCCTAAATAGGCCAGGTGGAGCAAAATAACTCCGACTACTGCAAAACTGGGAAAACTCCAGGGCCAGACTGTAAAGCTGGCCGGCAGGAAAGGGACCTCCAGGGGATTGTTTGGTCCAAGTTCATTGTAATTCGCACCAATGGCCCAATCAATCAGAAAGGTGATGAAGGCCCACACTGCGAGTGCGGCTATGGATCTTAAAAGGACTTTATATGAATGCGTGTAACCCCATCCGATCTGGAAAATGATCGGTGCCAGGAATAGGAAATAATGACGGATCACATAGTGGATAAAACCCCATCCCCACGGTGTGTAGAACACAAATCCGGGATTGGCAAAGGAGATGAATCCAGCGGAAATGGACCAGTACGAGAAGAAGCGGAAAAGATTCTGCTTATCTGCCAGGATGAGAATAGGCATCAAAATGGACAGGCCGCCACAAAGATGCCCGGGGAAACGTTCATATAATGGTTCAATTCTGTATCCCCATATCAGGCTCCAGTAAAAAGCTTCAAGCAGCAAATAACCGATCATGAAACTCTTGATGAAACGCCTGTTCGCCACTATTTTTTTAATGTTGTCCTTTTGCCAGAGGGTTATCAGGAGCAGTAGCAACAGCCCTATCACCGTGATAAGGTGGGTCGTGCCGTACATGGGTATACGTACATCGGTGTGTTCAGTGAGGTCAAAAAATTCGTGCATATATGCAGGTGTTAGGGTTTGAGAATCCAGGCATGGGCATCAAATTATGCACAATATAACTATATTCTGAAATTGATAACCAGTTACTCCTGCTGAATCTTGCCTCTCATTTTGAGCTCGTTAAGAAGAATTTTAACAATATATTTAACATATCGAATGACTGCTAATCCATAAATTAGCTCGAACTTACCTCAGCTAACAACATGTTTAATAATTGTCAATAACAAAACTAACCAGAATGAAAACTACGAAAATCTTGCTTGGCGGCCTTGCCGGAGGAATTGCATTGTTCCTGATCGGCTGGGTTACCTACGGCGTACTGCTTGGCGATTTTACAGCTACCAACTTTAATCAAAGTGCCATGAAACCGATGGAAGAGATGAATTGGCTGGCGATGATCTTATCTAATTTTGCATTTGCTTTTCTTTTATCATTTGTAATTGGCTGGTCAAACTCAAAAGGCTGGAAGTTCGGAGCAAAAGTGGGTTTTGTGATAGGATTACTCTATTCGCTTGCTGTCGATCTGGGAATGTATGCCATGGCCGACTGGTATCTTAATGTTGGAGCCGTAATAGTTGACATCATTGTGTATACCGTTGTAGTAACTGTCGTTGGAATAGTGGTTGCCCTGGTGATGGGAAATAAGAACGCAGCGGCTGAGAGTTAAAACATTTTAGAATTATTTGAATACATCGTCCATAAATTCCAGAGCCAGTTCCAGGGCCTGAATGCTCGCCACCCTGGTCTGTTCTGCAGTCCCCCCTATAAAGCTGTGGGCCACGCCGGGAATGATATGCACACTGGATTGCTGGTTGTTGGCTGTGAGCAGGTCATTGAAGTCAATGGCCTGCTGGTAGTTAATGACAGGATCTTCCGATCCGTGTATCAACAAAAAAGCACCGTCCGATTTATCCACGTAGGTAACCGGGCTCGCCTCCTTAAGCTGTCCGGCAAAATATCCCCCGGGCCCACCCCTCGGCCCCATTTCAGTAAGGTCATAGATCCCGTACCATCCGATGGTTGCCTGGACACAATCTGACTCAGTGGCGAGTTCATCAGGCAAATCAACAGGTTCCAGCTCCTTTGCCCCGCAGGAGGTTCCTGCCAGTGCAGCCAGGTGGCCACCCGCGGAAGCCCCCCAAACCAGGAATTTGTCCTTGTCGATACCATACTCGCCGGCATGAGCACGCAACCATCGTAATGCCGTTTTAACGTCCTGAATGGCTGCAGGGAAGGGTGCTTCTCCACCCAGGCGATAATTGATGGATGTCACGACGTATCCGCGGGAAGCGATCATGGCCAGGGTTGCAGGCCAGTTCTCAAATGCCCCTGACTGGCGAGAGTGACCGTTCTGCCAGCCACCGCCATGTATGTACATTACCATGGGGTGGGTGGTGCTTGTATCCGGGGGAAAATACATGTCCAGGCGCAGCGGGCGGTAACCGGGGATTTGTATGTAGACCAGATCCGGAAGTCCCACGACACCACCCGGGAAACTGGCTTCCACTTTTGGATAACGGTTGGCCATAGCCACTGCCAGAGAAACCGGGACATCATCAATGGTCCATGCCGGGGACATTGGCCCGGCAGCAGATTCAGTTTTCCCACCACAGGAATTCAACAGCATCAGAGAAGTTATCATTGTGACGATCAGAATATTTTTTTTCATGATATCAATGGAGTTTTCTGAGGTTCTGGAATCTTTCAATTGCATTGTCAATTCACAGCCGGTCCGGCTAATGCGCCACCTAATTTACTCTTTACTGCCCTTACCCCCAAATCTCATGGGTTCATCAAATGGATGTTGCATCTTCAAGAACTTAATACAGAGCAAATTGTTTAAGTACTACCCATAACACCTGGATATACATTATATTGATCACAGGATAGGAGAAAATTCAGAACCATGAATAAACGTGCATTCCTATTGCTCATTTTTGCTTTTGTAATGTTTCAGCTGGATGGTCATGTTGAGCTGACTTATCCCGAGGGAGGGGAGACCTTCCATCCTGGCGATGCCGTAAATGTGACCTGGGCCGAAGTCGTGCGTCACAACTTTTTAGGCTGGACGCTATTATTGTCCGAAGATGGCGGTGATACCTGGGAAACCATTCAGGCCAACATGTCATTGGAGACACTGGAATACAGGTGGATTGTGCCGGTAACTCAAACAGTGGAAGGCAGGATCAAAATAATCCAGGACAATGAAGAAGAAGATTATGAATGGAGCAGCAATAATTTCACCATTACTTCCGCAACCGGCATCATTGCTCCGCTTCAATCAATTCAATTTAAAATGTACCCCAATCCCCTGGTTGATTATACAACCATTGAGTTTGAGAACAGGCTGCACCTGAATCACACATTGACCATATATAACACACAGGGCAGCATAGTAAAGTCAATTCTCAATGTCAGGTCGGGCAGGGTACAGGTTGACAGGGAAAACCTGAAGGCCGGACTTTACTTCATTCAGCTGCGTGATGAGGATGAAATTGTTGCAATCGGTAAACTTGCAGTCGAATAAGCTCAATAGTTAAAAAAGGAGTAACTTCCCTATTTAATATTTTCCCGACATGAGCACGACCGACCGATCCTCTCAAGCTAATCCCGGCACACAACCGTACCGTATCCTTCCTGCGATCATCATCGTCACGCTGCAATGGACTCTCTGGCTTTTTGTCCCCCTGCTGTTCCATGGGGGTACCATTAACACTCTCTCCGTGTTCGGTGGAATGCTCGGGGGACTGGCCATACTGGTTTGGTGGCTGTTTTTCAGCCGTGTTCCATTGTTGTTCCGGTGGGTGGGATTTCTCATTATGGTTCTTGCAGTCCTGGCATTGACGCAACTGGCCGATCCGTCGATCACCACAGCGTATCAGGGCATGATGATCTATGCTTATGCGATCCCCACCCTGTGCATGGGAGTGGTCGCCTGGGTTATCCTTGCCCGAAAGATTACCGGTATAACCAGGTGGGTGACCATGATCGCCTTTATTATCGTTTTCTCCGGATTCTGGGCTCTGTTAAGGTCCGAAGGACTTACCGGGGGCGGTGAAGCGCAATTTGCCTGGAGGTGGTCAGAATCTGTTGAAGAAAGGTTTATAGCAGGAGAGTCGGACCGTAAGACCTTCGCCGCTCCCGTAGAATTGGATATTAGTCCCGGAGTTTCCTGGCCGGGATTCCGGGGACCTGATCGCAACGCAGTTGTATACGGACTGGAGATTGAAACTGACTGGGACCAGAATCCCCCTGAGGAGCTGTGGCGCAGCCCCGTGGGTCCGGGCTGTTCTTCTTTCGCCGTGAAGGGTGATCTGATCTTTACCCAGGAACAGCGGGACATGAACGAGGCAGTCACTTGTTACAGGCTGAACAACGGTGAACCGGTCTGGGTGTATGAATACGAAGCCAGGTTCTGGGATTCTCATGCAGGCGCAGGGCCGCGCTCCACTCCCGAACTGGATTCTAGCCGGGTTTATACGCTGGGGGCCACAGGCATACTGAGTGTGCTGGATATCTCGGATGGAAACCTGATCTGGTCAAGGGATGCTGCATCGGACGCAAAGGCTGAATTACCCGGATGGGGATTTGCCGGTTCACCGCTCCTGGTGGATGACCTGGTTCTGGTCGCCGTCGGAGGTACACTGGTGGCTTATGACAGGAAGAACGGGATGGTGCGCTGGACCGGGCCCGAAGGAGGTAAGGGATACAGTTCACCCCAACTTTTCACCATAGAAGGGGCTACACAGGTTGTGTTACTTGGGGGGAACGGTATCACCGGTTTTGAACCTGCCACCGGCAACGTAATCTGGGAATATGCTGACCCCGAAGAGAGGATTGTGCAACCTGGCATGACCGGCGACGGAAGGATACTGCTCAGTACCCGGAACGGCGCGGCACTCCTGTGCCTGGCTGTGAAGCGACAACCGGATGCATGGTCTGTCACCGAGGAATGGACCTCCAACCGGCTTAAACCCAATTTCAACGACTATGTGATCCATAAGGGGTATGCTTACGGGTTCGATGGGATGAGTCTTTCCTGCGTGGATCTTCAGGATGGCTCACGCATGTGGAAATCAGGCAACTACGGTGGCCAAATCCTGCTTCTGGCAGACCAGGATATGTTACTGGTGTTGAGCGAAAAAGGAGAGCTTTCGTTGATCAGGGCCCAACCTGACGGATTCGAAGAACTTGCCAGCATATCTGCGATTGAAGGGAGGACCTGGAACCACCCTGCGCTGACCGGGAAAATCTTGCTGGTACGAAACAGCAGGGAAATGGCTGCTTACAAACTCTAACCGTGCAGGCTTCGATCGTGCGGGATACATTACAGCTTATTTAATCAGAGTTCAACCCCGCTGCAGCTCTTTATGTAGAAATTGTAAACCTCATCGATCTCGTTCAACTCCCTGTTCTCAATAGCCTGTACCAGTTCCGGGCAATCACGGAAATATTCGGTCAGCCAGTTTCGCTTCAAACCTAAAATTCCCTGGGTTACCCTGACCATTTCGTCTGAGCCGGTTCTATAGAACAGCGGGATATATTCCACATAGTTGCTCTCATCATCCATATATTCCCATTGATAATAGGTCAGGTCGCCATTCCATGATATAACCTTTAAAAAGACCCTGTCGTTGCGCTCATCCAGATAGTACCTGAATTTAAAAAAGGATGATTCTTCTGCGAGCGGCACCGATTCAAAGTTCTGATCATTTAACCCGTAGCCCAGGATCTCATCCGGACTGTATTTTTTTCTGAAAACCGTATTGTCGGGTTTAAAGCGTATCCGGGAATACAGGTCAATAAAGGTCCCGGAGGAGCGGTCTTTTACCCAGCCTTCTATCGTTTCTCCCTCAGAATTGATGATATACCCTTTGGAGTATCCCTTTTTTTGCGCATGGACCGGGATGATCATGAATGTATAAAGGATCAGTAATATATACCTGTATTGCGGCTTAGCTGACATGACCTGCCTTCTGGTTTAGAAATTTACTGCAAGGTAAGTGCCAAATTTTTATTGTTGCCCATATAATTTGAATGATTGATTCTATCTCTTAACTTTAAAAAATAGTACTGTTCCCTGTAATGAACTGGCATTTTTTTGATAAACCGCTTGGTTGGAAGATCAAAATCCGACGTAAGGAATTGATCCACTACCTGCGGACTTCGAGTGCCAGTTATTTCCTTATATTTTCAGTTCTCGTAGGGATAGGAGGTGGTTTTGGGGCTATCTTTTTTCGGTGGTTGATCCAGCAGTTCCAGAATTTGTTTTTTGATAAGGGAGAAGACATTCTTGGTTTTGCCGGACGATATTATATCATTCTCGTTCCTGCCATCGGGGGGTTAATTATTGGCCCTTTAATTTACTTCTTTGCTAAAGAAGCCAAAGGACACGGGGTTCCGGAAGTCATTAGCTCAATGATACTTCATGGTGGGAAGATCCGGCTCAGGGTACCATTCGTGAAAGCAATCGCATCTTCAATCTGCATTGGTTCAGGAGGATCTGTAGGAAGAGAAGGTCCGATTATCCAGATTGGTTCTGCGATTGGTTCCGCAATCGGGCAATTTTTCAAGCTGACTGAAGAAAAGACTAAAACGCTTGTTGCCTGCGGGGCAGCCGCAGGGATAGCCGCTACATTTAATGCTCCCCTGGGAGGTATATTTTTCGCTCTCGAGGTTGTCCTGAGGGAATATGGATTGAGAAATTTTTCGTCTGTGGTGCTCTCTTCTGTTACAGCTACAGTGATCTCGAGATCTTTCCTGGGTGACAATCCGGCATTTCAAATACCGACTTTTGAGTTATATGGGCTGGTGGATATTCCATTCTATTTTGTCCTTGGGTTACTGTCTGCTCTGACTGCATGGCTGTTTATCAAAGTGCTGTATAAGAGTGAAGATATTTTTAATGGCCTGGAGATACCCGATTATCTCAAACCGGCGCTGGGTGGACTGGTCATTGGCCTGATTGGCCTCTATTTCCCGCAAATATTTGGTGTTGGGTATGGAGTGATAGAAAATACGATCAACAAGGGAATTGCACTGGGTACGATCGTTACACTCGTTTTTTTGAAAATCATTGCCACCTCTGTAACACTCGGATCCGGTGGATCGGGAGGTATCTTTGCTCCTTCACTGTTTATCGGCGCATTGCTTGGTGAGGCCTTCGGGAAATTGATTCCCCTGATTTTCCCATCAGTTGCGATACCTCCGGGTGCATTTGCACTTGTTGGAATGGCAGCTGTATTTGCCGGTACCTCGCATGCTCCAATTTCTGCAATCCTTCTCCTTTTTGAAATGACGGGAAATTATAAGATCCTGCCTCCCCTTATGATAACCTGCGTTATTGCAGTCATCCTGGTAAGGTGGATGACTAAATATTCTATCTATACCTTAAAATTATACAGGAAGGGTATTGATATAGAGCAGTACAGGATAATGGACTATATGGAATCCATCACTGTATCTGAGGCCCTGATCCGTGATGTCATTTCAGTCGCTCAAACTGATACAGTCAAAGATGTGGGCCTTAAAATCAAATCAACCAATCACAGGGGATTTCCTGTACTGGACAGAGAGGGGAAACTGATTGGAATAGTAACACGAAAGGATATTAACAGGGCTCTTAACGAAGGTAAGTCTTTAACTGAAGTGAGGAATGTGATGACTAAAAATGTTACTGTGTGCTATCCGGACGAAAGTTTAAAAACAGCCCTGCATAAAATGGCGGAAAAAAATATTGGAAGAATGCCGGTGGTTAAACGAGAGGATCAGGAACATATTATTGGGCTGATTACCAGGAAAAGCCTGATGAACGCTTACAACCAGGCACTTGAAATCACCAGTCTGAAGTTTCAGGATAAAACTCTTCAAGCTCAGCAGTGACTCATTTTTAGCTATTTTCAGTTGAACCGCGGTGATTATTTCTATATCTTGATATCTGAATATTAATTTGTTTTAAGTGAAATCAGCTGGCTGGATATACATTTTATTAGGTGCATCGCTGATACTGGCGTCCTGTAAGAAAACGGAACCAGAAGTGATTGTTTTAAGTATCCCGGGAGAGGACAGATTTATATTTGAAAGCGGAGATACGGTTATTTACAACAGCAGCGATGCTTCTTCAGATACAATATGGGTCAGAGAATCAAATTTTTATACCGAACCCATTACGGAAAAAGATTTGTTCGGTATCGAACGGAGTTACAGGGTTGACCACCTCAAGATCACCCTGGAGATCACCGATACCACCTGGCTCAATATTCTGCATTATGCCTGTTATAACCCTGAAGACTGCAATTCGTGTGTGAATATTGAAACCTCAGTTTACCTGGGGGAAACACCTGCTACTACGGTTTATTTCGGATGCGAGCCATTTGGTGGTCTGGTGATCGCAGAAAGTTCAGTTGTAAGCTCAATGTATCTGAATGGCCGGGTTTATTACAATGTATATTTCTGCAATTACAATCGTTCTTCAACGGAGGGATTCAGGATGTACTGGTCCCTGAAATACGGGATTATCCGGTTTGAAGGCGGAATAGGAGAGGCCCGGTATTCATGGGACCTGGAAATACCTGGATAGGCTTTCTATCAAAGCTATTAAATGATTTATCTTATGCAACTGCAGGTTTTGTGGTAACTTTGATATTGTACAAAATTGATCCACTATGAAAAACATTTTATTATCAATTATTCTTGTTGCCGCATACCAGCTTTCTTCATTAGCTCAAATGGGTGGTATGCAAACTAAGTCGAATGATGTTCTTAAAAATGACGATGTTGTTTTCCATCAGATCGATGACCACACATGGGTGGGTACCGGGCATCTTGCGTTCAACGAGAGCCTGTATCTGGTGGAGGGAGACGACCGGGCTGTGTTGATTGATGCAGGAACGCTAATCAAGGATCTTGATAAGATAGTAGCCTCCATAACGGATAAGCCGGTCAGACTGGTGGCCACACATGTTCATCCGGATCATGTGGGTGCCGCAGGGTATTTCCCTGAAATTTACATTAACCCGGCGGATACGGTAGGAATTCCGCAATTTATGGCAGATTATAAAGGGAAGGTCAGATTTCTGGAAGACGGGGAAATAATCGGCCTGGGAGGCAGAAAACTTGAAGTGGTGTTCACTCCTGCTCATACACCAGGTTCGACTACCTTTATCGATAAGGATGCAGGGTATGGATTTAGCGGAGACTCATTCGGTTCGGGAAACCTGTTGCTATTCAGCGGTACATTTTCTCAGCTAATTGAAACCTGCCAGAAAATGGAAGCCGTAATGGAGAAAGACGGGATAACGCATCTTTACCCCGGGCACTATAGTGGCAGTAACCCGGAAACTTTACAGAGGATCAAGGATATGATAGCACTCAGCAATGATGTCCTAACCGGCAAGGTGAGGGGGAAGGAAAATCCAGATAACAATTTTGGTTTACCTTTAATCGTGAGTGATTATGGTGTGCGCATCAACTATGGTGAACAGGCATTAAAGTAAGGTACCTGATCTATTGTTCTTTTTCCTCTTTTTCAGTTTGCTGTGACCTGTTGAACATCCTTTGCAAATCCGCGGGAGATATCTTCCAGTATTCGATCATTGGGTTCGCTTTCACTTTCTCCTTGTATTCCTCTATAAAATGCTGATTCAATGAATCGTTATCACCATATTTCTGCCTGAGCCCTTCCAGTTGTTTACGCAGATCTGCCTGTACGTCTGTATAAGCGGGGTCGTCGTATACATTTTTCATCTCCATGGGATCTTTTTCCAGGTCATACAGATCCCACTCATCAATATCATAGTAGAAGTGTATCAGTTTATACTTGTCGGTGGTAATCCCGTAATGACGCATCACATTGTGCTCGGATGGATGTTCGTAATAGTGATAATAGTGGGCTTTTCTCCAGTCTGCCGGTGTATTTCCCCTCAGGATGGGCAACATGCTTCTTCCCTGCATCTCTTCAGGAATATCTGCGCCGGCTATATCGAGAAATGTCTCCCCGAAATCGAGGTTCGATACCAGGTCGTTATTCACACTTCCGGCTTCGACCACGCCTGGCCACCTGATCAATAATGGTGTACGCAACGATTCCTTATACATCCAGCGCTTGTCAAACCATCCATGTTCGCCCAGGTAAAAACCCTGGTCAGAAGTATAGACTACAATTGTATTGTCCGCCAGACCATTTTCTTCAAGGTAATCCAGTACCTTTCCCACGCTCTTATCCACTGCTGCCACGCACTCCAGGTAATCCCTCATATAGCGCTGATATTTAAATCTTACGAGATCAGCACCCGTTGGATTGGATTCTTTAAATTCCTCGTATATGGGACCATAAATGGAGTTCCACAATTTTAACTGTTCTTCATTTAATCCGCCCCGTGGCTGGTCTGATAACTTCAGGTCCCGGTCAAGGGTCATCGTGTGTGCAATGGTCATATTATTCAGTGCAGCAGCCCCTCTACCTCCTGAATAATCATCAAACAGGGTTGCAGGTTCAGGGAAGGTAACATCTTCATACATGCCCAGTTCATTGGGCCCCGGATCCCAGGCACGGTGCGGTGCCTTGTGCTGCATCATGACCATCCATGGTTGATCACTGTCCTTGACGCTTTCGATCCAGTCTATCGTTTTATCGGCAATAATCTCGGTCGCATACCCTTCCAGGTCATACTGACCGGAATCGTTGATAAATTGCGGATTATAATATCTTCCCTGTCCGGGCAGGATATCAAAATAATCAAAGCCAGTGGGATTGCCACCCAGGTGCAGTTTACCAATCACGGCAGTCTTATAACCAGCTTTTTGAAGGACTTTTGTAAATGTTAGCTGGCTAAAATCAAACTTTGAACCTATTGTGTTATCAACAAACCCGTTTTTATGGCTGTATTTCCCTGACAGGATGGTCGCCCTTGATGGACCGCAAATTGAGTTGGTAACCAGGCAATGGTTAAAACGCATCCCTCCGGCGGCGATCCTGTCGATGTTGGGTGTGGGCGCGAGTTCAGCCAGTGCTCCTCCATAAGCGCTGATGGCCTGGTAGGCATGGTCGTCGCTCATGATATAAACAATGTTTGGCCTCCGGATTGACTGATCTTCAGCACCTGATGTACATCCTGTTATAACAGACACGAAAGCCAATAAAATCAGGATTGGAAAGGTTATGTTATTTGATTTCATAGCAATATGTTTTATGATTTGGATTTCAATACTGCGATTCCTGTTGGCTTGATATTCGAATATACTCAATTATCTCATTCACTCCAGAGCTGCTCCCGGATTATACGGACTAAGGAACAGAGAAAAGTACCATGCAGGAACTTACAGGCTTTATTTGAGATTTACCTCCAGAACAGGAACAGGTATGAAAACAGGAGTGGAATAGAGATCCCAATAACCAGGAAGATCCACCCATACGGGTATTTCTGCCTTGTCCTGAACCAAAGCAGTATTCCCGTCACGGCAAACAGGACAAAGGCCAGGCAGGAAGCGTCGTAGAATATAGCCCAGACCGTATAGGGCCAGCCTCCCCTGAACCCCCTGAGCACGTGCATCTGTTGAACAGTAGTAAAGAAGGTCCTCTCCTGGTGGACGGCAATTATTTGCAGGCTGTCCTGCTCCTGCCTGAGTGTGACCGTTACACGGGTACCCGGGAAATTGTAATTAAAAATCCAGTTTTCATTACCGTCCTTGCGGTACGCCATCCTTCCCTTCAGATCCAGCTCACGCGCTATCTTTTTTGCATATACTTCAGGAGCTCCATCCATTGGTTCCGTTACCGCGATCATCTTTTGCTCACCCACCTGTTCCGGTACATGAAACTGAACCCGGTTGATCAGAATGACCCCCGAAAAGACATACATCAGCAGGAACAGCAACAGGACCATGCTGGAAACAAGGTGTGTTTTCCGGACAATTGTATGAAAATCTACCCTACCAGCCATATCATTATATATAAAGTGATGGGGATCAGTGCCGCCCCAAGGATATAATACCACCAGTGTTTTTTCTTAACGGACCATGTGTACCAGTAATATACTGTGATGCATAATACCATGATTGCAATTATCCCAAGGGCCAGCGAAACCCACTTCCAGAGGATGATAAATCCCGGTCCCTTGCCATGGCCCTGCATTCCTGCACCCAGCGGATGAAGCTGATTCAAAACATTCAGAATACCGGTCCGGTGCTCATCAACCAGGAAGAGATCACCGCTAAGAGGTTCCGTCACCCAATATTCCTTACCTGGTCTACTGATCATGAAATGACTTATACCTGTACTGTCCTTGTAATCCTTCCACCAGGGAGTATGCCCGAACAGTCCCAGCGAATCACGGATAGCCTGCTTGAAGACCAGGCGGTCTTCAATATCGGGTGATTGGATCCGCTGTTCCCAGGATGCTTTCCGGCCTTCATGCTGTATGAATTTCGGATGATGCTGATGCACATAACCACTGAAGCCCAACATGATCAGGAAGCCTGTGCACAAAAGCCCGCCATACACATGAAGTTTAGGGAGTAAACGGTTCCATTTCATTTCGCAGCAAGATACTATTTTTGGGGATATAACCTTCATTAAAGATTCTCCCATTGCTGGCACAATATCACTGTTTCGATTGCGTTAAAGAATTAGATCCCAGTGTTTTCTTGTGCCAACCCTGAATCATGGAAACTCAAAATATGTTACCAAAGCTGTCCCGGATAAGAAGCACCTTCATATTTCCCTGGGCCCTGACCTTTTCATTCCTGGCGACCGGTACGCAGATGGTTCACGGGCAAATATATGTGGGTGGATTAACCGGTGCCAATCTGCTGAATGCTCCGGTAATTTCAGTTCCATTCCTGACCATTGCTCCGGATGGAAGGTCCGCAGGCATGGGTGATGCTGGTGCAGCCTCCACACCGGATGTGAATTCTCAGCACTGGAATGTGGCTAAATATGCTTTCTCAGAGAAGAGGGGAGGGGCAGCATTCACCTTTGCACCCTGGCTGACCAACCTGGTTCCGGACATAAATCACTATTACCTGGCCGGTTATTACAGGATTGGGGAGAAAAATGCCTTAAGCGGTTCGGTCCGGTTTTTCACTCCGGAACATCTATATTTTCCAAGTGCCGGAGTACAGAGTGTTTCCAGACCATATGAGATGTCTTTGGATGCCGGTTACTCCAGGAAGTTCACCGATCACCTTTCAGGGGGATTGGTATTGAGATTCATCCAGTCAAGCCTGGTTGAGGATCAAAGTTATACAGGCGAGCCGGTACCGCCAGGAAGGTCAGTGGCCGGAGATATCGGGCTTTATTATCAGGGGGACAAACAGCCCGGATCGAAGGATGCCCGGTGGGCAATGGGATTGAATATTTCTAATATTGGGAGCCCTGTTTCCTATACGGAAGATGCAGATAAGATCCCCATCCCGACAAATATGAGACTGGGAGGGAGATACAGCTTCCGCCTGAATGAGGACCATAGTATCACTATGCTTGCAGATCTTAATAAGCTGCTTGTGCCCACACCCGGTGTATATGAGATGGATACACTTTCAGGGAACCTGACATTGATTCGGGGTAAGGAGGATCCTTCTTCTGTCATCCGGGGAATGTTTCAATCCTTTTATGATGCCCCGGGGATACTCCGGTCCGATGGCAGCTATAGTGTGCTTGCCGAAGAGATCCATGAGATTACATGTTCGATTGGAGCAGAATACAGGTACAGGGAACTGTTTGCCGTAAGGTCAGGATATTTTCATGAACATGTCACAAAAGGGAACCGCAGGTTTTTCACATTTGGTGCGGGTGTCCGGTACAGGTTCCTCACATTTGATCTTTCCTACCTTCTCCCAACAGTGGGAAAAAACTCCACGCTGTTCAATACCTTCAGGTTTTCACTTTCAGCTGAATTTGGAACATAATTATTTCTGCCGATTTAATCCTTTGCTTGCTATTCGGTGGATTAATACGGAACTTTAAGGATGAAATCTAAATGAATATCAACCCTAATCCAGGTATTATGAAACAGACTATTTTTTCAAGGACTCTTTTAGGAACCGCTCTATTATTCTTTTTTGTACTGATGTGTAACGGTCAGAATGATCCATCTGATCAGTTGGTAGGTAAATGGACAAAATCAATGAATGGCAGGACAGCTTCAATTATTCTTTTATCCGATCAAACCTACCAGGTGGAATTTGCCGGGGATGAAGGGGTGGATGTTACAGGCAGCTGGACGATCTCCGGAAAGCAAATCACATTTAAAGATGAAGGCGGGGCGTATAGCTCAGGTACCTCGGGCACTTATGAATTCACCTTAAGTGGTACAACAGTGACCTATAAGAAGGTAGATGATCCGATAGATGGCCGTAGCATGCTGGTGGAGGGGAACTGGTCAAAAGCCAAAGACCAGGCGAACTGAACCAAGTAACCGGTGCCTGCAATTCTCCGCTGCGACCCCGTTAATTTTTTTCGTCCCTGAAGAACAACTGACCCTTGGTCAGCCAGGAGATCCCGAATGAAAAAAGCACGATGGATTCCAGCCAGAAGACGGGATTGAGGTGTTTCAGGCCAGGGTAAAGATTATACATAAAATAAAGGTATAAGATGATCAGGAGCAATGAGGCAGTCATGATGCTGCCGCATATATGGTAGACCAGGTTCCGCTTCTTCTTCTGGCGCTGCATAAGCATCTTTTCACCGGTTACCCTGTTCATATACGTCCTGGGAAAGAGGAACAGAGAGTACACGATGAGGATCATGAAATACATTAACGCGCTCAGGTTGTGCAACGTCCCAATCAAAGGGTTATATGCAGATGCCGTGATCAGGCACATCTGATCGGGATTGACATTACATGGGAGGAAGGCGACCCCCAGGGCAAAAACACAACCGAGGTATCCGGCAAGGTTGTCCATCCAGTCATGCCCCCTGTAGGCAAACAGGAATAGGGCAACCGCACAATTGTACCCCACGAAGATGTTCCTCATGTTGGTGTAATAATAGGTGCTGATGGAGATCTGGACCTCTTTGCAATTTCCGAACAGGAAGGATCCTGCCAGCATGATCAGGGGGAAGGTGAATCCCAGGATTCCGATGGCCCGTCTCATAGTATGAAATGAAATGATCTCGGGTGGCTTGTTCAGGTGGTTATACAGGCCGGCACTGTCCATGACCTTAAATTGTAATCCTTACCCCGATCGCGCATACATCATCTATCTGTTCGTTGCTGCCCTGCCATTTTTCAAATGCATCCTCAAGAAGCCTCTTCTGAGTTTCCATGGGTGCCTCCTGGACTGACAGGAGCAGTTTTTTTAACCTGCGTGATTTGAGCTTTTTACGATTCTTACCTCCATACTGATCTGTATAACCGTCCGAAAATATGTAGAGGGTGTCCAGTTCATGCAGTTTGATCACATGTTCTGAAAAATCTTCCTCTTCCCAGTATACCCCAATGGGCTGCTTGTCGGCTTTTAATCTGAATAATCCGAAATTTTCATTTTCCATGGATAACTTGAGATCACTCTCAATGTCTCCAAAGCGTTCTTTCATCCTGATCAGGAACATTGGAATATTTGCACTGGCGAACTGAAGCTCATTTTTCTCCAGGTCAATAATGGCAATGGCCATATCCATTCCATCTTTCTGATCATTGACAGAACCATCCTGGGCCAGTATTTCTTTTACTTTGGTTCTTAAATGCCCCAGGATCTCACCAGGCCTTCTGATCCCGAATGTTCTGAATTGCTCATTAAGAAGCGTCACACCCAGCATGCTCATCAACGCACCCGGAACTCCGTGACCGGTGCAATCGGCGACTATGACCACCCTGAAGCCTTCGATCTCTCTAACCCAGTAAAAATCACCGCTGATAATATCTTTAGGTTTGAATATTGTGAAATATTCAGAGAGTATATTATCCAGGTAGGGTGCAGACGGAAGAACAGCTTTCTGGATCCTCCTGGCATAACCGATACTATCCGTGATCGCTTTTTGTTGCTGAAGGACCAGCTCATGCTGTTTTCTGAATTTTTCCTCAGCTCTGACACTCTCTATGGCTCTGGCTATATGATCCGAAACGAAGACCATTAACTCTTCATCTTTAACTGAGTATACATCTATGGCGTCATAGCACTGGACAGCCATTACGCCGATTGTATGTCCTGAAAGTTTCAATGGCACACCCATCCATGAAGTGGATTGGCTACCAAAGAGCGTTATTTCGCCCGATTCATATAGTTTGTTGATCTTTTCATTAGGGAATCGAATGGGCTTACCTGTTCTTCTTACATAATCTGTCAGCGTTCCTGTCAGATCGTGCAACGTCACTTCCAGTGATTCATCATAGTCAAAGTTCACCCCGGCGGTTTCTATACTATCATATTGATCCACGAAGTAGGGAAAGAAATACTTGTCGGTGTCTTCGTTATACAGACAAACGAAGAAATTATCGGCAACCACCAGGTCGGCGAGAATACCGTGTACAAAGGCGACAAATTCTTCAATGTTTTTTGAAGTATGGGCTTCCTCAGAGATCTTCAGAAGTGATTCCCATTTATTGTCATGATTTTGATATTTTTCACTTCCGCCGGCGGACATTCTTTGAATTTTGCGCAAAGGTAAATTAAAAAAACCAGTACTGATCTATCCAAACCTCATACAGTTTTTCGCCTGTATACCACAAAATTAAATTCATCATGTTCTTCCTGTTTCTCTACCGTCCATTGATCCTCATCAAACCCGGGAAAATATACATTGCCCTGATGTTCCCCTTTTATAAAGGAGAGGTACATGTGATCAGCATACTGAATGGACTCTTCATAGATGGATTGTCCTCCGCAAATAAAGACATCTTCAGAGAAAGTTTTAGAATATTCAAGCGCTTCAGGTAAGGAATGGAACACGGATGCCTGACCTGTTTTAAGAGTCCGCGATACAACCACCATTCGTTTGGGGACCATGTCATTTTTGAAGATTTCATAAGATCTTCTTCCCATTAAAACTGTCTGGTCTCTTACATAGCTTAAAAACTGATTATATTCTGAAGGGATATGCCAGGGCAATCTGTCCCCGGTACCAATAATATGATTACTTCCGATCGCAGCAATAATGATGACCATATTCTGCAAAATTACGAAACATTTAATAGCTTGCGATAAGCATAAGAACAGACTGATAAATGTATACTTTAAGCTTCAGAACTTCTCGTTCAAAATACTTCCGGAAGGGCCTGGATATGGCCATAGGACTCGGGGGCACCTGGGATGGGAAGACCATGATCCTGAATATACCTGACAGTAAGTTACTGGGAGCATATAAAGTGCTTTTACCCCTGTTTGAGATCGTAGATAACTGGTCCTCCCTGAAAGCCACTTATAACGGGAAGGAGGTTGAACCTTACCGTTTTATTCTTGTAATGCATTTTATCAGGCAGTGTGCCGGGGTGCGGAAGAAGGACCGGTTTCATTGCTGGTTGAACTTGGAGGAAAAAGGATGGGGATGTAAAAGGATCTCTAACATCATGTTCGGATTATCGGGAAACGGAGAATACCGGATGAATGAAAAATACTGGTACAACTTCGGGCACTTCAATGAGAATAACGAATGGATTATTGACAGGGAGAGTTTATACAGGCGGCTCAGCAGCTTTGCAGAGGAGAAGGGCCTGACACTCTGTCCCTATTTCAGGATCGGGGAGGTAAATAGGGCCGTGGAGAGGCTGCCTTCCAGTATTTTACCCGACGACATCTCGTTCCGGCTATTCTATGAAGAAGATTATTATAAGGGAAAGAAGGTCAGGGTGCCCGTGAACATCAGGCACATCGGTACCACTGATCCACAGACACGCATCATAAGTGAGTATAATCTGGCCGCGATCAAGCCAATAAACTTTGACAAATACAGGAAAAAGCGGACAGAACCCGTAAGCGGAATATTCTGGAATAGGTTTTCAAGGAATTGAAAGAACCTTTTTCAGAGATCAGATCAATGACGTTTTCTGGTCGGTACGATGAAAAGTGGTACAGAACTCTGATGCAATACTCTTTCAGTAACACTTCCCATGAGTATGTTTTCCAGCCATTTTTGACTGTGCGATCCAATAACAATGATGTCAGAATGCAATTCTTTTGCGGTTTTTAGAATTGCTTCAGCAAAGTCGCCTTCTTTTACTAAAGTTTGAATCGTTGCATCACCCAGGTGTTGTTTCGTTTTGTTAAGATATTGAAGTGAAGCTTTCTTTAATCCGTCAATACTATCCATTACTGTCGGACTTACATCTACATAACCATTGAAGCCCATTATCGGGTCAAATCCGGAGGTGGCGTAAAAAACCGGATCAGTTATTACATGCAACAGGGTCAATTCAGCGCCTAAAGAAGTTGCCAGTGAAAAACCTGTCTCTGCCACTTTTTGTGCAGTTGGATTGTAATCCAGGGCAATCAATACTTTCTTAATATTATTTGTTTTCATGATCCATCTCTTTTTAATCCTGATATGATTTTACTAAAATTAATCTTTTCGTGCCATTTGTACACCTGGTGGCAGCTTTTATTTAACACCGAACCTGAACCGGCGCCTCATATTGGAATTTCTTGCCCACAACATATCACACTCCAAAATGTTATAAAAGATTGAAGGTCTTGTGACCGGACTGTGATGATTACTCTATTATTTTGTAACGGGTGTATATGCCTGCAATTAGAAATTAAAAAGAAAACAAGACATGAAAATTCAGATCTTAATATTGACGTTGATCTTACCCGGCATAAGCGGATGTGCTCAAAATATGGCGGATAAGACAGAGAATCCATTTTACCGGGTCTTAACCCCGGAGGAGAAAAATGTAATTGTCTATAAAGGAACAGAACGCCCTTTCACAGGTACATATGATGAGTTTTTTGAAGAGGGCATTTACGTTTGTAAGAGGTGTGGTGCCGAGCTGTACAGGTCGGCCGATAAATTCAATTCCGGCTGCGGGTGGCCCAGTTTCGATGATGAAATACCTGGAGCAGTTCGCAGGACAACAGACAGGGACGGACGCAGGACGGAGATTACCTGCAGTAACTGCGGAGCCCATCTCGGTCACGTATTCCTGAATGAAGGATTTACCGATAAAAACACCCGGCACTGTGTTAATTCAATCTCTCTTGTATTTATTCCGGCCAAAGCTCCGCATGCAGCCAATAGCGATACGGCTTATTTTGCTGGCGGTTGTTTCTGGGGTGTGGAATATTATATGGAGCAGGCTCCGGGCGTAAAGTCCGTTGAATCGGGTTATATGGGGGGAAGTGTTGAAAATCCTAGCTACCGGCAGGTGAGCGGTCATCAAACAGGTCATGCTGAAACGGTTCGGGTTATATTCGATCCTTCAAAAACAAGTTATGAGAAGGTGGCGAAGTTATTTTTCGAAATCCATGATCCAACCCAGGTGGACCGCCAGGGGCCCGACGTTGGAAATCAATACCGTTCGGAGATATTCTACCGGAGTGTTGAGCAAAAGAAGAGTGCTGAGAAACTGATTTCCCTGTTGGAGAAAAATGGATATAAGGTCGCTACAAAGGTCAATCCGGCAATGACTTTCTGGGAGGCAGAGGATTACCACCAGGATTATTACACCACGCATGGGGGAACACCCTACTGTCATATGCGTGTGGACCGCTTTTCAAGCTAAAGCAGAACAGGTGCCAGCAATATTTTTCATCTGATTTAAAATTGTTATAAAGATTTTAAATTCTTGCAAGCTTTCTGTGACTTTTACCCGGGAACTTAGCACCGTATTAACTAAATCATTATCAGTTATGAAAAAATTAAGTCTCATTATGACGCTGGCGCTGTTTGGAATTATTTTTACTCAGTGCAGCAAAGAAATGTTAAAAGATGACCTGGATACAGGAAGTCTTAAACATGTCGATGTACCTAAAGGGGTTCCCGGAAGTTTCGAGGTAACCATTGAAAACGTATCCACGAACTACGATTATTTTGCAGCAGGAGGGCAATTTATCCCGAATGGGAAAGATGCTGCCGGCCCTGCTTTTCCAGGAGAATCCTTTACCATTCAGTTCCATGCCGGCAGAGGACACCGACTCTCCTTTGCGACCATGTACGGTGCTTCCAACGACCTGTTCTATGGCCCTTCCGGCGATGGAATTGCTCTTTTTGATGGTGATACCCCGCTTACCGGTGATATTACCGGTATGATCAGCCTCTGGGATGCGGGTACAGAGGTGAACCACGCTCCAGCTTCCGGGGAGGATGGCGCCGAGGAGTCAGTTCCTGTTCAGAGCCTCCGTAATGTGGACAATGTAATGGATGGATATACTTACAATAGTGTAGAGGAAAATGTTATGGTTACCCTGGCTTATGATGGTACCAGCATGTTCACTTTAACGGTCAAGGATCTTGAAGGCTCCAGTACTCCCCTGTCACCCGTGGCCTGGGTTGTGCACTCCGGTGGACAGAATCCCATTTTCACAGAAGGTTTTGTCGACTACGGAAATGGTCTGGAAGACCTTGCAGAAACAGGGAATGCCGGTCCCTTGAGCACCTACCTTGAAATGCTTAGCGGGTACGTCTCTCCGGTTGCACCCGGTGTATGGGTCTTGCATAAAAAATGGGAGAAACCCATATTCACGGAAGGTGAACTTCAATACGGCAATGGACTGGAGATGTTATCCGAAGTGGGGGATCCGACAGGAGTATATAACTCACTCGTTGGTGAAGGATATGAAACTGGTGTGTACAACACGCCGGAAGGAGCAGGTGGACCCGGACCACTTTTCCCTGGTCAATCCTATACCTTTTCATTTGATGCTCACGGTGGGGAATACCTCAGTTTTGCTTCCATGCTGGGCAAGTCCAATGACGAATTTTTCGCACCTGGTGATATGGGCATTCGCTTGTTTAACGGGAATAATCCTATAAGTGGTGATATAACCAGCCAGATCATGTTATGGGATGCCGGAACAGAAATCAATGAATACCCCGGCGCCGGTATTCACCAGGGAGCCGGTGAAACGGAAGAATCCAACAGCGTGATGATAGTGAATGATGACTTCATGTGGCCGGAAGTTTCACAGGTCATCAGAGTGACAATCAGGCCTGTATGGGGTCATGACCATGGGCATCACAATGGGCATGGTGATTACGATGATCATGGCGATCATGGGAATCATGATTACCACCCCTCCTATGGGGACCGGCATGACGACCATCATTCCAATAATCATTAGGAGGATATAAGGGCCTCTTAATGGATCCAGATCCCACCGGCACCATTTGGAGCTGGTGGGATCTTTATTTAAGCTTAAACCAAATTCCTCACCATTATTGCTTTATCAGTTTCCTGAAATAGTCCTCTGAGAATGATCCGGCCCTTTGATTTGAAATGCGTATTTTTAAGGGAGCTATCAAAATGGTAGAATAACCAATCTTGCTTATCCATGGTCCGATATATTTCAATCTGGCTGATTTTGCTCCTCCTGCTTCAACCTGATGTCTGCAGGGCCGTTTCAAAAGATACACTTACGGAGCCCTTACCAGCGCATGCCCATAATGATTATAACCATGAACGCCCCCTCTTTGATGCGCTGGAGAACGGATTTCGGAGCATTGAAGCGGATGTTTTTTCCCGGGGGGATTCACTGTATGTAGCGCATGACAGGATGGATATAAGTCCGGGAAGGACACTCCGGGAGCTCTACCTGGATCCGCTTGTGGGATATATATCTGATGGGGACGAGACCATCTACGACAGCGCCTGCCCGCTTATTTTACTGGTCGATATCAAGGACAATGGATTGGCTACATACAAACTGTTGGACCGCATATTGAATGATTACCGGGAAATCCTCTGTTCTGTTACCCCCGAAGGTTATGTGCAGAGAAGTGTAATGGTCATTGTCTCGGGGAACCGTCCCATAGAATACATGATGGATCAAAAACGCCGGTTTGCTTTTGTGGACGGACGCCTGGAGGATCTTTCGGGAGAATACCATCCCCCTGTGATGCCCCTGATCAGCGACAGGTGGACCAAATATTTCTCATGGATGGGAAGGGGTGATATGCCAGAGAAAGAGAAGGCACAATTGAAAAAGTATGTGCAACAGGCCCATGAGAATGGCCAATTGATCCGTTTCTGGGCTACCCCGGATGCACCGGGAATGGAACGCGACAACGTCTGGACGGAACTCTTGGACGCTGGAGTGGACCTGCTTAATACCGATGATCTGGCAGGATTACAGGAATTTATGGCCTCAGGATTTTGAATAAAGTCAACATGCAATTGCAGATAGATCAGTATATTCATATGATCATTTCTTTGTTAGACACCTCCCAGAAAATCAAAACGTATGAGAACTACTTTATTGTTGATCATTTGCTTGCTCCCATCCATTTTAAGAGCTCAGGAGAACCCTCTTTATGAACCTTTGAACTATATACATTCGGTCGAAACCGGAACGCGTTCCAGGGATGGGAATCCTGGTCCTGACTACTGGCAGAATCATTCAGATTATAATATATCGGTCAAACTGGATACTGCTGAAGGAAAGATTTTCGGATCTGAAGAGATCACCTATTATAATGAAAGCCCTGAAATTTTACGCACCATTGTCATGCGACTCTATCCTAACAGGTATAAGAAAGGTGCGGTCAGGAATGTGGCCATCGATCCGGGTAACATCCATGAAGGAGTATCCCTGGATACCATCTTTATCAATGATTCAACTTTTATTATTCCGGGAGTAGACAGACGAGCAATTTATTTCGGTACCAACCTGCTTCTCGTCCTGGCTGAGCCTGTTGCACCTGGAAAACAGGTCCGCCTGAAATGCAAATGGAACTATAAAATACCCACACAACCCGACAACAGGAGAACAGGATATTTAAAGGATGACACCTGGTTTATCGGTTATTTTTACCCCCAGATTGCCGTATACGACGACCAGGAGGATTATTTTAATCTGAAGGGTTGAGATCTCAGGTTGACACATCTCGGAATCAGGAATTTTACAATGACTTCAATCAGTATGATGTACGCATTGAAGTGCCAGACGGTTATGATGTCTGGGCTACCGGCACGCTTACAAACCCGGAAGAGGTATACACTGAGGATTTTCTGAATAATCTGGAAGGAGCAAGATCAGGGGATGCGATCGTTCAGCTTCTTACTGGTGATGGAACGTCAGGTGATCATCTTACAGGCAAAATCTGGAAGTTCCGGGCTGACGGGGTGCCTGATTTTGCGTTTGGCACCTCTCCCCGGTGCATATGGGAGGCTTCAAGCGTTAATATAGGGGAACGAAGGATAACTGTAGATGCGGTATACCTTCCGGAATCCGGCTATTTCCCCATGGTCATCAAAGGGGCCAGGAAAACGATCGATTATGCCTCCCGGGTGTATCCGGGAATCCCCTACCCGTGGGATCATATCACTGTGTTCAATGGTAATGTAGCTGGGGGCATGGAATTTCCCATGCTGGCAAACGATTCCGATTATCCGGATTCAGTTTCTACTTCCTATGTGACTTTTCACGAGATTTTCCATAATTACACCCCGTTTATGACTGGACTGAATGAAAAGCGTTATCCGTTCATGGATGAGGGATTAACAGATTTCTTCTCTTCAATATTCATGCTGGATCAGTATGGGAAGAATTTCAATTTTGCCCCCGGGAGTCAGAACAGAGTCGATGATTATAATCTGTTTGCCCGCAATGAAGACGCCCCGTTGATGGCCACCTATGCAATGGCAGATGAAGTAAATGTCTCTTATTACTATTACGTTAAACCAAGTATGGCTTACCGGCTATTTTACGAGATGGTAGGGGCTGAAAATTTCCGGAATGGATTCAGGGAATTTGTGAGACGATGGAAAGGCAAGCATCCCACACCCTATGATTTCTTCTACACCATGAACGATGTATTGAAAGAGAATTTTAACTGGTTCTGGAATGCCTGGTTTTTTTCTTACGGGTATCCAGACCTTGGGCTTAAAACAACCGATTCTGAAAGTGTCCTGGTTCAACGTATTGGCACCGGTTCCCTCCCGCTTCCGGTAAAATTGCATATCAGTTACAAAGATGGGTCAGAACGTGTCGTTTACAAACCCATGAGTGTCTGGAAAGAAGGTGCTGATTTTATCGAATTAAAGCTGGATCACTTTCCGGACATTCAAAAGATCTTCCTGGATACTGAAACAGTCCCGGATATTGATCCTTCCAATAATTCAATTGAATATAATTAAGTGAGAAGCTTTAAACAAACGAGTGCATGGATTCCAATCAATCAAATAACACCAACCTTCTAAAAAACATCACCTTTCGGTGCTATGCTGAATTGAACGACTTTTTACCCCCGCAGTACAGTCAGTTCCGATCCTTTACTCGGTGCTTGACCTGCAATTCTGAACTTGTTTTAAAGGAGAAGGGGGAGATACAGCATCTGGTTCAGCAGGATATTATAGCTCTTTATGATGAATTCTTCTTCTGTCCTGCATGCACGAAGGTATACTGGAAAGGATCACACTTTGAAAGGATGGAATCCTTTATCAGGGACCTGACTTTCAGAGGAGTGGGACTTCCATGAGCAAAATATTGCTCCCGGCATGTGCAATTACATCAATTTCTTTTGTCTCCCAGATGCCGAAACCGTCCCTGGATTCAAGATGCTGCCCTTCGATCTCAATTTCTCCCTTTAAGACAAATGCATATACCCCGTTGGTTTCATTTTTAAGTTGATAGGTGGTTGATGTATCCTCTGTAAATTCGCCCAGTTGAAACCATGCATCCTGGTGGATCCACACCCCCTGATCCTCTTTGTCCGGTGACAATACCTGATAAAATTCGTTTTCCTTCCTGATGTCTTTGAGGGAGATCTGGTCATAACGCGGTTGAACTCCCTTTATGGCGGGAAATACCCAAATCTGTAGGAATTTCACTTCCCGGTCACTGTTCTTGTTATATTCACTGTGGGTTACACCAGTTCCTGCACTCATGACCTGTACGTCCCCTTTTTTAATTATGGCCACATTGCCCATGCTGTCTTTATGTTCCAGGTCCCCTTCCAGCGGAATGGAGATGATCTCCATGTTATCGTGCGGATGCGTTCCGAAACCTTCCCCCGGTGCCACGGTGTCGTCGTTAAGTACGCGCAGCACACCGAAATGCATTCTTTCCGGATTGTGATAATTTGCAAAACTGAAGGTATGGAAGGAGTTCAGCCACCCATGATTGGCATGTCCCCTGGTATCTGCTTTGTGTAAGATGGTTTTCATCGCTAAATGCTTTTGTCTGTAATCCATTAAAGTGCGGCGGAGAGTGCCAGGATGATCAACCCCAGCAGGAAGCCGATAATAGCCATGATCTTCTGTGACTTCTGAACCTTTTGAAGCCTGGCCGAGGGGCCATCAGCAGCTATCCGGGCTGCACGGGGGGCTACAACTTCGAAAGAGATGATAGCCAGTATTAACATAAGGATATAGAGGGGGACCTTGAAAATCAGTATAACTACCATGTCGTTCCTGGATGAAACAGCTTCACCGGAATTCAGATCCAGTGATCCCAACAGGATCCCTGAAATCAGGAACACTGCCATGGATAAATAGACCATCACCCGGAATCGTTTCATAACCGTACCCATGAGCTTGCCGGCAGCCGGTGGTTCCAGTGCCTTTCCAATGGCGGGTATATAAATAAATAGATTGGTGAACATCCCACCTATCCAGGTTACTGTAGCTATCAGGTGGATCCACCTCAGAATAATATGGAGTAATGTATTCACTGGGATCTGTTAATTATGAAATAATGAATTCTAAAAATGTGTTCTAATATACGAGTAACCCTTTAACGCAGGGTTTGTTTTTGCCAGCGTCATTTTTTTAACCACTAAAGCTTCACTCCATAACGATTTCGATAGTCGAGCCTTATGATGGTAAGGGTTTTTAAAGGATTAATATTTGATCCCAAATCCAAATGGGGACAGTGGATCTTTCGAATCATAAGGTACGTCTTCCATCTGGCTCAAATTACATGCTTGTATGTTACAGGTTGATCTCCTCACTCAGTCTTATGTCTCTTGACGAGGAGGCTGCATGAATCACATATGTTCCCTTTTCAAATACCCAATCCGAATAGTCTTCGTCCCAGTAGGAGAGGTCCGGTATGGGGATACTCATGGTCACCTCGGCTGTTTCACCGCTGTTCAGTAGGGGGGTTTTAGCAAAAGCCTTCAGTTCCTGCACAGGACGGTCGATCTCCGTATCCGGCTTCGATACATATATTTCCACTACCTCTTTACCGGCTGCCTCACCACTGTTTTCAAGATTTACCCTGATATTGATCATTCCATTGTCTACACTGATATCCATGCTCTTATACTCGAAATCAGTATAGGAGAGGCCATAGCCAAACGGGTAGGAGACTTCGAACCCGTTATCGAAATGACGGTAGCCCACATAGATGCCTTCTTCGTACTTTGTATAGTCCAGATTGCGAATCTGCTCCTCTTCGGGTAATGTTTTCTTTCCGGATATCATATCCGACATTTTCATAGGTTTGCCTTCCAACGGAAAATTGGCAGTTGAGGCATAGTCGTTCAACGAGATTGAGAATGTCATGGGGAGTTTACCACTTGGATCAACTTTCCCGCTAAGGACATCTGTTACAGCATTACCACCTTCCTGTCCTCCCTGCCATGCAAGCAGAATAGCATCCGGCTGACCTTTCCAGGAAGCTGTTTCAACGACACCTCCGATATTCAATACAACAACCACCTTTTTGCCTGCTTCATGAAATGAATTGCATACATTTTGAATCATCTCCTGTTCATCGGCTGATAAAAGGAAGTCATCTTTTTCTACCCTGTCTATTCCTTCTCCACTGTTCCGTCCGATGGTGACGATCGCCATATCAGCGCTTTCTGCACATTCGGCCAGTAATTCATCAGAGGGTATCATTTCCGGCGGAATGGCGCTGTTCAGCATTGCTGATAATCCTTCGCGTTTCTCAAATGCTTCGCTATTAGCAGTTTTGTGTGCTTCAAACGCCTTCTGTGCCGATGTATTGATCGAGTATCCAGCTTCTTTAAGCCCTTCTTCCAGGGAAACGGTGTAGGCTTCATTGACATCTCCCGAACCTGTACCTCCTGCAATAAAGTTGTAGGAAGTGACTCCAAACAGGGCTATATTTTTCTCATCTGTAAACGGCAATGCGCCATTATTCTTCAGAAGGACCATCCCCTCGGCTGCAGATTGCCGGGCTATTTCCGAATGGGCATCCAGGTCCGGATCGTTACTGTAACGATACGCTTCCATCTTCCTTGATTGCAAAATGAACCTCAGGAGCCTGCGGACATTTGTATCGATATCATCCACAGAAAGTGCTCCGTTCTCTGCTGCTTCCCTGATCGTTTTGATTTGTTTCCGTACACCGGGTTCAAGAAGATCATTCCCGGCATGAACCTGGGCAGATGCATCAGATCCTCCTAACCAGTCGGTCATGACGATACCTTCAAATCCCCAATCGTTACGCAGTATATCTGTCAGCAGGTCCCGACTTTCGGAAGTATATGTACCATTTACCTTGTTGTAGGAGGACATGATCGTCCAGGGCTGTGCCTTTTTCACGATTATTTCAAACCCTTTCAGATAGATCTCTCTTAATGCTCTTTCTGAAACGATGACATTGTTTTTGTTCCGGTCGGTCTCCTGGTTATTGGCAACAAAATGTTTAACCGAGGCTCCGACTCCGTTCGATTCAATTCCATTCACCATGGCGGCACCTATCAATCCGGTTACAACCGGATCCTCCGAATAGTATTCGAAATTTCTTCCGCACAGCGGATTGCGTTGAATATTTACACCGGGTCCCAGAATGACATCATATCCATATTCCAGCACTTCGTTCCCCATTGCTTTACCGACCTGTTCAACAAGGTCCGTATTCCAGGTGGAAGCGAGTAAGGTGCCAATGGGGAAGGCGGTACAGTAATATGTCTTATCATCTTTCTTACTGGTGGGACTAATTCGCAATCCGGCAGGGCCGTCATTCAGAATGATGGCCGGGATCCCCAAACGCGGAATGGCTGCGGTTGTGCCTGCGGTAGTTGTAACGCCTCTGTTCATAATACCTGCAGCTGTACCTGTTCCTGCTGCTCCTCCATCTCCCCTGCCTAACATTGTTTTTAAACCGACTCCAACGAGGAGACCGATTTTTTCCTCGTCATTCATCTGTGACAGCAGATCATTGACCCTTTCATCCAGGGAATTTCTTACATCCTCATAGATATCGAGCTGGCCGTTCCTGTTCAGGTCCTTGAAAGTGAAATCATTCACTGTGAGCTCCTTTATTTCAGTGTTCCTGTAACGATCCTTCTTATGAAAATTGAGGAAACTTGAGTTGATATAAACAGCTGCAATGATAGCCACTACCAGTATCAAACCAATAAGGGACAATAGTACTTTCAGGATGATCTTCATGACCTTTTTCATGGCGAAATATATTGGTGGTTTGATTTAATAATAATTCCTGTGCAAAAATAGGAAAATAATCGTCTAAGACTCAGTACGTCATGGGATTTGTTTTGTATATGCGATCGATCTTGCCCGGTACTTTCCTTGTATCCAGAACTTGCTTTACCGATTGGGGTAACTTTCGTACATCATGTCCAGTATGCCATTGACAATGGCATTTTCGGCATATCCAGGTTGCAGTCTGGAAGATAGCACTTCAAATGTATAGGTTCCAAATGCAGCATCGTTGGGAATATAGCCGGATGCTGCAAAACCATTTGTAATGGTCAGCATCATGGTATTCGCATAGGGAGACTCTCTTTTCAGACGTGTTGCAATAGGACTGAATACCTCCCCGTTGACAGATGAAAATGCAATATCTCCGATTATAATCAAGCCCAGCCTGATATTGATGGAATCCGCATCTTCATAGGTCCCTGGATATCCTGCCCTGCCTTCATCCAGGCGCTTTCGCCCGGGACAGGTGATTGTTTTCCGGGCTGTGAAAATCTCCGGATTTGAAAGCTTCCTTTTCATTCCTTTTATGGTATGCATGACTTCTTCTCCCAAGAACTGTCCCATTGATAGCAACATCTGTTCCTGTTCGTTCATAAGCTTCCTGGTTTGAGGATCATTTCGATCCAATCCCTCTCCTCCGGGGGGCATCGAATTACTAATGTCGATTCCTCTCAGGGCATAGTCCTCGATCCGGATATTTCGAAGATCATAGGTTTGCTGGTAATAGATTGGATCCTGGTCGCCACAGGCCCCGGTGGACCAGACTGCTACGATCTCATTATCAAAATGATGCTCTATATATCTGGAGGCGGCTCCCGGTACATCGCCGCTTACCAAATCAAACATACCTGAAATGACCCCATGCATTGCATAGTTATAGTACACGGCAATGGGCTTATTGTCAATGGTTTCAAAACAGACAACCGCTACTGTTTTATCCGATGGACCATCATAATTGGCGCCCTCCCACCATCTGCGGGTTTCCGGATCAATGATATTACGGTTGACATTGATATAGGAGAGCCCTTCGCCATAACTGATCTTTGCCGGCTGCAGTCTTTCCATGGCCTGTTCGACCGAAAGCACTATTTTTGATTCGAACTCTTCCCCACCAATGCCAAAAGGAACACTGTGTGTATGGCTGGCGGTTAACATGATATTCTTTTGAGGGATCCCTGTCTGTTCTTCAATTCTTGAAAGCAATCTTTCAGCCATTGGATTGTGGAATCCTCCCATATCAACCGTAATCAATGCTACCATCTCGTTGCCGACCTTCACAACAATAGCCCTTGAATAAATGCTGTCGTGAATTCCCAAAAACCTGTCGGGCAGATCTTTCTTCCCTGGTGTAACGTTTACTTTTGCAGCACCGGCCTGCATTTTGACCTCAGAACGGTTTTGAGGAAACAGCGTGGAGGTACTACTTAACAATAACAAGATCCAGATACTCCAGAATAGTTTTATGCAGTTTTTCATTAGTTTAAATCTTTATAATTTTTCAGATATCAGTTTTTGAAACTTCAACCAGGTTTCAAAGTCCGAGATCCAGTGATCGCTGGTTGTATTCTTCTTCTGCATTCCGAAACCATGCCCCCCTTTTTCGTACATGTGAAGTTCTGCAGGTTGTTTTGCGTTCAGCCATTTTGTATAGATATCTACGCTGTGTAAGGCCAGCCCGAGCTCATCATCGCTAGCAGCAGCAATAAAAACAGGGGTGCGCTCTTCCGGGATTGCACTTCCTAAGATAGCATTCTCATAGGGATATATGGGAGCTACGAAGTCTGGCCGGTTTTCATCGGTAGCGGTTTGTACAACCGACAGGGTTAAGGTAGCTCCCGCCGAAAATCCCATGAATCCGATCCGGTCCGGCTCAATCCCAAATTCAGCTGCATGCTCGCGCACATACTTCACTGCGGTCAATCCATCCTGGTTCGCCATCTGAACGACCGGGGCATTGATCTCATCCAGTTTTTTAAAATCTGCCATCAGGGGCATTAATTCAGCTATTGGATTTTCCGTTTCGCTTTTAACCAGTCTGTATTTCAATACAAAGGCAGCAATCCCCCTGGAATTTAACCATTTTGCAACGGCATATCCTTCGCTGTCGATCGATAGGATATGAAAGGCTCCTCCAGGCGCCACGATGATGGCGGTTCCGTTGGCCTTTCCTTCATCGGGCAGAAAAGCTGTCAGCGTAGGATTTGAAACATTGTAGACAATGTTGAGGTTAAATGCCTCATTAATATATGCTGCTTCATTCCAGTTCCAGGATTCAGAGCCCGGAGCCTGACCCTCATATAGCGGAATTACCTCCTGGGCATTTACAATGGCCAGGCAGAACAGGATAATAACTATGGAAGCGTTGATTGTTTTCATGAGATTTATTTTTCTGCTGATTACTCCAACATTGTTTACTCCAGCATATCAGGTCTGGCCTTTATGCCTGTTTTCACCCAGTGCCTCAATTCATCAAAGGATTTGCCTATCTGTTCAGGGGTGAAGTTGCAGTGTCCCCGCCCGTTGCACATCATTACCGTTAAGAAGTGGTCTTTCCCCTGTTTATGAACCATGTTCTCGAAATTCACCTCGCCGTACTGAGGTGAGATCAACTGGTCGTAAATTGTATGCATCAGCACCACCGGTTTCCCGATATTTCCTGTTCGATCGTATTTCTCAAAAATAAGATCAGGGCTGACCGTTGCATTTAACCGGACCACTTCTTGATTGATCTCCCAGTCATTGGAAAAGCCACTGTAGATGGTATTGGTATTATCGTAGGGAATCCCGCCGGATTTTATTGCAACATCACGAAGGACACCTTCACCAAAAATAATAAATAGCGGGACGTCGTCCAGTTTCAGATTTAACTGACGGGCCAGCTCTTTTGCCTTTATGGAATCCCTGGCAGCCGCTTGTTTGAAAGCCTCGGTCACAGGTCTCATTTCGGCATATCCGAGGGGGGTATAGTTACCCTGGAGATCCATCACCTCTTCTACAGGTTTTACAATCCCGGGGAACAGAGCATCAAAAAGAACACGCCCATCAAACGCTTCCCGGGTTTGCAAATAGGGCCTGCTGGACAGAGGGCACATGGCAAGTGCCCCCGCATAGTTTTCACTGTAATTCTCCATCATGGCCACCGTAATTCCCCCGCCCATGGACTGTCCCGCCATATAGGTAGAATCAGGGACCCCGTATTTATCCCAGAAATACTGTCTCAGATCTTCCGTATCGTCAACACCCTGTGATAGTGCAAGTCCCTGGTAAGCATAGGCTGAGGCTGCCACTGCAAAACCTCTCTCCAGAAAAATGCTTGCCAGTTGCAAGAATCCTGGTTGATCGATTCCTGAGGGACTTCCCATGAACTCGTAGCCATGGGCAAACATCACCAGTTTATTCTGCCAGTTTTCGGGGATCAGGATCTTATAGGCAGCACAGTTGACCGTACCTGTATCTGTTTTTGCGATGATCTGTGTAAATGCAGAATAGCTGACTAGTAGCAAAAGAAGTAAAAAAGCGGTTTTTTTCATAAATGGTTCCATTTCTGTTTTTTCAGTTGTTTACCTGGTTGAGAGATCGACCTGCTCGATCTTATACAGACAGGATGCATGGGGTGCCAGGTTCTGAACAAATTTATTCTGGTATGTCCCCATCTTTTCACCCCTCCACATATCGGTAATTGTAACATTGCCACTTAATCCCAGGTCGGAAAGGGTGGCTTCCAGATCAAGTGATGATGAATCTGATACATTGAACAATGCGAGGTAGGTCAGGTCAGAATTGTGATTTTTTGATGTAATTGCATACTTTCCTTCTGCGCTGTAAAGCAGGCGCTCATCAGCGCTTTCCGCATGCATTTTTAATACCTCCTTGTTGGTTAAAAGGGAAAGTGTGAAGGCATCATTACTTGGCAGGTCACCACCAAAAAACAAGGGGGAGCGGAAGATTGTGAACAGTGTCATGAGCGTATATTGCTCATCTTTTGTAAGATAGGTCATCCGGTCCTCTCCGACTTCACCTCTTATTGAAAGCCGGCCCAGGGGGATCATATCGCAGTCGGGCCATGTGCCAGGTTGAATGTAATCGAACCAGTCCTGGCATACCACCATCAGATGATCTATGTGCCTCCAGCTGTCCCAGACATCATTTACCATCCTCCACATATTGGCATGTTCACTTACATGGCCTGCGTCTTCTATGGGGGTTGGTCCCGGGGAGGTACTTAAAACAATGGGACGGCCACACTGGTCTATTGCAGTGCGGATCAGATCAATTTCATCTTTATGGTAAATGGAGGCTGATAGGTCATCTACTTTAATAAAATCCACACCCCAATCTGCATAGAGATCAAAAATGGAGTTATAATATGCCTGTGCCCCGGGTTTCGTTGCATCTATGGTATAATTGTCGCGCAACCACTTACACTGATTATCCGGTGAATAAATCTGATCGGCAGTAATATCGTCTGTTCCCTTTACTGGTAGCTTCTTTTCAACTGCAAGTACTGGTATTCCCCGCATGATATGGATGCCGAATTTCAGTCCTTTATTGTGAATATAGTCACCCAGTTCCCTGAATCCTTTGCCATTGGCTGCTGAAGGAAACCTGTTCACAGCCGGCAAATATCTTCCATATTCATCCATCACATAACGGGGATCTTTCTGATTGTATCCTCCTCTTGTGGTATTTTCTACAAACCACCTGATATCCACTACGATATATTCCCATCCGTATTCTTTAAGATTCGCTGCCATGTAATCGGCATTGGATATGACCTCATGTTCCTGAACTGTAGGACCATAACAATCCCAGCTGTTCCATCCCATGGGTGGCGTCCCGGCCCATGATCTGAAATCCACCTGCCGGCTGGTATCCGCGGTGCAGGCCCCCAACATACTGATTGCCAGTGCCAGCACTATTCCTTGTATGGTTCTATGCATCCGGTAAAGTTAAAAACCAAAATGCATTAAACAATTATTACTCATATCGCAATGAATCAGCCGGGTTTTGGGTGGATGCGCGATAGCTCTGCCAGCTAACTGTTAACAGGGCGATAATGATGGCGATCATTCCGGTCAGTGCGAATATCCACCAGCTCAGATCCGTTTTGTAGGCAAAGTTTTGGAGCCAGCGGTTCATGGCAAACCAGGCAACCGGACAGGCAATGATAAAACCAAGAATCACCCAGGTGATAAAATTCTTATTTAAAAGCACCATCACCCGGGTAGGATTCGCTCCATTGGCTTTCCTTATCCCTATCTCCCTGGTACGACGGGAAATGGCATAGACCGAAAGACCCAGCAGTCCAAGACAGGCAATGATGATGCCCAGCAGGGAACTGGCCAGGAATAAACCGCTGAACCGTTGATCTGCCTCATATTGGTTGTTGTAAAAATCATCAAGAAAAAAGTATTCAAAAGGATTTCCCGGGTAATGTGAATTCCAGATCTTTTCAAGTTCAGAGATTAAGGTACTGATATTGGCCATGTCGGCTTTTATGGTATAGAACGAATTGACCGGTTGATTGAAAAATCCAATGGGACGTGGAAGTTCTTTCAGTGACTGCTGGTTGAAATCCCGGACGATTCCTTTGACATGGACCATTTGACGGCCTCCTCTCAAAATATCTCCTACAGTACGCTCTACATCTTCAAAACCAAAATAGGGAAGTGCGGCTTCATTAATAATGATGTTACCCGTATCTTCCCACATGGTTGCTCCAAAATTATCACCTGCGGCGAAGTCTATGTCATAGGTGTCAAAGAAGTGATTATCAATATAATACATTTCAATCTTTTTTTCTGTATTACGACCCTCCACAGGGATCCCGAATACACGCGACGATTTAATTTCTGTGCCGGGAACAGTGTTTGAGGAGGTGACATCGTTGACCATAGCCAGGGAACTGATATCATTCTTGAATGATTCAACGCCTTCCATATAGGATTCATAGGAATCTGCCCTGAATACAACAGGCCCATCCAGGACCACCAATCCTTCAGGTTTAAATCCCAGGTCATGATCTTGCATGAAACGAACCTGCCGGTAAATGGTGATGGTTCCGATAATCAGCATGATGGAGGCTGCAAACTGGAATACGACGAGATAATTCTTCAGGCGGATGATCCAGGATCCTGATCCACCCGGGATTTTCCCTTTCAGAACAAGGCTGGGTTCAAATCTTGAAATATGGAGCGCGGTAAGGAACCCGGTGAAGAATGTTCCTGTAACAAGCAGGATCAGAAACAGAGGGATCAGGGTTAAAAGATGGATCTGAAGGGGACTTTGCATAACCTGTTTAAAGAAAGGGAGTAACAGGAAGACGCAGGCAAAGCTGATGATCAGTGCAAGCAGGTTCAACAACGCGGATTCGGTCAGGAACTGAAAGATCAGGTCCTTTTTTAATGCTCCGGTTACTTTACGGATCCCCACCTCATGCGCTCTTTCCAGTGACCGGGACGTGGCCAGGTTGATGTAATTGAAGAAGGCGATCAGCAGGACAAGGAAGGCAACGATCCCCAGTGAATAAACATTCCTGTAATTACCGTTGACTTCCAGTTCATTGCTGACGCTGGAATGCAAATGAATATCAGTAAGCCTGACCAGTTTAAATTCAATCAGGAAGAAGGCCCTTTTCATAAAGTCCCCGATAAAGGCTTCGGGAATCTGCGGCAATTTGGCTTCCAGAGAATCCGCATTGGCACCGGGGGCCAGGCGGATGTAGGAATATAAATTTTCACTTACCCATGAGTTATCAAAATACCTGTTTCGTTGCGTGATGTTTTTGAGGGAAAGCAGGATATCAAACTTCAAGTGAGAATTCCGGGGAAGGGAACCGACCACCCCTGCGATCATAAAACCGGTTCCTCCGTTAATGGTGATTATTTTTCCCATGGGGTTCTCTTCACCGAAATATTTCCGGGCGGTTTCCTCAGTGATAACTGCATGATCCAGGGCCAGGAGAGAGGTGTCTGCTAACCCCATTACCAGCGGAAAGGAGAAGAGATCAAAAAAAGAAGATTCTGCATAAAATACATTTTCTTCTTTGATGGGTTCATGTTCATCACTATAGTCAACCAGGCAGTCCGTATGCATAAACCGGGTATAGTCGATCGCCTCCGGGAAAGCGTTCACAATTTCCTTTCCTATGGCGTGCGAACCTGATGCAGAATGTTGTTCAAGGACTTCTTCTTCATAAAGTAAATAATCCACCCTGTAGATGTCATCTGCATACCTGTGGAATTTGTCGTATGAAGTCTCGGCCTGTATCCAGAAGACGATCAGGGTAAAAGCGATAATCCCAATAATTAATCCCATGAGATTAATCATGAAATATCCTTTATTTAGCCTCAGATCCCGGATGGTAAGTTGAAGGTAATTGGTGAGCATCAAATTGCTTTGTTGGGTGGCGGAGTGAGATTGGTTATATGCAAGTTACGGCGTTTTACCATATGTGTCAACTGAACATTTACACGTTTTACAGGTTAATCTCAGCGTAGTGGTAATGAATTTCGTCTTATTTTTATCACTGTAACTGGTTGAAATAAAATGTTGATTATGAAAAGACTACTTCAGATTGGAGCCAGGGAGGAATATGTGAACATCCTACTTCTCATTTTGCGCTTAGCAATTGCAGCTTTTATGTTGACGCACGGATCGCCAAAATTTAGCAGGCTGCTGGAGGGCGGGGAGATCCAGTTTGGGGATCCCATAGGTCTGGGACCGGTCCTCTCTTTGATCCTTGTTGTTTTTGCCGAATTTCTATGTTCAATTCTGATCGGCATTGGATTAGGAACCCGTCTGGCTACCATTCCACTGATGATCACCATGATCGTGGCGGGGTTCGTTGCCCATTCAGCCGATCCCTTCGGGAGGAAGGAAATAGCATTGTTATACCTTTTGTTTTATATCACACTCTTCGTTCTTGGAAGCGGCAAATACTCCATTGACTACCTGTTGACCAGGAAGAGTGCGGGTTCCAGCTGATTTAGTTCCAGTTAATCCAGTTATGTTTTCTTTAATACTTCAAGGACCCTTTCCGGGATCATGGGCAACTGAAACAATCTTGCACCGGTTGCATTAAATATTGCATTTGCCACTACTGCACCCATGCAAATGATAGCAGGTTCGCCACCACCCTGGGGCGGGTCATTCCTGGCATCGATAAATGCAGTCTCGATTTCAGGCACCCACGAGAACCTGGGGATCTCGTAAGTATCAAAATTGCTGGTATGGATCGTTCCCCCTTCAAACTGGATATCTTCAGTCAGGCAATAGCCCAGGCCCATGGTAATGCATCCCTCCATCTGAATCCTTGCGCCCTCAGGATTAATGACATGGCCCATATCCTGTACACAGACTACCCGTTCGACCTGAACTGCACCCGTATTCTTATCAACCTTTACTTCAGCCATGAGTGCGACGTAGGTTCCGGCATCTATTCCACAGGCTACGCCGTAACCATGCCCTTTCGGAAGTCTTTTGGTCCGCCCGAATTTTTCACCTGTGGCTTTAAGGACGCGGATCATCTTTTCATCCTTCAGGTTCATCAGTCGAAATTCGAGGGGATCAATTCCGGCTTTATGAGCCATCATATCGATCTGGGATTCCCGGGCAAATGAATTGGTGTTATTTGCCGGGGCCCTCCAGGCTCCTACAGCGATTGGGTGGGAGGTTGATCTCCCGCTCCATCCCGGACCATGTGCCATGGTACGGTGATGGGGGAAATTATAAAACTGCTGGGATCCCCTTTCACCTGCACAGTAAACGCCATAATCCCAGAATGTAAACTCCCCCTTTTTTGTTAAGCCGGATTTTATTTTTACCACTCCGGCAGGCCTGTAGGTATCAAATAAGAACTCCTCCTCCCTGGTCCATGCCACCTGGACAGGTTTGCCGGTAGTTTTTGCCAGCAGGGCAGCTTCTATAGCCTGCCGATTTTCACTTTTTCCTCCAAAACCTCCTCCGACAAAAACAGGTTTGATACGTACATTATCCGTCGGGAAATCCAGTACTTCGGCTGCCTCGTCTTTGAGCCTGAACGGTGTCTGGGTGGATGCCCAGATGGTAGCCTTCCCATTTTCAATGACAGCGGTGGCCGTATGGGGTTCCATTGGTGAATGTGCGACGTAACCGTCTAAGAATTCATTTTCAATAATAATATCTGATTCTGAGATACCGGTATCCAGGTTCCCGCCTTCAGCAACTGTTTCACCTTCAGGGGCCACTTTGAGTAAATGCTCAAAGATCGTTTTTTCATTGATCTCGGATCCCGGAGTATTATATTCTGCTTTGATCATTCCAAGAGCTTTTGACGCAACTTCAGATGATTCATGTAAGACCGCAATCAGATCTCCTTCATGTACAATTTGAAGTCCCTCCATCTCTTTAATCGGGGAGAGGTCCACAGCGGTCAGGGTTGAGTCGTGGGAGGGAGCTCTCAGGATCTTTGCATAGAGCATTCCCGGTAACTGGATATCACCCGCGTACCTGGCCTGGCCGGTCACTTTTTCATATGCATCAGCTCTGAGGAATTCTGATCCGGATACCGTCAGTTCACCCGGGGATTTTACGGGCACTTTTTTATCCAGGATCTTGGCGATCTTCTTTCCCTTGGTTATCGCCGCATAACTGATCTTATTTTTTTCATTCTCTTTATCATAAATAACACCATCCCTTGTAACGAGCCGCTCCTTCGGCACCTCTAATTGTTTAGATGCCAGCTCGATCAGGGTAGCCCTGGCCTCGGCACCGGCTTCCCGGAGGGGGGGGCCGAAAAATCGTGTCGACATCGAACCAAAGGTGCCCATATCCCAGGGACACAGATCAGTGTCCCCCATGATCATTTCTATATGATCAACAGAAACATCCATTTCGTCGGCAAGCATCTGTGCCAGCGAGGTAATGATGCCCTGGCCCATTTCGATCTTGCCGGTAAAGAGCTTCACGTTGCCGTCCTCCTCAATGAGCAGGTAACCGTTAAAATCTTCCGGTGTCCTCTGTTGAGCCAGCACCTCTCTGTCACCGATTGTAAAAGCAATGGCAATCCCTCCACCGAGGTATTTCAGGAAATCACGCCTGTCAACATCCCAGGGGGATTTGATGTCTTTAAAATCTTTCTTTAGATACCGGTCCTGTTTCATAGCAGTATTCCTCCTCATGGTTTATATGTTTTCCCAAAAGACTAAAGTTAAGGGATGATTTCATAGGATCAAAAAATTTACACTATCGTGAAGTTTTCGTGATAGCACTGTGATTCCATAGGGAGACCTTTGGATCAGAATCTTAACAAACCAAAATGATTATGAAAACAAAACTTATTCTAAGTGTAATTGCCGTCACCCTCATTGTTAACGGGTGCCAAAAAGAGGAGATGAAGCCCATGCCTGTGGATCCCAATACAGCAGAACGGGCTGAAATTGACCGGTTCAGCGAGGCAGCCGGGACACTCTTTGTCAGGGATGGCTCCAACGGGCTACCAGAAGCAAATCAAGCCATCGATTTTGACATGGCTCCTTTTATTACCCAGGGACTTGGTCCTGGCGGTGAGGTGGTCAGGTATTACAATTTCGATGTACAACCGACCGAATCCGCACCCATCTTTGTATTGTTCAAAGAGAGTGAATCCACACCTGTTTCCATGCAGTTAAACATTATTGATGTTATTCCCGGAGATGAAGGTTACAATGATTTCTGGCACGTACACAAAGTGACCGTGCCCGATGATTATGTTGCCAATACCATCACGAGTGTCCAGGAGATCATGGACAAAGGATATGCCATTGAGAAAACAAACATGATTGTCAACTGCCCGGTGGTTCCCCAGGGATCTGCGGCTTCAATGCGTTATACTTCAGGGGAGTCAACGGGGCTGGTGAACGGATGGTACAAGGGCAAGGTGGTTTCATACTTCACATTTGCAGAAAAGTCGCTGATGGTGGATCCTCCTGCGGAAGGACATCCTGAGGTACCCCTATCTGATATTCTTGTCACTTTCAACATCAATCCCGGCATAGAAGGTGGAGGTCCTGCCTCCGGTTTTGTTACTGAGGGTGAAACGGAACAGACACACAACGTAGTTGAGACCCTGCCCGAGGACGCTGATTATTCACCGCTCTGGGATGTGGATGTCTATGACAATGCTGATTTCAACGGAGTGTATGACTGGACCACGGCTACCGAAGCAACACTGCTGGACGAAGGCGTTGCACTGGTCAACTGTCCTGTCGTTTCCGTAGAGGAAGGCAACCTGCCTGAGGACCCTGATATGGCTGCAAAGGCATCCATTGACCGCTTCAGTGAAGATTTCGGAACACTTTTTATCAGAGATGAGAGCAATGGTCTCCCTGCAGCTAACGAAGCCATTGATTTTGACCAGGGCGCATTCATTACCAAGGGATTGGGAACAGATGGTGAGACAGTACAGTATTACAATTTCGACGTCATGCCTCTGGTATCGGCTCCCATTTTTGTGCTCTTCAGGGAGGGTGAAGACACCCCTGTGGAAGGCCAGTTGAATATCGTTGATGTCATTCCCGGCGATGAACATTACAGTGATTTCTGGCATGTGCACAAGGTAACCGTGCCTGACTATTATGTGGCCAATACCGTAACCAGTGTGGACGAACTGATGGCCATGGATTATACCATCGAAAGGACAAACCTGATCGTCAACTGCCCGGTGGTACCGGAAGGTTCAACGGCTGTTTTGCGTTACGCTGATGGGAATTCCAACGGGCTGATACGTGGTTGGTACAAGGATATGGTGATCTTCTACTTCGATTTTTCTGAAAAGATGCTCACCGTGGAACTTCCGGAGGAGGGTCATCCTGATGTGCCACTGTCAGAGATACGTGTCACGTTCAACATCAATCCGGGTATGGAAGGCGGAGGGCCTGCTTCAGGATTCGTCACTGAACCGGGGACGGACCAGACGCATAATGTTGTTGAAACCCTGCCCGACGACGATGCATATTCTCCACTCTGGGATGTGGATGTATATGACAATATGGACTTCGACAATGTGAGCGACTGGGCCAGTGCTTTGAATGCCACGTTATTGGCTGAAGGTGTAGCGCTCGTCAACTGTCCCGTTGTATCGGTGCAGTAAACAGATCCAAGTTCTTACTAATATTATCAGAGGTGCGGTCCAAATGGGCTGCACCTTTTTTATTTTCTCACAGGTTCTGCCTGATTCTATCTGACCTGTTAAAAGGCTGTTAATTATTGAATTTGTTTATACTGTTATTTGCCTTTGACTTAACTTGTTTTAATTGGATTTCCTGATTGTTAAGGTTAAGGTTATACATGCATAACAACTGGTGAGTGTGTTTAAATTCAATACAATCGTAGTTGGAGGGGGACATACCGGACTAGCGACAAGTTATTTCCTCAAAAAACAAAAAATCCCTCATCTTTTATTTGAACGCCATCGAATTGGCAACTCATGGAGTTCACAACGATGGGATTCCTTTAAGCTGAATACCCCCTATAAATACAGTTGTCTGCCCGGTTTTAAAACCGACAATGCAGAGCCTGATGAATTCCTTTCTGCGAATCAGTTTGTTTCCATGCTCGAACAATACGTTAAAGAGTATAATCTGCCTGTTGTGGAAAACAGCAATGTTCTGGCGGTTGAGAAGGCATCTGACCCGGAACTGTTCCAGGTAACCGTTTCCACAAATGGAAAGATAAACAGGTTCAGGAGTAACAATGTGGTGATAGCTTCAGGTGCCCTTAGCCGGAAAGTTGTTCCTGTTCAGTCCAGGAATGTTCCTTCTGATATTATTCAATTGCATGCATCTGAATACCGCAGGGCTGAAGATCTGCCCGAGGGAGCTGTGCTTGTTATCGGATCGGCTCAATCGGGAGTACAGATAGCTGAAGATCTGCTACATTCAGGCAGGAAGGTATATGTTTCAACGAGCATGGTTCCCAGGGTCCCCCGAAGGTACCGGGGCAAGGATGTGGTCGAGTGGTTTTTTTTAACCGGTTTTCTGGATCAACGTACCGAAGATGTGACTGATCCGCAGGTTTTAAAAATGAAACAACCCCAGGCCACGGGAGTGGGACCCCGGGGAAGAACGGTAAGTTTACAATCCCTGGCAAAAAAGGGAGCAACTATACTCGGTAAGACTGCCAGTTTTGATGGACCATGGGTGCACTTCCAGCCAGATGCCGCCATTCATGTAAAATTTGCGGATGGATTTTCTCAGGTGATAAAAAATATGATCGATGAATACATAGTCAAAGCCAGGCTGGATGCCCCTGACCCCGAACCTGATGAAGCTGATCTGGCTGATGAAAACAGAGTTTGTGCCTCCCGTGAGACGACCCTGAACTTAAGGGGCCATGAAGTTTCAACCATCATATGGACAACAGGCTTCGATGGAGACTTCAGTTACTTGAAGCTACCTGTATTTAATAAAGATGGAACCATTATTCACAATGGGGGGATCTCCGAAGTAAGTGGATTATACTTTGTCGGGTTCCCGTGGTTAAGAAAACGACAATCAGGGATTATCCTGGGAATAGAGGAAGATGCTGAGATAATCTGTCACAAAATAAAAGAGATGAACCTGGAAAGGATGGATGCCGAACACCAGCCTCATTTCTGAAATCCAACATTTTTATTACCTTGAATGCCCAAAATCGACAGGGTGGTTTCATTGAATTGTATTGTAAACGCTCATCATCTTTCGACGGAATTATAAACTAGATATTATGGGAAAAAGCAAAAATCAAGGTATTGACAGACGTAAGTTCCTGGGTTTATCCGCATTAGGATTAACAGGCCTTACCATTCTCCCCAGCTACACAATTAACGGCATACGTATTGCACCAAGCGACAGGATCGTGATGGGATTCATTGGAGCCGGTCAGCAGGGTTTAAATGATTTCAGGGGTCATTCAACGGTTCCGGGAGTCCAGGTAGCGGCCGTATGTGATGTGGACAGCCTGAAACAACAGCGTTTCAAAAGGCTGGTGGAAAACTGGCAGAAAGAACAGGGAATGGTCCAGCGTTGTGACATGTATGAAAGGTATGAGGAGGTATTGAACCGGACTGACATCGATGTCGTTGAAGTGGTTACGCCTGATCACTGGCATGCCCTGCAAACGGTACATGCCTGCCAGGCAGGTAAGGATGTGTATGTTCAGAAACCACTTTCTTTTACCATCCAGGAGGCCCTTAAAATTAAAGATGTCGTGGAAAAGACCAGAAGGATCGTTCAGGTTGGAAGCCAGCAACGTTCCAGCGCTGAATTTCAAAAAGCTATTGAACTGGTTCAAAACGGCTCTATCGGCCATATTGAGAAGGTATATGCCAGGGTGGGAGATCCTCCAAAACCACTGGATCTGCCCGAAGTGGCTGTCCCTCAGAACCTGAACTGGAACCTGTGGCTTGGACCCTTAAATGATAGTAAAATACACTATAATCCTGATTTGTGCCCGCCCATCAGTCTGGATCCACCCGAAAATGAGAAGTTATGGGGAGCCTGGCGCTGGTATCGGGAAACCGGAAACGGCTACACGGCTGACTGGGGTGCCCATATGTTCGATATTTCCCAGGCTGCTATAGGAATGGACGGTTCCGGTCCCTGCGAAATTATACCGAAAGGTTATAACGGCCAGGAATACCTGACCTATAAATATCTGACAGGGGTTGTTATGACCGAGCAACCATACCTGGAAGATATGCCCGATGCACAGGGCATCAAGTTTATAGGAACGGACGGCTGGATTGAAGTGGCACGTGGCTATATCGGATGCTCAAAACCGGAACTCATACCTGCGGAGATCGCTGGCAACCGTCCCCGTCAAATGACCCAGGAAGAGCGCCGGGCCATGTGGGAAGCCATGCAGAAAGCAGCGCGTGAAGGAGGCGGGAACGCCTATGAGCAAAGAGCAGCCCATATGGTTAATTTTGCTGATTGTGTAAGATCACGTAAGGATCCTATCGCCCCTGTCCAGGTGGGTTGCAGCACAGCCATCACCTGTTGCCTGGGGAATATGGCCACGGAACTTGAGAGGCCGGTAAAATGGAACCCTGCAACACTGCATTTTGTTGATGACAACGAAGCCAGTAATCACAGGTTAATGCACTATAAGTACAGGAACAATTATCATTTTTAGGAGTCCGATAACCTTCTGATAATATACAGCCCCTGGCACAAACCGGGGGCTGTTTAATTGAAGTCCTGAAGGCATCGTCAGTCATCCCTCACACAGCGCACTGAGAAACCAAACTCTTTCGAGTCAATATGTCCGCGGTACATGGTAGTTACAAAATACCCGAGGGCGCGGGCCCAGGCATAATCCGTGTCATAACCGGAGGATGTCCAGAAAAAGGTGCTGTAATGAAGGTTGAAATATTCACCTTTGGGGAACCTGTCTCCAGCCGGCAGTGCTGAGAAACGCGTTTCATCTGTGGCACCTTCGTTGGGGATCAGCCAGTATTCACGGCTGGTCGATTTCAGTTTTCCGCCAACGTTGCCCCGCCATCCTTCGCCTTCCGATTCAAGGATCGTCATACCCAGGAACATCTCCAGCTTCTTCCAGTCGCCATCGCTGGGCAGGTGCCATCCATCGGGACATACCCCCTGTACAGGCTCAAGCTCCGGATCTATACTATCCATCCCGTTGACTGCAGCACTCCATGTATAGAGCGCTCCGTAGGTATTCCGGTTCTGAGTGCTGTTGTTGTAGTAGCAGAAGCCCGGCTCATCCACCTTTAATGAATCCCACCACTCATCCTCGGGAGTGAAGGGAACCGGTGTACCATTTGCATAACGGGTAACGGCCAGGTTTTTGGCCATCCAGATCTGTTCTCCTATCACTACAGTGGGATATACATTCCCGTCGATATCGGTCACCGGGGAATCATTGGTATGGAACACAACCTCATTTCCGTAAGCCAGCCCGGTGCTATTGATGGCATATGCTTTGACGTAGTAGAGGGTTCTCTGCTTCAGGTTCTTAATGGTGGTGGAAAATGGGAATCCTCCTCCGCTGAATGAAATATGAGTCCCTTCGATCGATGGATCTTGCAGGGTATCCCAGCATACCCCGTAGGAACTGATCCCGGATCCTCCGTCATCACGGACCACGCCTCCTGCAACGGCGGTGTACTGGGTGACCGTATGCACGCCTGAAGTCTCCACAACCGGGACTGTCAGTATCCGGTCGGTCTTCGCAGCCACCTCCTTTCCATAGGCGCTGCCAGCTTTGTTCACCGCGTAGGCGCGGATATAATAGGTCGTGTTCTGATCCAGGCCCTGAATATTGCTTGTAAAATCTCCCGTTTCGGTGCGGGGTCCCAGCCTGGTGCAACTGTCCTTTTCCAGGTCCGGCGCCGGATCCACGGACCAGCAAAAGCCATATTGACTAACCCCTCCGTTACCTGGTTCAATCAGCGAACCCCGTGCTGTCAAAGAGGTTAATCCAATATCTGAAACCCCTGTAGTTTCCACTACCGGCGGCAGATCTTCTCTTTCGCATGAAAACACAAGCCAGATGCAAGCCATACCAAGGATCTTCAGTCCAACCTCCAGGATCATATTTCTACGACCCTGATCCATGAAGATTTGTTAGTGTCACGGTTGTATTGTTAGGTTATGACTCTACGTGGAATTAAACCTCTGCTGGATCAAATAATCGACGGAAAGCTTTCCTGCTCCATAAAAGAGGATAAACACATTGAGAAGGAGCATTGCGAAATCTGTTCTTGCAGCATGGGCCATGGACCAGAATCCCTTCTCCATTAATATGGGAACTTTGGTAGTTATGATGGCTGTAAACATGATCGTTAGCAGGGGTATTGCAGCTAACCGGACTGACAGCCCAATGAGCATGAGGATACCGCAGGCTATTTCGAAGGTTGCTACAAAAGATGACAGGAAATCCGGGTTGGCAAAACCGATTGCTTCAAAACGTCCGGTCCCGTTTGTTTCCGGGAACAGGAACTTCTGTATTCCTTCTGAAAGAAATACAAGGCCGACTATCAGCCTAGGCAAGACTGACCTGTGATCGTTGGCCGTTATAAAGATGATACTCTTAAGTTTTTTCATCGCTCCGGGTATTTTATATTTCCAGCAGTACACAACCATACAGATCACCCTTTTCAATGGCTTCATGTGCCGATACAGATTCGGACAGTGGATATGTTTGGGCGATCCGGTGTTTCAATGCACCTGTTAGAAGCATTTTTGTAATGTCATCCATGGCATCCTTTTTGGCCTGCCAGGGCATGTCATAAACGATGACTGTACGGAGGGTGATATCCAGGTACATCATCCTGTAAAAGGGAATTCTTGGTTCGGTTTCGCTCGCTGAGGCGTAGGAGGCAATGACCCCGTTGGTTCCCATGATATCAAGGAGATATGGCAGGTTGCCTCCAAAATCTCCTTCAATGACACGGTCCAGCTTCCTGCCATTGGTCTGTTCCAGGATCGTTTTACCGGTTGCCGGCGATGGATGCCCCACCACTAAATCGGCACCGGCCTCCTCGCAGTGCTGTCTTGAACGGGCAGAGCCGGCTGTGGCTATGACCTCGGCACCAAAATATTTTGCCCACTGGATGGCATAATAACCTACCCGGCCGGCACCGCCGGTTACCAGGACCAGTTTATCCTTTACGGGTCCGTCGGCCAGTAAGCAGCGGTGAGCCGTCATAGCCGGGATACCCATGCAGGCGCCTACCAGGAAATTGGCCTGATCGGGCAGGTAAACAACCTGGTCCTCAGGAAGGGTAATGAATTCGGCCGAAGTACCCATCCTTCTTCTGTGTTGTCCGTTATATACCCAGACCCTTTCTCCCTTACGCTGTTCATTGACGCCCTCTCCAATGGCTTCAATCACACCGGATCCATCGCTGTTGGGGATCACAAAACCCTGGTCAAGAAGAGCCTGGCTGGCCCCCATCCTTTTTTTAACATCGGAAGGATTTACTGCTGACGCATACAACCTGACCCGTACCTCGCCAGGGCCGGGATCAAGGGCTCCCTTTTCTCCATATTCAAGTACATCTCCGGCTTTCCCAAAAGAATTATACCAAACAGCTTTCATGGGATTCAAATCAGTGTTCAATTCAATAACATTTCATCCAGCTATTTGTTGGGAAGAAGCCGGATGATTGATGTTATGATCAATCACTTTAACGTTTCGCCGCAGGTAGGACAGAATTTGTATCCAAGGGCTTTGTCAAATTCATGCCCGTTTACACATTTGACAACTTGTTTTTCAGCATAGACTTCTGTTAAAACACCATATATTTTGCTGCCTGAGGAGACACTGGACCTGTAACCGGTGATTAAGAATTCAATGCTTTGTGTCTGGCCTGTCCTGAGTACCTCTAGAAATCTTTGCTGGGTACAATATAATTCCAGGGTGATGTTGTTCCCCCCGGTTTTATCTTCGGCATACAGAAGATTCTGATTGGCACTTATCCACAGGCTGTTATACGACTCTGTCACTCTTACCCCGTTAGCCTTTAACAGGTTAGCCGCAGTCTTCTGGTCAAACGTATACCGCCAGGTATTTTGATTGCTCGAATTTACATCCACGCCGGCAGATACTTTTTCGCCACTGGGATGGCCAAAGAACCTGACAATCTTTGCATTGTTAAACCTGACCTTTTTGCTCCATATGGATTTTGCAAAGTCCTCATTTGAAGTCTGAACAATACTCTCATGAGCCCCAACACTTTTCTCCTGCGCTTCTTTAGCCATCAACTGGAGTTCCTCCTCAGTCATCACCTGCGAAACGGCTGTAACGGAGAAGCCCAGGAATACAATGAAGAATAGATTTTTCATGATAAATTGCTTTTAGGTTTATCACTTTTGCTCTGACTCTTTTTGTTATAACTTGAAAGGATGGTACTTCAGTATATACGTGGCAGGATTAATTCAAGTTACTGCGTTGTGGCATCCAGGTCAAATACCATCGTGCGACTTTTTACCCTGGTCCTGGCCATCAGGCTTCTGACAGTTTAGATACCGGTCAGGGCTGTTCGGTCATGCAACTGGTGGTGGACCCGATCTCTGATCTGAGCCAATCGACATGAGTCATGATGTCGTGTCGTATTCCTTCGAATAATTCAGGGGGGAACTCAGGACCAACTAGTTGTTGAGCGGCATCGAGGCGGGCGAAAAGTTGTTCCACTGAACCTGCGGAATTAAGAAAATCAGTCAGGATCTCAAGGTACCTGGCTTCAAGGCCCGGATCTTCAAAGAGCTTTCTGGACAGGAGACCGTTGACTGGACTGCAAAGGGGAGGGTTCATGGCTTCCAGGCTTCCGTTCATGTCCCAGGGCAACATGGTGAATCGTCCGGGATCCGATTCATAGAGATAATAGTTATGGCCTGTAAGGGGATAATAGTCAAACGCCCCGAGTGCTACAAAGCCGGCCATGTAGGTGAGTGTACCTTCAATATCAAATACTTCTCCGATATCTTCCACCTGACCCGATTGTAAAACCTCAAGCGCATAGAGCAGTGAGGAATGATCACTTTCATCGGGCCATTTAAGGCCAATATCGAGGTAATCGGTGATATGGGGACCATGGTATTCCAGGGTGCCTGATACCTGCTCAGGTTTGTACAGGTCCCCGTATGGCTCGGTAAAGTGCCTCTTTATGAAGCCTCCATCGACCTGTTCTACCATTACATAGAGACCGAGATCTTCCTGGTTGACCCTCACATGCGCGAATGCAGTGCGTGAAGCTGCCACACCAAATTCCCTCCATGCATTGTACCCTATAAAATCACGGACGATGTTTAACGGGGGATCCTGGAAATTGTTGTTCAGGTTGAGTTTCTTGAGTCCGTCAAGTGTCTGTTCCCCTGCATAGCGATTGAAATCCAGTTTTAACGGATAACTGTGACCGTTCGATAACTGGATCGAAATATGTCCCTTGAGTCTTACACCGATATCGTTATCCATCAGTTCGCCGTCGAAGCGCAATTGTGCCTGATAATAAGGGCGGTCCGGATTCGTATTTTCATAGGCATCGGCTTCCTCAATGATAGCCTGCCAGTCATTTTCAGCAATTGACAATTCGACTGTGTGAATAACAGATTCGTTGAATACTTGGATCCCGGCCGGACCAGTTTCAGGGTTTTCGTCTTCTATGTATACCAGTCGGTAACAGGAAGGGAGAAGAATCCAGTTTAACAGGATCAGGCCGACTATACGGATTCTCACTGGTATATGGTTATTTGTCAGTTATGAATTATTCTCAGTTTTGCAGTTTATTCAATCCCCCATGAACGGTTGGCCGTCGGACCCATTTCCAATACCAGTTTCCCGTTCAGGACCGCTTCATGCGAAATCCAGGGCCTGTTCAACTCTTTCCCGTTCAACAGGGCCGATTGTATATATTTATTCTCGGCTGAAGCGTTGTGAGCTTCAATCTCGAATGTCCTGCCCTCACCCAGATCCATAATAACGTACTCGAAGAGTGGACTTCCAATGGTGTATTCAGGCTCCCCGGGTGTGAATGGGTAGATGCCCATGGAGGAGAATACAACAAACGCACTCAACCCTCCTCCATCCTCATCCCCCGGCATCCCCATCAGATCGTCCCGGAACCACTCCTGAAGTAATTTGCGGATGCTCTTCTGTGTTTTCCAGGGCTGACCTGCATAATTATACAGGTAGGGTATATGCAAGGAGGTCTCATTGCCCATGGAGAACTGACCCACGTTACCGGTATGGTCCGGAAGCTGGGCATAAAAAGAATATTTACTCCGCCCTAGCGGTTCTGAGAACATCTCATCCAGGCTGGCTGTTAATTTTTCTTCTCCGCCCATCAGTTGAACCAGGTCAGGGATATTGTGGAGCACATCCCACCGATAGATCCAGCCATTGTTCTCATCATAGTAGGCTCGTGCTCCCATACCTCCTGAAAACCGGTAATCAAATGGCTCGATGAAATTCCCCTGAGCATCCTTGGGATGAAAGAATCCTGTTTCGCTGTTAAAGAGGTTCCTGTAATTGAAGGAGGCGCTGTCGAATTGTTCAGCTTCATCTGCTTTTCCCAGCTCCCCGGCCAACTGTCCAAGAGCCCACTCATCGTACGAAGTTCCAAGTGTAACGGCTACCGGCTGACGGCCCTCAAATGGATGAACTTCCGGGACGGTCTCTTTCTCATCCTTACCCAGGGCCGGGATATAGCCATGTTCCTGGTAGAACTGATCCAGTTCACCGGCCGGTTTTCCGGACCATGGGGCGAGGGTTTTTTCTGTAATGGCTCCTTTGGATGCCTGGTATGCTTTCTCCACATCAAAATTGGTCAGACCTTTGCGGTATGCATCCAGTACAGAAGCAATCCCGTGATTGGAGTTCATTGCCTGGGCATCTCCTGTGATCCCCGGAAATGTCGGCATCCAGAAATGTTCTGATTGCCCGGCCATAAGAACATAAGAATTGAGGATGTCCTCTTCTTTATCGGGATCAATCAATACCCGCAAGGGGTGGTGAGCCCGGAATGAATCCCAGATCCAGTCATCTGTATAGAAAGGGCGCCCCCCGTCATCATGAACTGATCCATCAAATGCACTGAAATAGCGGCCTCCTTCAGAGATACAAACAGGCCGCTCAAAACAACGGTAGAGTGAAGTGTAGAATGCCACCCGGTCCTGGAGGGTCCCTCCTCTGAGTTTGATCTTTCCAAGTTCCTCGTTCCATATATCCCGTCCGGCGGAATGCAGCTCCTTCAGAGATTTCCCGGCTACTTCACGTTCCATGTTTTCTCTGGCCTGGGCCTCATCGATAAATGAAATACCATATTTTATTGCCAGTAATTCAGTCCCGCGAGGGTATTTGAATACCAGACATGCATCTCTTCCTTCTGCTTCCGCCGCTTCAACCAGTGCTCCATCTTTCAGCATAAAGACCTCAGCCGGCGACTCTTCTGGTGCCAGGTACAGGTAGGCCCTGGTGTTGTTTCCCAGCAACTGGTACCCACTGAAAGCAGTGCCGTCCCATTTCAATGCACCGTCACGCGTGTTCAGGACCATGTAAGCAGGGGCATCCTGGTCAAATCTCAGCTCATACGCTGCCGACTGATGCGATAATCCAAAATCAACCTGGATCTGTTGTTCATCCAGGTAGACTGAATAGGAATAGGGAGTCAGTTTTTCCTGGTCGTAACTGAATCCGATGACCGGTTTCAGATCATTCTCATCCCCCTGGAATGGGCTCAGGTTGAAGGCGGGACTGCCCCGGTGACCCGTCACTACCAAAGGCAATCCCCTGATAATCACATCGGTGAAATCCAGGCGCTGAGGATAAACCCGCAGGAAACTGTTGGGCAGGCTTACGGTAGGGTAAGTCGGTACCAGCAGATGACTGATATTTCCCATGTACGGATTGACAAGGTCAATGGGTTGCTCAACAGCAGCGGTCTGATACCCGCCGGGGAATGTGCATGCCGTGCAAACCATTAATGAAAGTCCTGTTGCAATCTGATAGAATCTCTTCATTGCGGTTCATTTATTTACAGAAAGATAGCCAGAAGTGCTTTACTTTTCCAGCTTATTGTATAGCCACGCAAAAAGCCAGCCACCGGTAACTCCGTATATCATTCCCCACACCAGTCCGATAAATGCCCCCCACCAGGTTACGGAGTAGCCGCAAAACAGGCCCCGAAGCTTGCCAAGCTGGCGTCCTTCGTAGTCGAAGATGACAAATATCAGGGTTATGACAAGGAGAGCAAGACCAAGTATAATGCCTGTCGATAATGCAAAAGCCTTTTTGTTTAGTTTCATTTTATTGATTTTGGAATTAGAAAACATTCAAAGAACCAGGAAAAGAAACGTATTGTGAATATAATACATTGACAAATCTACATGTTAACTGGATCATTGTCAATCAAAAGTTATTTATTTGAAGGGATAAAAATCATAGGAGTTGTATCAAAAGAAAGAGGCTGCACCTTTCGATACAGCCTCCTCAACCTATAACTGAGTTAGTGGGTTAGAGCCTGATGCTAACTCCGATGGTGAAGTATGAAATGCCATACCCTGCCTGGGCAAATACAGCGAATTTATCTACGAAATAGTAACGGGCACCAACCATGCCGGCAAATACAATACCCCCGGAAGAAACATTATAATCGTATCCTCCCGGTATGGTGCCAAATTCCTTGGCTGAAGCAATGTTGTAACCCAGCCCGATACCCACATAGGTGTCAAGCTTATCTACAAGCGGATAGTGAAAGGATCCCATTGCCCCGATGATAAAGTTTGAATACTTATAACCCCATCCCAGGTAATCATATTTATAGGATGTATACCCGAGCCAGCCTCCGACACCAATCACACCTTTTTCAAGCACCTCATCCTTGATAGCTTGCTCGTAGGAAATGGAAACGGGCGGTACACCACGGGAATAGTACGAGCCAGTATAAAGCGTGCTTCCAAAACCAATTCCCAGACTGACGACTTTGTCTCCCAGGTTGAACATACTCTCCTGAGCCTGAAGCACAGAGATTGAAGAGAATACAATAGCGAAGATCGTTAATAGCTTTTTCATTTTAAGTTTGATTTAGATAACATTTATTGAAGGTAATTTAATTTTTTTGTGATAGAAAATGATCCGGATTGAAGTTTGTAGAAATAGACTCCTGTTGAAAGCGCCGATCCGTCAAATTCTATTTCATAACTACCTGCTGGCATAATGTCGTTTACAAGAATGGCTACTTCTTCACCCACAATATCATATATTTTTAAAGTAACAGGTGAGCCGCCAAGATTGTTCTGTCTATCATAAGGAATTGTGTAATGAATAGTTGTGAAGGAGCTAAATGGATTGGGATAGTTTTGAGATAGTTCGAAGCCTCCGGATTCGTAATAATACGGGTCAACCGAACTGTGAATACCGGCTACAATGAATTCAACATTATCTACTGCATTTGCAACCGAGTCGAGACCACCGATTACGTACAGGTTGTTTTTGTAAAAGGCAGGGGCCAGATAATCTCTTTTCCCGCTTATAGATATACCGGCATCACTCCAATGATCCGTGCCAATATCATAAACCAGCGTATTGCTGAAGGTACCACCCTGGGAACCCGAAGTTCCTGCCACATAGTATATTTTATCATCAACAGTGCTGAGTGCGCCGCCGGAAACATAATACGGCAGGTCCGCCAGCGGGGTCCATTGATCACCGGCGGGATTGTATTTGTAGAACTTGCCATTGGTCCAGCCAGCCACATATATCTCATCCTGGTACATGGTTGAAAACAACCAGTTTCCACCGTCTGCCACCGCTGTCCCCTCAGACCAACTGTCGCCGTTTATGTCATATTTGTATACGGACCCGTTAAAAAACATATATAAGAAATTATCGTAGTATTCCATCGTATGGCCCGAATAAGCGTGGATATCAGGACTGCTGGCTGCATCCTCCCAGGTGTTGTTGCTGAATCTATAGATTCGCAGTTTATTGTTGCCGAATGCATAGCCACCATATACAAATGCGCTATCTCCCTTTACTGCAGAACTGATGCCCCAAACATCATTATCCGGCATTACAGCATAATTCTCCCAGCTTTCGCCATCATACCTGTAAATGGTCTGATAGCGTGTACTTCCACCATAACTGGTTGAACCTCCGAAATAGTAGATGTACCCTCCATGCACCTCTGCACTTCCAACTCCAATAGGAATCGGTAAATCGGGAATGCTCTGAGGTACTGCAGCTACAGATAGCAATACCCCCAATCCTAGTAGTAAAGTCTTTTTCATCGTTTTGTCCCTTTCTTTTGGTTTCAAATACATGAATAAAACTAATTGTATTATGAAGAGAAAAACTCACTGAAAAAGGGGATTTATTTAGCCCGGCAACCTTGCATCTTTGAATAGAAAGCATGCCATTACTATCTGAAGCCATAAATTCGTAAATTTCGTAATGCACCAGATTACTGTATTTATTACTGATGACCACTACATGGTTATTGAAGGCATTCGATCTTTGTTGCAGCATGAGGATGAGATAGAACTTATCGGGTATGCCTCTAACGCCGCATCATGCCTGGCCTTCCTCAAACAGCAGCAACCGGACGTAATCCTGATGGATATCAGTATGCCCGACAAAAGCGGGATTGAGTTATGTAAGGAGGTGAAAGAAAAATACCCGATGATCCAAATCCTTGGCCTGAGTACTTTTGATCAAAAATCATTTGTGATGAAGATGATGGAGAATGGTGCCACGGGTTACCTTCTGAAGAATGCCACCAAGAAGGAACTGTCACAAGCAATACACATGGCATATGAAGGAAAAAAATACCTGAGCCATGATGCCTCCGATGCCCTGAAATCTGCTATGAAGGATAAGTCTTCTATGCCTTTCATCACCAGAAGAGAAAAGGAGGTTCTTAAATTGATCGCCGACGGGTTCACCAATGTGGAGATAGCAAAGAAGCTTTTTATAAGTACTTCAACTGTTGATACACATCGTAAAAGCCTGCTTTTCAAGTTCAATATGAAAAATACGGCTTCTCTTGTGAGGTTTATTACCCAGAACGGACTGATAGACGATTAGAAATCCAGTTAACTGCCCTGTAAAGGCAGATCGATATTGACGGTAGTACCCCGATCGGGAGCAGATTGCACATCTATTTTACCCATAAGATACTCTACCCTGTACTGAATATTGCTCCAACCAATCCCGGCTGACGTCTTTAGAAGAGAAGTATCAAACCCTGACCCGTTGTCTTCCACTGTGATGCCCAGGTTATTGTTATAGAAATCCAGTTGAACCAGTGCCTGGTCGGCCGAAGCATGCCTGAGAATATTATTAAGAAGCTCCTGCACAATGCGATATATAATGACCGATGTAGGTTGATCCGGATCGAATTGTTCCAGACCGGTTGACTGATAAGATACATTCAGCGTACCGTTTCGTGTAATATTATCACAAAGATCATTTACAGAATTATTCAGGCCGAATTGCATTAAGACTTCCGGCATCAGGTTATGAGCAATCCTTCGCAGTTCCATGATGGCTCCGTCCAGCATATCCAGGTTGCGGTCATATTTATTCTGATCGTCAAGGCATGTATTGATCAATTCCTGCAGGTTCATGAAGGAAAGCTTTATTCCTGATAACATACCGCCAAGCCCATCGTGAAGGTCCCTGGCGAGCCTTTTTCTTTCATCATCCTGACCTTTCAGCATCGCTTCGGTTGCTGTAAGTTGTTTTTCGGTTTCAAGCTCTGCGATCCGGCGTTCATGCAATTCATTTTCCTGGTTCAGAATCAATTGTTTTTGTCTATTACTTCTGAAAAGCAGGAACCCAACCACCAGAATAGTGAAAATGACCCCGGCAAGTATGATCAAAAGCAATCTGTTTTGACTGATGCGCAATTCCTGGATGGACCTGTCGTGTTCCAGCTGGTTGATCTGCCGGACCTTTTTTTCGGTGTCATATTTTGTGTCCAGATCCTGGATGTTTTTTAAGATCCTGTCATTAATTGCCAGGTTTTCAATTGAATCATGCTTTATTTGATACTTCTGAAATTCATTATAATCCTTTTTAGCAAAGGAAATCTGCCCCAGCAGTAAATAGGCATTGGCCAGCTGTTCTCCCAGATCTGCTGATAAAGCAGCTTTCTCTGAAGAATGAGCGTATTTAAGTGCTTCACCCGTCCGGTTCTTAAACAGGTAATAATAACCCATATTGAGATAGGCATTTGTTTCACCTGAGATGTCCTCAAGATCCCTGGCCAGTTGAAGACCCCGCTCAGCGTAGGTACGTATTTTCTCAAATTCTCCTTTCAGCTGGTATGTTTGCGCAAAATGGATCAATACGGATTCTTTCAAATATAGATTCTCTGTATTCTCGGCAATTTGAAGCGCTTCCTCTAAACAGGGCAGTGCATTCCCTGGTGCATTCAATTCCATATGGGTTATGGCCTGATTGTCCAGACTGATACCGAGATTGTACATATCACCTGTTTCCCTGGCAATATCAATTGCCTGAGAGGCATATTCCATTGCTCTACCTGGTTGCTTCAACTTTAAATAGACAATAGTGAGATTATTGAATAATATGCATTGATACTGACTGTTTCCGTTTTCACCGATAACTTCACTGGCCTGAAGAAAATAGTCAATAGCTTTCTCATATCTCTCCATGAGCAGGTATGAATTGGCTACATTCCCCAGACAGGCAGCCAGTTGTATGGGTGTACCATGTTCCGTAGCAAGTTCTACAGAATGAAGGTTCAGGTCCAAAGCTTCTTCGTATTTGCCCTGTGCATTATAGACATAGGTAATATTGGAGATATACTTAAGAGTACCTGTTCTGTAACCCAGGCGTTCACTCAGGTCACGGGCTTTCAAATAATAGTAAATGGCCGAATCCGGGGCATTATTCTCAAACTGCTGTCCGATACTTATATATAATAATACCATGTTGGTATCCAGGTCCAGATAGGTGAGTTGATCCAACAGGCTGTCCCGGTTAAGGTACTCCTGGGCCGGGGAGGACTGCAGACAAATCACCCATAGCAACAATAAGGAAATAGCCGTTCTCATGTATATATTCAGAATGTTTCTCCACTGATGAGTATAAAGTAATATAATTTGTTCTTTGTTAAGAAGGAAATATGTATAGTGTCTGAAATCAGACTCTCACGCCAATAACCAGTATGTCATCTGTCTGGGAGTTGTTCCGCGTCCAGTCCGACAGCTTTTTATCCAGGATATTTCTCTGATCATGCATGGGTTGATCATTTATTTCTATAAGTAAACTCTTGAAATTCTTGCTCAGGAATCGCTTGTTGTCCTTACCTCCCTGCTGATCAACAAATCCGTCAGAAAACAGATAAAATGTATCACCCTGTTCCAGTGGAATGTCGTGATTGGTGAAAGCTTTGTCCTTACCATGATAATACCCCAGGGGCATCCGGTCCGCTTTATATTCTATCAAAAGGGGTTCTCCATCCGTATCCCTGATAAGATATAAGGGATTGTTTGCCCCTGAATATTGCATCATATTGTTTTTCAGATCCAGAACGCAGAGTGCAAGATCGATCCCGTCTTTTGCTTCGTCGGCTTCTCCATGCTGCCGGAGGGAATACTTGATCTGCTTCCTGAGCTCATTCAGGACCTGGTTCGCCTGTGTGATCTCCCTTCTTTGAACGATCTCATTTAAATAACTGATGCCAAGCATGCTCATCAGGGCACCCGGAACGCCATGGCCTGTGCAATCGGCAGCCACCAGCACGATATACTGGTTTACCTGCCTGATCCAGTAAAAATCACCGCTTACAATGTCCCTGGGCCTGTAGAGGATAAAATTCTCATGTATAAGCTCAGTCACATAAGATTCAGGTGGCAACATGGCAGATTGAATTCGTTCTGCATAGCTGATACTGTCGATGATCTCATGGTTCTGTTTATTGACGGCCTCATTCAATACCTTCAGCTCCTCGTTCGCTTCCAGGATCATCTCGTTTTGCTCAATGATCTTCTTGTTGGCCTTTCTTTTCTGGATGTATGCATAGACGATTATTGCTACTATAAGAACAACCAGGAAGAAACCTGCCCCCAAAGCATTTCTGAACATTTTTTGCTGCCTGATTTCTGCATCCCTTGCAGCTATTTGTGATTCCTGCAATTCTATCTGTTGCTGTTTTTTTTCAGTTTCATATTTTGTTTGCATCTCCTGGATGGCGGTGGTTTTTTCCTCATTGAACATGGTGTCCCTCGTGGAGATATACAGATCAGCATATTCAAGCGATTTTCTATAATCCCCAAGCATATAATATACATCCTTTAATGTGCGGGCAACAAAATTCTCGATGTAAATAGCATCTATCTCCTTTGCAATTTCCAGGGACAGGTTACCATAGCGCATGGCTTCAGTCAGGTAAAGCGATCGTTGCTCCCCGGAGATAGCTACAGAATCTGCCATCATCGCATATGTATCAGCAATATTGCTGTAGGAATGTGCCAGTCCATCTTTATTATTGATTTTCAGATGAAGCTCAACGGACTTCAAATGGTATTCCAGCGATTGCCGGTAATTGCCGAGATTAAAGTTTATGGTACCAATATTCCCGTAACCAACTGCTATTCCCAGTGTGTCATTCACTTCTTTAAACAGATCAATGGATTTAAGAACATTGTCTATCGCGCTTTCATAAAGACCCTGATCTGATTTGACTGAAGCCATATTGGTATAGTAGTTGGCCATCGCTTCCTTATCACCCATTTCTTTCTTAATCTCAAAGGATTTCGTCAAATATTCAATGCAAATGTCATACGATTTCTGAATATAATGAATGATGGCAATGTCATTATAGCATCGCGCGATACCATCTTTGTCATTCATTTCCTCATACACATCGAGAGCTTTGAAGTACTCTTCCAGCGCCCTGTCATAAAACCCCCTGTTTTCATTAATAAACCCAATTTGTCTGAGGCACAAGGCCTTGGCCTCAGGTGAGTTTGTACGTTCTGCAATTTCCAGCGCCCTGGAAAAATATGCCATGGCCGAGTCCTGCTGGATGTCCTGGTACTGAGCCCCGATTTCATAGAGTGCATTCAACCTGGTTGTATCTTCTGTGGATACAACAATTATTCGTTTCAACGAGTCTACAACAGCCTGATCCTGCGCAGATCCATTCACTGGGAACAAACAGAGAAAAGGAAATATGTACCGGAGTGATTTCATCCGTGATCGGGCCAGTTAAATGGGGCTATAAATTATGAAATGTATCGAATTGTTTAATTACAAGGTAGGACCTTTTGCCTTTTCAGGCAAATGATGTATTGCAGAGTGGAATTTCCTTTATATTACAGCAGACTTATTGCATATGAATAAAGCAGAGAAGAGCAGGCTGTACAGGGATGTCGATTTCCTGACCGGCGTCCGGCCTTACCGGAATTATCAGAACCTGGGATCACTGGAGAAAGTAAGCAAATACATTTCAGATGAATTTATATCCTGCGGATATGTAAGTGAGGAGCAGAAATGGGTAGCCGAAGGAAATGAATATAAGAATATCATTGCATCGTGGCAGAAAAAGTCGAAACGAAGGTTGATAGTTGGAGCTCATTATGATGTGGCCGGTGACCAGTCCGGAGCGGACGATAATGCAAGCGCAGTGGCCGGGTTGCTCGAAACGGCGAGACTGGTCTCCGAGAGCAGCCCTGAACTGGATTATGGAATAGATTTCGTGGCATACTGCCTGGAGGAGGCTCCCTTTTTCACTACAAAAGAGATGGGAAGCTACATCCATGCGAAGTCCCTTTTTGACAGCCAGGCGGATATCGTTGGAATGATCTGCTACGAGATGATCGGTTATTTTTCAGATGAGCCGGGTTCCCAATCCTTCCCGGTTCCGGAACTGGCTGCAATTTATCCTGATGCAGGCAATTACATTGTTGTTGTGGGTATTGAACAATGCAGGGAATTCAGTGACAGCGTGCATAGCCTGATGAATGAACGATCGGGCATCAATGTGGAGAAGATCGTATTCCCGGATGGCTCCGGACTGGCCGGCAGGTCCGATCAGCGGAATTACTGGGAATTAGGATATAAGGCTGTGATGATCAGTGATACCTCCTTTCTTCGCAATCCCAATTACCACCTGGTCACAGATACCATTGAGACCCTCGATTTTAATAAAATGAAGGAGGTGGTGGATTGCTGTTTCAATGCGATTCTAAAACTATAGAGTATATTGGCTTCTTCCTCTTGTTGATTAAACCAAATTGAAAAGTGGCAATCTAACAGGAGCGCACTATTTTATGGTGATCCAATGGGAAATCATCGTTTAATGGCTATTTTTAATAAATGATTTTACGCGCATGCATAGCTTGAATTCTTTTCTGTTCCTTATTGCACTGAATCTGGCGGCTTATGCCCAAATGCCCACCGTACTCACCCTGGAAGAGTGCATCCGCCTGGCTGAGGAGAACAGCTTTCAACTACGATCCGATGATTATGAGATTTCAGTGGCTGTAAATGTTGCATCCATAGCGGAATCCCAGGCCCTCCCAAGGATAAGTGGCGAGCTGGCCTTGGATAACAGGTTTCTGGAACCATATTATTTCAATCAGATGTGGGCTGCGGTTCACGCCGATTGGTCGCTGGGTGACCTGATCAGGAAAACCGGGCGCTCCTCTTTGCAGGAGATCGAAACAAGGCGGCTTGAAAGGGAGCAACACCTGTTGAATGTGATAGGACGTTCAACTTCCCTGTATATGAGTATCCTGCAGGTTGACAAACAGGTTGAGATCCTGGGGGCGAAGGTGGTATTCCTGGAACACCATTACCAGGTATCCGAAGGAATGTGGAAGGCGGGCCTGAGATCACAGCTGGATATGTTGCAGACGGAATCAGAAATTGCCGGTTTAAGGGAGGATTCTGCCAGGCTGGCAATGATCCGGAATGATCTGGGCATTGAACTGGTGCACCTGATGGGTTGGGATAGTGCGGAAGGCCTGCACCTGGCACCGCTGGAGATGGACTCCCTTGTTACCGCTCCTGTGCCTGATATATCACTGCAGACCCTCTCAGACAATCCGGTACTTTCCGCATTTGATTCAAGGATGACAGCCCAACAGCTCAAAACAGATGAAGTGGGTGCGGCACAGATCCCGCATATTACCATGGGGAGCGGTTACGTGAAAGATGCCGATCCGACCGGGGATGGGAATTACTTCCAGATCAATGCGGGTGTCATTATACCGATCTACTCAGGGAAAGCATTTACCTACGAGAAACAGGGATCCAGGGCAATGGTGGAATCGCTGGTCGCTCAGCGAAGCGAAGCTGAAAGGGAGTTGTTGATCCACCTGGTCAAGATCCATGACAAACTGCTCCAGATCCAGGATCTGATGGAGCTCCAGCAACTACGCCTTGATATCTCTGCCAGGGCGGTTGATTATGCAGAGTTGAACTATAAAGCGGCCATAGCTTCCAACATTGATTTCATTGCCTCTCAGCAGCAGCTGACCAATACGGAGCTGCAGATGGAGGAGACCCGGTTGGAGTATGTCATGAACCTGGTGGAATTTTATATCACCAACAACGAGGTTGACCGGATCCTGGCGATGGGATATAACAGTGAATAAATAAATTTTTGTAGAATGAGAATTTCCAGATTTTTCATCTGTGGCCCCTTCATCATGCTGATGTTTTCATGCAATCAGAAGGAGACAGCAGGTCCAAAGGTGCTCCCCCCGTTAAGTATAAGTGTGGAAAAAGTAACCCGGATGGATATTACGGACAGCATCCAGATCTTTGGTATGGTTAAATTGAGGCAGGAGGCTTTCCTGGCTTCCCAGTTTGATGGCCGCCTGACGGGATTTACCCTGATTCAGGGCGACCGGGTAGAGAAGGGTCAGGAGATAGGGATCATTGTTCCTGCCGGACGGGAAGCCCTGAACCAGGCCACAAAGGAGTTGAATGAAAGGCAGCAACAGATAATGGAGCTGGAAATCAGGGAGATTCCTTTATACGCTCCCATTCATGGAACAGTACTGGAGGTGATGCAACATAACGGGGACGTATTGCAGCAGGGAGAATCGATCGTTCATATTGCCGACCTGGGACAGCTGGATATATACGGGGATCTTCCGGTCTCCTACCTGCCGCAGGTAAAACGGCTGAATGCACTCAGTGTGACTTTTGTGGATTATCCACACCCGCCCCTCCTGTTGCCCATCAGCGCATTTGATGGCCGGGTGGATGCTCAAAAACAAACCATCCAGATCCGGCTGGCGTTGAAAAATACTCGGGATGAATTCAGGCCGGGGATGATGGTCAGCCTTGATTTTCCGGATAAAGTACATGCCGGGGCACTGGTAGTTTCAAGGCCGGCACTGCTGGAGGAGGAGGGAGTCTACAGTGTATTCGTGCTGAAGGATGACCTGGTTGAGAAAAGAGAGGTGCAGATCGGGATCAAGCATGATGACTATGTGGAGGTGATCAGTGGGCTGGATGAAGGAGATCTTGTGGCCAGCCAGAAAGCTTACTCACTAACCGACGGAATGAAAGTACAGGTTCAATGAAAAAACTGTCACAATTTGCTGTAGAGAATAAAAGGGCCATGATCTTTATAGCCCTTTTACTTTCTCTTGTTGGCGGTTATCTGATCTTCCGCATTCCCAAGGGCGTCTTCCCTGATGCCGCTTTCCCGCGAATTGCCGTGCTGGTTGACTATGGCCTGGCTCCCATCAAGGAGATGGAGATGGAGGTGGCCAAACCCATTGAAGAGGCAGCCATGATGGTTGAAGGAGTGAGAACTGTTCGCAGCAGCATCAGTCGCGGTTCGGCCGAGGTCAATATTGATTTTCAATGGGACCAGGATATGTTCAGGGCCTATCAGCTGGTCCAGGCACAAATCAGCGGCATTCAGAATGAACTACCTCCCGGCGTGATAATTGAAGTCAGGCGTTTTACCACCAGCACCTATCCGGTTGCCGGGTATGCGCTGACTTCGGACAAACTGGATCTTCTCGAGCTGAGGGATGTGGCCATCTATACCATCCGTCCCCAACTGGCCAGTATCAACGGTGTTTTCAATGTTGAGGTGATGGGTGGAAACGAGCGTGAATACTGGGTAAATCTTGATCCCCAGAAACTGGTATCCATGCAACTGGATTATAAACAGATCGAGGAAGCCCTGAAAAGTTCCAACAGTCTGCAGTACGTGGGCCGGTTGAATGAAGCCAATAAACTCTACCTGAATATTGCGGACAATCGATTCCTGGACATTGATGATATCAGGCGCACCATTGTTTCCAGGAAAGGGCAAACACCGGTTTACCTGTCCGACATCGCGGAGGTTGAACCGGCTGTGAAGGAAACTTTTATAAGCTGTGAAAGCGATCTGAAGCCTGCTGTCCTGATCACGGTTATCAAGCAACCGGGCACCAATGCGGTTTCGATCATGGATGAGGTGGCCCAGCGACTTGATGAACTCTCAAGTGTCATACCAATGGACACCGAGCTGACAAAATGGTATGATATGACCGATTTTATTAAAAGGGCCACATTAAGTGTACGCGATGCCATTTTCCTGGGTGCCTTCCTGACTTTCCTGATCCTGCTCCTGTTTTTAAGACGATTGAGGATCACGCTGGTAACCATCATCATTATTCCGGTGGCGCTGCTGATCACCTTCATCTTCATCAAGCTTTCGGGTGCCAATCTGAACCTGATGAGCCTGGGCGGACTTGCTGCAGCTATCGGGATCCTGGTGGATAATGCCATTGTCGTGGTTGAAAATATTGAACGGTACCTGGAGGAAGGCTTCAGTAAAAAAGAGGCCGTGATTCAGGGAAGTGGAGAGATCATCCCTCCATTGCTGGGGGCCACCCTGACCACCCTGGTGGTGTTTATTCCCCTGGTATTCCTGACTGGCGTTCCCGGTATCTTTTTCCGTGCCCTGGCATCTACCCTCTCCATATCCGTTGTGGTTTCCATGATCCTGGCTGTTTTCCTTACTCCTGCACTGGCTGATGTATTTATATCCACCAAAAAGAAAAAGATGGGGAAAGTGGTGCCAAAAATTGTGGGTGTGCAGCAAAAAGCGCTGCGGGGAATGTTGCGCTACCCCCTTATCATATTCCTGACTATCATTATTTTCGGGGGTGCGGCAATCTATTCCTATGTGAGAATTCCCAGCGGCTTCCTGCCTGAATGGGATGAAGGGACCATCGTACATGATTACTTGGCACCCCCGGGGAGCTCCATCGAAGGAACTAAAAGCATTATCAGCAATCTTGCGGATTATATAATGACCATACCGGAGGTGGAAGGTTACTCGCTCAGAACAGGCCGGAGCCTTGCACATCCGCGTACACATGCCAATGAGGGGGATTTTGTGATCAGTCTGAAAAAGGGACACAAGCGTTCATCCTTCGAGATCATGGATGAGCTCCGGGCCTTTGATGAAAGTAATGAACCACGCCTGGAGCCGGATTTATTCCAGGTATTGCCCGACCGGCTGAATGATCTGAGTGGAGAGATCGCACCCCTGATCATCAAGGTATTTGGAAAGAACCTGGAACTGATTCAGGAAACAGCAGGGCAAATCGCCGATTCACTTGAATTGATCGACGGTGCAGTGGATGTATATAAAGGATTTAGCAAAGGAGAGCCGGAGCTCACCATACGGGTGAAAGAGGAAGCGGCGACACGTTATGGATTATCCGTCACAGAGGTGAGTGATGCCATACGCATGGCTTTATGGGGTGATGAAGCCACGCAAATGATGCAGGGACTGAAGATGATACCGGTCCGGGTGCGTTATCCCAAAGCTGATTTTGACCAGGCTGAAAAAATTGAGAAAATGCCTGTCTATCTTGCATCTGTGAACCGTGTCCTCTACCTGGATGAACTGGCCTCTATTGAAAAAATTCCCGGCATAACCGATATTGAACACGAGAACCTGAGCCAGGTCATCAATATAAAGGCGCAGATCTCGGACAGGGACCTGGGCAGTATCGTGTCTGATATCAAAGTGAAGCTTGAAGGTATCCACCTGCCTCCCGGGGTCACCGTTGAACTGGCCGGGCAATATAAAAGCCAGCAGCAGGCTTTTTCAGAATTGATATTGATCCTCGGTTTTGGTATCCTGCTGGTCTTCTCCATATTGTTGTTTGAATTTCGTTCATTCCGGACCGCAGGCGTTATTCTTCTGGGGACCATTCTTTCGGTCAGCGGGGTATTCCTGATGCTGTGGGTTGTGAAAATTCCCCTGGATATTTCAGCCTTCATGGGGATGATCATGATTATCGGTGTGGTGGTCAACAATGGTATTTTACTGATCGATTACGCAGAAAAATTCCTGAGGGAACAATCAAGTGATGTGGCAACTGCACTGTTAATGGCAGGTAAAGTTCGCCTGCGCCCGATCCTGATGACAACGCTGGCCACCATATTCGGATTCCTGCCTCTGGCTCTTTCTCTGGGTGAGGGATCAGAAATGCTGCAACCGCTGGCCATTTCCATGATAGGAGGGATCAGTCTCTCCATGTTTCTCTCTCTACTGGTCATACCAGGACTCTACTGGGTGGTGAGCCCAAAAAAAGAACACATTGAAGACTAATTCCGCCACGCTGGTTATACTGACGATTGTTTGTTTGTCCTGCAGCCGCGGTGGAGAAGGGGTGGTCCATCCGGGTACCGGGCAGGGTTCCCCGGTCGATTACGTCAATCCCCTGATGGGGACCGATTCCAAATTCAGCCTCTCCAACGGGAACACCTATCCGGCAATTGCCACCCCGTGGGGGATGAATTTCTGGACCCCGATGACCTCGAAAATGGGGGATGGCTGGACCTATAACTACAATGACAACAAGATCAGGGGGATCAAGCAGACCCATCAGCCCAGTCCCTGGATCAATGATTACGCAGCCTTTTCCCTGATGGTGGTGACCGGGCCACTGAAATACGAGGAAAATGAAAGGGAATCCTGGTTCTCTCACAAAGCTGAAACGGTCAAACCATATTATTACAGTGTCTACCTGGCAGATTATGATGTGGTGGCCGAGGTGGCCCCCACCGATCGATCGGCACATTTTCAGTTCACTTTCCCCGAATCGGATTCATCCTATATCCTGCTGGACGGATTTTTCAAAGGATCCATGGTCTCCATCGATGTCGAAGGTCGCAGTATTACCGGTTACTGCAGGAACAACAGCGGGGGTGTCCCCGATAACTTCCATAACTATTTTGTAGTGGAGTTCGACAGGGATTTTGAGATCACCCATACATGGGGAGACAACTGGAAACTTGAGGAAAACAGCACTGAAAGTGAAGGTCAGCATGTAGGAGCCATCGTTGGATTTAAAACCAGGAAGCGTGAGAAGGTTCATGTGAAGGTCTCATCCTCGTTCATCAGTCCCCGTCAGGCCGAGCTCAATCTTAAAAGGGAGATCGGGCAGGACTCGTTTGAAAAGACTAAGGAGAAGGCGCGCAGCGCGTGGGAAAATGAATTGAGCAGGATCACCATCGAGGACCCGGACATAGATCACATCAGGACATTCTATTCCTGTTTGTACCGGGTGATGCTGTTTCCCAGGAAGTTTTATGAACTCAACGAGCAGAATGAAGTGGTACATTACAGTCCCTATAACGGGAAGGTTCTGCCGGGATATATGTTTACAGACAACGGTTTCTGGGATACCTTCAGGGCGGTCTATCCCTTCTTCAACCTGATGTATCCCTCATTGAACGGAAAGATCATGCAGGGGCTGGCCAATACTTACAGGGAATCGGGATGGCTCCCGGAGTGGGCCAGTCCGGGGCACAGGGATTGTATGATCGGTTCCAATTCCACCCCGATCATCGCAGATGCTTATCTCAAAGGTGCCGTTGACTGGGATGTTGATCTCCTGTTCAAAGCCATGCTGAAGAATGCCACTGTAGAGGAGGGGAGACCCGTCAGTTCGGTCGGAAGAGAGGGACTGGATTATTATAACAGGCTGGGTTATGTCCCGTATGACGTGGGGATCAATGAAAATGCCGCCCGGACACTGGAGTATGCCTATGCGGACTTTGCCATCGCCAGGATGGCCCGGCAACTTGGGAAAGAGGATCTGGCTGAAAAATACTACAGGCAATCGCTGAACTATAAAAATGTATTTGATCCTTCAACCAACCTGATGAGGGGCAGGAACCAGGATGGCACATTCCAGTCGCCATTCAATCCGTTGAAGTGGGGCGATGCCTTTACCGAGGGGAACAGCCTGCATTATACCTGGTCCGTCTTTCATGATATCCAGGGACTCATCGATCTGATGGGGGGTAATGAGAGCTTTATCAGGCAGCTGGATACGGTCTTTGAGATGCCTCCTGTTTTTGATGATTCCTATTACGGGTTTACGATTCACGAGATCAGGGAGATGCAGATAGTGAACATGGGCAATTACGCCCATGGGAACCAGCCCATTCAGCACATGATCTACCTCTACAATTATGCGGGTGTCCCCTTTAAGGCACAGAAGTTGATCAGGAAGGTCCTGACCACGCTCTATGCGGCCACACCGGACGGGTATTGCGGGGATGAAGATAACGGGCAAACGTCGGCCTGGTATGTGTTCAGTTCCCTGGGCTTTTACCCGGTTGCACCCGCAACGGATCAGTATGTGATCGGAAGCCCGCTCTTTAAAAAGGCCATTTTACGCCTGGAGAATGGCAGAGAGTTTACTGTTACTGCGGAAAGCAATTCCTCTCAGGACTGTTACATCCGGTCGGCCAGTCTCAACGGAACGGACTACAGGAATAACTTTCTGCGCTTTGAGGATATCCAGGATGGAGGATCGCTTGTATTCTTTATGGCAGATACCCCCGATAAAGAGCGGGGGAGCCTGCCGGAAAACGCACCCTATTCCCTGAGCCGCGATCATTAAAGCCCGGTCAGCTTTCCTGACCGGCTGGTTCGATTCTGAACTTGTTTTTTCTACTCTCTCTCTTTCCCGGGGATATTATAAAACAATCTGAGGGAGAAGCTCGTATTGTGGTCAGAATAAGTATCGTACTCACCTTTGTTTACATTGGTGACCCCCGGAATGAACCTGAAGGCAATACCGAAATTATTTGAAAAAGTATAGCCCACTCCCAGTGGGATACCCATGTCGAATGTTTTGATATAATCCCGGTAATCATATGAGTCCCCGCCTTCCTTATCTTTGGCACTCAACAGGAATCCAGGTTGGATTCCTGCTTCAAAAAACAGACCATTCCCGGCGGTATATCTTCCTGTAAGGGGGACATATAAATACCACAGCCTGGTTTTTCCTGAATATATCTGTCCGCCAAAATCATCTTCCCAGGCGGCACCCAGGGCGGAGACATTGAGCCCGGCCCATGCAGTGAGGGGAAGCCTGCAGTTTTTGAAAGGAACATTTGCCTCGATTCCTGCCTGGCCTCCAAAAGTATACATCCAGCTGCTGCTTTGGCCGGTAATATTGCTTAATCCCGGGGCCACGTAAGCGTTCAGGGTGGTACAGGGAGTGAATGTCGCGCAGGATTGTATTACGCATATCGCGACGATAATGACCAGTGTTGAAATGGTTAGTTTTTTCATGCCTCGGTTCTTTTAATTTTCGTGTTAAGTTCAAATTAATGAACATCTTAGCGCCAGTCAAGAAATTTATAGAAATTAACAAAACCGGGACCAGGCAATGGGGACCAGATTATTGGTATTAACATCTTAACGTGCAACAATCTTTCTGATCTTACGTTATCCAATAGCCATGTAATAATATGACTCGATAACCTAAAACTTGAGTATGAAAGGAAGAAAGAAAATTGCACTAATGTGCATGCTGCTGATTGGAGCAGCCGCCATCTCTTTTGGCCAGGAAAGAATCAGGGAAGCTTCAAGATTGTCCGCCGGGATCCTGACGGGTTACAACAGGGGTTACGGGATGCAGGGCAACCTGACCCTGCACGATAATAACCTCCCCTTCGAACTCCGGATCGGGGTGGGTTATTCCTTTCTCAATCCGGGTAATGCAGCAGATGCCCGCCGTATATTCGTTAACAATGCAACAAACGGGACACCGGAAAAATCAGGAAGGTCCATTGATTACAGGTTTGATTTCCTGATTCCCAAATCAATCTTCGGCATCAGTCATTCATACCTCATTCTGGGTCCCAGGGGATCGGCATTTAAAGGAAGTTTCACCTTTGTTGGCGGGAATGAGGAGTTTGAAGTCACCTCACACCAGTGGGGTGGCGGAGCCGGATTTGAGAGCCATTTTAATATGTCAAAGAAAATGGATCTTGTTATTGATGCCGGGCTCGATTACTATATTCCCAGTACACTATTTGGACATGATACCTCCTACAGTCCCGATAACGACAATGTGAATACCAGAAACGACAACCAGAACAACGATGAGCCTTTTACCTACAAGGATGCCAATAAAGCCATTTACCAGCCCGGTTTTATACCGTTTGCAATGATTGGACTGACAGTAAACCTGTAATATTGATCTCACCTGGCCGGTTCATACTCCATGATATGGATTAAGCTTATCCAATTATTGCTTTTTGACCTGAACTATTTGTAATTTTATAAATGGATCATTTCAGAAAGGTGGGTTACAACATGAAACAGGACAACATTGAAACCCTGAAGGAAGAGATTAAACAACTTAAAGGGGTTATCAAATCGCAAAAAGATGAGATAAAAAAGCAGAAGGAGGAGGCTGTTTCGACAAATAAAACAGCACAGTTGCAGAGGCGTGAGCTTGGATTCACGGTGGAGAACCTTAAGCTGGCCCAGTCTCAGCTCATTCAGTCCGAAAAAATGGCATCCGTGGGTGTACTTACAGCCGGGATCGCACATGAGTTGAATAATCCGATCAATTTCGTAAGTGGCAATGTTTACCCGCTTCAGAAGGACCTGGACGAGGTTTTTTCTATTCTTGAGAAATACGATGAGGTCATTCAGGCGAACAAGCTGGAAGGTTTTTTCACTGATGTTGAGGCGATGAAAGTGAAGATGGAATTTTCATTCCTGATCAAGGAGATCTTCAGCCTGCTTAAAGGAATTGAGGAGGGGGCTAACAGGTCCAGTGAAATCATTAAGGGATTAAGGAGTTTTTCAAGGCTCGATGATGAAATGTGCCAGTTCTATGATATCCACGAGGGTATCGATTCTACCCTGGTGCTACTTCAAAACAAAATCAAGGACAAGATTACCGTCCGGAAGGATTATGGGGAATTTGATGGATTGGAGTGTTTCCCCAGTAAGCTCAACCAGGTGATAATGAATATTATTACTAACAGTATACAGGCCATGGACGGTGGAGGTGAGCTCTTTATTCAGACTGTCAGCAGTGCCATTGGTATCAAGATTATCATCAAGGATAATGGAAAAGGGATGACCCCGGAAGTAAAGGAACACATTTTTGATCCATTCTTTACCACAAAAGATGTGGGACAGGGGACAGGATTGGGCTTATCCATCAGCTATGGAATAATCGAGAAACATAATGGAAATATTGATGTTATTTCCGAACCCGGGAAGGGTACCGAATTCATCATCTCACTGCCCAGGACCCAGACAGCTCAGACTAGCGGATAGCGAGCCTGATCCCCAAAATCAGGATGTCATCGATCTGTTCAATTTCACTCCGCCAGGCCAAATGTTGCTTTTCCAGGACTGATTTCTGTTCTTTCAATGGTTTCAGGTAGATCTCTCTAAGCAACTTTTTGAATTTCCTTGATTTAAATGTTTTTCTGTCTGGTCCCCCGATCTGGTCCACATAACCGTCTGTAAAAAGGTAAAACACATCATTGTCCTGAACATTCATCTCTTTGTTGGTAAAGGAAACCACCTCCTCATTATAGATACCGATGGGCATTCTGTCGCCCTTGATCTCGATAAGCTCCTTATTCCTGAAGATATATAAGGGTCGAAAAGCGCCTGAAAACTGTAATTGGTTGCTTTCGAGATCTACTATGCACAGTGCCATCTCCATGCCGTCCCGGGTTTCGTCCCTCTGGCCAGTCTGACCCAACGATCTGATCAGATGCTCCCGGAGTTCATTCAGGATCTCATTTGCCTTAAAGATTTCCGTTTTGCTCACAATTTCGCTCAGGAAGTTGATCCCCATAATACTCATAAAAGCACCGGGTACCCCATGGCCGGTACAGTCTGCCACTGCAACGATCATCCTGTTGTTCTTATGGGAAACCCAGTAATAATCTCCGCTGACGATATCCTTGGGCTTGTTCAGGATAAAATGGGATGGCAATAACCTTTCCAGTTCCTCGGATGGAAGCATTAAGGCACTCTGGATCCTGCTGGCGTATTGAATACTATCTGTGATATTCTTTCTCTGTTGTTCGATCTGCCGGGTACGTTGTTCCACGATTTTCTCAAGGTTCTGATTGACCTCCTTCAGATCTGCGATCAGGGTTTTGTTTTGAAGCTTCAAATTATACACCTCAAAAGCGCTGTCGATGGTTATTTTCAATTCAGCCCGGTTCCAGGGTTTGGATATATACCGGTATATATTTCCCTTGTTGATGGCCTCGATTATGGCCTCCATATCACTGAATCCGGTCATGATCATCCGGACACAATCCGGGTATTGATGCTTGACCTTTTCCAGGAATTCAACCCCTGTCATTTCCGGCATTCGCTGGTCGGTGATCACCAGGTTAATCTCATTCTGTTCCATGATCTCCAATCCCGACTTGCCGGAGTCTGCCACATGGATATCGTATTCACGTCTGAAAGTCGACTTGAAGCTGATCAGGTTGTGCTCTTCATCATCGATATAAAGTACAGAATATTTTGGATTTGACGGGACCATAACGCCATATAAAATTACGCAAACTATTTTACACTACCGCTGGTCTCACAATGGAACTATATGGCCCACCATGTCTCTTCCCCGTTAATCTCGAAATGGATCTCCATCACCCCTGGCCAGGAAGGTGCTTTCAGCCCTTTCTCCCAATTTCTGATTTCGTCCATGAATTTCCTGACCAGTTCTGGATTTCGCCGGGCAAGATTGATTTTCTCGGACTTATCACTATCGAGATCGAACAGGAATACCTGGTCGTCCCGTGTATTCCAGATGAACTTCCAGTTTTCAAAACGAACCGATTTATTAAAGTCGGTACGCCAGAAGAGCACTTTGTGCGGAGCCCCATCTTTCTGCCTGGTCAGGTAAGGCAGGAGGTCAACTCCGTCGATCACCCTGTCGGTAGGGCCCTCTATCCCTGATGCAGCAAGGGCTGTACTAAAAAGATCCATAAGGGATACCGGTTCAGCATAAAGGGTGCCTGACAGAACCCTGCTCTTCCAGGAAATGATCAGGGGAACATTAATCCCTCCTTCAAACTGGGTCATCTTTCCGGCATTCAGAGAGCCATTGTCGGTTGCACCCGTATAGGTTGCACCTCCGTTATCACTTGCAAACAGGATCAGGGTATTTTCAAGCAAATGATCCCCCTCCAGCTTATCAAGGATCCGACCAATGGCATCATCGAGTGCCGAGATCATCGCAAAATAGACGCGCTTGTTTTTATCCTCTATATGGGCAAACCGGTTATAATACTCCACCGGGACCTGGAAAGGGGTGTGGGGTGCATTAAATGCCGCATAGGCAAAAAAAGGTGATTCCCTGTGCCGTTCAATAAAATCGATTGTCTGATCTGCAATTGCAAAAGTCAGGTATTCCTCTTCAACGATCACTGAATCGTTTTCCCGGATGGCGCACGGCCCCTTTCGTTTCTGTCTCCAGATATGCCTGTTGGCGAAACAATCATGTTTATAATTGATGATGTCTGGATCGCCCGGTAAAGCGTAGCGTGAGAATGCCTCGTAGAAGCCGTACTGATAGTCAAATCCCCTGGAATTGGGTAAAAAAGGATCATTAAATCCCAGGTGCCATTTACCCAGGATACCTGTGCGATAACCTCCGGTCTGTAAAATTTCCGGTAACAGGATTTCTCCCGGTGGAATGCCCTGTTTCTTTACATCCTCCCTGGGTGGTGTTGCCATCGGGTTCAAAAGCCGCATGGGCTCCGTATTGACAAAATGGTCCACCATGAAATATTCCAGCCTGCTCCCTGGATAGCGGTTCATGGGTTGCCGTTCATATCCGAACCTGTGCTGGTACCGCCCTGTCAGCATACTGGCCCTCGAGGGACTGCAGACCGAACTGGTGGAGTACGCGTTGGTAAAGGTAATACCGCTTTCAGCCAGCCGTTTAAGATTGGGTGTTGGAACACCCTCCCTGTTGTAGACAGAGATATCGTCCCTTCCAAGGTCATCTACCAGGATCAACAGGATATTGGGCCCGGTCGTATTTCCCTCCACTACATGAAATGAGTTCAGATATTCCTGTTTGCCTTCAGCAGCCTGGTTGTTCCATTCGATTGTAAAGGGTCCCTCACATACCTGAACAGTGCTGCATGACGGAACCATCAATCCGGAAAACAGGATGATGGGGAGCAGTAAGTTCTTACCCATTGATGATCTCTTTTATGGCTGTAAATATCTGAAAAAAATGGATGGTTGAATACGAAATGAACCAATGATGGATGCTTATTGTTTGAATTATCAGGTAAATAATAACAGTAATTGCATTTTAGATATGGATAAAGCGGAACAAACAATGGTAGACAACCTGTACAAGAATACGGGTAAGTCACTCGAGCAATGGATACAGATTGTTCAAAAGGAAAATTTTGAGAAACATGGACAGATCTTAAAGTTCTTAAAAGAGCAACACTCATTTACACACGGTTTTGCAAATTTAGTGGCAATGAAAGCAAGGGGAGCTGATGCAGGTTCTGTGGAAAACAAGGATGAGTTGATTGAAAAACAATACAGGGGTAAAGAACACTTCAGGCCAATATATAATAGACTGATGCTGGAAATTCTGAAGTTCGGAGATGATATTGAGATAGCTCCTAAAAATGCCTATGTGAGCCTGAGAAGAAAAAAACAATTCGCAATCCTGCAGCCTGCAACCAGGTCGCGCTTTGAAATAGGCATTAACCTGAAAGGACAGGAACCTGAAGGTAAGCTGGAAGCTATCACATCAGCAAATGCTATGTGCTCCCATAAAATCAATGTCACTGAAACAGGGGATATCAATGAAGAGGTGATCAACTGGATCAGGGCGGCTTACGAAAGTGCGGGCTGACTATAATGCGGAACTGATGGCAACAATGATAATACCCAGGATGAAACCGATGGATGCCATCGCCATCTGTGTTTTCTGAATGCGGGCCAGTTCCGGGGACGCTCCTTTTGCTGTCGTTTCAGCCACCTTCGGAGCCAGGTATTCAAATGCATAAATGGCAAGTACTGCCATCACTACAAAAATACTGATCTTAACGGTAAGCAGGGTATTCCAGGATTTCTCCACTGAAGCAGCGTCGACCGATGTAACATGTATAAACCCTGAGATCATTCCTGTAATCAGGAACAGACCCATTGATATATATACCATGATCCTGAACCTTTTCATAACAGTTCCCATCAGCTTTCCGGTGGTTGACGGGTCGAGGACCTTGCGCATGGCAGGCATATAGATGAAAAAGTTGGTAAACATGCCACCGATCCAGGCAACAGTAGCCATCAGGTGGATCCACCTGAGCAGAATGGTTACAGCATCATTTTCCATATAAGGAAGTTTTCAAGTTAACAATGGATAGATTCAAATATGCTGTCGGGGATTGCAATGATAATCAATTTCCATCAGAAGACCTCCCGGATGATACGAGCATTTGATTTGATCAGCCTCCGGGTTTGGGCAGTTTTAATTGTTTCATTATAGCCATAAAGCGGGGATCTTTATATAGCGGGTCCAGCTTGAGAAATCCTGTGGCAAGATAGGTCATATTCTGATCGTGAACCTGAAGTCCCAATTCCACCTGTTCCATCGCCTTTTCGTACTGCCCGATCCTTATATACCTGTTGGCCATATGAATGGGTACAAAGAACATGGATGACATCAGGCCTTCCAGTTGCGTCACAAGCTTCTCATAGGCGGTTTTCAGGCCTTCCTCCCTTGCACTTTTTTCAATGGATTGAAATACCTTCTCATCCAGGGGAAAAATGAACCGTATGGCCTTGATAAATGCATCCACATCTCCAACGTCGAAGGATGCAAATTCCATGACATGGTGAGCGAAAAAGCTGAAGGGATCAATGGATGCTGCTTTTTTAATGGACTCAAGTGCTTCTTCCCTTTGATCGGCGCAACTCAGCACCACTCCATTCAGTGCCAGAACGAGAGGATTCAGCGGGTCCAGGTCAACCGCCTTCTGCCCCTGGATAACCGCTTCATCGGTCCTTTGAAGACAGACCAGCAGGTGTGCATAATAGATCCTGGCCATGGCGTTATTGGGATTGAGTTTCAGGGCGGTTAAGAATTCCTTCTCCCCCTTCTCCAGGTTCCATTCCACCCAGGTACCGATACTGGCCTGGATATAGTGAGAATCTGCATAATCAGGATCAATTTCTGTTGCCATGGAGATATTTTCCATAACAACAGGCAAGGCAGTCTCCGGAGCGGCAAATCCCATTTGTGCCATCCCGAGCCATACCTGGGCAATGCCTGCGTATGCAGGAGCCCATCCCGGATCTATTTCGATTGCCTTGTTGAAGTATTCCAGGGCCTTCTCCAGGGATTCCTGGCTCAGCTTGTCCCAGTAGAAAAGTCCCATGAGATAAGCGTCGTAGGCCTCCTTGTCAACCCTCCTGCTTTCACTTAGAATACTCTCGTCATCAGGGGAGAGTTCTAACCTGACCTCATTGGCTATCTTCCTGGTTATCATGTTATAGAGGTTGAGTACCTGGCTTTTCTCCTCTCGATACTCCGATTCAAAGAGTTCCTCCTCCTCACCGGTGCTCCTCACCAGCCTGACCTGGATGCAAATGGTATCCCCCAGGCACATCACCGCAGTTTCCAGTGCTGCATCCACTCCCAGTTGTGCTGCGATCTCCGGTATGGTCATATCAGTACCTTTAAATGCATTGGATGAAGTCCTGGATTTAACATTCCACCCGCCCAGTTTACCCATATCACCAATGAGAGAGGCATGCATGCCGGAAACAAAATATTCCAGTTGATCGTCCCCCGTGAAGTTGTCGAATGGGAGCACTACCAGGGACTTGATATCTCCGGCTTTAAAGTTGCCTCCGGAAGTAACCAGGTTAAACACAACAAGGGCCACTATGACAACCAGGCTCAGGAAGGTAGCAACCTTCCAACCTTTTGAAACGGACAGGTTGTCACTATCTGAAACCTCCTGGATTGGTTTTGTTTTCTCTATCCCCTGTGAGGTGATGTCGTAGAACCAGGATACAAAAACATTGATAACGGCCCCCAGTATTATTAGCCAGAGTACTAAATCAATGGACCAGTCAGGGAAATTCCAGCGTGGGAAAATGATGGTAGAGGCTTCCAGGATAACAAATGCCGAACCGGCATAAATGGCAAGAGATCTGAGTACGTTACGTCTTTTCAGCTCCTCCCAGAAACGTACAAGTCTTCCAGGTTTATTGGGCATTTTGGATGGTTTTAGGCAGGGGAGCAAATGCAATATAAGCTCTTCTCGCGTTTTTTCCAAATTGATAGAGGGACAGCGATTTGCTCAATAATTTAATATCTTCATCGAATGTTTCTCAAACCCCCAAAGATCCATTTCATGATAAAATCTGCAGCAACACTGACCCTCCTTTTTATTTTTATTGCGACCTGGTCCCAGGAGACCAAGGAAAGGGTACGGCCCAAACTTGAGGCCAGTGCATCCATAAGTATAAACAGCAATGGTATTGCCTATGTTCCCGCTTTCTCCCTGGGGAAACCGGCCATTATTGGCACTTTGTCGCTGGTCAGGGGACGATTCAGCTATGATCCGCAGCTCTCCTACAGCCTGGAGTTAAGGCCCTGGATCATTGATAACTGGTTTCATTATAAGATCATTGACAGGCCCTCATTTGAGTTCAAGGCCGGGACCGTAATCAGTTCCTTCTTCAGTGAGGTTGAAACGGAGGATGGAGTTATATGGCAGGCCCAGAAATACCTGGCAGTGGAGTTTATAAGCAAGTACAAGTTTACCCCGAACAGCTCCCTTTCATTCACCTACCTGCTGGACAGGGGACAGGATCAGGGAACAACACACGGCCATTTCTTCAATTTACAGGCAGAAAGATCTGAGATCAGTTTGGGAGAAAAGGGATTTCTTTCTGCGACCCTTCAGGGCTTCTATATCAATTATACTGGGAACGAGGATGGACTTTTTGTAGCCGGGAACATTTCGGCTTCAGTGCGCCAGGTACCGTTCTTCATTTTCTTCCAGGCGATCCAGGCAATAACGAGCAATATAGATCCTTTCCCTCCCTTCAAATGGAATGTGGGACTGGCCTATACCCTGTAATTAACCAGGTGGATTTAAAAAGGTTTGTGTAACAGTGTAACGTCTCCGGCAATCATTTCTGATGTACCGTTTCCATAGGTAACGGTGCACTTCCAAATATATACCCCCTGTACGCAGAGTTCTCCGTTATAGTAGCCATCCCAGCCCGTATTGATATCATGGGTGATGAATAGTCGCTGCCCCCAGCGGTTATAGATGACCAGTTCGTATTCAACGACTCCTTTCTGGACCGGGAAGAATACTTGATTCAGATTATCTGCGGCATTGTAATCTCCGCCGACGGGGCCCGAAGGATTGGGTTTGAATACATTCGGGAACTTGATGCTTCCCTCTCCGATTACAGTTACCGCCTCCGGAATGATCTTGTCAGCCTCACAGCCATGCACGCTCCATGCATAGAGTGACACATCGTAGACGCCCGGGAGGGTATACTGATGCGTCGTATCATACGCATAGTAGTTGGTCCCGTCTCCAAATTCCCACCGGAAGGAAGTGCCATGTTTTGTAAGGTTAAACGTTTTTACCAGCTCGTCAGGCAGCATCACGAGGGTGGGCTCCACAAAGAAGTCAGGTTCGGGGAGCACAAATATCTCGAACTCATGGAACGCATAATCAACCCCGCCTTCCCCTGTTACGGTTAATTTGACCTGGTAGAAACCACCCGTGTTGAATGTATGTGTGGGTTCGAAGTCGGTTGATGAGGTCCCATCATCGAACTCCCACAGATACGCATTCCCATAAAGTGAGTTATTGGTGAAGGAAACAGGCAGTGGGACACATCCCGTATCAATATCGACTTCGAAATCGGCAACGGGTTGTGGCGGGAAGATCTTGATCCAGTGAATAACGGAATCGGAACACTGGCTGTTGGATGCCTTCAACTGGATATTGTATTCACCCCAGTCAGCGTAGGTATGTGACCCGGGATCTCTGTCCGCTGAGGTAAGCCCGTCATCAAAATCCCATTCGAAATTATAAGAACCTGCATTGGTTTCGTTCACCAGCGTAACCGTTGTACTTGGGAAATATTGGTATATGGGGTTATAACTGAATCTGACCTCGGGTGCTGGAAAGATGGTCACCTGCCTGATCATGGAATCGGTGCATCCGTACCGGGAATATCCCGTAAGTTCCACGTTTGTTACCAGATTGGTCACCCCGCTATTGACGAAGGTATGAGCTGGATTGGCCACATAACTGAAATCGCCATCTCCAAACTCCCATACAAAGGTCGAGGCCCTGGCCGAGTTGTTGGTGAACTGAGAGGAATAGGGCGAACAGCCTGCAGAATCGCGTTCAAAATCAACATCAACGCTCGGATAAACTGCGATTGACTGTGTGGTATTGTCGCTACATCCGTGGTTGTTGATTACTTCCAGCTGAAGTTCACGGAACTTGACATCGGGTTGATCATTGATGTAGGTGTGAGTTACGGGCGAGATATCCGTTTTACTCAGCAGGGGGGAGCCATCATCAAAACTCCAGAAGTAAATGTCGCCTGCTTCCGTAAGGTTCTCAATGGTGACGGTTAACGGCGAACACCCGTTGGTCCTGTCCACATCAAACTTTGCTTTGGGTTTCGGGAACACGGTGATCTGATCGAATGCGGAGTCGGAACAATAATTATTTGAAATCACGGTTAGTTTAACCTGGTATATGGTATCCTGGTTGCCTTCATTCAGATAGGTATGAACCGGGCTCTTTTGAATGGATGAGGCATTGTCCCCGAACTCCCATCTGTAATCCAGTGCTCCAACTGATGTATTGGTGTAAGTAACGCCCAGGGGATGGCACCCCTCGGTGTTGCTTGTAAAACTGGCATCGATGCTGTGGAAGACTGTGACCTGCCTGGTAATATTATCGGTACACCCTTCGGCACTGGTAACTATCAGATCAACTGGATAAGTTGCCGAGCTTATAGTGCTGGTGTTGGTAAATTGCCGCTGGATGGGTGAAGTACTGTTTGTTACCAGAGGATCTCCGTCAAAGGACCATTCATACTGTTGCCCGTTCAGTGAGGAGTTATGGAAAGTGACATCTGCAACCGAACACTGTCTCTGGTATTCTATGGCGAAATCTGCATTTACATGTGGATGCACCAGTATAGGTAAGAAGAAGGAGTCCTGGCAGGTATATATATTGGTTGCTATCAGGCGAACATTGAACGTCGTATCGTTCATCCCATAGTTTTCAAAAGTCATTGAAGGATTCATCTGGTCGGAGGAGTGTCCGTTGCCAAAGTCCCAGTTATAGCTATTTGCTCCGCTGCTTGTATTTGTAAAATTGACGAAAACCGGATTACAACCCAATGTAACATCGGGGGTAAAACCTGCCTCTACGATCGGCATCACATCGATCTTCTTGCTTAAAGTGGCGATACATCCCTGCGGATTGGTTACAGTCAGCTCAATGGTATACGTAACCGGGTTGGAAGGAGAAGGATTGGAATAGCGGTGTATCACCGGGTTGGTGTTCGTTACTGTCGTATCGGTACCATCACCAAAATCCCAGTAAAAACTCACGCCACCCACTGAAGCGTTATATAGGGTAAGGTCATAGGGGGTGCAAATCGTTCCCTGGTTAAAGGTGAAATCTGCCTTCACATAGGAGTAAACTTCTATTTCCTGCTCGGAGGTGTCTTTGCAGTTCTCAATTGTGGTGGCAATTAACCTGGTGGTAAAGGTAGAGTCTGATGGTCCGAAATTCTGGAAAAGATGAACAGGGTTCTGCTGGTTGGTGGAACCTCCGTCACCGAATTCCCAGAGGAGAGAGGTGGCTGAAGCACTTGACTGGTTGGTGAAGTTCACAGTCAGCTCATTGCAACCGGCTATCAGATCCTGGGTGAATTGGGAGACGACTACGGGAAATACGGTGATCTCCCTGACCAGGGTATCGGAACAACCATCTGCATTCCGGACCACCAGCTGAAGGTTGTTTGTAACATTGACCGGGCCTACATTCTGATAGATATGTGTAAGGACTGAATCACCTGTTGTGGAGGGTGGGGAAAGATCGCCCCAATCCCATTCATAGTCTGAAATGGCTCCCTCGGAATCATTCTGCAGGACAACCTCAAATGGTGCGCAGCCCTGGAATTTATTAACTGAGTATGCAGCATGTACGTATGGATGAGTTTGAATAACCTGGTAAGATGTGTCTCGGCACAGGTTAGGTGTTGTACTTACCAGCCTGATTGTGTAATCCACATTGGCAGGGGTCATGTTCTCAAAGGTATGGAACGGATCCGCCTGCGAAGAGGACCCACCGTCACCAAAATCCCATTCGAACATGGTGGCGGTAACAGCAGACTGGTTGTCAAAATATATTTCAGTTCCGTGACAAACACTCGATTGATCCGGTAAAAAGGAGGAGGTCACCTCGGGGTAAACCGTGATTACCTTTGTAATGGAATCTGTGCATCCCCTTGTATTGTTCCTCACCATCAGCCGGAGACGATACTGTACCGGGGCGGCAGTGGTATTTGTATAGGTGTGATTGAAAGTGCTGGCCGAAGTAGAATAGGTGGTGCCATCCCCCATGGTCCATTCATATTCTTCGATGTATCCGGCCGAATTATTATCGATGCCTATCGAAAGGGGTGAGCATCCCTGGAAAGTATCAATGGCGAAGTCCGCCTCGATGTAGGGGTAGACGGCAATATCCGTTTCGACCGTATCGCTGCAAAAGAATGGCGATATGGCGACCATTTCTACATGGTAGAGGCTGTCGGCCATACCCTGGTTAAAATAGGTGTGGGTGACATTGGCGGTATTGGCCGAATTCCCATCCCCGAGGGTCCATTTGTACCTGTCTGTGTTACCCGTGGATGTGTTGGTGAAGTTAACGGGTACCGGGTGACAACCATCCGATACGTCGTTGGTGAAGCCTGCGGTTATTTCCGGCCTGATGACCAGTTCTCGTCGCATCTCACTGATACAACTCTGGCTGTTCCATACAACCAGCTGTATGGTCCTGGTTTCTATGGAATCTGTTGTATTGTTAAAGACACGTTGTATCGAAGAGGTGGTGTCCCAAACAAGAGGATTGGATGGATCCTGCAGGTCAAAATCCCACTGCGTATTGAATACACTGGAAAGGTCAACTCCGAAGGATTCATTGGTAAAAGTGACCGTATCCGGGGCACAGATGTACCATTTATCCATATCAAAGTATGATTCCATCTCCTCAGTGATTCCCACGGTCACAGTAAGGGTAGTATCCCCAAAACAGCCCCTGTTCATGGTAACATCATAATTGTATACACCAGGGGGTGCTGTGACAATGGGTGTGGCAATGAAAGGATCATCCAGGTAGGTGGAAGGGGACCAGGAGTATGAGATCCCGCCACTTGCCCTTAATTGAAGGGTATCACCGAAACATCCGTATATTTGTTTAGAACCTGACTCAACAATCAGCGCATCACCTTCTGCTTCACTGTAGTCTGAGAAATATCCGTATTTACAACCGGAGGTGGGTCCCCCTTCGATCAGCCCCAGGTGAAAAACACTTACCGAATTGGTGATTTTGACCACTTCACCCTGTGGTACACCTCCACCCCTGTTATTTAGAAAGAGCTTGTTGGCTTTCTTAAGACAGACATAATCGGTGGCTCCAACCGGCTCAAACCAGGTACCTGGGATGGGGTATGTGCTTCCATCCTCATAATGCATAACAAAGGCATTCTTGGCAGCATCGATGGTCATTATATTTAAGAAAAAAGAACGGTTAGTCGACCTGGTAAAACTGACTTCCACAGATCCCGTACAACCATCGATCGTAGGCAGTACGGCTCCTCCAAATTCGCAACCAAAACCCGCAACATGAAGCACCATGATAGGCTTGTCTCCTTTCACATGGGTCGAATTGTTACGGATTTCATAAACGGCCTGCTGGCCCGCACTTGCTATGGTCGTGTACAGTACCCCGTCAATGAATACCTGGGTGTTTGGCGCTGTGGCCATGATAAAGATCCTTTCTCCTGTAGGCACTCCATCCGGATCGATGGGAACTGCACCGGTATTAATCAGGTTTATTTTTCCACGCATCACAATATATTCGTAGCCAACGATCCGCTTACCAAGGGAATTGACTATGGGAACAGTCTGATCTCCAATTAAATCTTTGCAACCCTGAGGTGTACCATGGACCGAGTCATCTTTCAGGGTCACGGCAATGGGTTTATCAGAAACGACATGGGAGCCTCCCAGGTGACCGGCTGCTGTCTGGCTGCTGGCAGTGCATGAAAAGGTCTCTCCTGTATTCAAAGTAATGGTAAAAGGGACCCCGGCAGGATGACCAATAATGTTGGCGGTGGGTGTGATGGTAATATGGGTATTATCTTCAGTGGCTACGATATCAATAGCACTGTAAGGCTTTGGAACATAGGCGACTCCATTACCCCAGAAATTGTTGAAAGGAGTATAAAACTCAAATCCCAGTGCATTTCTTCCCTTCAGGGCAAAAATATCCTGGTTATAGTATTGATCCTCATCATAATAGGCGGTAATCAGATTATCTGAAACGATATGTACTCCCTTATTCAGTACCAGGTTTGCAGGCTTGTTCTCCAGGTAATCTATCCAGGGAGTGGCGTCGATGGAGACTGTGGTTTTTGCAGGAACGATAAAGGTAGTGTCCAGGCCGGCAGGATTGGCTGGCTGATATATCCTGACTTCCGCGTCCAGGTCCAGGGCCGATACTCTGAAATAAATTGGTTCCCCGCCTCCGCCTGAGACGGGATGCCCACTGGTGATCTCGGGTGCAACAAACCAGAATTCAATATCAGTTTGAGAAAAGCCATTGAGAACCGTTGCCAGTAACAGGACCATTATCAGAAGCCCCCTGATATTCATTTTCATTTTATGCGTTATCACTGATTTATGATTACCCCTGGATGTTATTATTACTTATTTCCCTGACCCTGTATTTCACAATAAGGTTGTATGACACCTAAAAAAAAATGTGGCCTTACCCCGTGCAACCTTATTCAGTTTTTAATCGTATCACAGTCATATATTATATATTTTTCCTGATATCGATGAGAAATCCGTTTCATTTTGTCTCTTTAAATATGAAATCACCGAGATTGTTGTATACGTTTATTATCACGTTCGGTTTCATTTATCAACTAAGTGGACAGGACACACTTTTTTATGAGAATTTCGACAGCTCTCCCGGGTCGAAACCGGACGGATGGACCACGGAACTTGAGTCAGGTGCCAGCAAGTGGCAATTTGTCAATGGGGGTGGTACAAAAAATCCGGAGATACCGGGTAGCAGAAGACCCCCTTCCGCTTACAGTGGTACCGTCAATGCGCTCTACTTTTTTGAAAGTCTGGAGGGCAATGAGGTGATGCTGGTCACCCCGCCCGTTGACATTGAGTTTGGTATAAAGCCGGAGCTGAGTTTTATGCACGTTCAACGTGAGGGAGACCTGGGATTCGGTGCTGCCCATGATGAACTCCGGGTTTACTATAAGACGGATTTTGATGATCCCTGGACCGAACTCAATAAGATTGCTGAATACACCGACGAGGTCTTTGATTGGACAAAACAGATTATCCTCTTACCTGAAGAGGCTTTTGTGCAGGAATGTTATTTTGCTTTCAGGGCAAAGACCAACTATGGCTGGGGTGTAGGCATTGATGACGTTAGGGTGATTGAGACCGAATTCCGGGCCAGGGAGGTCGATACAATTCAGGTGTTCCAGGAGGATACCAACATTCTTCCCACCGGATCGCGCTGCAATCCAATTTTAAGAATTGACGTAGCGGTGAGCGGCAATACGGGAACGCTGATACTGAACTCCCTGGATGTGAGTTCACTGAACGGTTCCGACAGTGACATAGATGCAGATGGGGTTAAAATATGGTATAATTCCAGCAACAAGAACTTTTATGCTGCCACAGTTCTCGATACGGCCAGTTTTGCATCAGGAGAAGCGCAGTTCAGCTCTCTTAATCTTGATCTGCCCACTGGTCATACTTCCCTGTGGATTTCCTATGACATAAAAGAAGATGCTGTTCACAACAACCTGGCAGATGCCATGCTGCAGGTGGGAAGTATTAACATTGGAGGCAGTACTTATCCATCAGTAGCAGCTTCGCCCGGTGGGAACAGAGTGATACAGGAAGCTGTTTTTTACGATGACTTTTCTACCGATAAAGGATGGCTCCTCGCTGGTGATTTTGAACGGGACCGGCCCCGGGGTTTGGGAGGCCAGTCGCTGGGGAATCCCGACCCGCTTTATGCAGCAGGTGATACCATGGTGCTTGGAAATGATCTTACGGGTCTTGGGGCAATCCCAGGAGATTATGAACCTAACATCAGCAGGTATGATAACCTGGCTACCTCCCCCGAATTCGATCTGTTTTATTACAACGATGTAAAACTCAATTTTCTGAGATGGTTAAACGTGGCTAATAATGATACTGTTTCCATTGAAATGAGCAGTGATGGAGGAGGTTCATGGAGCGAAATATGGTCAAACGATAACAATGTGTTCTCAGATGGTAAATGGAACTTTACTACTTTAAGTTTACCTGTTGGAGAAAGGCACGATCAGGTACAGTTGCGTTTTAACCTGGGACCCACCACGCTTACAGACCACTTTTCCGGGTGGAACCTGGATAACCTGGCCGTTACCGGGAATTATATTGATTATGATGTGGGCCCGGTTGTTTTACTTTCACCGGGTACAGGTTGCGGACACTCATCGGCTGAAACGGTCAGCATCAGGGTTGAAAATTTTGGTCCGGGTGCCACACCTGCCACTATACCGGTCAGATACTCCTTTGACGGTGGTACCACTTTTACCAGTGATAATATCAATGGAAGTATTGCTTTTGAAGGGCAAAGGGATTTTGATTTTACCGTTCCGATCGATCTGAGCACTCCGGGTGCATACGATGTGATGATAGAAACCTTGCTGGGTGTGGACGAGGAACCCGGGAATAACCAGCTGGATACTATTCTGTATGTGGATCCTGTCTATACAGTGCCTTATGAACAGGACTTTGAAAACGGAAATGACTTTTGGAGAGCCGAAGGTACTGGTTCTTCCTTCGAATATGGCAATCCCATGGGAGCTGTGATCCACACGGCTGCCTCCGGGGTGAAAGCCTGGGTAACTGACCTGGACGGGGACTATCCCAATGACGAGGACAGCTATTTATTGGGTCCCTGTTTTGATTTCACAGGGATAGATTACCCGGTCTTTGAATGTAGTATATACGTTAATACGGCAGACGGAAATGATGGGGCTGATCTTGAATATTCTCTGGACAATGGGCTCTCCTGGAACCGGGTGGGCAATTTAGACGACGGCGTTGCTTATGGCTGGAAGTGGTATAATTCGGATGTCATATCTGCGCTGGCAGGAGGACACGGATGGACCAACGCGGATGATCCCTGGCATACTGCCAGGATTTTACTGGATACGACTGTTTTCAGGAACAATCCCAGTGTGAAATTCCGATTCCACTTTGCAAGCGATGCATCCGGAAGGACAGAGGGCATCGGGATAGATGATATCCATATTTATGACGCTCCCAGGGATGTGGGAGTCCTGTCCATCGAATACCCGATCAACGGTTGTGCACAGGCGATCGGAGACCATGTCGTGGTCACGATAATGAACTACGGGCTCGATACGCTAATGGCCGGAGAAACCCTCATTGCAGGTTATGATTATGAGTCGGAACCAACCGTCAGGGATACTTTTGTACTGGCAAGCAATGTTCTGAGTGGAAGTACACTCTCCTATGAATTCACAGAATTTCTGGAGGTGTTATCAAATGGAGTTAAGAACATTGAAGCCTTTACACTGCTGGAAGATGACATCGATTTTTATAATGAGACCATAACCAATGATTCAACGGCTAAATCATTTACGGTGACTGAGACGCCCTATGTATTCCTTCCATCGCAGATCTTTAGTGTAAGACCAGATACCATTGTACTGGATGCTGATACAGGTGATCCTACCGTTACTTATCTCTGGCAGGATGCGTCAATCGATCCGGAATTTAATGTGACTGCAATTGCTGATGGAGTCTATTTCGTAACTGCCACCAATGCTTTTTGTAATTACAGCGACACTTCCAGAGTCTATCGGCTCATCGCTGATGTTGGGGTGACAGAAATCCTGGAACCCGTCACCAGCTGTGAGCTGGGTGCAACGGTGAGACCCCGGATCGAAGTTACGAATTTTGGTACCGATACACTGGATATGGGGGATATGGTCCCTGTTCGATACGAGATTGATGCTGATGGAGTCATAAATGAAACAGCGGTGCTTACTGCGGAAGTTCTTCCGGACAGCTCCTTCGAATACACGTTTAGTACGGCTTCCGACATGAGCGGGATTAAGGTATACACTGTATCAGCTTTCACTGAACTGGACTTTGATGATGACCTGACAAACGATACAATGGAAGTGTTTGCTGAGGTCTATGGATTCACCCCGATTGATCTTGGTGCAGATACGGTGATCAGGGCATTTGACTATACCATTGATGCCGGAACTGGCAATGACAGCTACCTGTGGCAGGATGGTTCAGCCAGCCAGACCCTGTTCATCGATACAACCGGGGAGTACTGGGTTACCGTACAGAAGGGTACTATGTGTGCAAATACGGATACGCTGCATGTAGCCCTGCTCATACCGGATATCAGTATCGACAGGCTCTTAAGTCCATCAGATGCATGTAACCTGTCCGGTTCAGAACAAATGGAGTTTTACATTACAAACATGGGTACAGATACCCTCCTTACCAATGATTCAATCTTTATTACCTACCAGATTAACGCTGGTCCGCTCTTGCATGATACCCTTTTTGTCGATCGTTTAGTAGTACCGGAAGATTCTATCTTATTCTCGTCGGCAGGGACGGCAGACATGAGTTCGGTCGGGATCTACCAGTTCTCGGTGGATGTATCGTATTCTAAAGACCTGATTCCGGGGAATAATCATCTGGACCAGTCCGTTGAAGTTTATGGTTCTCCTTCGGTATCTCTGGGACCAGACACGGTGGTGAATACAAAAACAAACACCCTGGATGCCGGTACTGGATTTGTTTCGTATTTATGGCAGGATGCCTCTGTAAATCAACAATATATAGTTGAATATGAAAACCAGACCATAGATTCAATATACAGTGTTATGGTAGCTGATATCAATGGATGCACCGCCGCAGATGATGTGAAGATCAGTTTTGACCTGTGGGATTTGGGGATCTCATCCATCCTGAGCCCGGTTTCTGCCTGCTTCCTGACGGACCATGAGAAACTCAGGATATTCGTAAAGAACTTTGGAACCCATCCTGTTGTAGATGAACTGATCAATGTAGTCTATAGATTTGATGGTGGCTCCATTGTGACCGGTCAATATACTATTACCGAGATACTGAATCCGGGCGATTCACTTGAACTCCTGCTTGGAAGTGATTTTGATTTTTCCGGTGAAGGTGATCACACTTTAACGGCCCATTCGGTTTATGGCAAGGATGACGATCCGTTGAATGATTCGATTGATGTGATCATTACCAATTTCGGATCTTCCGAACCAGAGCTTGGTGGTATCAACGATACCCTGGGTACAGCTCTACCGGTAATACTGGATGCAGGTGCAGGATATCTCTCCTACCTCTGGAACGGGATAGCAGGCAGCCAGACCTATGAGGCAACCGTCTACGGGTGGTACAACCTTGAGGTGATGAGTTCCGGTGGTTGTACCGGCAGGGATTCGATCTATCTTACCCCCAATACGGCTATCGAGGACCGGGACCTGCCGGGTGATTTTAAGGTTTACCCGGTACCGGCAGACCTGTATTTGAATATAGAGTATATATATACAACGGTTGGCACCCTTTTCCTGGATATTTTCGATGCATCAGGAAGGAAGATCCTTGTGAAACAGTTCCCAAATGTGATGGAGATAAGGGAGACCATTGATGTGAGCGGAATGGCACCTGGGATTTATTACCTGAGGCTTCGTTCAGGTCAGCGGCAACTGCTTAAACAGATCGTTATACAGTAGCGCCATGATTACCCTAATCACTTGTTAAATAAGATGTTAAATCTTGTTATAAAGTGGATTTCATATTGGCTATGGTCGTAAATTAACCATACATTTTAACAAAGCAATGGAGGATGATATCATGCCAAAGTATTTAATAGAAGTTCCACACGGTGCAGACAAGGCTTCATGCGTGCGTGCCATACAGGTCTTCATGAGATCGGGGTCTCATTTTGTAACACATGCTGACTGGGGTTGCCTGGACGGGGACCACAAAGCATGGCTGATGGTTGAAGTAGAGGATAAGAATGCTGCCAGGCGGATACTGCCAGCAGCATACCAGCACGATGCAAAAATCACTGAATTAACCAAATTTACCAGGAAGGAGATAACGGGGCCTGAGAAGCTGCTGGAACAACACCGGGGCTAGTCCTCAGTTGTACCTCCTGGTTCAATGAGTGCTTTCCGGAGCTTTGTATGGTATTCTGAGGCAAACGGGACTCCCATGTAGGGGATATATTGCGTGAAAGCCAGCGACACCATTTTGTTTCGCGGATCCGCCACAAATGCGGTGGAGGCCGCGCCAGTCCAGGAGTATTCCCCTGTTTCCTGGTTGACCTGCCCGCCTAGCCCATACCGGAAACCATTTTGATAGCTCACATTTTCGGGCATCTGGGCACTCATGATCATATTCACCGTTGACTCTTTCAGAACTCGAATCCCATTGAGCTCACCCCCGTTTATGAGCATCTGTCCGAACCGGCCATAATCGTCAATGGTGGACACAAGTCCGCCTCCCCCTGAAAAGAGAGTAACCTTTGTTTTCACTCCGTTTGTCATGCTTTCCACCGGAGTAAGATCTCCGGTTTCACCGTTTGGAGTGTATATCATGGCCAGCCGGTTAAAATCTTCTTCTGGAACCTCGAAACCGGTATCTTTCATTCCCAGTGGATCGAACAGTCGTGTCTGCAGGAACTGATCAAATGGCATCCCCGACAATACCTCTACAAGATAACCGGCCACGTCGAGGGAGACCGAATATTCATATTTCGTACCGGGCTGGTTTTTGAGTGGAATGGTTGCCAGCAGTTTCACGGCTTCTCCGATTGTCCCGATTCCCCATATACCGCCCGGAGAAGCCTGGGCATACAGCGAATCCACATGGGATACGTCCCAGCCGTAACAGAATCCGGCTGTGTGTGTCAGAAGGTGCCTGATGGTAAATGGTTCATTCTGCTCCACCTCTTTACCATTTTCCCAGACTTTTGTCTCTTCAAATTCGGGGATATAGGTGGCCACCGGATCATCCAGTTTAAATTTGCCCTCATCATATAGCATCATCAGCGCTGCAGTTGTGATGGGTTTGGACATGGAATAGATCCTGAATATCGCATTCTCATCAAGCGCTCGTTGCTCTTCAATATTGCCAAAGCCATATATAGCCCTGTGCACCTGTTTGCCATCCTTGATGATCAGGATTGAAACGCAGGGGAGCTTTCCTTCATCCACATAGGACTGCATCATTGCATCTGCCTGTTTAAGTGTGTCCAGTGAGAGGCCCTCAACTTTCCCGGAAGGTGTGTTGCAGGAATAGGTTACCGCCATAACAAGCAGAAGGAGAGCTGTGGCGAAGCGCAGGAATGATTTTGATCTGTTCATGGTTACAAAGGGTTTATTTAGAGCGAACAAGGTAGGTAATTTTTCCGGTGTATGATCCAGGTCTAGCTGAATCCGATCCTGAACGCGGTCATTCCATCTTCTCTTGTCCTTAAGGTAAACACGCTGCCGTGGTTCATCAGGATCTCCCGGATCAGGGTGAGACCGATCCCCTGGCCTCTCTTTTTTGTAGTGAAGAAGGGTTCGAAAAGGCGGGACCCTGCATCAGGGGTGATGGGTGCGCCATCATTTTCAATGGTGAGTATTGCAGGAGGGCCGGAGGCGGAGACACGGATGAGTCCGCCTTCATTCCTGGTACCTATGGCTTCGATGGCGTTCTTCAGGATATTGATCAGCACCAGTTCCAGCTGCTGGTTATCGAACCGGATTACCGGTCCTGCTGCAGGGAAATCGGTCTCTACCCTGATCCGCCCTGCATCCAGGTCTCCCCGGAAATAAACCAGGATTTGATGCATGCACTCCCGGAGGTCACACTCGCTGATCTCGGGCCTGGGGATCTGCACGATCTCTGAGAACCTGCTGGTGAACCTGTTCAGGTTTTCCATCCGCTCATGCGCTGTCAGCAGTGCATCGATAAAATCATCCGAACCCGCTTTCCCTGTTGTACGAAAGTATCCGATGGAGGAGTCGATGATGGAGTTCACGGCTCCCACACTGTTATTGATCTCATGTGAGATCATCCGGATCACTTTCTCGTACCCCTTTCTTTCGGCCTGGATCAGTTCCCTGGTGAGTTCCTCGATAAAGAAGAAACTGCGTTTAAAACCCCTGTCGAGGAAATGGGCACGGTAGCACCTGTACCTCCCCGCTCCGTCGGTCTGCACAATGACCGATCCATCCTCCTCCAGCCCTGACAGTGCCTTTCCCCACGGAGCTGCCAGCGATTCGACGGGGACCGGTTCTCTTTGTGTGTCAGTGATTTTAAGAATGCGCTCTGCCGTAGGATTGATCATCCCGGTCCTGCCGTCGGCATCGAGGATCACAATTCCTGAGAGTGAAGCATCGATGAGCTTGCCCAGCAGGAAATTCTTCTCACTGGTAATGGTCCGCTCTTCCCTCAGGCGTTCGATCATCCGGTTGTAGACATCCAGCAAACGGTCCAGGTCGGGTTGTCCCACAGGCAGGAATTTGATGCTGAAATCCTGGTCCTTGATCGATTCAATACCTGCATTCAGGATCCTGAAAGGCCTTGTAAATGCCCTGAAGAAAATAAAAGTTAGGATGGCACACACTACTACCAGTCCCTCGCAGACCATGAACAGGTTCCGGTTCAGCGGATAGATGGCGATGGAGACCACGGCCAGGGCCAGGTAGATGAATGCCAGTGAGAGGATATACCTGGTACGGATCTTCACGCCGGTCAGTTTTTGGGTGTATGGGGGATCCCGTATTTCTCCAGGCGCCTGTAGAGCGTGCCGCGGCTCAGTCCCAGTGAACTGGCGACTTTAGACAGGTTGTTCCTGTACTGGGCGATGGAGCGGATGATCATCTCCTTCTCGATCTCATCCAGTGTCATGGTGCCCGGCAGCGGGAGCTCACCTTTCACCTGCTGCACCAAAACCTGTTTCAATGCGGCTTCCAGTTCAGGGATCCCCATCTCGCTTTTTCCCGACATAAGCCAGGTTCTTTCAAGCAGGTTCTTCAATTCCCTGATGTTACCGGGAAAGGGGAGGCCCGAGAGCCAGTTCATCGCCTCCCTGGTCACTTTGATATTTTCGGCCCTGTACTCTTTCCGGGTTTCCTCCAGGAAATGATCGGTCAGGAGGGGAATATCACTCCTGCGTTCCCTGAGGGGTGGCAGGTTCAGGGTGATCAGGTTGATGCGGTAGAAGAGATCCTCCCGGAAAGTGCCTTTCTGAACCATCTTCTTCAGGTCATGGTTGGTAGCACAGATCACCCTTACATCCACCATCCTGATCCGGCTGTCACCCAGGGTCTGGTAGGTTTTGTCCTGGAGCACCCTGAGCAGTTTCACCTGCGATTTCATATCCAGGTCTCCGATCTCGTCCAGGAAGATCGTACCCCCGTCTGCCCTTTCGAAGCTTCCCTTCCGGTCGCTGTAGGCATCGGTAAAGGCGCCTTTCCGGTGACCGAACATCTCGCTTTCAAACAGGGTATTGGGGATGGCTCCTAGGTTGACCTTGATAAAGGGCCTTTCCCTGCGGTTGCTGTTTCGATGGATGGCCTCTGCCATCAGCTCTTTTCCGGTCCCGCTTTCGCCAAGGATGAGCACCTGGGCATCGGTAAGGCTGACCCGGCCCACTGTTTCCAGCAGGGGGAGGAATCCGGGATCGGCGCCGATCAGGCCCCTGAAGTCATATTTTTTATCAAGCTCCGACCGTATCAGCTCCTTTCCCTGACCAGGTTTGGCATTCAGGGCCAGGGCCGTCCGGATGGTCTGCAGGAAACTCTCGTTCTGCCAGGGTTTGCTGATGAAATCAAAGGCTCCCAGTTTCATCCCTTCCACGGCAAGTGAGATGGTAGCCCAGGCGGTGATCAGGACGACGGGGACTCCTGGATAATTCTGCACCAGCTCCGGCAGAAAGGTCAGTCCCTCCTTTCCAGAGGTGTCATTGCTGAAATTGAGGTCCAGGATCACCAGCGAGGGGACTTGTTGCTGCATAAGGGCCCGGCCGGTTGCCGGATCGGGTGCCATCTCAGCTACATATCCGGCCTGTTTCAGCAACAGGCTTATGGAGGAGCGTACAGCCGGATCGTCGTCAATAATCAGGATCATTGCTTATTGCTTGTCCAAATGTACATGTTCTACTCCATTTTATGAACTCAGTACTCAATTAACCTGCATCCCGTCAAACAGGTGGATCACACGGTCGGTCCTTTTGCTGAGATTCTCATCGTGCGTGACCATTACTATGGTGGCCTTCTCCTCCCGGTTCAGTTTTTCCAGGATCGCGATGATGTTTTCGCCCATTTTGCTGTCCAGGTTGCCGGTGGGCTCATCGGCCAGGATAATCGCAGGCCGGCCTACCACGGCGCGGGCGATGGCCACCCGCTGTTTCTGGCCACCGGAAAGCTGGGAGGGGTAGTGGCGGGTCCGGGTGCTCAGCCCCACCCGTTCGAGGGCTTCCATGGCCATGGCCCTGCGCGGTTTCCCCGAGATGCCTTTCCGGTAGAGCAGCGGCAACTCCACGTTATCGATCACGGGGAGGTCATTGATCAGGTGGAAACTCTGGAAGATAAATCCCAGCTTTTCGTTACGGAACGCGGCAAGTGCTTTGTCCGACCAGCCATCGAAATGGTTTCCGTCGATATCGACCGTGCCTCCTGTGGGCACATCCAGCAGTCCGATCAGGTTGAGCAGTGTGCTCTTGCCACAACCCGATGGCCCCATGACGGAGAGGAACTCTCCATCCTTTACCTCCAGGTTGATCCGGGTCAGTGCCTGGGTTTCGATCTCATCGGTGGTATAAACTTTTTCTAGCTCTTTCAGGATAATCATGAGTACAGGTTTTGAATTAGTTTCTGTTTTTTTGATTTACTACACTTATACTATTCTTCATGCAGCGCCACGGCCGGCAGGATCTTTGTGGCCCGGGCACTGGGCAGCAGGACACAGGTTGTTACCAGGATATAGATCACCACAGCTGCCAGAATCATGGAGATGATGTATACCCGGGTACCCATTTCGAAAAGATCCAGTATAGGAGCCTGGGCTGCAAGGATCAGTCCCGGGATGACCGCTACGGTGGTCAGCACCACCATTTCTCCTACGAATTGCCTGTATATATGGCCTTTATTGGCACCTACGGCCATGCGGAGCCCGATCTCGGATCGGCGCAGGCTGATATTGTACCACATAACGCCAAACATCCCGAAAAGCACATTCAGGAAGAGGGCCAGGATCACCAGGAAAATGGCCACCAGTGGCAACCAGGTATTCGTGACATATTGCGTGTGGGTCCGATCCATGGATTGAATGGTAAGTACGATCCCATTAAATCGCTGGGCTACCTGGGCGATCAGATCCGGCTCGAAGGTTTCGGGCAGGGAACCAGTGGTTTTTACGAATTCATTATACCCGCAGGAACTGCCGCTCATACATGTCCCGGTCTCATACTCCACCTCATCCGGATCACCGTTTCTGAGGATAATCGTCGCCTCCGGCCTTGTGTAATCTCCTTTATGTTTGAAATTTTTGCATACCCCCACGACCCTGCATTGTTGTCCGCAGTAGTCCACGATCTCCCCCACGGCCCTCCCCGTTCCGAAGAGCTTCGTTCTGAGCAGCTCGCTCACCACCACAGGGCGGTTGGCCGCAGCATTGTCACCCGGTTCGAACCAGCGGCCTTCGGTGACTTCGATCCCCATGGTCCGGCTGAAATCGTCGTCCACCACCATCTGGTTGACTTGATCGGCAGGAATAGCCAGATCGCCGTACCGGAGCGGCCGGTATGTATTCATATATCCCTTCTGGAAGAAGAAGCTGCTGAAACACCAGCTCATGCTCTGCACTCCCGGGTATTCAATCACAAAATCCATAATGGCATCAACCTCCTGTTCCACAGTTGCCTGGTCGGTGACCGTGGAAGCGTCAATTCCAATCTTGTATATATTCTTATAGTCAAATCCCAGCGGGTAGCGGTTGTTTTGCATCTGTTTCACCATAAAGGAAATGATCAGGAAAAAGGCCAGGTAGGAGAGCAGCAGTTCCACCAAGAGCACGATCCGGCTGTTGCGGCGGGCAAATAGTCTTTTTAGGATAGTTAGTCTCATAATTTCAAGGATTTATTCTGAACTGTTCAGGCACACTACGATCCGTGCCCTGGCCATGGTAACGGAGGGCAGTATGCCCGAGAGCACACCTATCACAAGGATGGCTGCCAGGCTTATACCGAAAGCGGTAAAATTTATTTGCAGATAGACACCGCCGAGTGCATCAGCCCTGTTTAAGATTGATATAATCAAAGCTGACAGCAGGATGGAGAGGATCCCTCCGACTATGGTAATCATTACGTTCTCGAAGAGGAACTGTCCGGTAAGCTTCCGGATGGTCGCCCCGAAGGTTTTCCTTACGCCGATTTCGGAGAGACGTTCAAAGACACGGTTGATATTGATATTTACCAGGTTGATTGCAGGAAGGAGAATGAAAAGGAAGACCAGCAGCAGGCTGGCGATATAGAGTGGCTTTTTGATTCCTTTGTAATAATGGAAATAGGATGCCACCAGGGCCTCGATCCGCTTCAGGTAATTGTCCCTGGTTAGTGATCCATCGATGAAGTTAGCCTGTCCGGTGTTGTCGAAGGTGACGTAACTTAACTTCTGTTTGAATTCCCGGTTCATCCTCTCAAAATCGTTCCGGTCACCGGCCAGCAGGAGAGCCCTTGAAAAGTTTGCGTAAATGTCCTGGGAACGGTAGCTGTTCGCGCAGGAGTAGGGCAGATACATGTTAGCAGAAATGCGGTACATGGTAATATCGGTATTCTCCACCACACCCACCACAGTGAACATGCGATTCTTGATCCGGATCTCCTCTCCGGCCGCATCTACTGTACCAAATACATCCATGCTGGTTTTCCGGTCGATCACCGCCACGCGGGCCCCCTGTTCGTACTCGCCATGGTTGTAAGGCCGGCCGCTCAGAAACCTGAAGTCCGTGATTTGCCAGAAAATGTCATCGGTATACAGCATGCTTGCATCACTCACCTGGTTGCCATGATAGATTCGTTCCTTTGCATTGAATTCGTTTGATATAACGCTCACCAGTTTCGGGGTTTCCATGGTCTTTACATACTTCTGTACGAACCACAGGTTGGGAGGATTCTCATTGTGCATGTTCACCGAACCATCCTCCTTGTGTTCTTCCCATATCAGGTTGTCCAGGAAGAACACATTCCGGAAATCGGAACGTGGCGACCGGTAGTTGTTTATCTGGACCAGGAAGGAGGTGACCAGTACGATAAAGGTGACCGGGATAACGATGCCTGCCAGGGTAACGGCCGTATAAACCTTTTTTCGGCGCAGCACTTTCATGGTCAGTTTCAGATAATTCCTCAGCATATCAGTTTAGTTTTCGATCAGTGAACGTTTGTTTTCAAAATCATACAGCGTGAAGGTCCGGAGCGAGTACCAGGTGGTCCAGAAATCCATCAGTGCAAGGATGTAATCCTGCTTGGCCAGGTCCTTCTCCTCCTGCGCGATATTGTATTCGGTCAGGCTGATATCGCCGGCTATATACCGGTCGTGCGCAATCCCGTACCTTTCAGCAGCCACACGGTCGGCATCCATGGTATAACCGATGAACTCACGGAGCATCTCCAGGTTCTTGCAGCCGGTAACCACCTCCTGTTCCAGTACCAGGGTCTGCTGCTGTACGGTGTACTCCACCAGTTTAAGGTTGGCCTCGGCTGTCTTCCGTGCAGCCCTGGACCTGCCCCAGTCCAGTATGGGAACCATGATCCCGACATTTACGATACCCGAAGGCCCGGGATTTTTATAAATATCCGGCAGGCGGGTGGCGATGTTGGAGGTGCCGTAACTCAGGTAAATGTCTGCATTGAAACCGCTTTCCCTCTTTGCTTTTTCCATATCCCGGCGTGCTTCAGTGAGTTGTTGCCTGAATTCCAGTGAGTTGTAACTGTTTTCCATGGCGAGGGAGACAGCCAGGCTGTCGTCGATGAGGGTTACCGGGATCCGGTCAGGCAGTGCCAGTATAATATCTTCCGTGGAAGGGAGTCCTGTATATGAACGAAGTTCCAGCTGCCGTGTCTCACTTGAAAGCATGGCTTTTGCCTTTGACTTGGTAGCGGCCAGTACGCCATGTTCCAGCTGCAGTAACTCGTTCCTGGAGATCTTACCCATTTGATATCGTTCCTGGCCAATCTTATAGATGGCTTCGGCATTCGTTTGATTGAGTTCTGAAATACGGAGGTTGATCTGTGCCAGCAACAGGTTGAAGTATTTGACTACGGTCTGGTAGGCCACCTGTTCATTGGCTTCAGCATATTCACGCAGGGAGCCTTCGAATTTAAGTGGCTCCAGCTCTTGCATCCATTTCAGCTCGTTGAAACCGAATATGGGCTGCTGTATTCCGATATAATAGGGGGAACCATTATAACTGGTGGTGTTCTGGCCGAATTCATCAACGCGGGACAGATCGGTACTCAGGAACATTTTACCCCCTGTGAAGGCTATGTTCTGTTCCAGGGTAAGGTCCAGACTGGACTGTGCCTGGTTGACGCTCCGGTATACGATGCTCCCGTCATCCTGCAGGACCGGGATACTGGTATTCTGGTAGAAGGGAAGAGTGGAGTTGAGTACCAGTCTTGGCCGGAGCTCGGATTTGTAGGACCGGTACTGCCAGTACTTATTTTCTTTCCGGGTGCTGTTCTTCATGGATTCGGGGGAGTGCTCCTGGGCATAGTATATGAGCTCTTTGAGGGTGTAGGTCTGGCAACGGGCCCGTATTCCCGGGAACAAAAGAAGGGCAATGAGCATGCTTCCTGCGATTGTAAACCTGAATAACCTGGTATGGTACTTCCTGCTGATCACTTGTCCTTTCTATTTCAGTTTAATCTCCTCGTATCGTTCGTAATCAGACATGTCGGTGACCACCACCTGCTCACCAGGCACCAGTCCCTCCAGGATCTCAACATAATCGATATTGCTCTCTCCGAATCGGACATCTTTCCGGCGCAGTCTGGAACCCTCAGCCACAAATACAGGCTGTCTGGCTGAACCCCTGTAGAACGGACCGTTGGCAACGCGGGTAACCGGGTCCCGGAACGATTTCACCACATAGAGTTCCACCTTCAGGTTGGGTCGAAGCAGGGGGTGATCCCTCTCCTCCAGCCGTACCCTGAACTGCACCGTATTGTTCGTGACAGTGGGGGAGATGCTCACAATTTTCCCTTTGATCTCCTCATCGTTATTGAGATGCACGAGCACCCCGCTTCCTGTCTGGATGGAGGTTGCGTACATATCCGAAATGGTCCCTGTAACCTCGTAGCTATCCAGGTTGGCGATCTTTACAAGCTCATCGCCCGGATTTACAGTGAGTCCTATCTGGTTGATGATGGTGGTGACCACTCCCTTTCGGTCCGCGATAATGGTGGAACGCGACAACTTGCCCTCCAATTCACGAACCTTCTTCTGCTGGATGCTGATCTCGTAATTGAGGCCTGTAAGGTCGGCCTGCATGGACTTATCCCGGTTATCGATGGTCTGCCTGATCTGTTCCAGTTCCATCCCTGCGATCCTCAGGTTCAGCCGGGCATTCTCTATCTTTTCCCTGCTGCTGCCGCCGATGCTGTCCAGGTAGACCTCCTCCTCCAGCTCAACCTGCATCCGCTCGTTCTGAAGTTCCTTGATCCTGTATTCTGTCCTCAGGTCGATAAGGCTCTTTTCCAGTTGCAGCTTCAGCTTTTCCACATTGTTCCTTCTCAGGGCTAGCTCGTCACGCATGTTAGCCAGCTCCGATTCCGTATCAAGCGTATTCAGTATCAGGATGGTATCTCCCGGTTTAACCGCATCTCCCAGGTTGCGCCTGATGGAGAGGATGGAGGAGGCGATGGGACTCGTGCGGATCTCTTCGAACTCGGGCTGAACGTTTCCTGATGCAGAGAGGGTGGCCAGTATTTCCCCGGTTTCGACTGTAGCCAGTTTCAATTCATCCCTGTGAAGGGAGGGTTTCAGGACTATCCTGATAAAGATCACAAGGAGAACAAAAAGGCAGATCGCTGCGGTGATGCTGATCCACCTCTTCTGCCTGCGTTTTCTCTTCTTTTTGGCTGATAATTCCCGGTCCATATATGTAGGGTTACACCGAGGGAAGCCAAATCTCGTGCCAAAGGTTAAGACGCTGATAAACTGTTATATAACAATCGAGGAAGGAGCCTTGAGTTGTGCAAATGTGGACAGTGTGTCCGTGACCGGACAGATCGTATTTTGGACCTGGTCCCCCAATTATTCAAACATCTCCTGGAATGGGTCTCATCTCATTTTAAGTGCTGCGGCAACATTCTTCTCATAGATCTTCTGATGGTCTTTGAGACGAAGGGTTCCGCAACACCCGTCCCAGGAAAGTAACCCGGGTTCGGCACCCACAAGTTCAGCAGGGGCATCAAGGACCTCCCTTTTTCTGAACTGATCCCTGATGATCTCCTTTCTTTCGTCATCCTCTTCCAGTTCAATCATCTTAAGTGCGATATCGGAGTAAGTGGCATTCTCATCAGGTCCCTTCCAAATGGAAGCGATGACCAGTGAAGTCAGGTACTTGCCTAACCTGAAAAGTGACTCGGCCTGGTCAAACTGGGTGGGATCCTCGTATTTTTCAAAGAAGTCGGCAAGAATATCATAAATGGCTCCTGTAAACACCCTGGATATGTCGTGGACTTCATTTGACACATCGCTCATATTCAGGTCATTATCAGCATTCCTTAATCCCATAGGACGACCCAGGGCTTCCCCGAACTGTTCCGCCAGCGCAGGGAAAAATGATTTGGAATGAAGATTCGCCTTTGATTCCACAATGATGGCCTCGCATACATCCATTTGTGCCAGCATGGTAAAAATGGCTGTCAGGTCGCCGAAAGATTCATGCAGTCCCCCCGTTTGAGGATGCCAGCTGTTGCTGATGTATCCCGGTTTCAAAGAATCCAGGGCCGCGTGTCCCGTCTCATGAGCCACTATATCGAACGAACGGCACGTGTAGACCAGGGGATTCTGCGGATTATCCGAAGGATGGAAGTAGAAAAACCGCAGTGCTTTCTCATTCCTGCTGTAGTAAGCATTTGCATCGAGTCCTGCCCTGGGGTACACATTAATGGGCTCGGCCCCCCAGAACCAGTTAAAGTTCTGTGTGATCTGCATACGGTTCAGCGCACGCCGGAACATTGTCAGCACCTGGCGGACAATGGTGAATGTGTGGACCACATCGAACTCAAGGGGATTCTCTTCCGGGTAAAAAAGAAAATCGTTATCAGCATTGCCCACCACATTAGGCATGCCCTGAAGGATGATATCATTGTCCGCAGGCCCGTTCCGGACCTCGGTTGATATGTAACAAGACCGGATCCCGATGCTTTTAACGCTTGGATCCTGTTTCCAGATTTTTACTTTGCTTCCTGCCATGGCTTTTGATTTTTTTGTTCTATCATATTAACGTCATTCTTAATGGCAGTGTTGTGTGTTTGTCCGATGGAATTGCCGGCAAGATTACTTAAGCTTCAGATCCTGAACAAAATGACTTGCCCTGAATAAGCGATGCAGATTATTGGCACGTATCCAAAAAACGCAAACTCTTATTTTCAGGGAAATGCTCAGGATTTAACTCTGGGTAAAATAATGGACGATATTCTTGAGCCTACTGGTATTCAATGACTTTCACATCCTTGAAGTAGATCTTTTCTAAGAGTGATTCTTCCCTGGTTTCATAATATTCGACCAGGTAGGGATCTTCTACGAATATGCAGTAGTCTTCGGGGGTATCATCCACGATCATTCCGGATAAGGCTTCCTTACTGTTCGTCAGTTTAATGACGATAGCCTGATTGTGGTAGTTACGTAGTATTAAGGTTCTATTAATAATCATCGGACCAGGATTAGAACATTACTATAATCTATACGTATTTACCAGCTTAAATGTTTTGCAATCATCCCGGAAAATTTGATTAAATCATTATTCAAGCAATCCGGCTTTGTGGATCATGGCCCTGGTCCAGCTTAGTTCACTGTTCACATAGTCACTGGGTGCAGCAGCCTCCAGATTTTTCCGGTACCTGGTAAACGCATCAATGGCCTCATCCAGCATATCCAGACGTAAATAGGTAATACCTTGTTGTTTATATACAGTTATACTTGGCAGGATATCAAGTGACTCAGCCGTCTGCAACTGCCTTAATGCTTCCAGGTTACCTGCAGTGGTCTCACTCATCTGCCTGGTGGCCATGGCTTTTATAATGTAATCATCTTCCATGGCGATCCCGGCTTCAATATTCCTGTCACACATCATGATTGCTGTCACCGGTTGTCTTGCATTCAGATGCATAATGGCGTTGTGGGTATGGACCAGGGATACAATGATATCATATTTTTTATTCTGGAATTGAAGCGGATCAGGTTCTCCAATCTGCTTGATTCTTTGCATGAGCGTGGGATAGGGACCTTCCGGGGAAAGTTCATAATAGCGTTCTTGATCCGTATAGTAGTTCTTGATTTTCATCAGGTCCGATGAGAGGGCAGTGGAGTCGATCTCTAACAGATCCAGAACAAGGCCGCAGGTGTGATCTGCCTCCCGTTCCTGTTCCTGGGTATACTTAATTCCCAGGCGGGAGACCACCTCCTGTGCAATGGAAGAGGAGAGGATAGCAGTGGATACAGTTAACGCCCCTCCGGTGTGGATATCATTATGTACATTCATATAGGCCTCTCCGGCGGCAGCAATCCCTGTAGCGATCCCGGCCCAGAAAACCGCCCGCTTTTCTCTGGTAACCTGTGCGTTATAGTTAGTGATCTGATGATCAAGTACATAATGTGCCACTTCGTGGGTCAGGATAGCGATGAGCTCTTCTTCAGAATTGACAAGAGAGATTAATCCTGTAGTGACGATGATCGTTCCATTGGGCAGACTGTAAGAATCCGGCATTGTGCTGCTCACTATTTTGATGTTCAGGTGGCCCGGCTTTCTGTCCTCATAGGTATTGGGCTGTACTCTGTTTAACAGGCTTTGTAGATAGTCTTCAATATAATCATCATAGAACATCAGATTCTGGTTGTAGAAAATATTGATCATCTCCTGCGCCTCTTCTTCCAGATCCTTCCTGATATCATACTGGTAACCATATTCAGCATAAGATTCAGGCAGATCTGAACGCAACAGGATCTGGTCCCACAGTTCAACGATACTGGCAGGTTCATCCAGTTGGATGCGGTTCAGGTGATTGGCCCTGATGGAGTAGGTTTGTTCACCCACCTTTACAAGATAACCGGGGATACTGGCACCATCGGGAGATGTATATGTACCATATTCAAGTATTTGCAGGTTTGTTCCGATCTGAATGGTGGCACCGTTCATATTGGTGGCTGGAATACTCCTGGAAACCACTTCGCCCTTCAGGTTAAAAGTGATCTGTCCATAGGAATTCAGGGAGAGTATGAGGAGTATGATAATGATGTATTTCTGGTTCATAATAGAGGGTTTAGGGTTTCACTTTTGAGAAGCAAATATTGAGCCAAAAAATTGAAGCCTGCAGGAGTTTTGAAAGGAGGCCCGCGGGAGATCTGACAGGAGTCTACCTTAAACCGAATCTATAGGAGAATTTCACCAGGAAGATGTTGGTAGCTTTCTTCTCTGTGAACATATTGTCAAGGCTCTCCCACACCTCAAAGTCACCGTTCTCCATGCTGGAATTCCTGGTCTGGGACCACACCAGGTAGGCTGTTGATCCTGGCATAAATTCCCACCGCACCACCAGGTTTGACAACCATTCATTTATCGTGAAATCAGGGTTGCCAAAAGTGTAGTCAACATTTGAATCCACGTTCTCGTCAATCTCATAACCATCTTCCACCAGGTTAATCTGATCGTTAGTATAGATGTGGTAGCGGTCGGCGAACTGACCTGCTTTTGAATCGGTGATCATTTTAAATGCGGAATAATCGCCAGAAGCCGTAAAAGGCTGACCCCAGTACTGGATAGTGAGATCGGGAGTAATGTTATAGTTGATCCTCAGCGACATGCTCAAAACCTTCTGGTCGATTGTTCCGAAGATATACCGGCTATCGCCGTTCATCTCCTGCCGGGTTACGTACTGTAGTTCATGATGGTTGATCGAATAGGAAGGTGAAAGTGTGATGGAAAGTGAATTCAGGGGACGGATGGTCATCATAAGAGAATATGAACCCCTGTGAAAGTACTGCTCCCCACCCCAGTTGTTATTCCCAAAGAAACCTGCCGAAAAGATCTTCCTGTCGTCCGACATCAACCTGTAATTAAAACGGGCATTGTTGGGCAGGTACATGGAGGGACCGCCTCTCAGCATCCTGTCTGAGACCTGGTTGATATTAAACCCTCCCCCGAAACCCCCGTTCCAGAAGTTCTTGAAATTGACATTCACATTATACTCGTATCCCAGTCCATTGATCTCTCCTCCAAAATTGGACGAAAGGAATATATCATTATTCAGGTTCAACCTTCTGAATATGCTGAATGGCTCCGTGAAGTTATATCCGGTCCACAAAACACTCAGGATCTGATCGGCAGTTTGCATATAACCCATATCATTGATCTCCAGCCCGGGACTCTTGAAGATATTCATAAACAGGAAGTTCCAGTTACCACCGATCTTGCCGAACTGTAACTTACCTCCAAACCCGGATAGACTCGTCCGGGTATCGTCAAATTCAACATAAGCGGCATCGGGCCGCTGGAAATACCTGGCCGAGGATTGTTGTGTTATGGAGATGGCCTCGGTGGTCCCCTGGACATTACTCAAAAAGAGGGCTGCACTCAGAGAATAATTCCGTTCATTGAAGTATTGTGTGAAATCCACTCCCCCCGATGTGGCATTCTTATGCAGGTACTTCATATTGGTTCCGTCCAGGCTCCTGATGATACTGGTGACAGCTCCCCCGATAATTGAATTTCCCTTGTTGAAGTCTTTCTGCACACGGGCGAGGGAATAGTTGGTAAGGGGCTCAATGGTCTCTTTATGTTCAACCCCCGACTGATCGATGGTTGCTTTGGTATCGGCCGTAAGGGCTTCCATAATCCCCACAGATAATCCCCTTTCGGTTTTCCCTGTCAGTTTGGCTGCACCCAGTATCCGGGTGAATATAGGGACGGAGGCATATTCACCAACATCCAGTGACGGATATCCCTGTGGTCTTCGCCCGATCCTCCTCGAATAGAAAAGGTTATCGTTCCCTACATCACCGTCTCCCAATCCGACATTGAAGCTGGTGATATTATTTCCTTCAATGAAAAAGGGGCGTTTTTCTTCAAAATAGGTCTCGTAGGCAGTGAGGTTCACTTCTGATGGGTCAGCTTCAACCTGACCGAAATCGGGATTAATAGTGAAATCGAGTGTCAGGTTGTTGGTGACCCCGATCTTCCCGTCCAGTCCGATATTAAATTTAGGATCAGAACCCGTGGCGTAGGGATTCCCCTCTTCCGGCTCGTAGGTCTTCAGAGAGGCCACACCGTAAGGTGTCAGATCCAGTTGTTTTCTCGGTTCAATTTCCTGCAGCCCGTCCAGTTCACCAAGGGCATGAACCAGTCCCGGGGCATTCCTGGGTATGGGATGCCAGAGGCTCAGTTCATTTTCCCTGAATATCTGCCGTGCCACTTCAAATCCCCAGACACCCTTGGAATTTTTATTGAAACGCAGCTGGGTAAAGGGAATTTTCATTTCGGCTCCCCATCCCCAATCGTGTATCCGGGCTTTTGCCTGCCAGATGGGATCCCATGTTGGATCTTCATTCTGACCGTCGTTTGATTGTATTATATCGAACCGGACCCCGGCAGAACTCACTCCAAAGAGAAAACCTGTACGAAGGTCATGATAACTGTCGAACATGACAAAGACCATATCCCCGTCACCGTTATCACGCCTGCTCATCCTTTTAGTGATACTGTCGGGAGCTGAATCCAGTGCTTTAACGGCAATATAGAGGTTCATATCATCAAAAGCCACCTTGAATTCGGTCTGCTGCGTAGGCGGCCGGTCAGCGTAAGGCTCATGTTGTGTAAAATCACCGGCCCAGGTTCCCTGCATCCATGTAGAGTCGTCGAATTCTCCATCGATTACCGGAGGTTGTTCTACCCTGTAGGCAGTATAGACTTTCTTGGGAAGGTATTCGGTCTGGCCTTTGAGGACCGGTAGTGATAAACAAAGGATAAGTAAGGTAAGGAATGGGGACTTTGTCATGGTTTGCTCTGTTCTGGATACTAACATAAAGACGCATAGGAGCCTTTTACGTTACAAAAACCGCAAAGCTAACCAATTCACTTTACCCGGGAAAAAAATTGGATATGTTGAACAGTAGTTGATCTTTCAGGGCAGGTTCCCTGACCGGACGGTGGTATTTTCGTTGATACAACCCGCGACCAGATACCTGTCCCCATCCTTGATATCATTGAAGAAAACATCCTCACTGCCGGGATACTGACCGGCGATCTCCCCCAGCTTCTGACTGCTTTCAGCCTCCACGGACGGGTCCACCGATCTGGCTTTCTGGTACTGGTCAGCAGCTGCCCAGAAAGCTGTACGTTGCTTGAAGTCATCACCCAGGTTTCCGCGGGATGCGATGAATGCATCCCCAAGCAGGATATAGGCCTTCCCTGAATTGCTCTTCAGTTTGATGGCCTCTCGGGCAGCATCAATGGCTGCACAGTAGTCCTTGATAGCCAGGCTTACCACTGCCAGTTCATAATACCATTCAGCCCGGGACTCTGTCCCTGTATCCTCATCCTGCAGAGCGTTGCCAAGATAACCTGCCGCCTTTTCAAGATCATTCCTTTCGATGAAAAGGATGGCCAGGTCATGTGCTGATCCAGCTCCGGGTTCAATATTGTAGAGATCTTCCAGGGCTGCCATGTAGGTCCCCGAACTGTCACAGCCTGAAGTCTTCAGGGTGAAGACCACATTATGGAGAAAAGTTGTATCGCTCCTGTTCTGCTCAAGTTGAGGATCGAAATAATTGTTGAGTGCTTCACAAAGGGGTACATTGCCCTCAGTCAGGATCTTTTCAATAGCAACCCTGGCCCTTTCCCAGCGTGGAGTTCGTACCTCCGGCTCACCGAGGATCCCGATTACAGTCAGGTAATCTTCCATGAGCTGGTTATCATCTATGATTCCCTCCTTATTCAATGATACACCGGCTGAGATAAAGAGGACCATTACCGCTTCACCTGATTCTTTTCCCATCAGTTCGATGCTCTTCTTTAACATATCGTATGCATCCTGTATCTGTTTGATATCATCGCCGCGATAGGTCAGCAGGTCCCTTCCTTTGCGGCCAAGCACATTTCCCTCACCACCGAAATATTCCATCCTCCGGTCATAAATGAGCATCAGCGTATCGATCAGGGCCTCCCTGGCCGGTCCTGCCGAAGTCGAATCGATAAAGGAGTGGAACATGGTGACTCCGTCCACATACATCTTTTCACTGGAACCCGGGCAATCTTCAAAGACTTTCAACCAGGGTTCGTGTGCATACTGATAGAGGTTGATCATGAAAAACTCCCTGTAAGCCGAGATGTTCTTACCGCAGTAGTTGCTGGCATCAACCGTACTGTAATCTGAACTATTCCCCTCCTGGGAAACGGCAGGTACCGCCATTAAAAAGATGAGTGCCGGCAGTATGGAATATTTGAAGTACTGTTCTTTCATTGTTCTGATCTATTCAACCAAATTATAACAAAAATGTTGCCTGGATATGATCATAAAGTTAATTTATCAGGTATGAATATCCTGTGATTTGGCAGGGTCGGTATAAATCCATAACTTGTTAAGCTCCAACAATCTGATCCAAAATGAAAAAGTTATCGCTGGTGCTCTTATCTGTCATGATAGGAATGTGCTCCTATGGCCAGGAAACGGAAAACCCTGTTGATACCCTACGAAAAGATGCCCTCAATGTTTTTATGGAGGCAAGTGATTATATCCGGAAGGAGATCCCTTATATCAATTACGTCAGGGATATCCGAGATGCCGATGTCTATATCATATCGACCTATCAACCTATTGGATCAGGAGGCCGTGAAGGGACCTATTACCTGGTTGGCCAGCATGCCTTTGAAGGGATGCGTGATACGGTTTCTTACACCACTGTGCCGGCTGAGACTGAAGATGTCATTCGGCAGAAGCAGATCGCCACCCTGAAAATGGGACTGATGCGCTATGTGGCAAGAACACCCCTGGCGAAATATATCAGTATCAGGTTCACAGAACCCCTCTCTGAAACTGTCTCTACCGATAAATGGGACAGCTGGGTTTTCAGTCCACGTATAAGTGCTTTCCTCTTAGGGGAGAAAACATACAAAACCAGCAATATCAGCACGGGAATCAGAGCCAACAGGATCACTGAGAACTTGAAGGTCAATCTGAATTTATCTTATAGTTTCAGCAAAGACAGATATGATATCGAAGACGAGGTCATTATCAGTGATCGTAACTCTACCTATTTCAATTCCCTGGTGGTGGAGAGTATTTCAGATCACTGGTCAATTGGTGGATCCGTGGGTCTAATGGCATCGACCTATAATAACCTGGATTTCAGATTCGAGCTTATGCCGGGCATAGAATATGATCTTTTCCCTTATTCCGAATCCACACGGCGACAGCTTCGATTCCTTTACCGCGTCGGGTATAATTTTGCCGATTACACCGATACGACCATCTATAACATGGTGAAAGAGAACCTCTGGCTTCACTCTCTGGATATCGCATACGAGGTAGTTCAAAAGTGGGGCAGCATTGATGTGAATATCGGTTACAGTAATTATCTACATGACTGGTCAAAGAACAACCTGGACTTTGGCGGGGAAATCAGTCTACGGATAGCCAGGGGGCTCTCTGTAAATATCTATGGTAACTATTCTATCATCCATGATCAACTCGGCCTGGTCAAAGGAGAAGTTACAACCGAAGAGGTGTTGCTACGGAGAAGAGAGCTGGAGACCCAGTATTTCTTCTATACCAGCTTTGGATTCTCCTACACCTTTGGTTCCATTTATAATAACGTAGTAAATCCGCGCTTCGGAGATTAACTGGTGAGTCAGAAAAAACCGGCGATGGCAAAATAGCTTGTTAAGAGGCTGTATAGGATGATGATGATCAAACTGATATTCATCATCGTTCCTGCCACATGATCTTTCATCAGGGACCTCCGGTTGATCAGGAAAAATATGGGGATGGCCACCGCCGGCAGGATCAGTGCCTGAAAGGCCTGTGAGAAGACCATCAGCAGGGGGGGAGTGGTATTGATAAATTGCATCCCGAAACCAAACAGAACCCCAACCAGTCCAAGGATCCGGTACATGGGCGATCGAATGTTCCTTGCTCTTCCCGTATAATCTGAGATAAGCCAGGGGCCTATCAGAATGATGGGGAAGATGGAGGAGATCCCGGCTCCCACAATTCCCAGGATCAGGATCAGGGCGGCGATCTTTCCCCCCAGGGGTTCAAAGAGGCTGATCATCTCAACCGTATTGTTCAGTTTCATTCCTATCACATGGAGCGTACCTGCCGAAACGGCCATGATCACCAGGCTCAGGAAAAACATCATGGAGGCCGAGACAGCCGAGTCCCTCTTCTCAAGTTTCAGGTTCTGAAGGGTCCAGCCTTTTTCAGCCACCACGGTGCTTCTCATGATAAACACTGCGGCAGAGCAGGTGGTCCCTGTGATCGCTGCGATTAACCGGAGTGTCCCTTCACTTTTGGGTATACTGGGAACCAGACCCACTGCAATGGAAGACAAACTGGGCTTCACCATAAAAAAAACGATAATAAAACTGAGGCCCATGAGGATGACCAGGGAGATCAGGAACTTTTCAAATACCTGGTAACGACCAAACCATAACAGGGCATACAAGGAGACCACCAGCACCACGGTGATGGCAAGTGTATTCCATCCCGGTCCCCCGAATAGGAGCCGTGAGGCTTCCCGGATCAGGTCGGTGACAATCCCGAATATTCCCATAAGGGCCATCAGTTCTCCAACCACCAGTGCGATCAGTATATAGATGGCCAGGATTCTGCCATAGGTGAGGTTGGATTTTATGGTGGAGAGCGCTGTTTTACCCGATACGATGGTTGTCTTACCATAGGCAACCATTAGAACGTAGGTGAATATGCAGGAGAGCACCAGTGCCCAGGTCAGGGTCATCCCATGTTCGGCACCTACCTTTGCCATTGTGGTGATACTGCCCGTGCCAATATTATACCCGATTAAAAAGAGTCCCGGTCCAATGGCGGTGAGACCTATGAGAACTTTTTTAAAAAGCCTCTGTTTACCCATTCGAAAATCCTTAATTTTTAGAATATACCACCTTCCCTGCGACTATTGTTGTCTGGATGACCATCTCTCCATTCTCCAGGGTAAACAGTACCAGGTCGGCCCGTTTCCCCGGTCTGATCTCCCCCAGGTTGTCCAGTCCCATCAATCGTGCAGGATTTGTGCTGGCCATCCGGATGGCTTCCCTCAGGCTGCACCCGGTAAATTTCATGATGTTACCCACACACCGGCTGATGGGCATCGCCGCCCCGGCCAGGACATTCTCTGAAGGAAATTTGACCACGTCCGGGGTGAGCAGGTAGGTCATCCCATCCTTTTCATACTCCCCGGGGGGTAAACCGGCAAAAGAGAGTGCGTCAGAAACCAGGATGGTCCTGTCTGCACCTTTAACCTTGTAGAAGGTGTGGACCTCCTCTCTGGTAAGATGAGATCCGTCTGAAATGATGGAAATGGAGAGACTGTCGTTGGCCAGTTGTGGCCAGAGCGGGTTATGATGGCGGTCGATCTCATTGGCACACCCGTTTCCCAGGTGAGTGGAGAGTGAGGCACCTGCTTCAACAGCCTGCTCAATGATTTCCGGCGTTCCGTTATGGTGACCCAGTGAAACTACCACCCCGGATTCAACGCATTGCCTGATAAACGGAATGGCACCTTCCATTTCCGGGGCAACAGTAATGAGCCTGATCCCATTATGGGCTGCTTCCTGGAATGCTGAAAACTCGTTCCAGTCAGGCAACCTGATATATTTTTCCGGATGTGCACCACGGTATCCCTGCACAGGAGAAATATAGGGTCCCTCAAGATGGAAGCCCGGGATGGAAGCCCCGATCACAGGATCGTCCAGTGATTCTGCCAGAATTGAAAAGCTCTTTTCAAGCCGCTCACGGTCCCGAGTGATCAGCGTGGGAAGATAACTGGTCACCCCCTCTTTCCATAAGGCTTTTGTTGCCTCCTGCATCTGCTCAATGGTCAGATCCTGATCGGAAAAATCCACGCCCATATAACCGTTTACCTGGATATCGAACAGGCCGGGGGCGACATAGATTCCGGGATCAACAGATACAGGGGCGCGGTATTTGATCCTGCCAATTTTGCCATCGACAATCTGGATAATTACCGGATTCCCATCTTTGTAAAAAAGGGCCTCCACATAGGTCCCCTTCTTTTGTTCGGAACAACCGGAAAATGATAACAGGACTAACAGTAAAAGAAAGCTGGTATGGATTTTCATTTTTTTGCAGGAATATATTCTAATTTTATTAGAAGTGAGTAATTTAAAAAGATAACTTATGCAAGTAAAGATATTCTTTCACAAATACATACATCATGGAACATATTGACAGGCGTTCGTTTATCAGGAAAACAGGGGCCGCTACCGCCGGTGCTATCGTTGGGAGCCGGGTCCTGGCAAGTACATCAAAACAGAATAGTCCGGGAGACACCGTACATGTGGCGGTTATCGGAATCCGAAGCAGGGGCAGGGACCATATTCGTGCACTCTCAAAGATCCCCAATGTAAAGATCGATACCCTTTGTGATATAGACCAGCGGTTACTTCCGGGGGCTGTAGATGATGTTGAGAAACTGACAGGTTACAGGCCGGCGACCACAACAGAATTCAGGCGCGTACTTGAGAATCCGGACATCGATGCGGTTACCATTGCCACACCCAACCACTGGCATGCGCTTTTGACAATCTGGGCCTGCCAGGCCGGGAAGGATGTTTACGTGGAGAAGCCGGTTTCTCATAACATACTGGAGGGAAGGAAAATGGTTGAAGCGGCCCGGAGATATAACCGGGTGGTGCAAACCGGAACGCAGGCCAGAAGCAGCCTGTCGACCAATCGTGCCATTGATTTCCTGCACGATGGAGGATTGGGCGACATATATATGGTCAAGGGACTGTGCCTGAAACCAAGAGGCAGCATCGGGCATGTGAAGGATAGTCCGGTTCCCGGGGGGGTCAACTGGGACACTTTCCTGGGGCCCGCCCCTTACAGGCCATTCAATGAAAACAGGTTTCACTATAAATGGCACTGGTTCTGGGATACGGGCAATGGGGATTTTGGCAACCAGGGCATCCACCAGGCGGATATAGGCAGGTGGGCGCTCAACAAGTTAACACACCCGGTAAAGATACAGGGATTCGGTAATTATTTTGTATGGGATAGTGATCAGGAGACTCCCAATATCCAGCACCTGGAATTTGAATATGAGGACAGTTCCATCCTTCAGTTCGAGGTACGGGGACTGGGAACAAATGCAGAGGGTAACATCAGGATCGGTGACCTGGTTTACGGATCGAAAGGGTGGATGGATATTGCCAGTGAGGATGTGGGTGGATGCCATACCCAATACAGTGATATCAAATTGACACCCAGCGGATTCTCATCTTACAAAGAAGAAGCCGGACCGGTTTTTACTGATGAGTATGAGGAAGGAAGTGATGCCGTGGTGAATCACTTTACAAATTTCATTGAGTGTGTGAGATCAAGAAGATGGCAGGACCTGCATGCTGATATCCTGGAAGGGCATCTCTCCTCATCACTGTGCCACCTTGGGAATATTGCCACCAGGTTGAAAAAACAATTACGGTTTAATCCCCATAGTGAACGGTTTATTGATGATACAGAAGCGGACAGCTATCTGACCAGGGAATACAGGTATCCCTTTGTTCTCCCGGATGTTGTTTGATAAAGTACTTATGGTTGGGGTTCGTCGGCCAGTACCCTGGATTTCCGGCTGTCTAATCCTTGATTGGACGCTGATCTGTTTTCGAAGATCTTGTCGCGGAAATCTTTATAGATCACAGCTTTAAATAATGAACCATCGGCCGAACTAATGTGTGAGTCGTTGGGGTTGATGTATAACTTTTTTGGAAGCTGGTTACTCTGTTTCGGCTGACTTGTATTGAGACTCACTGTTGAGTATTCCAGGTGCTCCTGGTAAAAAAGGTACACAGTATCAGTTGAAAATGCATAGGTCCCTGTGAACAGGTTATTTTCGTCAATACAGATCACAAACTCATTGCCCTGTTCAAATAACTTGATATACTGAGACTTATCAACAGCAGCCAGTAAGATGTCCTGCCGCGGTTTAAAGAGGAACAGGAAGAGTAAAAAACATACCAGTAAGAGTGCTTTCCAGAGAATTTTCATTGTGGGATTGCTCTAATGTTCACATACAGGATAGCTTTCCCTCCAGAATGGTTGCGTGGAGGGTAAGCAACAACCCTCATAAGGTCATCACATACCTCTTACGCAAGTACCTGGAAAATGGTTACCAGTTCATTTTATCTTCCACAGGGTGATGTTCTGTTCGTCCCTGATGAAGATCCTGTCACCGGCCACCACGGGTGTAGCATAGGTGGCCAGGTCAGCGATCTTAATATTTGCCAGTTCCGTGTATTGATCCTTTACAGGTTTAATAAAAATCAGTTCAGAGCTACCGGGCAGCGCCATTATAGCCGGGCCAACATCAAGTAATGATGCAAATCCGCTCCGTTCATGGTGAACTGTGTCGGACCATGCTGTCTGGCCGGTTGTGGCATCAATGCAAAAAAAGGACCCTGAACTTGAATAGCCATATAGCATGTTCTGTTTCAGAACGGGAGTATTGAACTGAACAGATAGCTCTTCATTGTCCCAGAGTTTGGTTGGAATAAATTGCTCTCCCTGCTTCTCGATCCGTACAGCATGGGTGCCCCTTCCTGCCCCGGAATAGAACACGGTATTTCCATTAATCACAGGTGTGGCAGCGTTATATGCCCTTCTTACAGGTGCGAATGGCAGTTTCCACAACAGTTTTCCATCTGAAAGGTCCACCCCGATAATACTCTTTTCTGTAGGGGTTACGATCTGTGTTACTCCATCTGCCCTTAAAAGGGCGGGGGATTCATAGTCGGGCCCTTCGTCGGACCATCGCCATCGCTCCTCTCCCGAGTTCATATCGTAGGCGATCATAGCCCCGTTCCCGGCTCCACCCAGCTGTGCAATGCACAGGCCATCAACGATAACCGGTGACATGGCTGTGAAAAACATGGGGACAATACCAGGAAAAGGATCTTTTCGCCAAATGAGTTTTCCGGTGGTTGCATCCAGGCAAGATAGTATACCGGTAGCGCCCAGCGCCACAATCTTCCCGTTTGAAATTGCAGGAGTACTTCTGGGACCGGGGTGTCTTGAGGCTGCACCGGTTACAGGCGGAGTTGTATAACTGTTTCTCCAGAGTTCATCCCCGCTGGCAGCATCGAGACAAAGAATGACTTCGTTTTCATCCTGTCTTGTAAAGAGGTAAAGATGCTCGCCCACCAGGAGAGGTGTCGCATCTCCTGCTCCAACTGTTTTCCTCCACTGCATGGTGAGTTCAGGGGGCCAGCTCCCGGGTGCTGTGAAACCATTTACGATGCCGTCCCTGTTAACTCCCCGCCACTGTGGCCAATCCTGTGCGTTGAGGGACGTGATACAGGAGATAACCATTGCTCCTGTAAAAAGAACCATGAACAACTGTTTGTTTTTCATCATCGTATTCTTTTTAAATTAAAACTTCTTCAGCAATTCTACTGCCACAGATCAGGAATGGCATGGTGCCCGCGTGCTCTTTCGGGTGGCTTCTCCACCGGTGGAATGGTCCCGGAATGGATATCAAAGATCCTTTTTGCAGTTTCGGAAACTGCATCCACCAGGTAGGGATAGGGCCTGTCGGTCACATCCACCAGGCCACAGTTATAATTCTCACCGTCGTTGCCGCGCCCCGTCAGATCCTGGTCGCACCACTGGAACCACGAGGTGCCGATCAATCCGGGATGTTCATAGGCTTTTTCAGTATAGTAGCGATAGGCCACTCCTCTCTCTTCCTGTGAATTTACCTGCCAGAGTGACTGTGCCATCCCGCGATCCACCGTTCCGAAGTGATACTCGCCAATGAAAAGCGGCTTCCCTGTAACCTCCATAAACCGGTCCATCATCTCTTTCTTCGGGTAGAGGTCATAACAATTGAAGCTGAAAACATCAAAGACATCTTTGCACAACTCCAATATTTCATTCCCGGCCTCCTGGCCAAAACGGATACCCAGTGTGAGATGGTTGGGATCGTGTTTCTCAAGTGACCGGTCGACGGTTTCAATAAAGATCCTGAACGTGTTGTGTATGAACTGTATCCTGGATTCCGGGGTATCCCCGTTCCCGAGATGATCCAGAAGTGCCTTTTTAATAGGTCGATCCTGGCCGGCAAGGATCAAATCGCAGAGCCGCTGTTCGCGACCCAGGAAAGAGGGTTCATTGAAGGTGAAATAACCCAGCAACCATGGGTTGTTTCGGTAAGGCTCCACAGTTGAGCTTACAGCGCCATCAATCCTTTCACCAAAATCTGGTGCATACACATCGGCCAGGCCCATCAGATCACCTTCAATACCTATGCCTCTCAACTGCAATGTAAAAGCCTTTTGATTCCGGTCGTAAACATCCCTGTTCGACCAGTTGGCAATGGTATTGAGTCCCCATCGATCCATACGGGTGATAATGTTCTGAACGGATTGATCCCCGAGATCCTCACCATACCTGCGATAGAGGTTCCATTTTCCAAGTGAGGGTGCGCTGTTTCTGCCGTTTTCCTGATCCAGGTCTTCGGGAGGAAGCTTCTTATAGAGATTCTGGCGATGTTCCAGCCTGTAGATGCCTCCACCACCGCCCGCACCTACACAGTTCACCCCGTGGGAGAGGAACAGATAGCCTTCAGGATCCACGAACCACCAGCACCCATCAATTTTTTCCGTTCTGAAGAACCCGGTGCCCTGGTCGATCCTGGCATCCAGGTAACCGCCATACTTTGAATAATGATACTGTTCCCTGTTAACCGGAAGTTCATCCTCCAGGGTCCACTCCTGCTGAAGCTGTTCGAGGGAGTGGATCTTACCTTCCCATTCCCCCAGGTTATACTGGCCGAATTCATCCACCACCGGCAGGTCTCCAAGGTACCGGTCCCCCGGATCCTCCTTCGTGAGACTGACGGAACGAAGTTTCATGACCGGATTACCAATAGGGGCAAGCATCCTGATCCCGATGGAATCCACCCCTCTCAAGGGTGTTCGATGTCCTGTCAGGTTGATCCATCCTGTATACCTTGGCTGGTTATAAGTGGCAGCCAGGTCGCTGCGTGCTGCCGGAGGCTCCCTGTAAAGTCCCAGCGGTATGGCCAGCCTGTTCCAGCCATTGGCAGTATAACTCATAATACGGAGTTCGTTATAACCGGTCTCTGTAGTAAGACCCACCTGGAACCGTTGCGGTGTGGAGATCATAAATTCAAGGATCACATATTCATAATCATCCCAGTTGTCCGGTAATCCGGGGGAGATATCATCCAGTGAAAACTTCATCCCGGATACCTCTTTTTCACTGTCAAAGGGGATGGTAACATAGTCATTCTTACAGGAGAAGCAGGTGATCAGGAGAAGGAAAATCATCCCCCTGGAACCCGATAGTGTCAGCAGCTTCATTTGTCTGTTTTTATTTTATGAGTAGTAGTGGTCGATTAAAAATACGAAATTTCGACTTCATTGGGATGTTTACACCCTGGAAGCATATTTTTTTAAGCGTTCAGGGCAGTTCCGGTAATAAAGTAGAAATATTATAGTGGAATTGGTATGATATACCTGCTTGATTTCTTTGGTAGAGTGTTCCAAAACCCGGATATTTGCCGGATCAAAAACAGAGATATGGCAACTGCGGAAAAAGTGGTGGTAAATACCAGGTGGTTAAATAACATGGCCTTTGAATCTGAAGCCAATGGACATAAAATAGTCCTTGATGCATCAGTTGAAGGAGGAGGAGAGGATCTGGGACCCAGACCCAAAACACTTATGCTGACTGCACTGGGTGGATGCACAGGCATGGATGTGGCTTCCATACTGAAAAAAATGAGGGTGGATTTTAAAAGCCTGAACGTAATCGTGGAAGGAGTTCAGACAGAGGAGCATCCGAGACATTACCATAAACTGCATGTGATCTACGAGATTGAGGGTGAAAATCTACCTATGGATAAACTGAAGAAAGCTGTCTTGCTCTCGGAAGAGCGTTATTGCGGGGTAAGTGTGGTCTACAGGCAGGCCATGGAAATGACCTCCGAGATCAGGGTCCTTTAAGAAATCTTAAAGTTCCTGTTTATTCCTTAACCTGTCCGGCGTTCATGCTTGAACGAGAACACTACGAGGACATGGCAATCAATGTACCGGTAATATAGGCGATCACCCACCAGATGTATGCATACCGTGAATACAAATGTACCGCCCCGGGAACGTCTGAACGTATACCCCTTTTAATAAAAGCATTCCATATTCTTATCACTTCGATGATCATTGCCAGCAGTGCGGAGTAACCGATAAATCCATGGAGCGTAAAGGGCGAGTTTTTTGATCCCAGTATCATAAATATGGTGGCGGTGACATCCAGCACCACTCCCATTGTTACAAATATCATAACGCGGGGGATCAACTTTTTCTTTACCTGTTCTGAGATGATGCCAATACTGTAAGAGACCAGGGCAATTGTAACTACTGACGCCCCTATCATCGATAATGTATTCATGGTTTTCCTGATTAGTTGGCGAATATATTGCATTTGATTTAAAAATGATGTCTCTTTTAACATATACTTTTTTTTACCTGAACAGAAGGATCAATTTTCCTGCAGGCCGGCAATAAATTGGATTAGTCTGATTATCTTAGACTTTCAAATCAATATCTGGTTAATGGATCGAAAGAAAGCCAGTTACAGGGAAGGGACGATCTCAATATTCGTCAATACCTGCCTGTTCGGCCTTAAATACTGGGCCGGAGTGGTCTCCGGGTCCATAGCACTGACAGCGGATGCATGGCATACTATGTCGGATTCAATCAGCTCGATAGTAGTCGTCATCGGCGCAAAACTTGCCTCAAAAAAAGCCGATAAGGATCACCCGTTCGGCCATGGCCGGTGGGAGCTGATCTCAGCAATTATGATTGCCATTATTCTTGTATTGATCGCTTTTGGGTTTATTACCGATTCAATCACCCAGCTGAGAACAAGGGAACCTGCAAATTTCGGTACAGTGGCCATCGTAGTGACGGTCGTATCAATTGTAGTCAAGGAAGTGATGGCCCAGTATGCTTTCTTCCTTGGCAGGAAGTCCGGCAGCTCTACGGTGAGAGCCGATGGCTGGCATCACAGAACGGATGCGCTCTCCTCCCTGGTCATTCTGGTGGGGATCCTGTTTAAGAACTACTTCTGGTGGATCGATGGTGTTCTGGGCATTGTTGTTTCATTGATGCTGATGTATGCAGCCTACGAGATCTTAATGGAAGCGGTCAATAAGATCCTTGGGGAGGAACCCGGTGAAGAGCTTATCAGGGAAATTCTCGAACTGATCGGATCACTTTATGATGAGGACGTCCAACCCCACCATTTTCATATACATAATTATATCAGCCATAAGGAGCTGACCTTTCATATTAAGCTCAGGAACAGTATATCAGTCGAGGAAGGTCATGCCATCGCGACTGCTATTGAGGAGTTGATCGACAAGAAATTAGAGATCAAATCGACGATACACCTGGAACCTGTCGATTTCGCTCATGAGAATGACTGATCTTTTTGTGAAGAATCAACATTTTCATTTTGTGATCATTCCGTGATACATAATTTGTAAATTGCACCAAAATCTCTCAACATGAGCAAGATACTGATCATAGAAGATGACAGGGATATTGCGGAACTGATATCCATTCACATGAAAGATAACGGGCATGATGCGGAGATGGTACACGACGGGAAGGAAGGTTTTATAAGGGCAGTTGAACGGGTACACGACCTTGTTATTCTCGACCTGAAGCTCCCCGGTATGGACGGACTGGAAATATGCAGGAAGTTGCGCATGGAGAAGATTGATACCCCCATTATCATGCTGACTTCCAAATCGGAGGAGATCGATAAGGTGCTGGGACTCGAGATCGGTGCCGACGACTATATGACCAAACCATTCAGCCTGCGTGAGCTGGTGGCAAGGGTCAAAACGGTATTGCGCAGGGGGAGCGGTCAGGCCGTGACACATCATGCCTCAGATCAGGTAATCGAATGTGAGAATTTCTACCTGGATGTGTCCAAGAGGATTGTCAGGTCTTACGATAACCAGCTTGAACTCTCTCCAAAGGAGTTTGACCTGCTGGTACTGCTGGCTTCCAATCCCGGGAAAACATACTCGCGTTCCGACCTTCTCAACCAGGTTTGGGGAGTCGATTTCGAGGGATTTGAACATACTGTGAACTCGCATATTAACCGGCTGCGCTCCAAGCTGGAAAAGAATATGAACGAACCGGAATTCATTCTCACCACATGGGGTGTGGGTTATAAATTTAAAGACGATTGACGATGACAAAGCAGCGAAGAACTTCTTTCAGCAGGCTGTACGTGAGGATCTCGGCCCTCTTTATTGTGGTCCTGTTCGTATTTGCAGCCATCACACTTTATATATCGGTTCAGGCAGCCAATCACTACTCCCAGGAGGTGAACCAGAACATGAACCACGATCTTTCCGCCCATGTTGCGGTAATGATGGACGAATTTATTCAGGACGGAGAGCTCAATGAAGCGGGCCTGCAGGACCTGGTGCACTCGTTGATGGTCATCAATCCAAGCATTGAGGTTTACCTGCTCGATTCGGAAGGGAAGATCCTGAGCTATGTGGCACCGGAAAAGGTGGTCAAACTGGAACAGGTTTCGCTTGAGCCCATAACCGTGTTCCTGAACAAAACATCCACCAGGGTCATTTATGGTGACGATCCCAGGAACCCGGGCGAGAAAAAGATCTTCTCAGCAGCGGAACTGATCCAGGACAACCGCCTGACCGGTTATATCTATATTGTTCTGGCCAGCCAGGAATATGCTTCAGCCGCCAACCTGGTGCGTGGCAGTTTTATCATGGGACTCTCTATCCGGACGATCATCACCATCCTTATCGGATCGGCACTGGTGGGATTGCTGGCTCTCTGGTTCATTGTCAAGAAGTTGAACCGGATCATCAGAGGTATCCGGAAGTTTGAACAGGGAGATCTTAAAACCCGGATCGATGTGAAGAGCAACGATGACCTGGATCAGATCGGGACGGTGTTTAATTCCATGGCCGATACCATCGAGCAGAATATTGACGAACTCAAGGGTGTGGAGAATCTCCGGAAGGAGCTTATCAGTAATATCTCCCACGACCTGAGAACACCCATATCATCCATCCAGGGTTATGCCGAGACACTGATCCTTAAAAAGAAGACAATAGGGAAGGAGGAGGAGGAGAAATACCTGGGGGTGATTTATAAGAACTGTGAAAATCTCCAGGATCTTGTCACCAACCTGTTCGAACTCTCCAAATTGCAGTCCAACCAGGTGATGCTCAATAAGGAGCCTTTTTCCATAGGTGAACTCGTGCACGATGTAGCCAATAAATACCGCATCCTTTCAAAGAAAAAAGGGGTGAGTATTAACACCATTGTTTCAAAGGACATACCGGTTGTGGAGGCCGACGTGCTGCTTATTGACCGGGTACTCCAGAATCTTATCGACAACGCAATCAGGTTCTGCAAGGAGGGTGATACCATCAATATTGAACTGGAGTCCGTTTCGACCGGTGAGGTGAAAATTACCATATCCGATACGGGGGCCGGAATTCCGCACGACCACCTGCCACATATCTTCGAACGGTACTTTAAGAATGATGAAAGGGGAGGCTCATCCGGCCTGGGACTGGCTATTGTAAAGCGCATTATCGATCTGCATGAATCCACGATAGAGGTAAAAAGCACAGTGGGCAAGGGAACCAGCTTCCAGTTTTCTCTTCCCGTTGCAAATGTTGCCTGATAGTAATTAACGTTGCCAGCCTATTTTTCAGTCAGCTGCTTCAGTTCGCTGATCGATACTTCCCATGCGGGATGAAAATGGGGAGAGGACATGTAGCTTTTAAGAGCGTATAACAATTGTTTCGCCTCCAACCTGGTTTCAACTCCGGACAACAGATCGGCACCGCTGACAATAATTTTCCCGTTCCCTGCACGCGCCTCAAAAATAAGTCCCAGGGAACGGTTCTCAAACCAATCATCAATGATGCGGACGATGGGCTCCATTTCATTCTCAAACCGGCTCAGAATGATCGCCTGGCCATGGCGCATGGCATCCCACCATTGCCAGTTTGAGTGATATTCGGTGGGGAATGCAGCCAGCGCCGGGTGCTTGGGATTACACAGGATGCCCAGGGTATGCGGGGCCTGTCCGCCGGTCCAGGCGGTGTTCCAGAAAATAGGGGAAAATCCAAGGGCAATATTTCCGCCATATGCATCAGAAAGTGAATGTTCCCTGAGCGACCAGAGTACGTTCCCACCTCTGTTCAACATGTCGATGGCAGCCTGGTCCAGTTCACCGGTGACAAGGATATTTCGCTCATCGAGTGCAGGCAATGTTTCAGGATAGACCCAGAAATCCCAGCTGTTGGAGTATTGATTTACAGACACTTCGAGTACCAATTTTTCAGGTTTTGTGATCTGATCCAGCCGGAAACGGATGTTTCCCAGGGTCTGGTTGTTATCAAGCAGAATCCGGGCTTTATTAAAGGTGCCTTCCGCGATTTTTTTCCCATCCTGAGAAATCACCTGCCACTGGATGCGGGGATCCTGCAGCTCTTCACTGCCAAAATGTGCCACCTCCACACTTGCTTCAAATACTTCACTATTGGAGAAAATCCTTTTCTCAAGGCGGACAAGGGGGACCGTTGCATTGCAGAACCGGCTGTACTCTTCCGGGGTAATATATCCTTTGTCATTCCAGAATGGGTCCAGTACCCCGACCAGTGCGGTTCCCTGACCGGGAAAATCATGCAGGTCGAGTAACTGGAAACCTGCCATTTCCGGGGTACGCAGTGCGGCCTCAATATCGGCTTTATAACAGAGTGCCTGCAGCTTGCCTGATGCCAGCAGGAAGCTGTCTTCAAAATGCCCCAGGCCACTGGCTTGCAGTGTCGACCTGAAGATCTCAAAATTCCTGGCTTTCAGAACGCCGGTATATTTCTCTATTTCTTTAAAATTGGGGTAGACACACCACTGTCCAATTTCATGGCTCACATATGGCTTGGGTGTTTGTTCGATGATCTCCCGGTAATCAAAGGTCGTTTGCGGGGCATTTCTGTTGATGATACTGTTGAGACCCTCACCCCATCTTTGGATCCTTGCTTGTGAATCACTGAAATAATCAGCCGATTCAATATATGGCCAGCCAGCCCCACCGGTGTATACCCTTCGTGGGTCCCTCTCTTTGAAATAGGTTACGAATTCGTTCAGATACCCGACCTGGTTGGAACCAGCCGGTTCATTTCCATAAGCCATCATGCAGAATGAGGGATGGTTCTCGTAGGCCTCAATGATATGCTCAGCCTCCTCGTAGAGCCACCTGTCAAGAGGTTTCCCATCACCAATGGATGATCCTGAATTGGCCCAGCTGGAACACTCCACGTGGAGATAAACCCCCAGCCTGTCAGCTGCTTCAAAAGCCGCTTCGGGCGGGCACCATGAGTGGAACCGGATGTGATTCAATCCATGGGATTTGGCAGTGGTCATTATTTTATTCCACTGATCGATCCCGGTAGCCGGGTAACCGGTCACGGGAAAAATGGCACACTCAAGGGTGCCTCTCAGGAAAGTGGGCCTGCCGTTGATGGTGAATCTCTTTCCTTCTGTTTTAAATTCACGCATGCCAAATACAACTTTTTTTTGGTGCCTGCCTTCAGCAGAATTCAACTCCACCTCCATCTGGTAGAGGTTCGGGTTGAATTCGTCCCATAATGCAGGGGAGGCCCCCATGGGATAAACGATCTCGATATTTTTGCTCTCCTCATTGCCCTTCATACTGAACTTATGCACCACACGCTTCAGTTGATCTCCTGTTCCCGGTTGTATGCATTGAAGCTGTAATTGACAGGATTGGTTATTCCCACTGTGATTCCGGACTTCTATCACGGCTCGCGCCGTTTTGTTATGTATATCAGGGTACAGAGATACTTTCCCGATATGTACCATTGGAAGTGCCTCGAGTGTAAGGGCACCTGCCAGTCCGTTCCAGTTGGACTGGGTATGATCGGCAATACTGTGTGAATTGATACCCGGGTTCACCTCTTTGATCCTGTTATCGACCCTTATGGAAACGGTGTGTTTCCCCGGGTTCAGATGCCCTTCTAAATGATACACGTGGGGTGTGCCCAGGCTGTTCTGTTGCCCGGTCTCCCGGCCATCTATCCAGAGCTTTGTCTCCCAGTGCGGCCGTTCAAGATGAAGAACCAGGTGCTTATCGCTCCAGGTCCCGGGGATCACGATCTCTTTTTGATACCAGGCGGCTCCCACATATCTTTTTTCAGGTTGCAACCAGAAGGGTATCTTTATATTTCCCTCCTCCCTGTAAGGGGCGTATCTATCATCAAAATACCAGGAGCTATCCACGATCTGGCTGGTCCATTCGGTATTGACGGAAATGTCGTCTCCCAAACCATTCTCGGCCAGGGAGCCGGGCAGGGTGACGGTATCTGTCAGGTGGCTGTTGTACCACTGATCTGTAGTCCCTGTATCCTCCCTGTCCAGGGCCACATTCCACTCACCGGCCAGGTCCATGAACTGCTCTTTTTCCTGCTTGCATGAGCAGAGGGCCAGCAGGATGAACAGGGCTGCTGTTATATTACTTGATCTTTTCATGTCCTTTGTTTGAAAAACAATTTAATCCTGATCCTTGAGGAACTCCTTTTCTATCTCTTCCAGGGATCTCCCTCTTGTTTCGATGAGCCTGGCCCTGATATAAAAGAAACCGGCCACACAGATCAGGGCAAAGATCCAGAAGCTCCCCGAAGCATTTACCCTGTTGTTAATGACAGGGAAAAAATAAGCCAGTAATGCATTTCCGCTCCAGAGTGCGAATGTGGCTACGGCCATGGCAGTACCCCTTACCCTGTTGGGAAATATTTCGGACAGTACCACCCATGTGACAGGGGCCAGTGTCATGGCATAGCAGGCAATGGCACCTACAACCAGGATCAGCAATGGCAAACCGGTGGAACCGGTGAAATAAAGTGCGCCTACAACCGAGTAGATCAGCGCCAGGCCCCCTGAACCTATCAACATCAGCTTTTTACGCCCGATCTTATCCACCAGGGCCAGCGCTACAAAGGTAAAGATCAGGTTCACACTACCTGTGATCATTACATTAAAGAGCATATCAGAAACAGAATACCCGGCAGCTGAGAATACCTCCTCGGCAAACAAAAAGATGACATTGATACCACACCATTGCTGAAACAGGGCCAGTACAACTCCCAGCAGAACAATGGGGAGGATCGACCTGCTTAATACAGATAGTGAATTCAATTTACGGGTTTCAGAACCAAGGGAAGATTCAATTTCAACAAGTGTTTGTTTTGAATATTCTTTTCCTCCTATCCGGCTGAGTATGCGACCTGCTTTTATAGTCTGCGATTGTTTGAGGAGCCACCTTGGACTTTCGGGGACAAACCACATGAAAGTAAAAAAGAGTGCCGCCGGGGCTGCCTCCGCCCAGAACATAAATCTCCATCCGGACTGTCCGTTCCAGGATTGGAGGATAAACGACCCGGATGCATTTTCCGGAACGGGTTGCGCAATCATCCAGTTGATAATCTGTGCCAGAAGGATACCAATGACGATGGTCAACTGGTTCAGTGCCACGAACCGGCCCCGGAGTTGTGCCGGGGCAACCTCGGCAATATATACAGGGGAGAGATTGGACGCCAGGCCTATCCCCATCCCACCCAGTATCCTGAAAGCAATAAATGAGACGAAATGGTTTGATCCACCTGTCCCCACAGCAGAAAAAAGGAACAGGATCGATGCCAGTATCAGGAGCTTTTTCCTGCCGAACCGGGCAGCCAGGACTCCCGAAACAACAGCACCCAGTATACATCCAACCAGGGCACTGCTAACGGCCCACCCCTGCATTGAAGGATTATTTGCGATATGAAAGAACTGCTCGTAAAAGGGTTTGGCGCCGCCGATCACGACCCAGTCATACCCGAACAACAATCCCCCGAGTGCGGCCACAAGGGAGATCATGATGATATACTTCAGGTTAAATGTTTCCTTCACATGGTTCCTTTCCTGGTAAATTTAGAAAATCAGGGGGATTTCTGACAGGAAGTTTTTTTACTTTTAGGAGATGGGCATCATCAGGACGATTGAGAAACAGACTATCCAGTTGGAGGAACAGTATAAGTTGCCTCTCTTCTATTTTCTCCTGATGGGTGCATTTGCCTCATGGCAGTCGCTCTTCAATGTGCATCTTGACGGGATCGGCTTCAGCAGCATGCAGATCGGCATCCTGAATGCCATCTTTATCTCTACCTCAGCCCTGGTGGTTCCTTTCTGGGGAATATTTGCAGACCGGTACGGGGGAAACAGGATCCTTCTGCTGTTGAATATTGTATGTGCCTCTATGGTCCTTGTTATCGGACAGACACAATCCTTTAGCTGGATGATCCTGTTTATTGCAATAATTTCTGTCTTTCACCAGCCATCGGGAGCGGTGGTGGATGGAATGACCTCTGGATTTGTAAGGGGGAAATCAAAATACTCTTTTGGCCAGTTCAGGTTATGGAGTTCGGCGGGATATGCCACCATGTCGCTGATAGTGGGGTACCTGGCCAGGCAGGGGACCAGTATCATCTTTAAGGTTTCTGCCGGGTTGTTCCTGTTGCTGGCCATTTTTAACCTCTTCACACTGCCTGTGAAACCTGTTACGGGCAGGACCCTGGTCAATTTCCGGAGTTTTGGAATATTCTTCCGGAACAACCGGATGCTCCTTTTCCTTTTGATCATCCTGTTCTTTGGAATTTCCATAGCCCCATTGATGTCTTTTATCAATCTGTATTATAAGGATATAGGGGCCAGCAATTCCTTTATCGGGTGGGTTCTGTTCGTACAGGCCATTCCCGAGATACCCGCTTATATAGTGGGTACCAGGATCATTAAACGGGTAGGAGCCGAACGGATGATCCTTCTTTCCATGGGGTTTTCACTTTTGCGTATGGTGCTTTACGGACTGGTCTCACAGCCGCAGGTGGCCATATTCTTCAGCATCTTTCATTGTATCACCATCGCTTTTTTTCTCCTGGGTGTGGTTGAATATATACAGGCCCGTACTCCTGATCATCTGCGTACCACAGGCCAGGCGCTGATCTGGGCATTCCATTACGGAGCCGGGGTAACCCTGGGGAATATCTCCCTGGGATATCTTCGGGGCGCAACCGGGATGCTCCATGCCATGCATATTCATGCCTTGCTTGCCCTGATCATCCTTATCCTGACGGTTCTGTTCTTCAGATTCACGAAAGGGGAACCAGATTTTTAGCTCTTTTCTGTAATAAATCCCGGATATCTATACTGATTATATGAGTTCCCTGTCATTTTCTGAATGTTCATCTGTATAGTAACCAAGGAACTCATTAGTCAGCGTTTCGGTAATTTCACTCTTAAGTGCAAATTCATTCCTGACATCATTTACATAAGCCTTAACTTTAACCTTGAGCATCACCTTATGTCCAATATGTTCCTGGAAAAAAAGTACAGAGATGGGTTTGTTGAGGAAAATATACCTGGAAACCTGAGCGGCTTCAATGGCCGATTGCCTGATCTTTTTCATGTCTGCTGAAAGAGGCAGGAATATTTCAGTAACAACCTGACAGTTCTCCTCCCCGGAATTGGCATTGGAAACCGCATGGCTCATCACTTCCGCATTGGGAATACTTACGGTGCTGTCATCGGGGGTAGTAATGCGGGTAGAACGAAGCCCGATTCCGGTCACTTCTCCATAATGGTCCCCGATCTCTATTTTATCGCCAATCTGAAAGGGTTTGTCAGTAATGATAATGATGCCGCCAAAAATATTCTTTACCAGGTCCTGGGCAGCAAATCCAACGGCAACACCAATGGTAGCCGTAAACGCAAGAATGGATGCCATTGGCGGACGAAAAACCGCCACCAGGATAAATGAGAGTGCGCCAATCCAGGCGAGTATCCGGATAACCGGAATAAATCCCTTGATAGTGATCCGGTGCTTGGTGGTCCTTTCCCCCCAGACGGATAACAGCGCTGTAATGATGCGAAGGAAAAAATAGGTGAGGACCAGGATGACGATGCTGATCAATATTTTCGAAAGTGAAAAATAATTGGACATCTCCCTGGTTTCCGATGTTACATCGGTGATCAGCTTCAGGGATGAGCCGGTAGAGTCAACAGCAACTGTATCAGCAACATATGCAAGTATGGAACTGCTTATCAGGCTGAAAAATATGATCAGCAGTGATATTTTGGGACGGATTCTCATTGACCTTTAATGTATTAAGTTCCTGTTCTTTAATACCCTTACAACGTGACGGAAAAGGATGCCGTTCAGGAGGTAAAACTCACCCTGTTTCACCAGGATGGAGTCCTCCTTCAGCATCGTTAGTACCTTGTAACTTCTATCTGTTTTCTGGCTGAAGATAAGGGAATGGTGTTCGACCGAGATTTTACCATGCATGACCACAATAAGCAGAGTATAGGCTTTTTCCGGGGAGAGGTTCTCCAGAAAACCAAAGTCGGGTGCATTGAAATCACCTATTTCGACCTGATCGTCCTGAATGGAATGTATCGATTGAAGCCAGTAGTTGAGCGACAGACTGATATTACTTCCGGCAAACTGTGTAAGTTCGGCGAAGAACTTATCCTCTAATTCATTCTGGTTCAATTTTCTTGCTTTGGCCCCTGTATCCTCAGCGTTCCCCATCTGATAGTTTAACTGATAACCACTCAGGCGATTACGCTTCAGTACAATATCCCTGATCTGTTTGCTGTTCATGCTGTCAATATCGATGGCATAATCGAAGTGCTCTGAAAGCGCCATCGTCTTGTTCAGGTATTCTGAAGCATATTTTGATACGGAACAGATCCAGAAAATCTGATGATTGGTCGATACAATCAATGAAAGCAATTTCTGCAGACAGGCAAAGCCATTTACCTTTCTTATAAACAACCTCTCCAGGCCGTCAATGATGACGATCCGGCGCTCCTTGAATGAGGTAATGAACTCGTTGATGGATTGATCGCCTGTAAGATTATCCTGGCCAAATATTTCTCCGATAAGTGTATAATAGTCCTGTTCAGTAAAATAGAACCGGGAAATCTGAAATGAAAGGATCTGGTGATTTGATTTAAGCGTTTTTGAATAATAGTATAGTAAAGAAGATTTTCCGCTGCCATTTTCGCCAATGACCAGGGAGGCTGCAAAATTATCCTTTAGCCAGTCAGCGTATGCATCGTTGAGTATGTTGATTTCATCTTCCCTGGAAAGAAAAAGATTGAGCTCCCTGATGGGGATATTCTCAAAAAGATGCTGGTAGATTAAAGGTAATTTATAGATTCGGTGCTGTATGTCAGTCAGGTAATTGGAAATTTCCGATGAAATGGGCTCAGCAGAGCTATCAAGCCTGAGCCTTCTTCTCAGATCGGAATATGATGACTGGAGCCACCTGGTGTTATTTTTGACCAGTGTTGAGCCCCCGGTATAAACTCTTCCGGTAAAATCTTTCAATTTCTTTCTGTTGCTGCGGGATTCTGCAATGGCTTTGGATTTCAAAAGAAGGGCATAAATATGAATAATATTGCTATTGTCATCCAGCTCGGCAACACTATCCAGGAATCTCCTGATCAAATCTGAAATTTCCGCCAGTTTATCATTCTGCAGACCGGTCAGCAATTCTGAGATCCTGTTGGTAATTTTGAGCAGTCGTTGTAAACCATCCCTGAAGAATGTGATGACCTCGCTTTCTCCCGTGCCGGGTTTTTCAGTCAGCGAAATGGTGGAGTCCAGGTAGAAATCGACGATCTGGTCATATTCATCGAATTCACTGATGATCATCTGAAGCGCATTTCCCAGATCACCCCTGAGCAGGTCCAATCCGGGCTGAATATCTCTTACACACTCATAGTCAATGTATTCCGCAGGTGAAAAATAGAAAATTTCGGAAGGTTTTACCCCGCCGGTGTATTTTGGATTATTGACAACTCCAACCTTTTCAGGAAAAATGTCCAGCCGTTCGGTTACCTCATTCTCAAGTTTGAGCAGCAGTTTCGGAATATCTTCAGCGGCTTGCAGCACATTGGCCCTTTGTTCCTCCGTTATTTTACCCTTTTTTAATTTATATAATTCAGAAACAAAAAAACTTCGGACAGATTCCATATCCGATGTGTCAGGATCAGGCAGGCGCCCCAGCATTTCAGATGTATACTCCCGTTGCTTTTGAACTTCCGGCAGGAGTGAGCTTTTAACCCGTTGTGAATAGATGGACTCTACCTGGAGATGAGCAGAGTGAACAGATTGAATGTATGCAAATAGCTGTTCCCGGAAGCGCCAGTCCTCGAAAAATGCAAAAAAAGTGCTTTGCCAGGATTTGTTTATTTTCTGGAGGCTCTCAAGTGATTTGTTATAATCAATGCTACCGCCCATGTTTCGCCAGAATTTCATGGAATCGAGCATATCCGATCTCTGCATCAACACTTCCAGCTCTTTCTTTTGATCAGCAAAGAACCCTGAAGGCATAGCAGGCTGCTTGCTGGCATGCTCTCCTTCAAGTTCTGACGAACCTTCCGGCGGAATTTTATAACTATTTTGAATAAATGCGTACTCGTATTCAAAGAGAGCCATATATGATTCCATCAGTTCCTGCTGACTCTCTTTGGCCATCATGCTGATTTGAGCCAGATAGGAGGGAAAGAAATAACCCTGAACCAGCTTTCTGAAGTGTACCCTGAGCACCTTTGAGGATCCCTCCGGATATGGAATGCTTAGTATTTCAGGTGAATTTTCAAGATATTGTTCTATATCATTTGTAATTTCATCAATGATCCTTTTCAGAAAGGATTCCGAGGAAACAGATGTGAAATGTTTATTCAGAACCTCCAGGTTCTGAAGATGGAAGCTGGCAATCTGACTGGACCGGTCAGCTTTCCTGCCCCTTCCGGGTTTTATCTCAGCGAGCGATTTCAAATGCACGCGAATCGTTTCCAGGACGGCTGAATGATTTGAGAGTTCTTGATTAAGACTGGTGATGAACAAGTCGTTGAGAGCGTTTAGCCTGGCTTCCAATATGCCAAATTGTTCATCCTGAATGCGTGCTGTCATCTAAAGCTACTGTGGTATGGGGATCACAAAATTACACTAATAATCATTACAACAATCATGTGGCAATTAAGTTATTAGAAGTCGTTTTTTGAATGGATGAATGTGCCGGGAATGGATTAACCCGGCATTATTTTCCAGCTGCAACCCAGGGAAATAAAATTCATTCTTTGATTCAGCCCGGTTCCGAATGAGAAATCAAGCTGAAGATTTTCTTTTACCAGGTAGGTCAGGCCAGTATCGGAATTCAATATAAAATCTGACATATCAAGAACCTCCCCATAAGGTTCTATATAAATCCCGACTTTCTGATTTACCGCAATTCCCAGAACAAGTGAATAGGTGAGATCGCCTCTGCCTGTCCCTAAATAGTTATACCCCAGGTTTGATCCCAGTCCAAGTCTGTCATTGATTTGGAGTGAGGCTGCGAGTTTGTTAATGCTTCCAAAAGAATCACCGGACAGTTCTTTTGTTCCCGTAGGAACCAGCAGGTGAGTAATTAAGGCAACTTCTGTCCTTGAATCTTCGCTTTTGAATATTTGCACCTTTACTCCGATCTCTATATCACTGATACCCTGGGTTTTTTGATCCAGTATCTTCAATGTTTCGAACTGACTGACAAGCCTTAATTCTATTGCTTCAGAGATCCCATATCTGAATAGTGTGGTAGGGGCTAAAATTTGGCGGGTCGAATTCGGGCCTTCTCCTTCAAATCCTGTCACCAATCCTGCTTCAATCTGCAGGCTCCCATGACCAACCGTTGAAGAACTTTCAGTCTGGTCAGGCCTGTCTGTAATGATCTGGGCTTTCACATGCCCTGCCATAAGCACAACGATTATTGTGATAATCAGACTGATATGTAATCTATTCATTCTCCAATACTATCAATTTCCTTAAAGATAGTAAGGACATAACCACTTTCATAAAAAACTTCAGTGATTTATGGCTTTATTTTTTGAAACAATCCCATCAGTTTGCTCTGGTAGATCTCGGAAATTTGTGTTTCATGCTCACCGATGGGCTTTACAGGAATTAAATCAACTACCTCTTTGTAGTTCAATTCCGAATTAAAGAACAAATCGATTGCAGCCAGTAAAGTTTGCTGGACCGCTTCTTGGCTTTCCAGTTCATTCAAACCCATTTGCAAGCCCAGGTTTTGCATTTCTTTCCACTGAAACCAGAAATATGTCGGCAACATGGCAGAGACCATTGCATACGCTTCGAGTTTTGCTTCTTCCACTTCAAATGTCTTTCCCATACTCTTTAGCATCTCCAGTAAAGATTGTTTTTCACCGGCAGAATAACCAGGTGAAAAAGAGACTGGATTATAACCTTCATTGATGTATGAGGTGGCATTGGGGATCATGCGTGCAATATTCTTTATTGCCAGTTTTGAAGCGATTTTTTCGATGCTGATTTTTGGAGCCAGTGATACTACTTGTGTTTTATCAGAAACCGATGCTTTGATCTGGTCCAGTGTTTCCATGATTACAGGGGGGTGCAAGGCGATGAAAACAATATCCTCGTTAGCAGTTAATTCGCAGGAATCGGTTATTTGAATTTTAGGGAACAGTTTTCCGAGGGCCTTCAGGACATCCGGATTGGTATCGCAAACCAGAACTGAAGACAATCCGGGTTGTTTATTTGCAAGGGCTTGAAGAATAATTTTGGTGATCCTTCCGCCACCAATAAAGCCAAGTGATTTTAGTTCCATGATTTTAGTTTTTTCCTTATTTTTTAAAACATATTAAGTGCCATTTTAACAGCCATAATTAAGAGAATAACTGCGAGAATCTTTTTCACAATTTTTGGATTCAAACGCTTCTGCATGAATATTGTACCAATTGTTGCCCCTGCAAAACCTGCAAGGGATGTTATGACCAACAACCTCCAGTCAACGGTTCCAATCGACCAATAGGTCAGAAATCCTGATAATGACGAGAAGGGAACGACAAAAGCAGTTATTGTGGTGATCTTTTTAGGATTAAATCCCAGCATTAGCAAGAGTGGAGAAATAATTCCACCACCGCCAATACCAAGCATCCCGGATAATAAACCTGCAACTGCACCAATAAGAGAGAGAGAAATGTAGGGTATATCTTCCCGGAAATTTGATTCCTTCTTATTCTTGAAAAAAAGGTACATCAATCCCGAGAATACCAGAAAGGAAATGAACATTAGCAACACAATCTGTGAAGCAATATATTTTGATACATACGCGCCAACAATTGCAAAAAGAAATGAAAAGACAATAATGGGGATACCTAATTTAAAGTCAAGTCGTTTGTTCCTGATATTGTTAATGCTTGCTCCTGTTAAACTGATGGTGTTGTAAAATAAACCAACAGGCTTTGCCACAGACAAAGGGATTCCAAATGAATGCAAAATTGGTATTAAAATAATGGCTGCCCCAATTCCTCCAAGAGAGAACAGAAAGGCAGCAGAGAAAGAGATCGCTGCTAATAAATACTCCACGTTAGGCTGTTAATTGTTTCTCTGCACAGGGAATACAAACTCTCAACCCATCGACAATTTTTGATCGAGTGTCAAATACAATCTCATTGCATATCGAGCAATGATGCCAGTCAAAAGTCCCTTTTGGCAGTTCTACATCTTTCTCGAATACTTCACTTATGGAGAAAAGAACATTTTCATCAAGCTGTTTCACATTTTCAATAAGCGGCAAAACCAGTTCCGGTTTAATGTCCCTGGGTTCAACTTTTTGTTTTCGGAGTTTTACAAATTCTGAGTTCAGTGCCTTTTCAAAAAACTCTGGTCTCATTGAAACTCTTACAGCCGATTTTGTTTTTAGATCAACCAGCACAATAGCGTTCTTCCCATAGTTTAACTTTTCCGCTGTTCCCTTTCCATAAGTGCATCCTGTTGCAGCCATCACTCCATCCAAAAAGCAGGCAGCAGCATGTGCGGGCCCATTTTCACACAATAGATATAACTCTTTGTTACTGGCTTTTTCAACTCCAAGTTTTTTCAATGCCGTAAGACCTGCCCGGTAACCAATTGGCATGGCAGGACATTTATGTCCGTGAAATTTGAATGCCCATTCAGGTATTTCAACTTTATTACCATCCATAATCATGAATTTAAATGAATACTATATAGTTAAAGATCAATCCGACAATAACAATTCCGACTGCAACCACACCGACAAATACTCCAATGAGTTGCCACTTCAGTACTTTCTTGAGTATAATGATTTCTGGCAGTGACAAACCAATTACTGACATCATAAATGCCAGTGCAGTCCCTATAGTCACACCTTTCTCAATCAAGACACTGACAATAGGTATGATACCTGCTGCATTGGAGTATAGAGGAATGCCTACAAGAATTGCCAAAGGCACTGAGTACCAGTTTTGACTGCCGAGTGCTCCGGCCAGATATGCATCAGGTACAAAGCCGTGTGCCCCTGCTCCAACTGCAATACCAATAAGGATGTATATCCAGATTTTACCTACAATCTCCCTGACTGCCTCTCCACCGGCGGATATTCTCTGGTTGAATGTCATCCGCCCATCCTGTTCCAGGCTTTGCCTGGCATGGGTACTATAAACCCAATCTGCCACGAATCTTTTCAGGTTAAGTTTTTCCAGAATGAACCCTGCCAGGATAGCGATGGTCAGACCAGTAATTACATATATAATGGCAACCTTCCATCCAAACAATCCAATCAGCATTACCAGCGCCACTTCATTGATCATGGGAGCGGCAATTAGAAAAGAAAATGTTACCCCCAGGGGGATACCCGCTTCCACAAAACCCAAAAATAAAGGGATCGCAGAGCATGAGCAGAAGGGGGTCACGATTCCCAATACGGATGCCAACACATTACCCACAAATAATGGCTTCCCTTCCAATGCTTTTCTCGTCTTTTCCGGTGAAAAATAAGTTCTGATAATTCCAACAACAAAAATGATCAATATCAAAAGCATCATCACTTTTGGAACTTCGTAGATAAAGAACCTTATGGTTTCAGTCAGGTGCTTTTCGGGAGTCATCTGGAACACCCGGAATACAATAAAATCTGCCATTTCTTGCATATACCTGTATACAATGATCCAGATGGGGATCAGAAGAAAGACAATTACTATTTTATGTTTTACTCTACTCATAGCTTCAGAATCGTTCGTAATTCTACGAACCTTCAGGATAAAAAAATTTAGAACCAAACTGCAATCACATAATACACTCCTATGCCAATAAACAGAATGGCAACCACTTTTCTGAACCAAAATTCGAAGGACTTTATCCTCTTGTACAGATTTCCCATTCCCGATAAGGTATAAGCAATCACCCAGGCAAAGATGATCACAGGTATTCCTGTGGCAATGGCAAAAGCAATGGGCAAATGAAGTCCTGACGTTGAAATTGTCAGAGGAATAAGCATTCCAAAATAAAGTACCCCACTGTAAGGACAGAAGGCAAGTGCAAAAATCAATCCCAATATGAATACATCCCAAAAGTTGAATTTACCTCTGTTCTGGTATCGTTCTGATAATTTATTAAAAGCAGGAAAATTCAACCTGATAATCCCAAGCAGGAAAATCCCAATAATTATCAGAAGCGGGCCTATGATCTTTTCTCCGTATCGTTGAAAGACACCTGAGATTTTTAACTGATCCGCTCCAAAGAAAAGAATGAGCGCCAGTACTGTATAAGAAACAGTCCTTCCTAAAGTATAAATCAACCCGTTATAAAAGACCTTGTTTTTGTCAGTAAGGTCTTTCCCGATAAATCCTATCGCTGTAATGTTCGTTGCCATTGGGCAGGGACTGATAGCCGTCAAGAGACCTAAAACAAGTGCAGAAACTAAAGGTATTGATGTATTTGTATATAAGTTGCTGAGAAATTCCTCCATTCACTATAATAATTTATCGATATTGATTTTCAGAATCTCATGGAACTTACCGGGATTGGTGCGGGCATTCAAAAATCCATCATTGGTAAGATTGACCTTTGTATTACCCTTGATCAGCAAAAGCGTCTGACCTGATACATTGAGTTCCTGAGCCATTTTTTCACCATCCTCTTCTTCAAGATTCAGCGAAGTAAAGGCAATCTCTCCCTCTTTAACCTGATCACCGTAAAACAGTTCCAGTGCCACCCTGGTTTCAGTCTCCACCGCATTACAGGTAGCACAACGCTTGGTGAAATGGAAATAATAGACCTGCAGGTCACCATCTGGGTCATTAGCCAAATTTTGCTTATCCGGCAATTGGGCATTACATGCAGTAACAAAAACAGCTGTTAGCATGAACAGGAACGATGAGCGTATTGCTTTCATTTGATTATAAATTATTGGTTAACAAATCTTTTAACTCAGCAATTCTGGGAACCTGTCCGGACAGGACCACCTTTTCATTGATGACCAGTGCCGGGGTACGCATCACGGCGTATTCCATAATTTTCTGAAAATCTTCAACCTTGGTAACTGTTGCATCAAGATTTAATTCTTCTACAGCCTGCCTGGTTAACTTTTCCAGTGATTGGCATCTGGCACATCCGCTACCTAAAACTTTAATTTTCATTTTGTCAGATATTTATTCGTTATTCGCAAAACTACGAACTAATTATTCAAATTTTTTAGCTGTCCAGGAAACTTTTAAAAAGTTTTTGCGCCACTTTCCAATTCTCCTGGTTCAGGCAATATTTTATTTTTGGGGCCTCAATCTCGCCCTGTATCAACCCGGCTTCCTTTAACTCCTTCAGGTGCTGGGAAAGGGTGGATTTTGCAATGGGTAACACTTCAGTAAGGTCACCACTGTAACAGCAGGATTGTTTTGAAAGCAGATCAAGCACATATAACCTGATGGGATGACCCATGGCTTTGGCATAGCGGGCCATGGCCTTCTGGTCTTCCGAAATCACTTCAACTTTAATCATCTTGTTCGTATAATACCGAACAAAGATATAAAAATTCTTGATCTTCGTGAATCTTTTATAAAAATCTCATAGTGGCTTAAATTGTCGGATGTTGAGAAATATTATGATACAGTATTTTACCCGCTAATTTTTATACAATATATTTTAGGGCCGGTTTCATTAAAAAAAAGTGTATGAAATACGTTTTATTTATCATAAATCCTTAAATTATGCCCAGTCTAATCCTAAACCAGTGGTCGCGAATTAAGTTGTCCCTGATATACCGACGCAAATACTTACCTAATTATATTGTCACGAAACTAACCTATTGATCAACTAAATCTCAAGACTATGAAACAAATTTTACTACAGAGGTCAGGGGGAAAAATAAGGAGTTTATTACTACTCCTGTTTTTATTTCTGACCAGTCTTTCCTTTCTGAATGCCCAGGTTACTGTAACCGGAACAGTAACCGGAGCCGATGATGGTACCCCGATGCCGGGGGTGAACATTGTCGAAAAAGGCACAACGAATGGAGCCATCACCAATGCAAGTGGAACCTATTCTATCAGTGTTGCAGCCGATGCCACATTGTTATTTTCATTTGTGGGCATGGAAACCCTGGAAGTCCCGGTAGGTAACCAGACCGTCATCGATGTCGCACTGGAAAGTTCAACCACTGCGCTGGATGAAATTGTGGTAATTGGATATGGTACGGCCTCAAAGGCAACATTGACAGGGGCTGTGGCCTCCGTGAGAGGAGATGAACTAAAGCAGTCTCCTTCCACCAACTTCAGTAATACCCTGGTTGGACGTGTTCCAGGACTTTTTGCTTATAACCGGAGCGGTGAACCCGGATATGACGGGGCCACCCTGAGGATCCGGGGGGCAAACACCCTTGGAGACAACAACCCGCTGGTTGTAATTGACGGGATCCCCAACCGGAACCTTGAAAGGCTCGACCCGGCGGTAATTGAGAGTTTTACTGTTCTGAAGGATGCTTCGGCAGCCATATACGGAACCCAGGCAGCCAATGGTGTGATCCTTATCACTACCAAGCGTGGCAGGATAGGCAAACCCACGATTACCCTGGATATGAATGTGGGTGCACAGCAACCTACTGTAATCCCGGACATGGCTGATGCAGCCACCTATACCACCATGCTCAATGAGATCGCTTACTACAATGATCCATCGGGAGGATTGAACCAGGTTTATACCGCAGAGGATATCCAGCTTTATAAAGATGGATCCGATCCCTGGGGACATCCCAACACAGATTGGTTCCATGAAGTATTCAAACCCTGGTCACTGCAGCACTATGAGAATGTTTCAGTAAGGGGGGGTAGCGAGAATTTGAAATACTTCCTCTCTTTTGGGAACAAGTTCCAGGATGCAGTCTACTACAACAGCGCCACCTATTATTCCCAGCAGGATTTCAGGAGTAATATCGACGGGAAAATCACGGACAACATTGATATCTCCTTTGATGTGGCGGCCCGTTCTGAGAACAGGCACTTTCCCACTGTCAGTGCAGGAGACAGTTTCAGGATGCTAATGCGGGGTAAACCCAATATGCCGGCATTCTGGCCCAATGGAGATCCGGGACCTGATATTGAATATGGTCATAACCCGGCAGTTACAACCACTGATGCAACCGGTTATGACGATGATAAGAATTATTACCTGGAGACCAACTTCAGGGTGAATGTGAAGGTCCCCTGGGTGGAAGGACTGGCAATACAGGGCAACTTCTCCTATGACAAGCGTTTTCGTTATAATAAAAGATTTGAAACGCCCTGGTATCTGTATACCTGGAACGGATCTACTACAGATCCTCAAACCATTCCAGGAAAGAGGGGGCTTGATGCACCTCAGTTGACCCAGCGTGCCAATGATGACTATAAGCTGACCTACAATGCCTATATAACCTATGACAAGCAGTTTGGCAGCAGCGAACTGAAACTGATGGCAGGTACCGAGAACCAGAAGGGTCTGAATAACTGGATGACCGCTTTCAGAAAGAATTATGTATCCGCTGAGATTGAGCAATTGTTTGCAGGTGCTACCGACCAGTATATGTCCAATGACGGGTCCGCTTCCCAGTTTGCCCGCAGGAGTTACTTCGGTCGGATCAACTACAACTATGCCGGAAAATACCTGGCTGAGGCTGTTATGCGTTACGACGGCTCCTACATGTTTGATGATGCATGGGGTTTCTTCCCCGGTATATCACTTGGATGGCGCATTGTGGATGAGGGTTTCTGGAGCGACAACATCAGCTTTTTCGATGATTTCAAGATCCGTGGTTCCTGGGGTCAGACCGGTAACGACAGGATCTATTATGATGGTTCTTTGCAGGAGTATAAGTACCTGACTCTCTATGGTTTCAGCAATCGGAATTATGTATTCGGACAGAGCATTGAAAGCAAATTGCTCTATGAACAGGCCGTCCCTAACCCGAATGTAACCTGGGAGGTGGCCAACCAGTTTAATATTGGTTTCAACGCTGCCTTTCTGGATAACAGGATGACCCTGGAAGCTGATTACTTCAATAACCTGAGAACCAACATCCTCTGGAGACGGAATGCTTCCGTTCCGTCCAGCGCCGGACTCTCCCTGCCTCCTGAAAATATCGGGAAGGTTGCGAACCAGGGATTCGAGTTTGTCCTGGGATTCCGGGGGACAACTTCAGGCAGGGTCCGCTATGATCTTGCATTGAATGGCAGTTATGCCCATAACGAAATCCTTTTCTGGGATGAAACACCCGGTATACCTGACTATCAGCAATCCACGGGTCAGCCCATGGGAGCTGATCTCTATTATGAAGCCGATGGCATTTTTGAATCCCAGGCCGATGTAGATGCATACCCGCACTGGGCTGGAGCCCAGCCAGGTGACGTAAGGTTCAAAGATGTCAACGATGACGGAGTGATCGACGGACTGGACAGGGTCAGGCAGGATAAAAGTGGGTTGCCCTATTTTACTGGTGGATTATCTGCCAGCCTTTATGTGGGCAATTTCGATGTGTCCATTCTGTTCCAGGGAACTTCCGGTGCTGTTGCCTACATCAATCCGGAATCAGGAGAGATCGGGAACTACTACAACGATTACGCTGTCAACCGGTGGACCCCTTCCAACCCGAGCTCTACTTATCCAAGGGCATGGAACAGGGATAACGAATACTGGAGAAGCCAGGGCAACACCTTCTGGCTGCACAATACAGATTATATCAGGTTAAAAAATATCGAAATTGGATATAACCTTCCAAGTAAAGCCGTGAATGCAATAGGCATCGCCGCTTTACGGGTCTATGCCAACGGACTGAATGTGTTTACCTTTTCAAAGGAAAAACTGATCGATCCCGAGCTTACTTCAGGAACAGCTTATCCATTGCAACGGATTATTAACCTTGGTTTGACATTAACCTTTTAAACACTCAGACAATGAAACAGATACTAAAAATTTTTATAATTATTCTGATAGTTGGTCTGACCAATTCATGCCAGAAAGATTTTCTGCAGCTTGATCCGTTATCAGACTATTCGGATGCAGCTGTTTGGAATGATCCTGCATTGATAGAGACCTTTGTGAACAATATCTACAAGAATGCGCTGGGATGGCCCTTCGCCATTGAGAGGCTCTCGGATTATGTGGATGAATCCCACTTTACACCCGACTGGGATGTGACAAACTTCAACAAATCCCTGATGACCTCTGATGGTTTGATGGGCTGGGATGTGGACTGGGGTGATAATTCGCCGTCCAAACACACACGACATTTCAGGTGGGCGCCGCTTTACAGTAATGTGAGGGCCTGTAATATCTTTTTGCAGAAGACAGAGGGTGCTGATTTTGGCATCAATCAGGACAGGGTCGATGAGATGACCGGGGAGGTATATTTCCTTCGTGCGTTCACCTATCACTACCTGGCGGCACTCTATGGCGGAGTCCCCATTATCACAGAACCCTATGGGTTAGATGATGAATTTGAGGTTGCCAGGAATACCTACGAGGAGACCATTAATTTCATCATTTCGGACATTAATGCTGCGGCAGGTTTGTTGCCTCAGGTTTGGGAAGGAGATGATGCAGGCCGGGCCACCGAAGGTGCAGCGCTTCAACTGAAGGCCAGGACACTGCTCTATGCTGCCAGTGACCTGCATGAGAATATGAGCGACTATGCTCCGGGGTTCAGCAATCCCGAACTGCTTGGTTATACCGGTGGCAGCCAGACAGCCAGATGGCAGGCTGCAAAGGATGCAGCTAAAGCCGTTATGGACCTCGGCATTTACGACCTGGTCAATAAGGATCCCGCTCCGGGTGATGATATCGCACAGGACTTTATCGACTACTTTATCTCCTACGGTTATGAGGATGAGGATATCCTTCTGGAGTATTTCACTCCCAAAACAGATGAGAACTGGGATGGCTATAACCCGGCGCTCTACTGCGGACCCAACGGGTACCATAACTGGGGTAATAACGTTCCCCTTGGTGAACTGGTGGATGACTACGAGTTTGCGGACGGTACCAAGTTTGACTGGAGCAATCCTGCCCATGCAGCTGATCCTTATACAGGAAGGGAGGCCAGATTCTATGCAACCATTCTTTATGAAGGTGCCGACTGGAGGGTACGTCCTCCCGATGCACAGGATTTTGATCCGTGGAACAAGATCCAGGTTGGCCAGGTTTACAACATGACCGGTGACCTGATCGTTCCTGGTCTTGATACACGGAGTGGTCCCATTGAGGACTGGAACGGAGGAAAATCAGGTTATTATGTGAAGAAGTTTGTGGATAAAACCATTGACCCGCAATATGTAAAGCAGGATATTCCGTTCCGGCATTTTCGTTATGCAGAAACACTGCTGGACTATGCTGAAGCCTGTATCGAGCTGGGTGAGGATGATGAAGCAAAGACCTACCTGAATATGATCCGGAAACGTGCCGGACAGCCTGACATTACATCTACCGGAGCGCAGTTACGCGATGACTACCGACATGAACGCCGGATCGAAATGGCATACGAGGACCAGCGGTTCTGGGATGTAAGGCGATGGGTAATTGGCCCCGATGCCTACCATCAGACCCACAGGGTTGATGTAAGGTATGAGACGGATCAGGCGGCAACAAATTATCGCCAGCCGGATGGAAGCACCTGGGGTGATCCCATTTATTCGGAAGCTGAGCTGGGTGGCGACGCCAGGGCATGGCTGGATAAGGCCTATTTCTTCCCGATTATGAGGGATGAGTTAAATAAGAATCCACTGCTTATTCAGAATCCGGGGTATTAGATTCTGAATAATTAAATGATGTTGGCCATCCTCCGGGCGCATTTGCAATGGAGGATGGCCTTCTTTTTATTTTAGAGTTTGCATGAAACAGAGTCCGGGGAAATCCGAGCCGTTGTCTTTACTTTGTTAAATTTGTGTTCAGGAATTATACATTTGAAAAGGAGTACCCCAACATATCATAATGGAGCAATAATTGGTATATCCGGAATCACAATATTCATCTCCTTCCTGTGGTTCTATTTCCCCGGGGAATATGTCCGGATCGCCAATCAGGACCTTTCCCTGTTCAGAACAAGCCCTGATTATCTGGTATCCTTCCTGAACCGTCCGGGAGGGTTACTGGAATATCTGGGGAGTTTCCTGGACCAGTTTTTAAGGTTCAGGCTGACGGGAGCTCTTCTCCTGGCCGTGATTGTTACTACTGCCTTTTATATGTCCAACAGGCTGGCTACAAGGATTTCAAATAAAAAAGAACTTATTATTATCGGAGCAATAACGCCTATTCTGTTCATGGGAATGCATAATTACTACCCTCACCAGTTATCCCATTCCCTGGGTTTTATCCTGGTGATGGCAATGGCAGCCGCATTTCCGCAAAAGGAAATCAGGAAAACAGTATTCCTTGCGATCGGTGTGCCGCTTATCTATTTGGTAAGCGGGGGATTTGTCTGGCTTTTTTGCGGGCTGGTACTGGCTGAAGAATTAATACGAAGCAGGAAGGTTGATCTGAAGTTAATACTGCTTACCATCCTATATCCGGCACTGATCATCATTGCTGGAGCCAGTCTGGTACTTTTAGATCCTCTAAAAGAGGTTGCGGTGATTCAGTTACCTTTCGGACCTGGATACGGCACTTCTCCCTGGCCCTGGTTGTTAACAGGATGGATATTCCTGTACATGATCCTTGCGGGAACAGGGGATCTCTGGAAAAACATCAAACCAGTGTGGCAGACATTGGCCGGAACAACCATTTGTCTTGCAGTGATGGTACTTGTTATACACTTCTCCTACAACAGGAAGAACGCAGAATTCTTCCAGATTGAGAAACTGGCTGTCAATGAAGATTGGGATGGATTGCTGCAATACACCGGGCAGCACCCGTCGAATAATCTGTTTGGTACCTTTTATACCAACCTGGCTCTTGTCAGTAAAGGGAGACTCTGCAAAGATCTTTTCCGTTATTCCCAGGGATTCGGAAGAAGGGGATTGTGCTTTGAATGGGATTCAAAGAGTGAGATATTGAGGAGGGGAGGCGACTTCTACTGGGCGGTCAGTTTTGTGAACGAGGCCCACCACTGGGCATTCGAGTCGATGATTGTGGATGGTTTTACGCAGCGCAATCTTACAAGGCTCATCGAGACCGAGCTGGTCAGGGGGAATTTTAAAATTGCAGAGAAATACATTGATCTCCTGGGGAGTTCCATGTTCCAGATGAGACTGGCAGACCATTACAGGCCATTCCTCAATAATCCGGCGGCCATTCAGCAAGATCCTGAACTTGGACCCAGGATGAGGCTCCATATTAACCAAGATTTCTTCTCGGAGGGCCAGGACCTGGAGAGCAACCTGAGCATGCTGCTGGCTAATAATCCACTCGACCGGCCGGCTTATGATTATTTGATGGCGCTCTTTATGCTGGAAAAGGAGGTGGATAAAATAGCTGAGCGGCTCCCTGAATATATTGAAATATGTAACGGGATGTTACCCGAACTGGTGGATGAAAGCCTGATGGTATATATGTTCACTCATAAGGAGGATTTTCTGTCAGATATAAATGTTTCCGTTTCAACAATGCAGAGATTCCAGGAATATACCCGTATCCTCAGGCAATACAGGGATCCAGCTGTTGCGGCAAGGATGCTCTATCCATCCTTTCAGAATTCATTCTGGTTTTACCTGAATTTCAGTTCATTATAAGGGGAGAGGTCATGACAGATTATAAATGGATATTATTGCCCGCACTCATTTTCCTGATAAGCAGCTGTAACGGGCCGGCACTGCCTTCGGATGAAGCGCTGGAGGCCCAGGAACGGACAGCTGTCATTATCCCCGATTATAAGAATATTACCATTCCTGCTAATATTGCCCCGCTCAACTTTGAAGTCAGGGAGGAGGGAGAACGGTTTTTTGCACTCCTGGAGGGGGAGAACGGACCATCTGTTCAATTAAAGGCAAAACAGGGAATATTTAGGATCCCACCCAAAAAGTGGACCGCGTTCTTAGAGGCCAACCGTGGATCTCAGTTTACCGTGAAGATCTATAAGAATGATTCCGGAGATTGGACTGCCTACGAACCTTTTATAGTTCAGGTAGCTGACGAACCGATTGATCCTTACCTGGTTTACAGGCTTATACCGCCGGGTTACGAGACTTGGTCCGACATGGGACTCTACCAGCGTGACCTCACCTCATTCAGTGAGCAACCTATTGTTGAGAACAGGAATATTGAGGACAACTGTGTGAATTGCCACTCATTCAATAATGGAAGCAGCGAACAGATGTTATTTCATATCAGGGGTTCCATGGGCGGGACCATGATAAAAATGGGAGATGATATCGAAAAAGTGAATCTGAAAAGAGATGAGACCCTTTCGGCCGGTGTATACCCGGCCTGGCACCCTTCCGGCAGTTTCATAGCTTTTTCCACCAACAGGATCGAACAATATTTCCATGCACGTCCGGAAAACTCCATCGAGGTGCTGGACAGGCAATCTGATTTAATTCTATACAATACAGAAAGTAAACAGGTCATACAGGTACCCGGGACAGAGGAGGACGATTACATGGAGACCTATCCCAGCTGGTCGCCCAATGGCCGGTTTCTCTATTTCAGCAGGACAGATGCTGATTCATCAACCTCCTTTGACTCTATCAGGTATGATATTTACCGGACCGCTTTTGATCCGGCAACGGGAATATTTGGAGAGACGGAACCGGTCCTTCTTGCATCAGAACAGGGAAAGAGTGCCTCTTTTCCAAGGATCTCACCTGATGGAAGGTACCTGTTGTGCACACTCCATAATTATGGCACATTTCCCATCTGGCACAAAGAGGCCGATCTGTGCCTGGTGGACCTGGTTACCGGAAAGAGCGAGGTTCCGGCGATGATAAACTCTGATGATACGGACAGCTATCATACCTGGGCACGGTCCAACAGGTGGATTGTATTCAGCAGCAGGAGATATGATGGACGTTATACAAAGCTTTATATCAGTTACCTGGACAGAGAGGGCCAATTTCAAAAAGCCTTTCTGCTGCCTCAGAAGGATCCCGGTTCGAATGGATCGTTCCTCTATTCCTACAACCGGCCCGAACTGATCACTGGTCCCATACAGGAGAATGTACGGAATTGGATACGAACGGCACGTAAAGAATGAAAGGCTGTGAATTAATATATTTTACCATGAAAAAAGTTATGATTGCAGCAGTATTACTGATGCTGATCCCGGTTCTCTACGCGCAACAGGTCACCATTCCCGTTACGACAGAGAACAGTGTCCTGCTTATGCAGACGGACCGTGATAACCGGTTGCGAACCATCTATTTTGGAGAACCGCTCAAGGATGCTACGGAGTATCCTGTGGTTTCGGAAGGATATCAGTATTTTGATTCCAATGCCGGGACCTATAATTCGGCATACACCCCCGCAGGTACCTGGAATCTGGCTGAACCTGCCATCCAGGTGGTTCACCAGGATGGGAACATGTCACTGGACCTGAAATATGTGAGTCATAAGCAGGAAAGACTGGATGAGAACAGTTCCATCACAAGTATAGTGCTGGCAGATGACCTGTATCCTTTCAGGGTAACACTTTTCTATAAGTGCTGGAGCCATGAAAATGTGATCGAACAGTGGGCAGAGATCGAGCATGAGGAGCCCGGACCGGTCCTGCTGAAGAAGTTCGCATCGGCCAATCTCTACTTTAACCAGAAGGAGTTCTACCTGACCACCTTTCACAACAGCTGGGCTAAAGAGATGCAGCCGTCAGAAACAAAACTGGAACGGGGTATGCGGTCTGTGGATACAAAACTGGGAACCAGGGCCATGTTGCTGCAGCCTCCCCACTTTATATTATCGTTTGACCAGCCTGCATCTGAGAACCAGGGTAGTGTCATCCTCGGCCAGCTGGCCTGGAGCGGAAATTTCAAGCTTGAATTTGAAGTGGATTCCTATAACAACCTCCGTTTTATAGGAGGTATAAACCCCTATGCATCGGAGTACCTGCTTCAGAAAGGTCAAACGTTTAAAACACCCTCATTCATTTATGCCATTTCCCACAATGGAACTGGAGACGCCAGTCGCGGGCTGCATTCCTGGGCAAGGAAATACCGGGTGCTGGACGGCGAGGGTGAACGGCTTACCCTGCTGAATAACTGGGAAGCGACCTACTTCAGCTTTGATGAGGATAAACTCACCGCCCTGTTCAAAGATGCAAAAGAGCTTGGCGTGGACCTCTTCCTGCTGGATGATGGATGGTTCGGTAACAAGTATCCCAGAAACAATGACAGTGCCGGACTGGGAGACTGGCAGGAGAACCGTGAGAAGCTGCCACATGGAATCGGGTACCTCGTTCAGGAAGCCGAAAAGGAGGGTGTAAAATTTGGCATATGGATCGAACCTGAAATGGTCAATCCCAAAAGTGAACTGTATGAAAATCACCTGGACTGGGTGATCAGGCAACCTGAAAGACCGGAAAAGTATTTCCGGAATCAACTTGTACTCGATCTCTCGAATCCTGAGGTGCAGGACTTCGTTTTCGGTGTGGTGGATGGTCTCTTCACTAAGAATCCGGAACTGGCTTTTATTAAATGGGACTGCAATGCACCCATATTCAATGCCTATTCAGAATACCTGGAAAAAAATGAGATCCCCCCAACACATCTCTATATCGATTATGTGAGGGGTCTGTATAAAGTACTGGAAAGGGTCAGGAAGAAATATCCTGAAGTTCCCATGATGCTCTGTTCCGGCGGGGGAGGACGCGGCGATTATGAAATACTGAAATATTTTACCGAGTTCTGGCCCAGTGACGATACTGATCCAATCGAGAGGATCTTTATGCAGTGGGATTATTCCTATTTTTTCCCGGCCATCGTGACCGATTGTCATGTGACCAACTGGGGTGACCAGCCCCTGAAGTTCAGGGTTGATGTGGCCAGCATGGGGAAACTGGGTTTTGATATCGTGGCCGGTGATCTCACCGAAGATGAGCTGGAGTTCTGCAAACAGGCCGTAAGCAACTATCATTCATTTAACGATGTGGTCTGGCATGGAGACCTCTTCAGGCTTGTAAACCCGCATCAGAATAATCTATCATCACTGATGTTTGTGAATCAGGAGAAGAGCAGGGCCATTATGTTCAACTACCTGGTGAATGACCGGTATATGCAAACAGCCGTTGAAGAACCTATCCGGCTGGACGGGCTGGACCCTTCAAAGAAATACACCGTCAGGGAGATCAACCTTTTTCCGGGCACCCGTTCCAGGTTCAATACTGAACAGACCTATTCAGGGGATTATTTGATGAAGGTTGGCATCAACCCCTCGGTATCTCTGAGAAGGACCAGCGTGGTCCTGGAAATCTCTGAAGCAGTGGAGTGACCGTTAACTCCAAAAAACATCATACTTCATCTTCAGGCTCATAAATGAATACCTGGTCAAGGGGAGTATTGAATATATGGGCAAGCCTGAAAGCCAGTTCAAGGGAAGGGGAGTAGTTCCCCTTCTCAATGGCCACTATGGTCTGCCGCGACACACGGACCCTGTCCGCAAGCTGTTGCTGGGTCATTTCATCTGCTTCGAACCTCAGCTTTCTGATATTATTCTGAATCGTGCTGCTGGCCATCTCAGACTCCTTTCCTGTAATAATATATTTGAGAACCATTATCTATGATCTCAGCGATCAGGCCGAATACCACAAATAAGATGAAGACCCAGTGTACCGGCATGCCCAGGGCCAGTCCCATGACCGAAAGCACAAAACCGCTGGTGAATGCATAGTAGGAGTTCCTGGTGCCTTTTAATTTTACAAGCTTGTCCCTTTCATCTTCTATAGGGGTTTTTTCTTCCCTGGTGGCAATGGCATTGATGATATGAAAAATGATTTGGATGATAATACGGGCCACAACTGAAACACCAATAAAGATCAGAAACAGAATACCCCACTTACTGAAATCCTCGGTCAGATCAAATCTTCCCTGAATTTGCCTCTGGTATACGATTATGGCGTAGATAACAGTGATTAGCAAACCACTTAGAATGTTGACGATGTTTTGTTTTTCCTGGTATGACATGATTTCTATTATTTGTATGGTTAATTATACTTATTGTAAAAAATAGCATACACAAAGATAAGTATAATATACATAATGACAAGTAAACACGACACTATTTTTAAAATTTTTCCCATTGACATTTCTAAATAACTATCTATCAATTGGTTTTGATGCGACAAGATTGTAACTTACCTTTAAAACTAAAACATCATCCAATGAAACGTAAACTCGCATTACTGCTTTTCCTTACGGTCGCAATTGGCTCAACCAGGGCCCAGGATTGGAGACAATTGTTCAATGGGAAGGACCTTACAGGTTGGGAACAGGTTGGCCCTGGTCATTTCGTTGTTGAAGACGGGCTTCTGAAAACAGTTTCAGGGATGGGCATGATCCTGTACCCTGCTCAAAAATTTGAAAATGTCGTTATCAGGGTCGTTTTCAAAGTGAAAGACAATGACTGTAATTCAGGGGTGTTTATCAGGCTACCTGAAAAACCCGTAGATGAATGGGATGCTGTAAATCACGGATATGAGGTTCAGATTGACAATGGGACAAGACATGTGGGTGGTGAATTCCATTGCACAGGCGTATTGTATTCACTGACAAAAGCCATGGCGCACCCTCAAAAGGCACCCGGTGAATGGAATACCATGGAGATTACACTTGATGGTTTTACAACACTGGTGTACGTGAATGGAGTAGAGGTTACCTCTTTTACTGAAGGGGAGGAGGTGCCTCCAAAGACAAGGGATTTTGAACCAGACAGGGGACCAAGGCCCGAATCAGGTTATATTGGATTACAGAACCATGATGATCTCTCCACAGTCTATTTCAAAGAAGTTGCTGTGAAACCTTTATAATTATCAGAGCCCGTAAATTTGTGAAGCTTGGTAGTCTTGGCATACTGACGGTAAGCAGCAGGTACAACCTGTAAAGCTGCTTTTTTGCTGTCGGTCTGAATGATCAACCATGCTTTTCGTTCCTCTTCAATGCATCCCCAGTCAACACTCTCAACCAGACGGGATCTTGAATCCAGAAATGCCTCTATGGCTCTGATACATGCGCTCTTGTCGCCCCCGTTTTTTATTTCGATCAAATATTTTCCCATGATGAATGAGATTCCTGAAACTAATACTAACAACTTTACTGTAAAGACGAATACCTCCGGAACAAGTTACAGCAGCCAGAGAACTTTTACTTGGTAGTCTCTCCTCCCATCTGTGTGAATACACTGTCGACCGGCTCCCAGAGTTCTATTTTATTCCCATCGGGATCCATGATATGGACAAATTTTCCATAGTCATATACTTCGATCTTATCCACAATGGTTACACCATTCTCACGCAGTTGTTTGACAAGCCCTTCGATATTCTGCACCCTGTAGTTGATCATGAACTCTTTTTCGGAAGGATCGAAATAATCCGTCCCCTCTTCAAAGGGGCTCCATTGAAGATAGTTGATCTCATCCGGTCTGTTCGCATTTCTGAACTCGAATGAAGAACCGTATTCACTGATGGCAAGGCCCAGGTTTTTGCCATACCACTCTTTTGTTTTCTCTGGATCTTTGGTCCGGAAAAATATACCGCCTATCCCTGTTACCTTTGGTGTTGTATCTGCCATGGGTTTCTCATTCATTCATGGGAAAACCTCGATATTAAGGTTTCTCCACATGACCTTGATGCCACCACCTTCATGTATCTGAAGTGCGATGATCCCTGTGGCATCCCCGATTTTTTCGTCCTCCAGTGTGATCATCTTCTGTCCGTTCAGCCAGGTTTCCACCAGCGGTCCCACCACACGTACTTTCATTGTGTTCCAGTCTCCGAATTTCAGGTACTTATCCAGCTCGGGATCCGGTTGGATAAGCCAGCCCCTTCCATAGGATTCGTAAATACCTCCCGTATTATGTCCCGGAGGGGCCACCTCGGCCTGCCAGCCGGTGATCTTTGTTCCGTCTATGGAAGAGTGGAAGAATACACCGCTGTTTCCATTGGCAGCCTGTTTGAATTCAACTGTAAGTTCGAAATCTTTGTATTTTTTTATTGTTCCCAGGTATCCGTATTGTTTGTCGGGACCGCTCTCGCACACCAGCAAGCCGTCCTCCACGTACCATTTTTCGGTCCCGTAAATGGTCCAGCCTGTCAGGTCCCTGCCATTAAAAAGAGATTCTGTTTGTGCATGCAACGCTCCCAGGCCGCAGATGAGCAGCAGGGATGTAAGTATGGATAGTTTCTTCATTTTGAAATGGTTTTGATTGAGTGCATACAATATACGATTTTTTGAAATTCCCTGCTAAAGGTTTAACTTTGATTCAAACTGTCCCGGCAATGAAAGCGCCCCTGTTAATCGCGATGGTTTGCCTGATCCTCACCTCCTGCGAGGAGGAGAATAAGCCCCCTGTATGCCATATAAAAAGCCCGGCAGATAACAGTATCTTCCGGTTAGGAGATGTTATTGAGATTTCAGTTGGAGCAAGTGATGAAGACGGGGATATCAAGGAAGTGACCGTGTACGTGAATAACAGTGTGGTTACAGGTCTACAGAGTACCCCTTATATAGTTGAGGTTTCCACGGAGGCTTATGGTACGGGAACTTATGTAATAGAGGCCATGGCCATTGATGACGGGAGACTGAAGGCCAGCGATGAGATTGAAGTAAGGGTAAACCCGCTGGAAGTGCCTTATGTTTATACCGGTGAGATTTCATCCATCTCGTCTGTCTCGGTGAACTCTTCAGGTAATATACTTTCGGATGGGGGCGCTCAGGTCATTGAAAGAGGATTTTGCTGGGGCATGGAGCAGGATCCTACCCTGCTGGATTCTCATGTTATTGCCAGCGAAGTGGGCGAGGGCCTGTTCGAAGCCTTCATCTATGGATTAGAATGCAGCACGAACTATTATTTCCGGGCTTATGCGACCAATTCGGTAGGTACAGGTTACGGGGAATCTAAAGCATTTACCACGGGCTATCTGCTTGTGGTCACAACTTCCCCTGTTACCGAAAAGACAGAGACGACGGCCCAGTGTGGTGGAACGGTGATTGAGAATTGCGGAATTCCAATCCTTGCCAAAGGTATTTGCTGGGGTACCGCGCATGATCCCGACATCGCCGGAATGAAAACGGAAGAGGGGGGAGAGGCCGGAAGTTTCGTCAACACATTAACAGGCCTGGAAACCGGTGTATTGTACTATGTACGGGCATATGCCACTGTAAATGAAGGACGGCATATGGCGACGAGATTAATTTGAGGACCTGGAATAACTCGGAAGTAGTTGATGTGGTTGGGAATTCATACAGTACAGTTCTTATAGGTGATCAGATATGGATGTCCGAGAACCTGGGAGTGACCCGGTATGCGGATGGGTCCCCCATTCCCCTGGTCGAAGATGACAACCTGTGGGATTCATTGGATTATAACGCCAGGGCCTATTGCTGGTATGATAACGACAGTGCGACATACGCAGCTGACTACGGGGCTCTCTATACGTGGTCAGCAGCGATGAGGGGTGCAGCAAGCAGTAACGATATACCCAGTGGCGTCCAGGGAGTATGTCCGGACGGGTGGCACCTGCCGAGTAATCAGGAATTGACCATACTGGTGGATTACCTGGGTGGTGAGGAGGTTGCCGGAGGTAAAATGAAGGAGGCCGGAACATCGCACTGGGCTAATCCCAACACGGGTGCGACCAATGAGAGTGGTTTTACGGCCCTTCCTGGAGGCTATCGTACCAATCATGGAGCATTTAACACTCTGGGTTGGTTTGCGTACTGGTATACCTCTACTAATTATTATCGCAATGTTAATTCCATAGATCCCCACCGGGCTTATAACATCAGGCTATATTATGACCATGCATACATTCCTTCAGCGAGTACATCAATAAAACAGGGTTCAGCAGTCCGTTGTTTGAAGGATTGATGAGATCATACATGTTTTAACAGCTTTCTTACTGTATAGTGAATTAATTGAGGGAATCAGTATATTTGTTGCAGTTTATGCTTTTATCATAGTAATGATCACGGTTGCAATCACCTGCTACAACGAGGAGAAGTTTATTGAGCGCTCAGTCCGCAGTGCGCTGGCGTTTAATAAACCTGAAGGGGAGAACGTCGAGATCTTCGTTGTGGATGGAATGTCTGATGACGGCACCAGGACCATTTTGAAAAATTTACAAAAGGAATTTGCCGGATTGCAGCTTATTGATAATTCCCGGAGATACCAGGTTCATGGTATCAACCTTGCGATTGATAAGTCAAGCGGGGAATACCTTGCATGGCTTGGTGCACATGCGGAATATCCCGTTGATTATCTGACTGTACTGTATCAGACTTCACTCAGAACTAACGCTGATAATGTGGGGGGGGTCCTCACTACACAGCCAGGTTCCTCCTCTTACTCCGCTCATCTGGTTCAGGCCATTTCAACGCACAGGTTTGGGGTTGGTGGGTCAGGATTCAGGGTAGGACTAAGGAAAGAAAAATTCACTGATACAGTGCCGTTTGGATTCTATAAGATGAGTATATTTAAGAGGATTGGAAAATTTGATGAGAGATTGATTCGCTGCCAGGATTATGAATTAAACAGGAGAATCATTATGAATGGTGGCAGAATACTAGTTAATCCCAATGTACAGGTAATATATTACAACCAACCTTCCCTTGGACGATTTCTAAAGAAACAGATTATCCTACAGGGTCCGTATAATCCATATGCATGGTATATAGCACCCCATTCATATAATTTCAGACACGCCATCTCGGCAGTATTTACCGGTTCGGTGATTATAGGGATTTTTCTTTCTCTGTTTTTTGTATGGGCCCGAATTGTATTATTCTCCGTTATTGGGTTCTATTTTATACTGGCACTGATCTCTTCTGTTCAGCAAGCTATTCGCTATAAGAAACCGGCCGATATTGTAATACTGCCTTTCAGTTTTCTGGCTTTTCATGTTTCCCATGGTCTCGGTGTTTTAACGGGATTACTAAAAGTCTTAACGGGTACGGCTCCGGTTCAAAAAAAGGATAATTAATGAATGTTCCTCTAAGGTAAAGGAGGATGTTACTCATTAAGATAATCCACTATATATCTCAATGTAGGTTTGAGCTATGTTGGTCCAGTTAAAGGCTTTGGATTCACTGATGCACTTTTGTGAAATCTTATGATAGTCAGATCCGATCCGATCCAAACAGTTTTTCATTTCATATATTGATCCGGGAGTGACCCCGAACCCGATTGATCCTTGTTCAAAAAAACCGTCAATTCCTGTATTTTTTGAATAGACGATGGGCAGCCCCTGGCTCATAGCTTCTATATAAACCAATCCAAAAGTTTCACCTTTTGAGGTCATTATGAAAATATCTGATTGTCTGTAAATTTCGATTAACCTCGATAGATCTTCAATCCGTCCCAGATAATTGACTTTATTGGAATTTCGAATCATTCTGAGTACCCTTGATTCCTCATCACCTCCCTGACCAATGATTGTGAGCCTCCCGGGATATCTTTCAACTAATTTTATTAAAGCCGGAACATTCTTTCGTCTTAAAAAGCTACCCACATATATCATCTCCAATGGTTTATGAATCTCCATCTTTTGGATCTCACCAGAAGAAAGATACAATGGATTTATCCCGTTAGGGACAATCTGGGATTTTGAATCATAACCTGTCCCGTAGATCTGGTTAAATTGATTCCTCAATGAAGGGGAGATGAAGATGACTTTCCCTGCGTTGTTTAGAATCAACTTCCCGTATTTTTTCAGCCATGGTTTATATTTCAGAAAGTACTCAATGTCAGTGGATCTGATTGTTATTATATAGGGAATATTCTTCTCTTTATAATAATGATAGGCAAGTGATCCGTCACTAAAAAGCGTATGTGCATGGATAATATCTGGTTTCTCTTTAAGGAATATCGGATCATAATTCTTCCTCATTATGCCCCTTTTCCTCCTAAAAGAAATTCTTGTAAGTTGATCCAATACCAGAGGTGAGTATACATTATATATGCTATTAGTGTTAATTGTGATATGGTTCTTATTTCTGGGGTAGAAAACGTTCTGCTCCACATCATACTCGCTCAGAGCAAGAAAAAGCTCATGAAATAAAGGGGCTCCATAGTTTACACATAAATGTGATACTTTCATATTGTTTATTGACGCAGGTTTTCTAATGACTCAGGATAGTGTTTAATTAAGAGTCCATAGACTAGACCAAAAATAAGAATACCGAGGTTCCGGGTTAAAAAAGATTCAAAGAGAAAACCAGTAATAAAGATAATTGCAGTGTAAAAGATAATATTTGATACCCTGGTACTCTGCCTGAAAAACCCGGTTGGGAAAAGCAGGAACCAAATCAAGCCTATGCCAACAATAAGACCAAACATCCCTGATGTTTCAAGGAACTGATTATGTGCATTTAAATTAAACCTTGAATTATTATTGTAACCGTTCAGGTTATTCATCTCCTGAAGAGCTGTTTTGAAGTTTTCTGGTCCCCACCCTGCTATTGGTTTCTGTTTTATAAGGTCTGAAGCATTTTCCCATAACCTCAACCTGGTTTGGAGACCATTGACTGAGAAGTTATCTGTCGGGATATCGATATTAAAATTGACGAAGATCATTGCTAGTAACGAAATCGTTAACAAGGATGCAATAAAAAACCTAACGAAAGTATTAATCTCAAGTTTCAATAATAGCAGCGCGCTTCTCAATGCATAGAAAACCAGGAACAATGTTACACACAGGATTGCTGCTCTAGAGAATGCAAAGAGCAATGCGGTGATAATTAAGATGGTATAAATGATCGCTTCCTTTTTTCTCAGCTGTATCAGATTCTTTTTGAAGAAAATCACTGTAAGACTGACAAGATATATGACTGAAAGATATGTATGATGTACTCTGGTAAAAATCGATGTTTCCAGATAGTGATGTGGATTTGAAAGCAGTTTGCTTTTCAATTCAACTGAATCAGCAAGCATAACTATCCAGCCAAAGTGGACAAAAACTGAGACAATGACACCAGTTAAAATCGCAGCATATTGAATACGAAAGTCTTGTTTATTGCTGGTATTGGCAGCTACGGCAAAAAGTGCCATCGGAAGGCCAAACTTTATTTTCAACAGATTTACTGAGGAAATACGGTTTCTGGTAAATATGAATGCTGTTATATATATGACTATGATAGTCATGGTAATAATAATAATTCTCCGGTTTTCATTAAACCAGATTAGTAATTTACTTTTCCTTAGCACATCGAACATTCCAGCCACAATTGCCAGAATTAGTATCAAATTGCAGATTTGTTCCCCGGTTGGTAAAATTATCAGTGCGGCTGCTAGCAGATAAGCACCAACTGAAATCCCCTCAAGCTGAAGATTATGATGAAATGGATAAAGGCTGAATGCCATCAGAATACCCAGTATTACAATAACTAACAAGGCCAGCAGTGAGGGTTTTTCCAGCATCCTGGTATTGGTCCTTACAAAAACTTCATATATGGAAGTTCTCAGATCGAAATATAAGGAAGAACTCACCGGACGGGTAGTTGCGATTTTTGTTATGCTAACAGCACCGGAATTCAGTTGATCCAGTTTAAGATTTCCTGAACATAATAGATCTTTTTTCTGCAGGGAGAAGAAGAATTCACCATTATCTTTATTTGATGCTTTAATTTCCTTAATCGTAAATTTTGTTTCCTCATGAGGTGCCTTGAAATAGATGTTGAAACTTGATAAACGGTATGAAGAATCAATTTTAAAAATGTAGATATTATCGGGGATCGAGTCGTTAATTACAGGAGTGGCTGTTCGGGTTATGGTCGGATCATTTATAATTTTATAGGTAATTTCCAGTTTGGTATTCTCCGGTATATCACCTGTCAGGCTTATATAAAATGGTTCATAGAGATAACTCCTACCCTTTAATTCATTATATGAGTAGATAAGGAATATTAAAAACACCAGAACAGAAACAAGCACATATAACAGCTTTTTCATCTCCTGGCTCTTGTTATATTCGAAGTCCTAAAAGTCTCTATAGCAGCTTCAAAATCCATTATGTGATAGTCTTTTCATATTTTAGGATATTCAAAAATATGATTATTAAATATGAAAGATATATCAGTATTAGCAATAGATTATAAACTCTCAGGTATCCTGCAATATTCTCAAAATCAATTACAAACAAACTGACTATGAGCAGGAATTTTCCAAATTCCCAAAATGAGTTTGTCTTTATCCTGCGTAAAGCAATCAGTATCTGTCCCAGTGGCGAAACCATGATCAAAAACGATGTACTGAAAATTAAACTCCTCGCGTAGACGCCCGAAGTAACCCACCCTTTACCAAAAACCCAGCCAAATAATTCCGGGCCCCAGAAGTAAATAATGATAAAAAAAGGAAATGCAATGAGTATGCCGAGAAGGATAAATCCCCGAAATAGTCCTAGAACAGATGCTTTTTCATTATATGAAGCAGAAAACCTTTGTAGTATTATTTGCCCTAAAGATACCCCGATCAAAGCACTGGGGATGCTGAGCATTCTCTGGGTTAATTCTGCATATCCCACCTCCTCTATTGAAAACTTTGCAAAGATTTGAAAAGTAAGGGCGCTTAGAACGAATGTGTTTAACAGATTGGATCCAAAGGCATATTTCGGGAACTCGGAATATTTTTTTGCGTTCTTTTTTAAACTGGCTTTTAGATCTTGAGGGAGATCGATTCGCACCATGGATCTAAGCCTGAACAATCCAACCGTTGCTGCGGTGAAATTTCCGAATGCTTCACCGATCGGTAATCCCCAGAATTGTCCGGTTAAGCCGGATCCGGCTTGAATGAATCCTTCTGAACCTCTACGAAATATTTTAAGGGAGGAAGAGGCCATGAAACGTTTTTGCTTGATGAACATCAACTGAGAAGCCAGATTAATGGAGACGAAGAGGGCAGACAGGGGAATTAAATAGACGATCAAAGAATATTTTTTCGGTATGTTAAACAGGTCCAAACCAAAGCTGCCTAGCAGGATTAGAACTAATTCAGTAACCAGAAAGGATATTATTCCCAGGATAATTACGCCTAAATAAATTGAAACAGTACCACTTCTGGATTTACACAGTATAATGGCTTTTTCATATTTCAGTGAAAAGACAATAGCCAGTAACCCAACTGATCTGAAATAAATATCAAATACTCCGAATTCTTCAACGGTGAATAGTCTTTTTAATACTGGTTGCAGAAGTATTGGGATCAACTGGGCGATAAATGTCCCCCCCATCAGAAAACTCAGGTCCTTAAATATATCCCTTTTCAGGTAGCGAAGTGGATTCATTAATAAAGCTGAATGCTCAGGCAAATATCGCCATTAATCCAGAATTAGGTCAGATTCTCTTGTTCTTTTTCTTCAATAACCTGTTTGGTAATAAAGGGTATAAGAGAGAGTACAGCGAAGATAGGTACATTAAAATGGCTGTCACTGCTGATAAATACAAAAGCTAAAATTATCAGGTATAAAATGAAAAAGAGGGCATGATGTTTTCTGTATTTCCAGTAATACCATATGGTAAGTGCAAGAAAATAGATATAGAAGATTCCTCCAATGATTCCAGAATAGAGGAAAGCTGATATTACTGGATTATGAGGATAATCGGTTCTGTTTTGATCCGGATAAAACTTTTTACCGAACATTTCTAAATAATCAAACCCACCGCCAAAAAGCTTGTTATACCATTTGTATTGGGCGGTCCATATTTCTAAAGCATATTTCCAACGGTTGATTCTTTCGGATAATATTCGCTTATTGTCAGTCTCCTGAAATTGTTCTTCCAGTTTAGCTTTTTCAAGTTTACTTATCTCATCGATCTTCTCATCTGCATACATTGGACGATTCAAGGAATCATTACATAATAATTCGATTTCCATATAATCAATGATGGTATTGGGTTCCTGACTATTCATGAAAGTCGGGATATCTCCATAGTGGTCATTTTTGAACTTGTACGAAGTGAAACATTCATACCATTCTTCGTTCAAGGGTAACACGTTCTTATGAAGATCATATGGTATATCATCCTCTCCCTCAACCCACCATCCAATCTTGAAGGGAGTTTCTCCCCCTTTAATTACCCTGAATTTAAAGCGAAAATAGTAGGTTAAATCCTTGTAATAATAAATGTCCCTTCCCTGGTACGCTAGTGGCCAATACCCCTTCCCTTCATTTCTTGTTATGCGAATGGCATTACCATAAACTGTTTTTATAAGCTCTTGCTTTATAGTATCATAGCTTATAGAATTCCAGAATTTTAATCCATTCTCAAAATTACTATTGTAGAACAGATTTTGTCCGTCCAGATAGTCAATCTGATCAGTATATTTTGGACGATCTTGTATATCATCGCAGGTCAATTCTATATCAGTAATATCAACCACACTGTTCACTTGTTGCGAATTCATGAATGACAGTAGGTTAAACTGATCATTAATAAACTTATACGAGGCAGTATATTCAAACCACTCATTATCCAACTTTCTAATGGTTGCAGATAGGTTATTTTTATACCCTTTACCCTCATTGACCCACCAACCTATCATAAATGGGACACCACTGCCTTGTAAAACTCGATATTTAAATTTGAAGGAATAAGTATTCCCGCCATAATAATAAATTGATCTGCCATTGTATTTCAAAGACCAGTAACCCTTACCCTCAAACCTGCTTACACGGATTGCATCTCCAAATTTGGTATGCACAATTTCATGACCTATGGAGTCAGGTGCGGCTTTCTCCCAGAATTTCATTCCTGAGCTAAAGTCACCATTATAGATTAAATTCCGGGGGTTCTTCCCTTTTTCATAACTCGACCAATAATCAGCTGCCAACTTTCTGAATCCATTCCTTTCCGCATCATTCTCAGGATTATTATAAGTGGCATATTCACTCCAATTTGTGAGATTGTTTTGATAGGTGTCAGTTCTGGGCCAAAGCTTGTTGTAGAGTAATTTGTAGGTGATGTTTGGGATAAAGATGGTACTATATCGGTAGATAGTTGTTGCAATCCTGGCTTTTATTGTACTGTCATGGATAATTTTGGACCTGAAAGGAATAAGTGTAATTATAATAATCAAAAGTCCATATATCAAAGTGTTAAAGCATATCAAATTTCTATAAAAGATAGTTCGTGCCTCTTTCCTTTTTGTAATCATCAAGATTAAAAACACCAGCAATGCAACAGCCAGTAATAATAAGCTGCGCCGAGACCCCGTTAACAGAATATTTATTAAGAAAAGAAACAGAATAGCCTGATTGGCAAGCAAGTGTATTTTAAATACCTTTTGATTAAGGGAGTATAAATAGATGATCAGTGAGATAAGAAAATAGCACGCATAAAAATTGTAATCCGGCACAAGCGATGAGCCATTCTTGTAAAATCCGGAGAAAAAAACAAGATCTAACCCAAAAACAAAATTAATCCATTTCAGAAGCCCCAGTATACCAATTGAAAGGGTAAGGATAATCCATGATTTAATAAACCGTTCCAATTTTATATGACCTTTATATTCAATATAGATCATATACATCATTATTATCCCCAAAAAATTTATCAGGCTCTTAATGGACAGAATTTCAATTTTTGAGGACAACAGAATACCTACAATTAAAAATAGACCGAGCGATAGGAATTCTTTTATACTAGCAAGAGGTTTTATAAATTTGATGAGCTTGAAATCCTTTAATAATGAATAAGCATAGTAAATAAGGAGAATCCCAAAGGATATAAAAAACAAATATTTTAAGGGTTCTGCTATCGTTCTTAACAAGTAAAACAAAGCAGTAAGTATCCAGACTTTAGATACAATATTGCTACTTTCTCTATTCTTACTTAATCCAAGATCCATCTGTTTTTAGCAGTTCCAGGAAGTTTACTCTTCATTATGATTGATTTCGCTTAAATCCTGAAGTACCTTTCTGTTCATCTCTTTACGCTCTTTATCAAAGAACCATCCATAGGTATTGAAATATGTTATAGCGGACCGGATGTATATTTTGAATAGTCGGAAGTTTTTAGTCGCTCCCCGCCCATAGCCATGAAGAATCGAAGCTGAAGGAAAATACAAAGTCCTATAATGTCTGTGGATTCTCCTGGTCAAATCATTATCTTCAAAGTACATAAAAAATCTTTCATCAAACAGTCCAACTTTCTTAATAGCAGCCATGTTATAGAGACTAAAGCATCCAGATAAGCTAGGTACATTTAGCTCTATGTCTTCGTAATTAACCAGTACATACTGACTGTATTGTTTATTGAATAATCTCCACAATGGATTTATTAGCCTTATCAACAATCGTGATGGAGAAGGGAGTAATTTTGGTAAATATTGCACAGTTTGGTCCAAATTCAGAATTTTGGGCATCATTGCTCCAATTTCAGGATCCTCTTTCATTCTGGCCACTAGAATCGGTATAATCTCAGAGTTAAACTTAATATCCGGATTAAGAATGAAATGAATTTCGCTATTCAACCTGATGGCCTCTTTCAATGCTATGTTATGAGCAGCACCGAATCCAATGTTCGCATTATTATTGATATATTTTACATTTTGACTTGAACATATGGCTTCCAGCTCATTATTGTTTGAGTTATCCAAAACATATAGTAAACAGTTTAAGCCTGAATTCAGAAAAGCATCAATTACAGATTTGATTTCATCCTGGGGATTATGGTAAGCAACTATGGAACCTGAAATCAACACTTTTCCCATTTTTTAGAAATATCATTGAATTTTTTAATTGCCGTGGCAGGATTCCCTGTCGCGATTATACCTCCGGGGATACTTTTCGTGACAACGGAATTAGCTCCAATAATAGAACCTTTACCAATTGTAACTCCTTTTAGAACTGTTACATTCTCACCTATCCATACATTGTCTTCAATAATGACCGGTTCGGCGGACAGTGCTCTATCATTTGGTTTTGTATTAGGGGAATCGTGTTTGTTACTACCTGTGTAATTACCATGCTGTATGTCACTAATAAATACTTTACTAGCAATCAACACATCATTACCTATGCTAATAGACCTTATTCCAGCTATATGAACATAATCATTTATTTCAATATCGTTTCCGAACTTTATAATGACGTCCTTTTTACCAACCGGGAAACTTTCAATTCTACATCCTACCCCGGTGGTTAAACCCTTCCCAAAATCAATATAGCGCTTTCCTCTGATCTCGATTGGGAATCTTATTAATCGAGAGGAGGGAAAAAATAATTTTGTCCTTATATAAAAAGAAGCTAGCCTTAGAACACCCCAAAAACCATATATTTCAAATTTCGAATTTGATTTGTGTGTATTCATCTAGACATATTTATTTCAATATTTTCTTAAAAAGCTTAAAACCGATATAGGGAAACACATATATTATCTTAGCCATCATTTCAACAAAAGTATTATTTATCCAGGAACGTTTCTCTAACCATGCCAGAAAATGATGTTCAAAGAAACAAACGCGGTATATACATCTGATTCCAGCAAGTGTATGAGAGCGATAAAAAATTCCGGATTTGTCCTTACTTAAGTATTTCCAGATCATTCCTCTGACCTCTATATGTGCTCTTGCTCGTTTAACCGTGTTGTTTCCGGTAAGCCTCACCCTCGATAAAATCTGGGGCACCAATTCTATATCATGTTCTAAGGACAACAGTAACCACAGGTAATTATCCTGGCCATACCTCATATGTTCATTAAACCTTAAATCTATTCTGTTTTTGATATAGTTGGTTCTTATCAGTACACATGGCGTAGCAATGTTAGTTGAAGCCAAGCTTCCAGGGTAAGTATTTTTCTCGTTTTCGGAACCGTAAGCTCTTATAATATCGTTAACATCATCATTTCCGAACTGTGCCCAGTATGTATGTGACCATATTGCTCCCGAATGCTCCATCAGATTGACTTGCATCTCAAGCTTTTGATTCATCCAGATATCATCAGAATCCAGAAAAGCAATATACTCACCTTTCGATAGTTCAATTCCTAAATTCCTGGCAGACCCCGGGCCCCCGTTCTCTTTCCATTTATAAACAATCTTATTCTGGTATTTGCTTAGAAATAAGCTGACATCATCTTTTGAGCCATCATTGATGACAATAACTTCAAAATTGGTATATGTTTGATTGAATACACTATCTACGGCTTCAATGAGCCAAGTAACCTGACTGTAGAAAGGAATAACAACACTTACTTTAATGTCACTCATAATCTAAAATATACATATTTCGACCGTCATTAGAGCCACTCCCATTTCAATTTGAAGAGCCCTTTTCTGTTTGGTTCAGTATCCTTAAAGTACCTTCTGGACATGATTGTATAACTGTTCAGAATGGGTTATATTATTAAGTGACAAATAGTTATCAATTGTTAATATTGCATTATTTGCCAATTCTCCAATATTAGGATAATCCTCAATAGCAAGGCGGATTTTATTTGCTATCCCTGTTGGATCTTTGGGCTCAATACTGAGGCAATTATAGGAGTCTTTCATTAGATGACCTATAGTCCCAACCATGGTAGTAATTATTGGTGTGCCAAAAATCATAGCTTCATACAGAACACGCGGAAACCCTTCATCGTGAGTAGGGCATATATAAATATCTGAATTTACATAGTATTGTCTGATTAACTCATCATCAGTAACTAGCCCAACAAGTTTCACATATGAATCCAGATTTAATTCCCAGATCATCTTCTGAATTGAATCGTACTCCGGCCCATAACCTACAATTTCTAAAAGAATATTCTTGATTCCTTGATTTACTAAAACATCAATAGCTTTAATAAGATCCTCAATCCCTTTAGGATATTCAACTCTTGCAAGAAACAATAATTTATATAATTCTTTCTTCTCGTATTTTCTATTTCGTATTATATCAAATGACGAATAATCAATCATTGGCCTAATTGTTTCGCTGTTCCCGCCCAGCTTTAGTACTATGTTTGTAAATACTGGTGATACAGTATAGACAATTGATGCTTTTTTGAATATGTACCCCGGTATCTTCTTGTAAACACCCATCTCCCCTCTAATATAAATACCATAAGGTTTTTTTAGTAGGATGGAAATAAATGTTAAATACAGAAAACTATTTGGATAGAATATATAAGTAAAGTCGTTATAAACAAGTCTCCTTACTCCAATATAATAGGCTTTTATATAGGCCAATAATTTATTCTTATTTTTTCTGATTGCTGTTATTCTTATGCTAATATCCAGAACATTAAACGTAGCCATGTAGTAATTCTTCGGAATTTTCTCCTTAAAATGGAAATTTTCCACATCGGCACCAATTTCCTTCAGTCTGGAAATAAATTTCCCGGTATTTCTATTGATACACAATCCATCATTGTTTACAAACATTGCATTATTATTGATAACCAATATTTTCATACACGAAAAATTGTTAGAATCATTGATTGAAAGATCTACAAGTTACTGAGATTTTTCTCAATTAATTCGCTAGATTTTCTTTCTGTTGAGAAACAATCATTACTACAAAAACATTGACAAAAAGATATATCAAAATAGACCATAGGACAAATCTTAAGGGATTGAAATAGGCCGTCCTTGGGAGATATAATGAATAAGAAATCAAGAATAGGTACATGATTAAATTATATACACTGGATTTTGTCTGAACAGCTGTTTGTAATTTTCTTATTATTAGCCCGAGTATGAACATAAATAAGATCACCCCAATCAATCCGAAGTTCATATATAGATCAGCAATTAGGTTGGTACCTAATCCCCACGTTGCATTGGGACCAAGTGCTTCTTTTGTTATAATATAACCGGAACTTAATTCAGTAGGAGTAGAATCGAAAACCCGTTCTGCCATAAAAACTGGTAAACGTGGAACAGCGGCAAACATATAAATAAACATATCTTTCCCATAGCTGTACCCATGTTTGTCAGCATAATCCATTCCAACATATAAATTCCGGTTATTAACTATCAAATCCATTCCAAGGTCAAAGAATGAATTTAAATTCATTTTTTTCTTGCCTCTTTCAAAATATGAAGACAAATTGTTTTCACTTTTAGGCTGATTCTGTTCCCTGGTACGAGCATACGAAATAAAGGTTAGTACAAACATGCCAACCAATACAATCAGGACGAACATTCTGAAGTTAATTCTTACAACAAATTGAGAGTATAAGGCAACTATAATCAGAATTAACTGTATTACAGGCCCCCTGTCTCCAACCCTTAAAAACAAAATGATAAATAATAAACCACTTAACATCAGATACTTGTTGAAATACCTAACGAAGTATCTGAACCTTCCAATAAATTTATCTCTACCGTGGTAGAATTCCAGGATGATTGCAAGTTCAAATGTAACCTGGAAAAGTGCCAGCAGATATTGTTTTGTCTCGCCAGTTGAGCCAAATTCTCCATGAATAATCCCATGCCAGAAGTTAATCAGGATCAGGACAAAGAAGATGAATGATAGAAGTGTCAGAAATAGAATTATACTCCGGGGTGACCTGATATTGAAATGGTAACCCTGTAAATAACGATAATTGGTTTGTCTAAATATAGATGCACCCAAAAAATAAGATGATATTCCAAAAAAAGCAAGGGCTGTTGCCTTGGAGATAATATCTTCATTAAAGTCATACCTGTATACTGGGAAGTATTCTTTATTTACAGGATAGAGGAAAACCGGATATATAAAATTGACAAAAAGAAAACTGAGGATAAAAATTAGATGAAAGTTGAAATAATTGCCGTCAAAAGTACTTGCCAGAAACCATATTGAGCTAAGCACAAACGCGAAAAATATCAAAACGCAATAATAGTAAGAATATGTATCTGGAGATAAGATATATAGGGTAGAAGCAAAGAGGAAGATAACCAAAGAGGTAAGTATTTGGTTCAGATGTGATCTTTCAATCAGATATTTCATTTGACTGATTTAATGATCTATGTAGATTTAATTCTTTAAATTCTTTCAGATTCAATTTAAAGCCCTGAATTCGTAAAATTACAAGATACAGCAATAATACTAGAGGTACTGAAATAATCATTTCCAAATATCCAAATGAAAGCTGGGTTTTTATCAGAAACATGGGGATTGTAACCAGAACAATACTTATTATAACCTTAAATACCGAAATCAATTCATTCCAGTTTCGAACTCCTGAGACTTTTCTTGAAATAAAATAATTTATGAAATACGAAATACATGAAACGATCAGATATCCTAATAGTAATGCCTTGATATCCAATAATATAACTCCAACTACAATGCTTATTGCTAAAATCGCTTTCTTAAGTAGTTCCAGATAAAGTATGATCCTGGTTTTATCAAACGTCTTAAATACTACCCGGTTAAACATTTCATGAACATAGAAAAATGAAATAGAGGCAAGAAAGATAAGATAGGAACTTGCAGGAATCCACTTATCTCCATATAAGATCATAATTATTTCTTTTGAGTAATTGATGATCAATAAACTCAACAATCCCATTACCACTGATAAATAGGATATGATTTTGGAATAAGCAGCTACAAATTTCTCACGTTCATTTTGCAGAGTCGCTAAACTTGAAAAAATTACAGAATTTGTTGTGCCGAAGATCATGGTATTGATTACATCCTGCAATTTCTTTGCCTGGTAATAAAATCCAGTTTGTGTGATAGAAAACCATTTGGCGAGAATAAGCTGGTAGATATTGTTGAAAATAGTATCTATAATTGTTGCTAAAGTTGTATTAACTCCAAATATATACAGGCTTAAGAACGAATGTTTGCTGAAAGTAATTCTTCCAAATGTGCCTTCTTTAGTCCATAGAATAATTGATAAAAACAGTGGATTCAGTAAAATGACTGCAACCAGAGACCAGATGCCATAATGTAAAATCACCAATACAATACCAACCACATTCGCCAGGAATACAGATATCAATTTATAGAAGGCTAATTTTTTGAACTGAAGCGACTTAACTAATCTAGTGTTCTGTACAAAATTTAGTGAATTGATGATAGTGATACTTCCAGCTGCTATTAGTAGAATCTTGAGTTGAGGATCTTTATAATAATTGGCAATATGATCACTAATAAGAATCAAGATTATATAGAGAAAGAGGCTGATGAACAGATTAAATAAAAATACAGTTGAAAAATCTGTTTCTGTAGCATTAATTTTTCTGACCAGGGCTCCTCCAAGCCCTCCTTCAATAAGAACATTTGATATCAAAACAAAAAACATAATTATTCCCAGTTGTCCGAACTCAATGGGAGTTAAAAACCTTGCAAAGACAATATTTGAAAATAACTGAATCGCACTATATCCAAGCTGTCCGCTAACTGACCATATTGTATTTACTACTACTTTTTGTTTTAAAGACATCTAATCCTTCATAAAAAAGAATACTAGCAATTATTAAATTATATATTTCGAATAATTATGATTACATAATGGATAACAAAAGTCTAATTAAGATCATAAGTCCTATTCGGTGATATTTTGCGACATGTAAAAAGGACTTTGCTTAATTAGATGAAGATTAGAATGTTTATCGACTTTTACTAATCCAAATTTTCTTCCTGAAAGTAATAATAACAGCGAGTAACAGTGCCAGTCCCAAATAGAACCAGACCGCTTTTTTTGCGTAATTAATGGTCCCGTTTTCTGGTTTGACAGGTGAAGAAAATCCTTCAACCACAGTTACAACAGCAGGATAAATACTTAGTTCTTTTTCGTAATTCTGTTTTAGCGAAAGTAGTCTGAACATGTCAGTATGATAAGTTTGGACGGGCCTCTCAGAAGTAAAAATGATCTGGCCATCTTTTTGTCTTAAATCATCAGGATTTGTATAATACTCCCTTTTCTGAAGGCTATCAAGTTTCTCAATTTCATACTGCGTCTGGCTTATTTTACCCTGCAGATCCGAAAGCCTCTGTTTATTAATTGCATCGAACAAAGGATTTGATTCCAGGTAGCGAACAAGACCACTTTCAATGTCCTTTAGAAACTCAGGATCATATATGGTTGCCCTGACGACAAATTCATCCTCTACCTTAACTACATTTGTATCAGACAGATAGCGTTTCTCTATATCAATACCATCATAAATACCATCATCTCCAATATCATAAAACCAGTATGTTTCAAGATCCTTTATTGCACTGGCCTCCTCCATACTAATATTAAGCTCGTTTGAAAGGGTGGTATAGTTACCTTCTCGAGCGTATCCCCCAAGTTTATCCAGGCTGGCCATTATTGTCTGGTTATCAGTAGCATTCGACCGAAGAACGAGATCGGTTGAATAGTAGGAATCTACGCTTTTATTAATTGCAATTGCTGTAACTACAGTAAGAACTACTGCAATGAAAAAATAATACCACTTTCTGAGAAGAAATATCAGGATTGAGATTATTAAATTGAAAAGGCCAAGAAATGCTTTCTTAATAAATTCTCCCAACTTTGAGAAAAGGGTCACAAGGTCGATTTCGTCCTGATTTGGAGTATTTTGTTTCGAGTTTGCGGGCATATCAAAAAAATATTTCGATTTATAACTCAAAAATACTAATAAAATAGAGTCAGAAAGGAGTTTTTTCTCAACCAGTAATTGATTTCGTCTTCTTGAGATAAATAGGAATAAAGGAAAGCAAAGTTGCCAGTACCAGTGTAATCGCTATTAATAACTCAGTATCAATATTCCTGAGTATGAGTGCCATTGCAATGAACATTATATTCACTGCAAGAATAATGGCAGTGGTCTTCAAATGGGATTTACTCAGGTCCAGTAACCGGTGATGAATATGTGTCCGGTCTGCTTCGAAGGGTGATCTGCCTCTGAATAGGCGTAATACAACTACCCGTGAAGTATCGAATAGCGGTACAATCAGGACACATAAAAGAACTGCAGGTGCAGACCTGCTTTGGCTGAGAAACATGGAGTTGCTTTCAAAATTCAGGAACCTTACCGCGAAAATAGCGAGTATCAGACCAATCAGCATGGCTCCGGTATCTCCGAGGAATATCTTGTTCTTTTTACTAAAAACATTAAAGTAGAAAAAACCGGCCAGTGATGAGGCAAGGATAAAGCTCATCACCGCGTAGGCCAGGTGGTTGTCCATCAGGAAAACAGTACCAAAGAACAGTGAGGTTAAAATACCAACACCGGATGAAAGGCCATCAATCCCATCTATCAGATTAAAGCTGTTTATAAGTGCAAGGAAAAGAACATAAGTAACAGCTATACTTAATAGGTAAGGCAGTTCATTGATACCGAAAAGACCCTGGAGAGATGTCAGATGAAAATCGCCGGGGACCAGGATAAACAGTATGGCGAGTGACTGACCCAGGAATTTCTTATAGGCAACCATGGGATAGAGATCATCCTTCAATCCAACAAAAAAGACGATAAGCATGGCTGCAATAATATATTTCAGTTCATGAGCCGTTGTTATCCCGGTAAAAACAACAGAAGATATGATCACTCCTGCAAAAATGGCCACCCCCCCCAGATTCGGTGTTGGATTGTCATGTGATGTCCGTCCATTAGGATTGGCCATCAGGTTTTTAATCTTAGAAACCCTTACTAGAGAGGGGATTGCAAAAAAAGTTACTACAAAAGAGAATATTATTGCTATCCCGATCAGGATATAGGGAGGCAAAAAAATCTCATAGAAATCGGTATTGAAAATCATGCTGGTCTGCTTCCACAGTCTTTGGCCTGTTAAAAGTATGAATTTATCATTAATCTAAATTCAATATTACCTGTATAATCCATGTCCTTGTCAACTTCAAGTCCCAAACATAATGACTTATAGGTCATTATATTGTGAGTAGATGTTAATAATTAGCAGATTGCGTTCCTTTTCAATTCAATCCGGAAGGTGAATCCAATTAAGTAACGGGGTGTTGAGTCTTCTATTGTATTGTCCGGATCTCGTCCGGGATTTTATCGATAGAGCTGATCCTGATGTTACGGTAGAACACTTCGGCTCCCTCTGACTGCAACTGTATCTTTCCCTTTGTCAACGGGGTCTCTATACCTTCAATGATTTGACGGATTTTAGAGATCCGGTTGTTGACGTGTCCGTTAATTACATGGACAGACCTGTCTCCAACCGCGTAGATTTCTATGGTGTTCCACTCTCCCATGGGATTCTCATAATCGTAGCTTCTATGACAGACCGACCGTTCAGGTGAAAAGGTAAGGGCCTCTGCATTCGGAGTGTAATTATACTCTTCAGACTTTTCATTTAGCGTAGCCGGTATATCAGCAAGGACAGTGTCAACACTATAGTAATCGCCGCAATCTCCCTCCTGTACCTGGCACTCCAGGGACCTCATCCATACACCGTACCAGGCACCCTCTTCCCCTACTGAATGATAGAGGATTCCGCTGTCCCTTTTCTGATTTGTTCTGGGGGGGTGCTTCCCGGTGCCCCATTTGAACTCCACGCTCAGGTGGTAATTTTCAAATTCCTTCTCAGTCACCAGTATGCCAAAGACCTCGCCCGAGATCCTGATCGCAGGAGCTTCATCTTCAGTTACCACCGTAAAAACCTTCAATGGATCATTGTTCAGGCCAATTGGTTCCTGGTAATTGCCCTCTTCATCCCTGCTCAAACCGGGAACTTCAGATGTGGGTTCGGGACGCATCTGAAAAGTGTACCAACCATCCAGGTTCTCCCCGTTAAACAGGGTCGCCCAACTGTTTTCTTCAGCTGCATCCGATAAAGTTTTCTTTTTAGAATTGGGATTTGTACAGGATAAAAGGATGGCAGAACATACAAACAGTAAGATTATAGTTTTGAATGACAGGCTTCTCATGGCTATGTTTTTGTTTTAATATTTAAACTGGGATTTTGTCAGCTACAAGATACGACCGAGGACAATAGAAGTCAATTGCCATCTGATATAGTTTTTTTATCTTGGCAGCCATAATAACAAAATTTAATCTGTATCTCTGCGCAAAAACAGGCTCCATGAAAATCGCCGGAATAGTAAATACACTTTTGGTAGCAATCCTCATCTTAAATCTTCAGGCAGGTTGTACTGGTGATAAGGATCATAGGAAGAGGCCTCCACGGAAAGCGATATCAGAAAAGACGCTTGCTTCTGTAACCAGTAAGTTGAATAGCTATTGTCCGCAAATGATTGACCCGGAGACACGCGTCGATAGTGTTCTTTTATCAGATGAAGGCCATTTAACATATTACTACACCCTGATAGGAAGAGTAACTGGTACCATTAATGAAGATGCTTTCAACGGATATATCTACCCGCTAATAATCAACAATATTCATGCAAATCCGGATCTGAAGATGCATCGTGACAGCGGTCTGATTATGGACTTTTATTACCGCGACCGGAACGGGGAATATGTCACAGAGATCTCAATAGGTCCTGATAGATATCGTTAACAGTCAGTCCTGCGAAAAAATCCTTCCTTATTAATGGCTTAAGTGGTAATGAATTACTAACTTGAGACTACAAATCTATCAAACGGACCTATCATGAAAAAAGTAGTATTTGCACTGGGGATCTTTATGGGTTCCCTTTTGGTGTTTCAGCCTGGCTGGTCTCAGGAATCGCCCACTCGGAAGCTCAGGCGTGAAAGTAACAGGGTAATCAACAGGAATATTGATAAACTATTCAACAACGAGGAAGAGGAAGCTCAAACTGAGCAGCAACAGCCAGCTGAACAACAAACGGTTCCGGAACAGGAAGCGGCTGGTGATCAGGATGCACAGACCGCATCAGAGGCAGGTGATTCAAAGCCAGCCCTAACCTGGTCCAGGTACGATTTTGTGCCTGGTGATAAGGTGATCTTTGAGGACAACCTTGAAGGAGAGGAGAACGGGGAATTTCCGTCAAGGTGGGACCTGGTCAGCGGTAACTCAGAGGTAGCTGAATTTGGCGGTGAAAAGGTAATCATGTTCAGGGATGGTCAACCGGCAATTGTCCCCTATTTTAAAGAAGCAAAGGAGGATTATTTGCCGGACGTATTTACGGTCGAATTTGATCTCTATTGCGATCCCAGTGATTTTGTGCTCTATCTGTATGACAGAAAGAATCAGAAATCGGGGAGTCCTACCGGTTATACCGATCTTGCGATCAATAACCAGAGGATGGATTTCGCATCCTCCAACAGTACTTACCCCGAGGCAAAAAACCTGCCGGAACGAAGATGGATGCATGTGTCGGTAGCTTATACAAACGGCAAGCTGAAAGCCTATATGGACGATACGCGACTGATCAACATCCCCCGGATTGACTTTGATCCCAAAGGAATCACGCTCTATACCTATCATGCAAACAATAACCGGCAATACTATGTGAAGAACGTCAGGATTGCCGAAGGCGGCGTGAAATACTATGACCGGGTGATGCAGGATGGAAAAATCGTAGCCAACGGGATCCGGTTTGATACCGGAAAGTCCACATTGAAACCGGAATCAATGGGAGTGATCAATGAGATCTACCAGTTGATGAAGGATAATCCTGATCTAAGATTCAGCGTTGAGGGCCACACCGACAACGTGGGTAATGATGAAAGCAATATGACGCTCTCTGCAGACAGGGCGGAACGGGTCATGGATACGCTGGTTGAGATGGGTATTGATAAGGACCGCCTCACCTCAAAAGGGTGGGGGGAGAGTATGCCCATGGATGATAACAACCTGCCTGAAGGCCGGGCCAACAACCGCAGGGTTGAGTTTATGAAAATTTAGGAAGCGATTGATCTGAACATGAAGGCCAGCACCTGTGTGATGAGTGCCGGCCGGTTCACCATTACTAGCGGGACCTTTTTCGCCTTTTAAACCAGTGTTTCATCTTATCCCTGATCAGGAGCACCACCTCTTTCCCGAGAAATGCCAGTGAACCATAAAAAAGGACTTCCCCGGCAATAAAAATTCCCAGGATGATTCCGCCTGTTTGTGCGGTCTTCAACCCCAGTGTGTGGCCAATGCCTCCCCCAATAAACGGAGAGCCGACTATCAGCACATAGCTGGTTACCTGTACTGCCAGCATGGCTTTTTTAAACGGGGTGCTGACCAGGTCCCTGAGAGTCCTGCCCCGTGTAACATCCTGGCTGTTGTTTTCCTGTTCTGTCATTGAACAGGTAAACAATGCTGTTTTAGTTTTGTTGACGGGCGAAGAGTTTTATGGAGCGTATTGAAATAGCAACTAAAGCCCCACCGGTAATCAAATTGATGCAGATAAAGGTTAATACATCGATCTGGAAAACATAACCAACTCCGGCTCCCAGACAGGAGAGTCCGTTCACAAGGAATGCGTACCGTAACAGATTTATAGAATTTTCTCCAGAGAAAACAGGGACCAGGAACAGAGAGGAGAGACCGAGAAAAAAAGTCCATCCCAACATATCAATGGAGGTCATAATAGAGAGTGGATTTGCCTGCAGGAATGGTTCCATTCCATCAAAATTTCCACCTGTCAAATTGAGCCGGACCGAGCTCAACTGAACAAAGTAATGGATGCTCGAAAGGATCGCAAAACCGAGCCCGAAGAGCAGGCTGATCCTGACCAGAACTTTATTTGAATGAGTTGAGTATTCATAGAATCCGTTGATAATCAGCATGTAAAGAGGCCCTGTGAACAGCATAAACAGATAGGCCAGGTTTTGGAAATGATGACTGGTAGATTGATAATGGACCATATAATCTTTAAGATTGGTCCAGTAAAAGAGGGGAGAAGTGATAGCGATTCCTGTAAATGTGACGATCCAGATGACAAATGCAACCAGCATGGACAGGGCGGACCAGTATCCGATTTTGAACGATAAGTTTTTCATGGTAAATGGAATTAATGATGAAAGAATAAAGAAAGCAGGAGTGCAATCAGACTTTCAGATCATCAATATCCCGTTGGCCGGACCTGCATTTAAAACAGAGCCGCAATGTATTATTATTTTTAATTGAGATGTGAATGGCCTCCTGTTTTCGAATTTTATCAGAAACAGAATGGCTCAAGGAATGGCGGAGGTACTGGTTGTAACCGGCAGCCAGTATAATGGTGAGCATCAGGAAGCAGAGGCATATAAATGCCCTGACAGATCCCGGCCATATATCTCCGTATGAATTCAACATGAACAAATATACCAAACTTCATGCGGGAATATTGTATATTGAGATGAATAAATTCATATCATTCAAGGAAATGAAATACCCCGTACTTTTTCTGCTGATCATGTGCGCACTTTCTTGTCAAACAACCACTTACTCAGATATTTATGTTCAGGGTGAGCTCAAACAATGGCACAAGATCACCCTGCTGATCAATGGACCGCAAACTTCAGAGTTTGCCGAAGAGAATCCCTTCCTCGATTATAAGCTGGATGTGACCTTTACGCTGGGGGATGAGACTGTTATTGTGCCGGGTTTTTATGCCGCGGATGGTGATGCCGGAAACAGTTCGGCCATGGAAGGCAGGGTATGGAAGGTCAATTTCAGGCCCGACCGGCAGGGAACCTGGGAATACAGCGTCTCTTTCTTAAAGGGTAAGAATATCGCGGTGCTGGACGGGGATATGGATGCCCTGCCCGTGGGGCCCCATGGAACAGAGGGGATACTGGAGATAGGACCTTCGGATAAGACCGGGAGCGATTTCCGTACTCATGGACGAATCATAAACGGGGGAAAGGGTTATTTCCGGTTCCAGGGGAGTGACCAGCTATGGATCAAGAACGGTGCGGACAGCCCGGAAAATTTCCTGGCTTATGGAGATTTTGACCAGACCCTTAGGTTCAGCCTGAAAAGTGAGATCCGGGAAGGGGAGGCGGATCCGCAGATGAAGCTTCATAGCTATGAACCACATTTCATGGATTGGAAAGAGGGAGATCCTACCTGGCAGGACGGGAAGGGGAAAGGGATCATTGGGGCGGTGAACTATCTTTCATCAGCTGGTGTGAACTCCATCTATATGCTTACCATGAATATCATGGGGGACGGGAATGATGTCTGGCCCTATTCCGACCGTAACGAGCGGTACCGGTTCGACTGCAGCAAGCTGGATCAGTGGGAGGTGGTTTTCGATCATATGGAAAGCCTGGGGATCATGGTCCATTTCGTACTGCAGGAGACCGAGAATGAGTGCCTGCTGGATGCAGGATACACTGATGTCCAACGAAGGGTCTACCTGCGTGAGCTGGTGGCCCGCTTTGGCCATCACCTGGGAGTGACCTGGAACATTGGGGAAGAGAACGGTCCGGCTGACTGGTCTCCTATCGGGCAGACCGACCAGCAGAAAAAGGATATGGCTGCCTATCTCAGGTCGGTGAACCCCTGGCCCAGCAATGTGGTGCTCCATACACATTCCGATGATGCACACCAGGATGCCTACCTGGATCCTATGCTGGGGACAGGGACCATCGACGGCCCTTCCATGCAGTTGGGGAATCCGGCCAGGGTCCATGAAAGGATCCGGAAATGGGTGGAGACTTCGCAGTTGTCCGGTGAGCGCTGGGTGGTCAATCTCGATGAAATCGGACCAGCCGGGAAGGGAGTGATGCCCGATAGTGAGGATATGAACCATGATACTGTCAGGGAGGAGTGCCTGTGGGGTACATTGCTGGCTGGTGGAGCAGGGGTGGAGTGGTATTGTGGCTACCGGTACCCGCATAATGATCTGAATCTGGAAGACTTCAGGAGCCGGGAGAGGTGGTGGAAACAATCCACAATAGCCACCGGATTTATCAGGGATTTTCCGCTTGAAGAGATGAGCTGCCGGGATGAACTGGTTGATGCAGCTGGTGCTTATTGCCTTGCAAAGGAAGGCGAGGTTTACCTGGTCTACCTGCCAGCAGGAACCAAACCAACCCGGTTGCGGATCAGCCAGCCGGAAACACTCAGTGTTACCTGGTTCAATCCCAGAACAGGAGGAGAACTGCAACAGGGCAGTGTGTCATCTATACAGGGGAGCGGGGAGCACGAGATCGGGTTGCCTCCTTCGGACCCGGAGGTGGACTGGGTGGCAGTGATCCGGAAATAAGAAGAAAAAATGTATTTTTAGATGCACCACACCGCACAGCCGAATAAGCATTAACAACAAATGAGACCTTTTGCCCTGTTCATATTCCTCTCCCTGTCCATTCAATCGATCTTTGCACAGGATATACCCCGGGAGGAAATACCTCAATACTGGCCTGAAATCACAATGGAGACAAAGCCATGGACACGCTGGTGGTGGATGGGAAGTGCGGTCAATGAGTTTGAATTGAGAAGGCTTCTTAAGGAGTATGCTGCCAATGGTTTCGGTGGTGTTGAGATCACACCCATATACGGGGTGCAGGGAGAGGAGGGCAAATATATCGATTTTCTCTCCCCTCAATGGATGAAAATGCTCTCCGTCACTATTGAGACTGCCGGTCAGAACCATATGGGTGTGGATATGAACACGGGGACCGGATGGCCGTTCGGCGGACCACAGATCACTTCGGAATATGCTGCAAAGAGGTTAAAATTCTACTCACTTGAGAATCCGACTGCTGATTCTGTAAATTCTTTCATTGCCTCTTTTGACCGGGAGAACGAAGAGGAACTACTGGCCCTTTCCGGGGTCAATGATGCCGGACAACGAATCAATTTCCTTCAGCAAATGGTTTCCCTGAAGGAGCTTGAAGAGAGCAGATGGGACGTATATGCAGCCTCACAGCTCAATACCGGTCAAATGGTGAAGCGTGCTGCACCGGGCGGAGAGGGAAATGTATTCAATCATTTTTCTGTAGGGGCGACACGGCATTACCTGGATCGTTTTGAAAAGGCGATGAACGGTGGAAATCCAGGTGTCCGTTGCTTCTTTAACGATAGTTATGAACTGATAAATGCCAGCAGTACCTCCAATCTGTTTGAAGTCTTTCGAAGCTGGAAGGGATATGATCTTTCCCTCTATATGAAGGAACTTTCGGGCCAGGGGGATGCAGAGGTGGCAGGCCGTATCAAAGCTGACTACAGGGAAGTACTCGGACAGATGCTCCTGAATAACTTTACAGGGACCTGGACCGACTGGGCACACAGCCATGGTGCACTTACCAGGAACCAGGCTCACGGATCGCCTGCCAACCTGATAGACCTCTATTCTGAGGTTGATATACCGGAAGTTGAAACGTTCAATGCGACCTATTTCCCATTTCTTAAAGAGTACCTGGATGGCAGTGGGGCAATGTTTACCGAGAGTAACCGCCTGTTTAAGAAATTTGCCTCCTCAGCATCCCATTTGAAAGGAGGAAGGCTGGTCTCCTGTGAGACTTTCACATGGCTGAACGAACATTTCAAGACGCCTTTGTACCAGTGTAAACCTGAAATTGATAACCTGTTGGTGCAGGGAATTAACCATATCTTTTTTCATGGTACTGCTTATTCTCCTGAAGATGCTGCCTGGCCGGGGTGGCTCTTTTATGCATCGATCCATATGGAACCTGATAATCCCCAGTGGGAAGATATTCAGGCCATGAACCGCTATATCGCGCGCTGCCAGTCCGTACTGCAGATGGGAGAGCACACCAACGACCTGCTTGTATACTGGTCACCCGATGAATACAATCACCAGTCGGAAGGAATGGAGCAAGGATTGTCCATTAATACCTCTGAAAGCTGGATAAAGATGCCCGGCATCGATCAGTTATACGACAGGGGGTACCAGTTCGATTTTATTTCAGACCGGATCATTGGAAGAACCGGGGTTGAAGGCGGGGAGCTACTGACCGGCGGGAAGGTGCCATACCGGGCCATTATAGTTCCCAATCTGGATCGGATAAGGCTTTCAACCTTTCATAAACTCCTTCAGCTTGCTGCTGAAGGAGCTACCATAGTGTTTAGTAATCTGCCAGAAATGGTTACCGGGTACAACAACTACCTGGAACAGGAGGAGCAGCTGGCCAGGCTTATGCGATCCATCAAATTCTTAGACATCCAGGGAATCAGGCGTGCCTCCTTCGGGAAAGGATGGATATACGTTGGAGATCTTGAGAAAGCATTAAACAGCGTGGGCGTCAAAAGGGAGACCATGGCGGACGACCACATTAAATGCATATCCAGAAGAACTGAGCAGGGCTACTATTATTTCATTGCCAACCATGAGAGTCAGCGGGTGGACCGGCAGCTGGCATTTAAATTTGGTACCGGAAATGCATTGTTCATGAACCCGATGAATGGTGAGGTAACTGTGGCAGAATCCACTTATGATGGTTCATCAGCCCGGGTACATGTGGTCCTGGAGCCCGGTGCTTCAATGATCATCTACTTCGCCGACTCAATTGCCACAGGCACTGCTGCGCATCCATATTACACGGAGGAGCAGCATTTTGAGCTGTCCAACCCCTGGTCCATGAAACCGTTGAAAGGGAAGACTGCGGTCCCGCCTGACACATCACTTTCAAAACCTGTTTTCTGGAGCGACCTGCCAGATGCCGGATACAGTCAATTTGCAGGAACCTGTGATTACTCCACTCATTTTAACCTGGAAAGCCTGGATGGGGATAATTACCTGTTAAGGTTTGAAAGAGTAGAAGCCTCTGCCAGGATTTTTGTGAACGGGAAAATGGTTGGCACACTCTGGTGTTTCCCCTTTGAAATGGAAGTGGGAACTTTTCTGAAAACTGGAGAAAACGAGCTCAGGATCGAAGTTTCGAACCTGGGTGCCAATGGGATCCGTTACCTGGATCAGCAGGGTGTCCAATGGAAAAGATTCCATGATATTAATTTCGTGAATCTTGATTACAAGCCGTTTGATGCTTCCGGGTGGAGTATACTTCCCTCCGGGATAGCGGGGACAGTTGAACTTGTCCGGTTGAAGTTATTTAAGTAAATTGACCACCATGAAACGATCATTCTACCTCATTGTCCTCATTTTCCTCATTTTTTTCGCGATCTCATTTCTGACCAATATCCTGGGATCCATCAATCCAAATGTAACGGATAGTTTCAAACTTTCGGGTACACTAACCGGAATGTTGCCATTCTCTTTTTTTATCGCCTATGCCATCATGTCCATCCCTTCAGGAATGTTCATACAGCGGTTCGGGGAGAAAAAGAGCCTGATCCTGGCCTGGATCCTGGCTTTTGCAGGGGCAATGATCTTCAGCACATTCCCAAGCTTCCCGGTTTTTCTGGGATCCCTGTTCTTAATTGGAAGTGGTATGGCACTGCTCCAGGTGGCTATCTACCCACTGCTGAGGGTAGCAGGGGGAGAGGAGCATTTTGCTTTTAATTCGGTAATCGCACAGCTGGTATTTGGGGCTGCCTCCTTTTTGAGCCCGTTTGTATACTCCTACCTGGTAACAAACCTTTCGGACCCGGCTGCGCAGGGAGGATTCATAATTGATCTGTTTTCAAAATTGACCCCGTTGCAGCTGCCCTGGGTTTCCATTTACCTTGTTTTCTCACTTGTTAGTTTCCTGATGCTGCTTATTATCATACTAACCAGGTTCCCTAAAGTTATCCGGAAGGAGGACGAGATAGTCGGTGCGTGGGAGACGCACATCCAACTGTTCAGGCAGAGGATTGTGATCCTTTTTTTCCTGGGCATCTTTGCTTATGTGGGTACCGAACAGGGGATTGCCAACTGGATTTCCGAATTTCTGAGAACCTACCACGGGCTCAGGCCGGAGGTGGAAGGGGCCCGGACGGTAGGTATGTTCTGGGGTATGATGACAGTAGGCTGTGTCCTGGGACTGGCGCTCCTGAAAGTACTGGACAGTAAGCTCGTGCTGGGGATCTTTACTTCTGCGGCCTTGATTATTTTGACCTTTACTCTTTTCGGTAATGTGAAAATGGCATTGTTCGGATTTGCAGCGCTGGGATTCTGTCTCTCGGTCATGTATGCGATCATATTCTCACTTGCACTGAACAGCGTCACGAAATTTCATGGCTCTTTTGCGGGGATCCTCTGTACGGCCATAGCAGGCGGGGCTATTTTCTCCCTGCTGGTTGGAAAGCTAAAAGATATGTTCGGATTGCAGCTGGGGATGGTTCTCCTTTATCTGCCGCTGGCCTATATACTGAGCATTGCCTTCTGGGCCAAGCCCATAGTGAGCAATGCCACCATTCGTAAAACGGGAGACAAAGAGAAGTGATTTTCAATAATTCTTGAATTCCTCCCGATTCACTCAGGCCTATTCGGTCTTTTCCATCGTAATTGGAAATGTCCCCTGGTCGTTGGTCACTGTACCTTCGAAAGCTTTCCCTTTTAATTTTACCGAGATCTTATATGTTTGATTCCCATCAGAAAGTTCAGAATAAAGCACATTATTCTCCTGGATCTCTATCTTGGTAAAGGGAAATGACTGCCCGTCATCCGTGTAAACCTCGCCAACCAGTTTACCCTCTTTTTTCTCAATTTGAAGGGTGCCGGTCAGATCTCCCTGATCCGTCTCAACTTTATATTTCCATGTTCCGATCACAGCTTTCTCCTTTAGTTTGGCAAAGGATGGTAGGGAAATGAGGAGAACGAAAAACAAAAGCATAGATTTTTTCATCATTCTTAGTTTTTTAAGAATGCAGTTTAAGCAGAAAACAGGAGGATTCCTAAAAACTACAGGGAAGAATTATGTCAACTCTCACTGGTCAATCCCGTGCAGTCTGTCAAAGTAGAGATCCATATCCAGCATCTCTTCGGTTGACGGGGGACGATTATGCAGCAGGATCCTGATACCATTTTTTAAACCCTGTGTATCGAGGAAGTTTTCGAGGCAGTACGGGGCATACCTGTAGAATACATTATATTCGTTCTCATCACGGGTCAGGTCCCTGGGAGATCTGGGAATCCGTGGTCGCCCGCGGGAAATTCTTGTCTTCATTCTTAGGGTTACGTATTCGCAGATCCCTTCTTCGATGAAACGGGAACCCGGATTGTCACGGTTGCTATAGATCCTGAAGAAGGACTGGTAGGACCTGTCGACATCAATATGATCTCTTCTTAACATCTCGATACTCAACTGGTATATATAGTGATGCATTAACTCGTGGAACACAGCGGCATTTACAAACAAATTACTTGTGATTATTGAATCTCTTCGTACTCTGGGAAGTGCCTCTAACTCATAAGCGAGAAATACTTCAGCATTTGTAATGAAAATTTCATTGGGATAGTAGTTGCCAAGTTCCAGCGGATTGTGTTCATTGTTCCTGGAGAGATCTTCCGTATATATGTTGGCATTGTATAGAGTATCATCAATGAAATTTTCCAGTTCCTGGATCAGCTTTTCACTGTTCTCTTCGATGTACAAATCAATCCCTTTACTGGTGGGCCGCCCGTTTTTAAGCGGATACTCACCCTTCTCCTGTGCAGGAACAAATAAAAACAGTATAACGAGTATCCTGTACATTTCCCGATAAAATTAAGCTTCCTGATCAATAATTTCAACCGGCTCCTTTACAGGAGTCCCGAGCTAGGAAATAATATCAATATATTGTACTATTGCGTCAATTAGCTACAATAGAAAAATCCTGACTATTTCTATTTACTTTTAACATATATGAGCAATAAATGTTTTATTCTGGGATTCCTGTGGATGGGAGTTATTGCTTGTTCAACGAACGAGGACCCTCCAATTGATCCGGATCCGGAGGTGCCGGATGGCGAGACTGTTGTGAACAGTGAAACCCTTTACAGTGAATACCTTGGTGGTTCCCGGCATTATGCAATCTACCTCCCGCCAGGGTATGATACAACTTCCACTCAATATCCGGTGCTCTACCTCCTGCATGGCATGTGGGGTAATTACCTGGACTGGGCCAGCAATGGGATGGCAGCCATTACCGACAATGCGTTGAATTGGGGGACCGCTGTGCCTATGATTATTGCGATGCCCGATGGATTGGATGCCTTTTATTGTAATAATTATAATAATGGATCCATGCAATATGAAGATTATTTCATAGAGGAGTTCATACCCCATATTGAATCAGCCTACAGGGTAAGACCGACAGGTAAAAACAGGGCCATTGCAGGACTTTCCATGGGTGGCTACGGGCACACATGATTGGAACTTCTGGATCGCCTGTTTGCCCAACGCATTGAGTACTGTAAGTGAAGCATATGAATAAATTGTACCGGGTTGGATTAAAAAATATAAAATAGTTATGAAAAGAAAATGGATAGTAGCAATGGCACTGATAACCTCGCTAACGCTTCCCGCAGCTGCACAACAGGCACTTTTCGGGGGAACTGAAATTGTTTCACCGGAGATCCATGGGGACCATTCAGTAACCTTCAGGGTGAAGGCCCCAGAGGCCGGGGAGGTGAAGCTGTCGGGAGACTGGATGCCGGCCGAAGGTTTTGTGCCCGGATCGGTGACCATGCAAAAGGATGAGGACGGATTATGGACCTATACTACGGATGCGCTGGATCCTGAACTCTATGGATATGCATTTATGATTGACGGGGTCAGGACCAACGATCCCAACAATGTTTTTGTGAGCCGGGATATCGCTACCAACACCAACATAATGTTGATTGGTGGCGGACAGGCTGACCTGTACAAAGTCAATGATGTGCCTCACGGGTCTGTTACGCGCCGGTGGTATGACTCTCCCGGCCTGGAGATGCAACGTCGAATGACAATTTACACGCCTCCCGGTTATGAAACTGGCAAGGCAGTCTATCCGGTGCTCTACCTGTTGCATGGGGCAGGTGGTGATGAGGAGGCCTGGATCGAACTGGGCAGGGCCTCGCAGATCATAGATAATTTGATAGCACAGGGAATGGCGGAGCCTATGATCGTGGTGATGCCCAATGGCAATGTCTCGCAGCAGGCTGCTCCCGGCGAAGGGGTCAGGGGTTACTATAAGCCTCAGTTTATAGAGCCGGGAACAATGGACGGACAGTATGAAGGCTCCTTTATGGATATTGTGAAGTTCGTGGAGGGCAGTTACAGTGTAAAGGCGGACAAGCAGCACCGTGCAATTGCCGGACTCTCCATGGGTGGGTTCCATTCCCTTCATATCTCCCGGTACTATCCCAATACCTTTGATTATGTCGGGCTCTTTTCACCGGCCATTCTTCCCAACCAGGATGTATCATCCAGGATTTACAAGGATATTGACGGCACGCTGAGTACCCAGATGAAGAATGGCTACAAGCTATACTGGATCGGTATTGGCAGGGAGGATTTTCTTTATGATAATGTTGCAGTGTACAGGAAGAAACTGGATGCCATGGGAATGCCCTATAGGTATCGAGAGAGTGACGGCGGACATATCTGGAAGAACTGGAGGGTCTACCTTTCCGAATTTGTACCGCAACTTTTTAAATGAATCTAATTTTTGATCCCAATTGAAATGAGAACAGTCAGGTACCTTTCAGTCATTATTTTTGCTGTTTCACTGTTTACCTTATCCTCCATGGGACAGAACTTCCCAAGGGTAAAGGTGGATGGCGGTACGATAGAAGGCTCCATTGAAAATGATATAGCTATATACAAGGGCATCCCTTTTGCAGAACCACCTGTCGGGCAACTAAGATGGAAGGCTCCTCAGCCCGTTGAGCCCTGGGAGGGTGTCCGGAAGTGTGATGCTTTTGGACCCAGCCCGATCCAGGGGAAACCAATGCCCTTCATGTTCTGGTCGGAAGAGTACCTGATCCCGGCGGAGCCGATCAGTGAAGATTGTCTCTACCTCAACGTTTGGGCTCCAGCGGAGTCAACGGTTGAAAAACTTCCGGTTATTGTCTATATCTACGGAGGAGGATTTCGATCAGGAGGGAGTGGCTGTGCCATCTATGATGGTGTATCTACAGCCTCAAAGGGGGTGGTGTTTGTGAGCATCAATTACAGGGTTGGCCTTTTCGGGTTTCTGGCCCATCCTGATCTTACAACTGAATCGGGGTACGGGAGTTCAGGCAACTACGGAATCCTGGATATGATCGCAGCCCTGAAGTGGGTAAATAAGAATATCGCTAAATTTGGAGGTGATCCCGGGAATGTGACCATCGCCGGCCAGTCGGCTGGTGCATTCGGTGTCAATTATCTCACCGTATCGCCCCTGGCGGGTGGTCTGTTTCAAAGAGCTATTGCAGAGAGCGGGGCCGCTTTCCTTACAAGCTCGGTCTCTCCGTCCATTGATCTAAAGGGAGCAGAGCAACTGGGGGTTGAATTTGCAAAAAATATGGAGGCATCTTCCCTGGATGAATTGCGTGCTCTTCCTGCCGAATCCATTCTCAGGGCCCGCGGCGGACTCAGTGCCCCGTTTGCCGATGGGTATGTGATCCCTTTAAGCGTGATGGATACTTATGAGGAGGGTAAGCAGAATGATGTCCCGGTGATCATCGGCTGGAACAGGGACGACAGGATGCTGCCCAGCGCAATACCAGCTGATGCATTCCGGGAACAGATTCTAAGGAGATTTGGAGAGCATGCAGATGATTTTTTTGCTGTCTACCCGGCCGGCACTGACAAGGAAGCAACCCGGTCACAGTTCGATATGAGCCGGGATCAGACCTTTGGGGTCCAGATCTATACCTGGGCCAAAATACAGGCAAAGACTGGAAAATCCGGAGTCTGGGTGTATAATTTTAACAGGGAGCTGCCGGCCTATACACCGGAAACTGCCTATGGAGCATTCCATACAGGGGAAGTTGTCTACGCCTATGATAACCTGCACACGGTAGACCGTCCCTGGGAGGAGATAGATCATCAGATTGCCAGCCAGATGTCAGCATACTGGGTAAACTTCGCCAGGACAGGGAATCCAAATAGTCCCGGTCTGCCTGTATGGGATCCATTTGATCTCCGGAGAGAACTGGTGATGCAGCTGGATACCCTGATGGTTGAGCTGCCCCTTCCCAGCAAGGCAAAACTTGAATTCTGGGAACACTATTACACCAGGGACAACCAGTAGCGGCTGCCCGAACGAATCGGGTTACTTTGTTTCAGAAGCTCCCCGGACCAGCTTGACCAGGTCATATTGCTATGGCTAAACACTCATTCTGCTGAACGGGGTGCCGAAATTGTCACTTATTTAAATAGCGTCTTTAAGTTGGCTGGATGTTGTTCATTAAAGACAAACATACTTCAGCTATCACCTGGCTGTTATGCCCTCCATATCTTCCTGGATCTCAAAGTGTAATGTGCTGTATACATGTCTATTACAGATTTACTGGTGAAAATATCCACACCTGATGAAATATACAACACCTCTCTTAAATCCCTGAAATAGAATAAGATCACACCTGAAGCCGGTAACATGTGTTGAATAATTCCACATTTCCTTCTGACTTTATATTACCGTTAAATGTGTGTAAGTAACAGAATATCAGATAGATAAATCCTGATGGCACATTCTTTGTTTGTTGATTTTACAGCCGAAATCTATTGTTCAACACATCATTTAAAACAGACTGGTATGAAATCTGCAACAACATTGATCTTCCTGGTGGCACTGCTTCTAAGCTCCATAACCATCCAGGGTGTTCCGGAAGAGAATAGTGCTCCAGGGAACAATGAACTAATCGTAGTGTACAGCCCTCAACTCGAAAGCCTTGCCAATCAGCTGGTGAGTGTTTATAAAAAAGGGAATAGGGATTTTCAGATTCAGGTGACTCCCCTGATTGATCTGAATGATTTTAAGAATCTGGAGGGGGGAGCAGTAGCTCTTATCAACAAGGATGGGATGGAAGGACTGGTTGGTGAAAATTATCTGAGACTGGTGGTAGGACGTGATGCTATTGTTCCGGTTATGAATATCAATCACCCTCAGCGGGAACTGATCATGGAAAAGGGTATCTCCCCTGAAGGATTTGCCAGGATCTATTTGACCGATAACCATGTTACCTGGGGAGAGATTCTGGGGATATCAGGTCAACAACCGGTTCATGCCTTTGTTCCGGGTATCTCAAGTGAAAAAGAGTATCTGGCTGAATTTTTACAAACCGCATCCACAAATATTAACGGGTTGGTGATGACAGAGCCGGAAGAGTTGATCGGAATGATCGGGAGTGATCCGTTTGCAATTGGATTTTGCAGCCTGAACTGCCTGATAAAAATGGAAAATAATGGGTTGAATGCGGAGATTGGACTGGTACCGGTGGATATGGACGGAGACGGCCGGATAGGGACTTTCGAGGATATATATAGATCCACTTCCACGCTATCCCATGCCATGTTTGTAGGCCGGTTCCCCAAGGCCCTGTACAGCTCTATTTATGCGGTTACAGATAAGCAATTGGCAGGTGACCAGGAGAAGGCTTTTTTGGAGTGGCTGATTAACAGCGGACAGGAAACACTGGCTTCTGCAGGAATGCTGGCGCTTGGTAACGGAGAGCGGAATTCCCGGAGGGAACAGCTGTTGATGCAGGACCGGTCGATCTACAACGTTACCGCCACTGCACCTGCGTTCCGGATCATCCTGGCAGGAGCGGGATTTTTCTTGTTACTTGGATTGCTCTTTTTTTTCCTGGTTCGTATTTCAGGGAGAAAACGAATACAACCTGATAACACCATTTCCGGTGGAGAAAGGTCAGCAGCTTTTCCCGGTGGCCTCTTTTTCGACAGGACACATACATGGACTTTTATGGAAAAGAGTGGTATGGTAAGGATTGGAGTGGACAATTTCCTGCCGCATATAACAGGTCCTTTGACACGTGTGCTGATAAAACAACCGGGCCAGATGATTAAAAAGGGTGAACATTTCCTGACTCTGATTCAGAATGGGAAACGGCTTGAGATTAAGTCACCCGTATCGGGCGTAGTAATAGAGCAGAATATGGATTTAATCGGGGACGCATCGCTTCTGAACAGTGATCCCTTTTCTGCAGGCTGGGTCATGATGGTGGAACCGCTGAACTGGCTCACAGAACTGAAATCCTATTTCATGGGCCAACCTTATGCTGAGTGGTTACGATCAGAGCTCACACGTCTTAAAGAGTATTTTACTTCCACGCTGAAAACGGATAAGTCAAACGATCCCGCACTGGTGTTGCAGGATGGCGGGGAGATCAATGAAGGTGTGCTGAGATGGCTGGGGCCTGAAGTGTGGGAGGAGTTCCAGGCAGGCTTTATCAATAAGACTAATTAGTGGACCAAAAATTGGGCCAGGATAGTTATCCTGGCTTTCATCCAAATATTCATCAAATCAATACTAAGAAAATGGCAATTAACAGACGTAATTTCTTCAGGACATTGGGCATTACAGGTGTTGCTCTCAGTACGGGCAAAGATCTGAATGCCCTACCTGAAAAAGGAGACGAGAAAGAATTTTTTGGGATCCTCTACGACTCAACCCGGTGTGTGGGTTGCCAGACCTGTGAGCTAGCCTGTGCAACGGCTAATGGTCTGCCTGAACCTGATCCCGAAGACTATCCTGTGCCGGGTACCATCAGGAAGACGAATGAGAAAAGAAGGACTGTCATCAATGCCTATACACATGAGGAGTTGGGGGAGATCTATGTTAAAAATCAGTGTATGCACTGTAACACTCCTGCCTGTGCCTCAGCATGTCTGACCCAGGCCATGCATAAAACAGAAGAGGGACCCGTAATTTGGCGGGATAATAAGTGTATGGGATGCCGTTACTGCATGGTGTCCTGTCCGTTTGATGTCCCCAAATTTGAATACCACAGCTCCAACCCGGATATTGTGAAGTGCAATATGTGTTACGACCGGTTAAAGAACGGTGAACTTCCGGCCTGTGTGGCCAATTGTCCGGCCGAGGCACTCACCTTTGGCACCCGCCGGGAACTCATTAAGGAGGCCCGACGCCGCATCAATGATAACCCGGATTTATATTATGATGGGATCTATGGAGAGAATGAAGCCGGTGGAACGGGGTATCTTTATCTCTCACCTGTTCCATTTGAGGAACTGGGCTTTAATACAAAGCTGCAGAAGAGGTCCTATCCCGAACTAAGCAAAGGGTTCCTTTACAGCGTACCATCCATATTTGTTTTATGGCCGGCCATATTGCTGGGAATACACAATGCCACTAAGAACAACACTAAAACTACTGAAGACCATGCGTAATTCAAATATGATAACACCTGGAGACAATAACGGTCAGCCGGTTGTAAAATTCATTTTATCAACCCTCAGGCCTTATGGTAAGATTCTTACCCCTTTTAATATTATATCTGTACCCATCATCACACTGGGGATCGCGCTTATCGTGTATCGTTTTATATATGGAATCGGATCCATCACCAATCTGACCCAGGAGGTTCCCTGGGGCCTTTGGATAGGATTCGATGTGGTGACCGGAGTTGCTTTTGCCGGAGGGGCCTATGTGGTTACCTTTATGGTCTATATCCTGAATATTCAGAAATATAAGCCTATTGTAAGGGTCACTGTACTGAACGGTTTCCTGGCCTATGTTTTTTATGCAGGAGCACTTCTCCTGGACCTTGGGAAACCCTGGAACGTGGTTAATCCCATTGTCGGGAACAATTTTGGTGTAAGCTCGGTGCTTTTCCTGGTGGCATGGCACTTCCTGCTGTATATGATTGCCCAGTTGATTGAATTTTCACCGGCCATTGCAGAATGGCTCGGGGCCAGAAAAGCCAGGAAGATCCTTTCATGGATGACCCTGGGAGCCGTGATCTTCGGAATTACGCTGTCTACACTGCACCAGTCAGGGCTGGGAGCACTATATCTGATGGCCAAAGAGAAGATCCATCCACTCTGGTATTCCGAATTCATTCCCATTTTATTCTTTGTTTCCAGCATTTTCGCCGGCTTATCGATGGTCATTTTTGAGGGATCCATCAGCCAGAGGGTTTTTTCGGACCAGATCAGCGAAAAGAACCACAGGGCCCATGACGGGATTATACACGGACTCTCAAAGATCTGTGCATTCACGCTGATGATCTATTTGTTCCTGCAAATCGTGGTATTTGTTCATGGAAAGCACTGGCTGTACCTCGGTTCGAGAATGGGAGCCTGGTACATGGTGGAGATGATCGGTTTTATCATTGTACCGATGATCCTCTATTTTATCAGTTACCGGACACGCAATATCAGCCTGGTGAAAATATCGTCCCTGGTGACCATGCTGGGAATCATTGTCAACAGACTCAATGTAACTGTGATTGCATTCAAATGGGATGCGCCCACGCATTATGTCCCTTCCTGGCAAGAGATTATGGTAACACTGACGGTCCTCTCCATTGAGATATGGATCTTCCGCTGGGTTATCAGGCGCCTTCCTGTACTGAGGGAATCACCCACCTGGGTCCCCGGAGACCATTAATATTAAAGCTAATTAATAACAAGATATATGGAACAGTTTGTATATTCAGACATATTTGATACCAAGGGTATTGAATATATCATTGTGATCATCTTTTTCATGCTGGTCATTCCCTTCTGGAGAATGCTGAACAGGCCTGTAAAGGTGAGCGAATCCATGGGTGAAGTCCTTCACGCCATAAATCTCCAGACCCTGAGAATACCGCAGGGTTTGTTATTCAACAGGAACCATACCTGGGCCCACCTGGAGCGGTCGGGTGTAGCCAGTGTGGGTATGGATGATCTGTTGTTACACCTTACAGGGGGAGTCGAACTGAGCTACATGAAGGCGCAACAGGAGAAGGTGAAAAGGGGCGAACCTATTGTCAGGATCAGCCAGAAAGGAAAAGAGCTGGTTATTGCCTCACCCATTACCGGGGAAATTGACATGGTTAATCAATCCCTGAAGCAACAAACCATAGATGATGATCCCGTAAATACATGGCTCTATAGAATCAGGCCGGAGAAGTGGCAGGAGGAAACCGCTGATGCTTTGATGGCAGCCCGGGCCAGAGAATGGGCAGGGAGGGAGCTGGACAGGATCAGGGACTTTCTGGCCGAGACGGCAAGCGAAACCTCTGGATCAGAAGTGATCCTGCAGGCGGGAGGCGAACTGACCGGTCACCCGCTTCGTGAAATGGACCAGAATGCATGGAGTGGTTTCCAGGATAAGTTTCTGGACCTGAACGCATGAGTTTACGTAGCTTTTTAGTAAATTTCAAGTCTCCCGGTAAGTACGGGAGACTTTTCATCAAGCACCTCAATGAGCAGTTTTTTTGAAAGGAGAGACAGAGGCAGGATGGTCCGGAATTTTGTCCGCTTCAGATCTTCCATATATGGCAGGGTGGTTTTTATTATCTCAGGATCGCTGATTGTTGTATTTATCCTGTTCAATGTTATATTCAGATCCATCTACATGGATTTTTACAACCGGACCATCAGTCGGAACGGTGACAATATCAGCTCGATTATAGAGGGGTCCCTCTACTATTCGATGCTGGAGAACGATAAAGCAATGCTCCAGCGTACCATGGATGTGATCGGCAACATGTCCGGCATTGACGAGGTGAATCTGTATGATGACGGGGATCAACTCACCTACTCTTCGGTGCACGGGGATAATGAATTACATTCTAATCCCAACTGTATCTCCTGCCATCCCGACCTTACTACTTTCTTTCCCAGTGATAAAAAGTCATATGTGGTAATGGCAGATAAGCCGGAGTGTGGAATTCACCAACACCTGGAGGGGATCAGGCACCTGCTGATCAGGCAGCCCATTTTTAATGAACCTTCCTGTTACACGGCAACCTGTCACGCACATCCTGAAAGCGACATGATTCTTGGTTCCCTGCTGGTCTCAATGCCGCTGAACGATCTTGACACTTTTTCAGTGCAGTCCTCCAGGGACTTTATGCTTTTGGCTTTACTGATCATTGCACTGTTGGTAACCTTCCTGGTGGTCTTCACCAGAAAAAGGATCAAAAATCCGCTAAATTCAATTATCAAAGCAAGTGAAGCCGTCTCTTCGGGTAATACCAGCATCCGACTGGAGATCGAACCCAACCTGCTGGATGATATGCGGATGGTATCCCTGGCTTTCAATAATATGTTGGACAAGATGGATTCCGCCACCAATGAACTGCAGAACTGGTCACAGCAGCTGGAGTATAAGGTACAGAAAAAATCGGAAGAGCTTTCCGAAGCACAGAATGAGTTAATTCATGTGGAACGGATCGCTTCACTGGGTAAGCTCTCCTCATCGGTGGCACATGAAATAAACAATCCGTTATCGGGGATTCTTGTATATAATAAATTGATATATAAACAATTAAATAGTTCCGATTTCTATCACCCCAAGAAGGATTCTATACTGAAGAACCTGAAACTGATCGAAACCGAGACCAAACGATGCGGGGACATTGTGAAGGGATTGCTGGACTTCTCCAGGAAAGAACGTGAGGATTTTAAACCTGTTCATCTGCACAAGTTACTGGATGAGACCTACCAGCTGATGACCCATTCCATCAAAATTGCAGATATCAGTTTCAAAACAGAATTCAGGGCCAAGACAGACAAGGTAATCTGCAGCCCGAACCAGGTGAAACAGGCTTGCGTGGCCGTGCTTGTCAATGCCTCTGAGGCTGTTCAGGAGCAGGGTGAGATTATTATAAGGACCAGTAATCCAGACCGGGACCATATCACCATTGAGATAGTTGATAACGGAACGGGTATTTCCAAAGAGGACCTGCCGCATATTTTTGAACCCTTTTATTCCACCAAGCGAGATACAAGCGGAATAGGCCTTGGTCTTTCAATTGTTCATGGGATTGTGGAGAACCACAAAGGACGAATCGAGGTAAAATCTGAACCGGGCCAGGGAACGGCCATTGAAATAATACTTCCAATTACGGATGTTTAAAAATTAAGATCATGCCCAGCCGAATTTCTATTCTGATCGTTGATGATGAAGAGTCAGTGCGGGACTCACTCTATAACTGGTTTATAGATGATGGATATCGTGTTGAATGTGCGGAAAATGCAAAAAAGGCTTTATCATTGCTCCATGAGAAGGAGTTTGATATTGTCCTGGCCGATATCAAGATGCCGGGTATGGACGGTATGGAGATGCACCGCCGGATCAAAGCACTCCCACGTGTTCCCATAGTGATTATTATGACCGCTTTTGCATCGGTCGATACTGCGGTTCTGGCACTTAAAGAGGGTGCATTCGATTATGTGACCAAGCCTTTTGATCCCGATGACCTTTCGCATCTGATCCGTAATGCAGCTACTCAGGTTGCATTAAAGACAGAAAACGAGAACCTGAAGGAGCGTGTGACCTCCCTGGTGAATGTTGAGGATATTGTTGGTGAGAGTGAACCACTGAAGAGGTTGTTAAAGGAGGTTGAGAAAGTTGCACCGACAGACTCGTCAGTGATCATTACAGGTGAAAGTGGTACCGGGAAAGAACTTGTTGCCAGGGCGATCCATTCCAACTCGCCCAGGAAGTATTTCCCGCTGATCAGTGTTCATTGTGGCGCGCTTACCGAGAGTCTCCTTGAGAGTGAATTATTTGGGCATGAAAAGGGGGCTTTTACCGGGGCGGCTTTTAACCGCAAAGGTCGTTTTGAGATGGCCGATGGCGGAACCATCTTCCTGGATGAGATTGGGACTATCTCTCCAAAGATGCAGGTGGAGCTTTTAAGGGTGCTGGAATCCAAAAAATTTATCAGGGTTGGTGGAATTAAGGAGATATCGTCCGATTTCAGGGTGATCTGTGCCACCAATCGCGACTTGAAAGAGATGGTAAGCATCGGGACCTTCCGTGAAGATTTGTACTACCGTCTCAATGTGGTGAATATTAAGATCCCACCCCTGCGTGACCGGCCTGATGATATCCCTTTGCTGGTTGATCACTTTATAAGAAAGTACTGTACTTCCATGAGCAGGGAAATGATCTCCATAGATCCCGCAGCTATGAAGCATATGGAGTCGTTCGAGTATCCGGGAAATGTCAGAGAGCTTGAAAATATGATCGAGCGAGGCATTGTCGTTGGCAACGGTAAAGTAATCAGGCTGAAGGACCTTCCAATGGGGAAGGAGGTGATGAGCAATTCCATCGAAAGCCTTAATGACCTGGAGATGAAACATATTGCCAAGATCCTGGATAAATATAACTGGAACATCTCCCGTACAGCAAAAGCACTCAATGTGGACCGGGCCACCCTTTACAATAAAATTAAAAAGTACAAACTCAAACAGGAGTAACGTATTTGGAACACCAGAATATTATATTGGTGTCGTGCGGACTTTTTGAGAAGAGCCTGACAGGGAAGGTCGCACTGGATGTTTCGAGGGAGTTACATTATCCTGTCGTCCTGAAAGAGTGCAGCCTCGATATCAGCCATTTTTACAATCCCGGACGCCGCCAGTATGATGCCAATAAATTGTTGGAGATGATCACTCAGCAGGCTCCTGCCAATGCCCTTAGGGTGATTGGAATGGTAAGGGTCGACCTGTACCTTCCCATTTTAACCTATATATTCGGGCAGGCAAAACTCAATGGATATACTGGTCTGGCCTCCCTTTATCGTCTTCGTAATGAACTCTACGGACTGGGTCCGGATCAAGAACTTCTGACCCATCGTTTCAGCAAGGTTATTATTCATGAACTTGGTCATACTTTTGGGTTGATCCATTGCAGCAATCCCGTTTGTGTAATGCGGTCCAGTACATATGTGGAGGATCTGGACCAGAAAAACAAGCAATTCTGTATACGTTGCAGGGCTGAACTAAACAGAATTGAATCTTTGCATAATTGAATTCTGAACCCAGGTGCATTCTGTCCCGGATATAATTTTGAACTCCCGCCCCTATGTTTTGTTATAGCTACAGAATGCAGTACTTTCGAAACTTTATGACATTATATGACTTCCCGTTTTACCGAAATCAAGGAGCTTCTGGGTAAACCCTACAGGGATCTGGAATTTCTGCTTGAATGCTTGGTCTCCGTTCTTGAAGAGAATGATGAAGAGGAACAGGCCTCCCAGGTTCCCTGGCTCTCCGCAACAACACCTGATTTTTCCGGAAAAAATAAGCACAAATTACTGCGGCTCTATTCTATTGCATTCCAGCTGCTCAATCTTTCCGAGGTGAACGGTGCTGTTCAGAGCAGGCGGCGTAAAAGTGACAGAGACGGACTGGAAAGTGTGAACGGACTGTGGGGCAGGGTGCTTTTCGATCTTAAAAAGATGGGGGTACCCGCGGACGAGATCCTGGAACAGTTCAGGCGTACGGACGTTGAACCTGTACTTACGGCTCATCCTACCGAAGCCAAGCGACCGGTGGTGCTCTCCCTCTACCGCCAGCTTTACCTCCTGATGCTCAAGAGAGAAAACACCATGTATAACAGGTTCGAACAACAGGAGGTGAAACATGATATCAAAAGGATCCTACATAAACTATGGTTCATCGGGGAGATCTTTATTGAAAAGCCGGCACTGGAATCGGAATTGGAAAATGTGCTGCACTACTTCTATAAAGTATTCCCGGAAGTGCTCCCGTTGCTTGACTACCGGCTGGTACAGGCTTGGCAGGAGGCTGGATATGACCCTGACCTGCTGGAGGGGACCGAACAGTTCCCTTCCGTTACCTTTGGGAACTGGGTGGGTGGCGACAGGGATGGACACCCGCTGGTTACTGCAGCGGTTACCACATTTACATTAAAGGCTTTCAGGCTTCATGCCATGAAACTGGTACTGGCCAGGCTGGATGACCTCTCCGATAAGTTGAGCATTTATTGTGAAAGCGATTGCCTGACCCCTGAATTCAGCCAGCGGCTGGAAGAACTGGAAAGCGAACTGTCACCGGGGTTTCTCTCGCACCAGTATGAACCATACAGGTATTTCATCCATTTGCTGAAGCTAAAGCTGCCTGTGGCCGAACAGCAGGGTGGGGGTGTGGACCTGGTCGATAAACCTTACTCTTATCGCCAGTCGGATGAACTTATAAGCGACCTGAACCTGTTGAAATCCACACTGATCCGATTTGGAGCATCCTCCCTGGCACATTATGATATACAGAAGGTGATCCGTCACCTGGAGATCTTTGGATTTCATTTGGCGCGCCTGGACATCCGGCAGAACAGTCAGTATTTTGAGGAGGCGTTGAAGGAGATCATAAAAAGCGGTGACCCGGAACATTATCATCAACAGCTGGAGGAGAACGGATCGCTGGAATCTCTTATTCGTGAAGAACTTGAGCTGAACCGGCCGTTTAATGCCCGGACTGAGTTTCTCCCCTCGGATCAGTCCAGGGAGGCGGTCGAAATATTTCATTCTCTCCGCAGGCACACTAGAAAATACTCGGAAAGGGCCCTTGGCGCTCTTATTGTGAGTATGACCCGCAGTGCATCCGACCTGTTTACTGTTTTTTTACTCTCAAGGGAGGCCGGGTTCTCAAGAATGACCCCGCATGGACTTGTCTGCCCGCTACCGGTGGTACCACTTTTTGAGACCATTGCGGACCTGAAGGAGAGTCCTGTCATACTGGATGAATTTCTTTCTCATGATGTGACAAGGAAAAACCTGGAGTATGTACAGGAAAAGCGGAATTGGGCAACTCCGGTTCAGGATGTGATGATAGGGTACAGTGACAGCAACAAGGACGGGGGCATCCTGGCCAGTACATGGCATCTGTATGATGCCCAGTTGAAGCTGGCAGAGGTAGGGAAGAAACACGGTGTGAATATCCGGTTTTTTCATGGCAAGGGAGGGACCATCAGCAGGGGGGCCGGACCCACTCACTGGTTCCTGAAATCACTGCCCCATACCACTATGAACGGGCTCATACGGGTTACTGAACAGGGGGAGACCATTGAACGCAAGTATGCCAATAAGGTAAATGCGGCCTATAACCTTGAACTGCTGCTGGCAGGAATTGTTTTCCAGACCCTTGTCAACAAGAGGGAGCAACCGGAGAGTGAATCCCCCAGGCAGATCCTCTTCTCCTATATGGCTGAGGAGAGTTACAGGGCGTTCAAGCAACTGACCCAGCATCCATCCTTTATACGTTTCTATGAACAAGCCACACCCATTGATGTCATTGAATCGAGTAAAATAGGATCGCGTCCCTCGCGTCGGAGGGGAAAACGTTCCCTTGAGGATCTTCGGGCCATCCCCTGGGTCTTCAGCTGGACGCAGTCGAGAATGCACATTTCCAGCTGGTACGGGGTGGGCTCCACCCTGATTAAGATGAAGTCGGAGGATAGCCAGAAGTACTCCCTCCTGAAAGGACTGGTCAAAACGGATGATTTTGTCAGGTATGTGCTGACCAATGTGGATACGAGCCTGGCCGCCACCGATGAAGAGATCATGACGATGTATGCCGGCCTGGTAGAGGATCAAAAGGTGAAGGAGGATATCCTGGGAATGCTTCAGAAGGAACTATCGCTGACACGTGAAATGATGCTGGACCTGCTGGGCAGCCCCATTTCGCAGCGACGTATCAACCATCACCTCTCCACCCGCCTGAGGGCTGAAGCACTCCTTCCCCTTCACCAGGAACAGGTGAGGCTGTTGAAGAAGTGGAGGGATGAACAAAGGAAGGGGGATAACAGGCGGGCCGAGCAAACGCTTAACGACCTGCTTCGCAGCGTCAATGCCATTGCCAGTGCCATGGGGACTACGGGCTGATACTCTGGCTAATTTAAAACACTTGATCTATTTACCTGTTTGATAGTTTCTTACCAGGTCAAATTCCCAAAGCGCAGTCCGAAGCTCAGGGTGCGGGGTTGACTGGGGCCGTAAATATAGCCTGAATCCCGGAACACACCACGATCGAATTGAGACTGGATCTGATTGAATATATTTTGCATTCCCGTAAAGAGCTGCAGGGAGACTTCATTGCTCAGGTGAAAATCATAGGAGAAGAGCAGGTCAGTGACCAGGAAAGGATTAGATCTTTCCAGCCGTTCTCCTGCAATCACATCCCCGTTTTCCAGGGCTTCTTGTTCCAAGGGATCATCCGTATCCGGATCAAGCCCGAAATGGGGCACATACATTGGTCCGGTGTAGGTCAGCGTAAGGGTGGTTCTGAAATGTTTCGACGGTTCCCAGTTGAGGGTGGCATAACCATAGGTGTCGGGCGAACGCATAAAATGGAGTGACTGGCTTGACTCGCTATTACCCCACGATTGTATAGATTGGTATCGGCTGGTTTGAAATGTAATGCTCAACTGAGAACTCAAATGGTCGGTCCAGTAACTGTTCAGCTCCAGGTTGGTCCCGGCAACAAACGCGCCATGATCCGCATTGATCCGCAGATAGGCCCAGCTTCCCGTGCTGTCCAGCTGGTAGTAAACATTGGCAAAAGGATCCTGTAGCAATGTATAAAATCCCTCTGTCAGGAGTTCATGGATGGAGGCACCAGTATTGAAGTTCATATTGAGAGAGGATGTAAAGGAGTGAGAAGTTTCCTGTACCAGGTCCGGATCATTCAAATGGACCACCCTTTTGGCACTGATCAGTTCCACATGAAGATCTTCGCTGTATACCTGGGGTGCGCGGTACCCTTTCCCATATCCGATCCTGAACCTGATATTCGGGGTGATTTTATAAAGGACACTGATCCGTGGGGCCAGCACAAGGTTGTTGTATGGCTCCTGACGATCAGCTGTATTTTCATTCATATCTTTGATCATGTAGTAATCAGAGCGCAGGCCAAGAGCCAGGCTCAGGTTCCCTGTTTTCCAATCTTCCTGTACAAAGGCACCCAGTGTGCTGACCATTTGATGGGTAAGAGGTAAATTTTTCTCTCCACCCGATCCCATTTTCTGATCTTGCACCAGGTTGGTATTGTTTTCTATTCCGAAAACTGTTGTGGAAATACCCTGTAACAGCTGATCCGAATGTAGCACATACTGTGCGCCAGCCGAACTGGTAAAGTCATTGGTGTGTCCATATGCATCAGGATCTCGCTGTGCTCCGTAATAGGAATCACGGTCCACTCCCTGTGCGGCAATATAGAGAGATAGTTTATCGTATTTGTCATTGGTAAAGAGATCGAAAGACAGGTTCCCTCCGGTGATCCGGTGGGTTACCTGCTCGGCTAAATCGGCTTCATGGGGAACGTAGTCCATCTTGTTCCCACCTCTGCGTAACTCGTTGATACGGTATCCGTCCAATGAAATCTTACTTTTTGAACCCGGTTTGTGGTAAGCATTAAATCCAAAAGTGGTTTGGTTCATGGCTACCAATTCGGAGAAATCATCTCCGTTCTCATCGACAGCATCCCTGTCGCGGTGCATACCATAGATATAGGCTCCGCTATTCCCATCATCGGTCACTACCGAGGCATTCATATTTACCAGGGCATCACCCACGGGAACGCTTACCTGTTTATTGCCCAAACCGATTATTCCATATTGTCCGGACAAATTGAAGCTATTAACCTTCGACTCTTTGGTAATCACATTGACCGTCCCGGCTATGGCATTCCCTCCGAAGAGCGCCGAGCCCCCTCCACGTACCACTTCGATCCTTTCCACCATATTGGCAGGGATCAGTTCCAGTCCATACACACTGGCCATTCCTGAAAAGACCGGTCGGCTGTTGAGCAGGATCTGAGTGTAGGGTCCGTTTAGACCATTCATTCGGAGTTGTGTGTAACCACAATTCTGACAGTCAAGTTCAGTTCGAAGCCCTGGTGTGAAGTTAAGACCCTCAGCCAGGTTATCGGACTGGGTCCGGGCCAGAAGGGCCGGGGATACGGAGGTTATAACCACCGGTGCATCGGCCCTGTTGGTCTGGTTGCGGTTAGCACTGACCACTACTTCCTCCATGTTAAGTATATCCTCCTCCACAATGAACTTGATCTCCTGGCTAACATTGGCTTTTGTGGTAATCTCCCGGGTAACGCTTTTATAACCTATGCCACTGACTGTTACTGTGAAAGTTCCGATGGGCAGATTATTCAGATAGAAATGGCCCGTGGCATCAGTAGTGGTGCCAATGGTAGTACCTTCCAGCGTAATATTGATAAAGGGTACATGTTCACCATTGCATTGCACGTCGCCATATAAGGCTGCATCGGTCTTCTGTTTCTGGGCGGTTGCCTGTTGAAAGAACGACAGAATCAACAGGATGGTCAATATTTTAAAAAACTTCATATTAATATTAGTTCAAATGTGTGTTCAAACGATATGCATTACTATAGTCCCACATTCCGGTATTACAGGTCAGGACCCAATATTCCAATGTTTGGAAATTGTTAAAGAAATGAAAGTGGCGGAGGAGCTCTGCCCGCCAAAGGAGAAAAGATGGCTTGTATGTAAGCCCCGTTGTAATAATGTATCGTCTCAAGTTCCCGGATCAGCACCTTCAGGATCATTGTAAGCAGTGCCATGGAGAACAGGAACTGGAACATCTGAAGCAGAAAAAATTCCCGGGCAGTATGTTGATGAGGTAAACCTTGCTTCGATTCGTTTGATTTGTTGAACGGATGTGCATGAGAGATAATAGATCCGTTGGGCATCACATGAATATGGGTATAGAGTGCCTGGTTTAATAGTAGACTGCTCATTACCAGGATGAGTACCCAGCCCGTAATCATTATCCAACCTTTATATATCTTCCAATACATCTAAAGGCAATTTAATACTGTTTTTTGGAGAAGGATTAAGATTAAAATAAGTATTTGTGTAATAGAATTAATGTATTCCTATTCTTACTAACAATAAGTGGACTCAATGGTTCTTTACTTTCTTGTTTACCTTATCTTTAGTTCCAAATAACCCGGGTAATATGATGAGTTTCAGTGAACCTGCCATCCTGGGCCGGACCGGCCTGAAAGTGGGAAGGCTGGGTATCTCCTCCAGCTACGGTGCTCCTGCGGCTGCTTTTGAAGAGGCTTTTGACAAGGGGTGTAACTATTTCGTGCTGGGCACCTTTATGAAGGGGCGCTCTCAAGAGATGATCCGGGCTATCCGGAACATTTCCAGTCAGGGCAAAAGGGATCGGCTGGTGGTGTCCCTGATGGAGTATACCCACTCCAGCCTGTTTGGAAGATCCCATTTTTACAAAGGCCTAAAGAAGCTGGGACTGGAATATGTGGATGTATTGATGATGGGGTACTATCCCAGAAAACCCAGGAAACAGGTAATGGACCTGTCACTGGATCTGAAAGAGAAGGGTATGGTGCGCCACCTGGCGCTCTCGGGACATAACCGGAAACTCTTCCCGAAACTTTTAGAGGGATCCATTGATATCTTCCAGGTACGCTATAATGCAGCAAACAGCGGGGCTGAGAAGGATGTTTTTCCATACTGTGCTGGTGCAAACCGGCCGGGGATCATCTCATTCACCGCTACGAGATGGGGACAACTGCTCAAGGAGGAGAAGATGCCGCCGGGCGAAAAACCCCTTACAGCAAAAGACTGTTACAGGTTTGTACTGAGCAACCCGGCGGTGGATATCTGCATGACCGGTGCCCGCACGGTGGAGATGATGCGGGAAAACCTGGAGACACTCCATTCAGGTCCGTTATCCCCTGAGGAGATGGAGCGGGTTCGTCGCATTGGAGACCATGTTTACGGGAAACCCCGGTCCTGAACCTGTTGGGATGCCGGCGATTCTGTTCTCTCACCTATCCGTTGAGTGTACTTATCTGCTTGCCATCCAGTGTTTGATATCTACGCATAAGGTTGACAGTGAGGCATGAGTGTGCAGGAAGGAAGAGGAGGGGCTCACCGATATTGACCTTTCTGACCAGCTCACCACACTTTTCCAGAGCACCATGTTCCTGTGAGACACTGCTGATAAAAACTTCATCCTCAGCTTCTGCCCAACCCTCCTGCGATCGATGCACGAGCCTGCCAAAAACAGGTCTACCCTCATTCATTAACGCATCCTTTGAGAAGTGTATGGCGCCACCATGGATCACGATCCGTTCATCTGACGGATAGCGGCCTGCCACCGGGCACTCCATTGCTACAGCAATATCCTCCATCCCGCATGAACCAAGTGCATGCTGGATCAGGTCGTAAAAGACGAAGTTCCCCGGAGTGATCTCATCAATCTCCCCGAACTCCTCCTGTATACTGCAGTTGGGTGTATCTCCAAAGACAAGTTTCGGGCTCAGGGTTTTGAACTGTGACTTTAACTGTTCCAGATCACCGATCGACTTCAGGAAAATAGTATCAAGTTCCTTCCGGCTGGCAGCCCTGTATGAATGACCCGCGTGACAATAAAACCCCCTGAACTCCAGGTGCCGGTTGGTTCCTGTCTTTGTAATAATCTGCTCGATCAGTTCAGTATCCTCAGACCTGACGCCTGTTCTGCCATATCCCGTATCAATATCGATATACAGGCCAACCTGGCCGGATAAATGGTTGAGAAATGGCAGTGCTGCGGGACTATCCACCAGGATCGAGAGATGGCATATTTCCGATATAGACTCCAGGAGCTTTACTTCACCTGGGTGGAAAGGGAAAGCCACCAGGATATCGTTCCAGCCCGCACTGGCAAAGTATCCTGCCATCCGGAAGGAGGAGACGGTAATACTGTGAATCCCGAAATCCATGAACCAGTTTCCGATCTCTGCCGACTGATGGGTTTTACAATGAGGCCTGAGGACCATTTGTTGACCGGCGGCCCTGAGCACCATCTTTTCGATATTCCTGAGGCACTTTTGGCGGTCAAGGAGCAGGGTTGGCATACTGCTGGAGATGCTTATTCAGGGATCTGCTCATTACCCCATGGATTGGTTCCCTCACCCATATTTTTGCGCCACTGGTCGCGCCAGCGGTGCATATCCAGAAAGTTGATCACCGGCTTCAGTTTGCGTTCCTCCTTCGATGGGATGGGATCCAGTTTTGATGGTTTGTCCAGGTACCAGTAAGCCACGCTGGACAACTCCAGGGTCAGGTAGTTATTGTGACCGTGTTCAATGGTGAAGCGGAGCGATTTGTCGAAATAAATGGGATCATCAATATGGAACCGGTAACAATGTGTCCTTCCCAACCAGCCAATCTCATCCGGAACACGGGCATACCCGAAGTAAGGATGCTGGTATTTTTCATTGGGGCTCCATGATGAATTGAAATAATCTTCCGTACCTGTCCCGTTCATGGTAGGTTTTTCTGCACCATCAATGAAGAACATATCATCCCCTTCCCCATACCAGATGGGGGTTGGGCAATTCACATAATAATTGATCCCCACATATTGTCCCTTGCCTTCGGTCTCCATGACCTTGTAATTGTTTTCACCCACCGGATTTTTTCCCACTTCACTGGAGAGCAGTCCCCATTCGTTTTCTCCTTCCGGCGGAGCAACTGTTACCTGGTAATTATACCATGCATGGAAATAGGCCATGTCTTCAGCGGGTTTCTCCTGCTCTATATAGTCGATATAATAGTAGAAGGCACCGATGTTGATATCGGCCTGGTTCTCTATCTCTATCCTGGCCCCTGTTGCAAAGGGCATTTTAAAGTAACAGACCATAGCGTTGCCTTTCACCACTGAAGCTGCCAGCGGCAGGGAGGCCCAGGAGTAGGTCTCATCCCATCCCTGCCCGAAGAAGGGACCGATGGGCGATTCTACCGAGGGGTAATCATTTCCGTCCCAGTAGATCCTCAGGATGATGTCTGACCTGTTCAGCCGGGGAGCCTCCGGACTCATGGTGATCCAGATGTGGTCAATGGTACCGGCTCCCTTGATATCGGCGAGGGTCCTTTTCTCACCCGGAGCAATTCTCTCAAAACGGTCGTTGTTCCCGCCTGAACGGTCGAAACTGCTTATCCGTTTGCTTTTGATACCATGTTTGATCGTGGAGATATCTTCAAGGGCTGACTGTGCCCTGAGAGGATTCAGGCTGAATGACAGAAGCATAAGCAATGCCAGTGGCAGGTAAAGGTTTTTCTTTTTCATGTTTTTCTTGTAATTATTTCTGATAGTAAAAGACTTGATATGCAGAAGAGGAGAAAAAGGTAGAATCCTTCAAGCAGCTGTGTTCCATTGGTGGTGAAGATCTCTACGGGCTTGGCAGACTCTCTCAGAATATCGAGTTGATTGCCTATGATACTGCTGAAACCAATATAGGCCATAAAGATGGCCACCACCATAACATCCGCCATGGACCATTTGCCCGATTTAAATACGAAAAACCGGATCACCCTGTTCTCCCTCAGGTTGCCAATACGGTAAGTGTAGATCAAAGAGCTGATCAGTTTTACGGAGGGGAAGATTATACTGAATGTAAATACCAATATCCCTACAAAGATCATCGGTAGCCTTCCATCCTCAAACAGGATCCGGACCACATCTGAAATGCTCTTGCTCTGGAAAAAGATGATGTTATTATGGAAACTGACCTCTTCCCCCATCACCTGAAATACAAGCTGGTCCATTCTCGCTTCCAGGTCGATCATGGGGGTGGTGATCCCTCCCAGCAACAGGCAGAAGGAGGCAATGATCAGCAGAGTCGCCTGTGCCATATTGAGTTTCTTTCTTGTAACCAGGTTGATCAGGAATACAGCGCACACCAGGATCATCACCAGGATGACCCTTAAACTGATCGCCTTCTTTTTCAGTGAAATCTCATCCATGATCAGCACACGGCAATCCTCCTTGTTAATGCAATGATACCGGTCCATCACCTCATGCAACGGATCCATGGGATCGGGGTTGAAGGTGGAAGCAGCAATATCCTTCAGCTTATTGTAAAGGAACTGTTGAAGGAATGCTTTGTTTTCAGGCTTGTTCAATTCAACCAGCAACTTGTCTGCATAGGAGGGAACACTGTCCCGGAAAGGGTCCAGGTTAATTGTAAATCCGGAGAGAAAACTGTTTACCCCTGTTCTGCCGACTGAGGTTTTTGCCTTCATCATGGTTTCTACATCATCTATCAGTTTATAGAGGATATTTTCCAGGTTACGAAGCAGTTTTTCCCTGCTTTCGGGAGTCAATTCGAATTCGAGGATCTTAATACTCAGGATGGTCGAAAGCTGGTCGGTCCATTCATCAGCGTTCAACAGGCCATACCTGATATAATCGATCTCCGCAAGGTCGGTCTTCAGCTGCTGGTTCTGCCTGGCCAGGGAGATATACTGGACGGTAAGTACAATGGCGGCAAGGATAATTACTGCGCTGACTGCAATTTTAAGACGGGCCCAGACGGATTTCTTTTCTTTCATCGGATCAATCTCATTGAGATGCTCCATAAGTTACTGAAAAAGATTTTATCTATTATATTTAGGACTTGTTTTCAACCCTGTAAATACTTTTCAAAATGAAAAAAAGTTCTTTCATCCTGCTGCTGACAGGTATAGCTGTAAGTATAATTACAAGTGCACAATCGGATCCTGTTATGGAGAAGATTGTGGAGCTGGGCCGGAGCGATAACCAGACCATGGAGCATCTTGATGTACTTTGTAACCGTTTCGGGGGAAGGCTTATCGGTTCAGATGCATATGAGAATGCAGCCATATGGGCAGCCAGTAAATTTGATGAGTGGGGCATGGAGGTGGTAATGGATGAGGTGGGAGAGCTACCGGTGGGATTTAACCGGGGTCCCTGGTTTGGAAGACTAATTGGCGAGAATGGAATGGCGCTTCATTTTGCTACTCCCTCCTATACCGTCGGTACCCATGGTGTTCAACGCGGACATGTACTGATCGAACCACGGACAGAAGCTGAATTTAACCGGATGAAGGGCACCCTTAAAGGTGCCTGGGTATTAATAGAAGGGGAAAGCCAGGGATGGCCCATCGATATTTCGACTGAGGCCGACAGCCTGCGGGATTCCATTAAGCTGGCCAATGAAGAGACCGCGAAAATGAATAGTCAGATCAGGCGCGAAAACCGGGACAACGAGGGAAGCGGCAAACCGCAGAAGGAGCTTCTGCCATTGAATGATGAACCGGCACTCTTCTACAGGGAGATGGTGGAAGCCGGGATATTGGGAATTATACAGTCGGCAAAAACACCCATCAGGGTGCTCTATGACCGCAAAAACCTGCCGGACATGACCTTTGACAACCTGCCCGCCGTTCCCGATATCAAACTGGATGAACACCAGTATGATCTGATCTACCAGATGGCGGAAGAGCGGCGATACTTCCAGCTTGAGTTTGATATACGGAACCATTTCAAGATGGGCCCGGTCAAATATCACAATGTGATCGGGGTGATCCCGGGGACAGAATTTCCGGACGAGTATGTAATTGTGAGCGGTCACCTGGATGCCTACGATGTGGCCACCGGGGGGGTGGATGACGGGTCCGGAGCAACTCCTTCCATGGAAGCTGCCAGGCTGATCCTTGAGGCAGGAGGAAAGCCCAAGCGCACCATCCTTGTGATCTTATGGGCTGGTGAGGAGTTCGGGCTCTATGGCTCCACCAGCTGGGTTACACGATACGAGGAGGACCTGGAGAAAATCTCCGATATGGTGAACCGTGACGGGGGACCTACCGTCCCGGTAAGCCTGACCGTTTCAGCTGCACAGATGGATGATTTCAAAGAGATTGCAGAGGTCATTAATACCATCAATCCCGACTTTCCCCTTGAGCTCAAGGAAAGCAAACCAACGCCAAGACCGGAAAAGCCGTGGGGCACCGATAGCGGACCGTTTGCTGTGAGGGGAGTTCCTACCATCGGTTTTGATTGTGCTGATCCCAAGGGTTACAACTTTGAGTATGGCGAGATATGGCATACTGAACGTGACCTATACAACAAGAGCATTCCGGAATACCAGGAACAGGCCGCCACTGCAACAGCAGTGCTGGTTTACGGATTGGCTAACCTGGATCACAAACTGTCACGTGAGGGCTATTACGTGGAGAAGGAGGAAGCCCCTCAAAAGGAGACAAATAGGGAAAGGCGAAGGCGGGAATAATCGCTGAGATGTAGGTTATTCCACTGTGAAGTCCTTTTCAATCCCCAGTTTTTCAAACAGGTCCCTTCTGGCAGCTTTATCACTATCCAGAATGATTTGCGCCATCTCAGCTACAAACACGGCCTGACTGCGCGGGACCACAATAACCCCGTCACCATCAGCTACGATCACATCACCGGGATTGACCAGGACAGAACCTACCACGACCGGTTTCTGTACCGATTCGATTTCATTTCTGCCCGGCCGGATACCCCTGCCTCTTTTTGTAAGATCCATATATACCGGGTTCTTCTGCCTGATGATTTCATCCGTATCCCTTACTCCTCCTGCAGACACCAGCCCAACTGCTCCCTTCTCCTTCCAGACCAGGATATTCGCGGAGCCTGTTGATCCTGTATCACCATCTCCCTGGTTGTCAATGACGATCACGCTTCCTTCCTTAATAAAGTCGACAAAGGGCTCGGAAGAGAGTTCCCCATACCACCTGCCTTCCCATTCCCGGAATTCTTCAGGACTGAGGTCATTGGAGACTTTCCTGTTGGTGGGAACATAACGTGCGGTTACGGCTATCCCGCAAAACCTGTGGCTAAAGGTCTCAATATCTCTCCATAAGGCTTCGATTTCAGGATCCATCAGCCCCACATCCCGCAATCCGGCCATGTCCATGCCATCACAGACATCGGATACCCTTAAATCAGCGTAGAGTTCTAAAAGTGTTTCATCTGAAACAGTTTGAAGAGTTTCCTGAGCAATACTTACGGTGGCAGAGATCATCGTAAAAAAACAGATTGAAATCATTGTCTTCATTTTACCTGGTTTTTGAGAATTATATATCACTATTTTCTTTAAATCCTTTCACATCTCAGTTATCATTTAGGTTTCTCAAATTATGTATAAATGAGGTGTATTACAAATTCGGGGTACGTTTGTGTATATTTACTTCTAATTGACAAAAAGAACCTATGAAAGCACTGGTTTTGGAAGAATATAATAAACTGGTATATAAAGATTTTCCCGATCCTGAAGTGGCAGACAATGAAGTGCTGGTCAAGGTGGAAGCTGTTGGGATCTGTGGTTCGGATGTGCATGGGATGGATGGAAGTACGGGCAGAAGGATCCCGCCCCTGGTGATGGGGCATGAAGCTGCAGGTGTGATCACTTCCATGGGGAAACAGGTAAAGGAGTGGAAAACAGGCGACCGGGTGACTTTTGATTCCACCATTTACAGGCTGGATGACTGGTATACCCTCAAGGGTATGTACAACCTGAGCGATGGCCGGATGGTGCTCGGGGTAAGTCCGGAAGAGTATCGCCGGCATGGAGCATTTGCAGATTATATAAATGTGCCACAACATATTCTGTACAGGGTCCCGGACGAAGTAACATTTACTCAGGCCTCCATGGTGGAGCCGGTGGCAGTGGCAGCCCATGCTGTAGGACTGACCCCGCTGGAATGGAACGATACGGCTGTAGTGGTGGGATGCGGGATGATCGGACTTTTTGTGGTCCAGGTACTGCGGACCAGGGGTTGCGGAAGGATCATCGCCATTGACCTGGAGGATGATAAAATAGCACTGGCGAAAAAACTGGGTGCGGATGTGGGGTTCAATCCGAAAAAAGATAATATCCGTAAAGAGATAGCTGCTCTTACGGAGGGACGAGGAGCCGATGTAGCCTTCGAGGTAGTGGGGGTCAGCGATAGCGTTATAACCGCTATTGATTCGGTACGCAGGGGAGCTACGGTGACCCTGGTTGGAAACCTCTCACCAACAGCCGAAATCCCTCTGCAGGCAATAGTAACGCAACAGATCAGGTTGCAGGGGAGTTGCGCCATTTGCGGCGAATACCCGGCTGTTCTGGATATGATTGCCAGAAAAGAGGTCAATGTGGAGGCCATCCTTAGTGCAGAGGCACCTCTGTCTGAAGGAGCAAAATGGTTCCAACGTCTTTATGATAAAGAGCCCGGGTTAATCAAGGTTGTATTATTACCCTGATATGAACACTCAACAATTGAATACGGCCCTGGCAGGTATTGGAAAGGTGACGGCAATGCATGCCAGTTCACTGGTAAACCTGGAAGAATCTCACTTCACGGCAGTTTGCAGCAGAAGTAAGGAAAAGGCGGAAGAGTTTGCCTCCGGATATGGCATTAAAGCCTATACAGATGTGGCTGAAATGGTAGCAAAGGAGAAGATCGATGTGGTTATCATCTGTACGCCCCATCCAAATCATCGCGAACCTGCTATAGAAGCCCTGGAAGCCGGAGCACATGTATTGATTGAAAAACCGCTGGCATCTTCGCTGGAGGATTGTGATGCCATGATTGAGGCTTCCGAGAGATGTGGCAGGCAGATCGGAGTGATAGGTCAGCGCAGGTGGTATCCTGCAGCCATGCGGGTCAAATCGGCCATTGATGCCGGTAAGATCGGCAAACCGGTCCTCGGGACCGTGCATATGCTGGGATGGAGGGACAGGGCCTATTATGATAGTGATCCCTGGAGGGGAACCTGGAAGGGTGAGGGGGGCGGGGTCCTGGTGAACCAGGCACCCCATCAACTGGATATGATCCAGTGGTTCATGGGGGAGATCGATGAGTGTTATGGGATCTGGTCCAACCTGAATCACCCCTATATTGAGGTAGAAGATACAGCCAATGCCATCCTTAAATTTAAAAATGGGGCTGTGGCCAACATCATTGTTTCCAACTCCCAGAAACCCGGGATTTTCGGGAAGGTCCACGTGCACGGGGAGAACGGTGCCTCTGTGGGCGTACAGACCGATGGGGGAGCCATGTTCGTAGCCGGGATGTCGTCTATCCTGGAACCACCGGTCAATGATCTGTGGACCGTGCCCGGTGAAGAGGAGATGCTGGTGCAGTGGGTGAAGGAAGACTCCGGTTTTTTTAACAACCTGCCTAACCGGATGGACTATTTCCATGAGCGCAATATTGAAGATTTCCTGCGGGCCATCCTTGCGGGCCGTAAACCTTTGATTACCGGTGTGGAGGGACGGGTAACAGTGGAGATCTTTACGGCCATATACCGTTCCACACGAGATGGACTGCCTGTGAAGTGGCCCCTGAAACCGGAATACAGGGATGATCATGACGGGCGCCCAAAGAATCCTTAAAATATATAAACGGGAATAAACGAGAGCAGTTCCGGCGCCTGATTCATCTTCAGCAGGTAACTTTATGGATAATTCCCAAAAGAACATTATATTACAGACGGATTCCCCGTTATTCCAATGATGCCATGGATAGATCATTTCTGAAAATATTCGTGTTGGCTGGATTATTGGTGCCTGCCTGTTTTTATTCCTGCTCAAATAAGGAATCCGTACCCAATGAACCGGAGGTGCGTTTATGGTATAATGTACCTGCATCAAACTGGAATGAAGCACTCCCTATAGGCAATGGTAGACTCGGGGCCATGGTTTTCGGGGGAACGAACCAGGAGCATCTTCAGCTGAACGAGGAGTCTGTTTGGACCAGGAAGGGCAGTTATCAGAACAGCGACGGGAGCCAGGCTATTCCAGAGGTAAGAAAGCTGCTTTTTGAAGGAAAGTATAAGGAGGCGCAGGAATTGGCTGTGAAGGATTTGCTGCAAAAGAGGCTTCCCGACGGAAGCAATGCCTATCAGACACTCGGGGACCTCACCATTGATTATATTGACACATCAGATGTTTCGGATTATAATAGGGAACTGCTGCTCGATAGTGCCATGGTGAGGGTCAATTATACGAGGAGTGGAGTGGAATTCACACGGACAGTATTCTCCTCTGCGGTAAACAATGTGATCGTATTCAGGGAGCAGTCGGACAAAGCGGGTGAGATCAACTGTAACATCCGGCTTACCAGGCCGGGTGATGGAGAGGTGGTCATGTTCAAAGACGATATGCTCGTAATGAAACAGCATGTTGATAATGGGCAGGGCGTTCTGTACGAAATGCGTGTAAAGATACTCCTGAAGGATGGTCACCTGCATGGCGAAGCGAACCAGGTGGAAATACACAATACCAGCGACCTTGAGATCAGGATATTCGCGGCAACAGATTATTTTGGAGAAGCGAATTGGGAAGAGTGTGAGGACTGCATGAACAGGACCATGAGATGTAACTATAACAGGGTGCTGAGGGAGCATGTGAATGAGTACCAGGGTCTGTTTAACCGGGTTTCCATCGATCTGGGTTCCTCCTCTGCTTCCAGATTGCCAACCAATGAAAGAGTGGCCCGCGTGTCCCAGAAACATCCTGATCCAGGTCTGGCGGAACTCTACTTTAATTTTGGACGCTACCTGCTCATCAGCAGTTCCCGATCACCGGGCAGCCTTCCTGCCAACCTTCAGGGGATCTGGAACGATAAACTGGAACCGCCCTGGAACTCAGATTACCACATCAACATCAACCTGCAGATGAATTACTGGCCTGCTGAAGTCACCAATCTTTCGGAGTGTCACCTGCCCTTTTTGGAATTTATCGGGGAGCTCAGGGAGAACGGAAGGAAGACAGCCAGGATCACATACAATTGCAGGGGCTTTGTGGCCCATCATACAACTGATGCCTGGCACCAGACCGAGCTGTTTGGTTCGCCAAGCTGGGGAATGTGGCCCATGGGTGCTGCCTGGTCCTCCACGCATATCTGGGAGCATTTTCTTTTTACAGGTGATACTACTTTCCTTGCTGATTATGGTTATGATGTAATGCGTGAAGCGGCTCTATTTCTTTCCGATTTTCTGGTTGAGGACCCGGCTACGGGGAAACTGGTGACCGGACCCTCCATTTCACCCGAGAACAGGTTTGTTACCCCGGCGGGTGATACAGCTGCCATTAACATGGGACCTGCCATGGACCTGCAGATTGTCTGGCATCTCTTTACATGTGTGATCAAGGCAAGTAAGGTGCTGGACAGGGATGCTGAATTCAGGACACTTCTGCAGTCCCAGCTGGACCAGCTTGCACCGGTGGAGATCGGAGCGGACGGAAGGATACTGGAGTGGTCCGCGGAGGGGCTTTCCGAGGTGGAGCCCGGCCACAGGCATATGTCCCATTTATATGGTCTGTATCCCTCCAATGAGTTTAACTGGGCCGACACACCGGAATATATGGATGCGGCTAAAAAAGTGCTGGAATATCGTCTGGATCACGGGGGCGGGCATACAGGATGGAGCCGGGCCTGGATCATCAATTTTTATGCACGGCTGAAAGATCCCGAACAGGCCTACTATCATGTTCAGAAACTCTTTGAGAATTCGACGCTTCCCAACCTTTTTGATAACCATCCCCCGTTCCAGATCGATGGGAATTTCGGTGGGACAGCAGGTATTGCAGAGATGCTGATCCAGTCACATGCAGGATATGTGGAGTTGCTGCCTGCCCTTCCGAAAGCATGGAAGGATGGAAAGGTGACAGGATTGATGACCAGGGGGGGATTCCAGGTTGATATGGAGTGGAATGAGGGTACCCTGACAAAGGTCGATATATTATCAAAATTAGGGAGCCTACTGGTACTGAGCTATGGAGAACACAGGGTGGAGATTGAAACCACCCCGGGACAAAAACTGAGCTTTGATCCTCTACTCAGTCTTCTCTGATAGAAGTAAGTTCCGCACTCTGTGATCATCCATTGGTGAACTTTTCCGGAAGAAATTTCATAACTTGTATGGTATAAGCTTTGAAATTATGAGTAAACAGGAACGTTCAGGACACATTGGAATTCTCACCTCCGGAGGGGATACGCCCGGATTAAATGCCGCGATACGCGGACTTGGAAAGAAGGCCGCTTCGAAAGCCTGCAACATGCAGGTGATCGGGTTCAAGGATGGGTTCCGTGGACTGATGGAGAACCGTTCGGTCCGCATGGACAACAGTATGCTATCGGGTATCCTTACCCTGGGAGGGACCATCCTGGGAACCAGCAGGGATAAGCCTCATAAGATGCCCATGGGAGGGAAACTGGTGGATATGACCGATGTGATTGTGGAAAACTACCATAAAAATCATCTTGATGCCCTGGTCTGCCTGGGCGGTGGAGGTACACTGAAGAATGCCTACAGGCTTTCCAAACATGGGTGTAATATAATCACCCTTCCCAAAACGATTGACAATGATATCGTTGGTACCGATGTGACTTTTGGTTTTGATACAGCCATGGGAATTGCCGTGGATGCCATTGACCGTTTGCACAGTACGGCCTCCAGCCATCACAGGATCATCATCGTTGAGATCATGGGCCATAAGGTCGGATGGCTGGCCCTGGGCGCCGGGATGGCAGGTGGCGCCGATGCCATCCTGATCCCGGAGATCCCCTATACCATTGAGAAGCTGGCTGACAGCATCCTGCAACGGGTCAGCCTTGGGAAGAGGTTCAGTATAGTTGCTGTAGCTGAAGGGGCCATTACCGTCCAGGGATCCAATAAGATCCGGGCCATTGAGAAGAAACTGGATGCGGCGGACGGGGACGAGCGTTCCAAACTGAAGAAACAGTTATCGGCCCTTGACAAAGAGTACCGGGGTTCAACCATGGTGATGGCTCGTGACCTGGAAAAGATCACCGGCCTGGAAACCAGGGTTACCATCCTGGGACATCTGCAGCGGGGCGGAACCCCTTCGGCGCTTGACAGGTTGCTGGCTACCCGTCTTGGCACAGCTGCCATCGATTATATAAAGGATGAACAATTCGGGATCATGGTTGCAGTGGATGGCGAAGGCACCAGGGCTGTTCCGATGGAGGAGGTGGCCGGGAAGATCAACTATGTACCACCGGATCATTCATGGGTGACCACTGCCAGGAACCTGGCAACCAGTTTCGGGGATTGAACTCCTCTGGACCCGTGTGCCAAGATTCCCCTTTAAGTTAACCAATCCTGTCCAGTTCAGCCTGGTTCAGCTCCTCTCCCCAGCTGGGCCAAAGGGGGTTATCGTTATGAAATGTTTTGAATTTTTCCGCAGCCTTCTGCAGGATAGGTTTGGCAGCTTTTGGTCCGCCTCCCAGGAATTCGGGCATGTACCGGGTCATGATCCCATCCAGGTACCATGCTCTCGGGTTGTCTGTATTAAGACTTTTGGAACGCTGTATGGCATCGAGTGCATCCTGGTAATAGAGCTCTCCCATGGTATTGGGATCAACATTAATCAAACCAATATAGTAGAGTGCTTTCAGGACCTGGACTTCTGATTCATCTGGGACAATAGCCAGCGCCATGTCCATGGACTTTTTGACGCGATCCAGCATGGCTTCTTTCTTATCACGATCACTCTCATCGAGACTTCTTACAATAATGATTCTGGCAGCGTGGTAAGAGGGGAGCCACTGATCCGGGTATTTCTCCGCGATCTCCTCAAAGGTGGCGGCACAATTCAGTTCACTTTCAGCATCCGGGGCCTCAGTCATTTCTGCAATTGCTGTAAGCATCCTTTTCTGGTACTTTCTGCTTTGCGATATGGCAGGAACTGAAATCACGGCCACAAGAGCAAACAGGAGGATCTTTTTCATAATGTGAGATTTTAGTATTTGTTTGACAGGTTTAAATGTAGTCAGCCGACGAGAGGAGCACAACCTTTTTTCGCCGGGATGCAGTACAAGGCGGATGAATGGAAATAATTTACCGGTGAACGGTATGTGTTACTGGTCGAGCCAGGTTTTAAAGGGTCCTACTCTCTCCCGGCCGATAAAGACTTCGTCATCGTCAGCATGCACCAGTTTCACCTTCAATTTACTGGAGGACAGGGTGATAACATCGCTTATCGCCTGGTGGGTGATCAGGTATCTCCGGTTGATCCGGTGGAAAAGGAGCGGATCGAGCAGCTCTTCCAGCCTGCCAATGGTATAATCGATCACATAATTGCGGTTGTCGGCCGAGTGCAGGTAAGTTCCCTTCTGCAGGCTGTAAAAATAGAGGATATCATCCACATCGATGGATTTGATATGGTCGCCGACCCTGACCATGAAGCGTGACTTGAAGGGCCTGTTGATCATCTCCCTGATGTCACGAAGCAGATCCCCTCCAATGGAGGGGACGGACAGTTCCTGGTTATAATACTTCCTGAATTTTACCAGTGCGGCCCGCAGATCTTCCTCTGATACCGGCTTCAGCAGGTAATCCACACTGTTCACTTTAAAGGCTTTGATGGCATATTCCTGGAAAGCGGTGATAAAGATCACCGGTACTTCTATATCGACCACATCAAAAATATCAAAGGATAATCCGTCAGCCAGCTGGATGTCCATAAATACCAGGTCGGGCGAACCGTTGTTTTTGAACCACTCCACTGAACGTTTCACCGAATCGATAATGTTGAGGATGTTGATCCCGGGATCAATCTGCCCGAGCAGGCTGGCAATCCGTTCGGCAGTCAGGTGTTCATCCTCGATAATTACAACGTTCATCACACTACAATTTTATGGCAGGAGTGTTGGCATTCTGACTATAAATGCCTCAGTCTCTTCCTGTACCATTAATGGATCGTCCGAAAAGTATCCGATCTGTTTTCTCAGGTTTACCAGCCCGGTACCCAGTGAGGGTTCCGATACCTCCTTTCGCTGCAGATTGTTTTTAACGATTATATGCCCGTTCCCGGTAGAGATGACTGAAATTACCAGCGGATGATCCTTAGATATTTCATTGTGTTTGATGGCATTTTCCACCAGCATTTGAAGAGAGAGGGGGATCACCATCCGGTTCCGGTCCAGATCCAGGTCCGTATTGACCTGCAGGTTTTCTCCGAACCTGATCTTCTGGAGGAATATATAGTCCTCCATGAATTTCAGGTCATCTTTCAGGGGAACCAGTTCATTTTCCCGTTGTTCCAGTACGTAGCGGTAAACATCCGCAAGTTTATGTACAAACTGTGTGGCTTTATCCGTATCGGTATTGATCAGGCTGGCCAGGGAACTTAGACTGTTAAAGAGGAAGTGGGGCCTGACCTGGTCCTTCAGGGACTGGTATTGCAGGGCCAGATGAGCCCTTTTGAGTTCCTCCTGCTGGATGACTGACGCTTTCCAGTTTTTGAAGAAGAGCACTGCATTACCCACTATAAGTGAAAGGACCATAAATATGAGAGCCACTTTCAGGCTTGGAAGTCCTTCGCTCATGATCATTTTGTAGGTGATTTCCTTCGACAGGCTTACCCATATGAAAAATCCCAGAAATATGATCAAACCGAAAAAGAGGTACAGGGCCAGGATCTGGTATACCAATCTTTTGATGGGCCATTTCAACCAGGGGACGCGCCTTTCCAGTATTATGGTGATCCAGAACATCCCCTTCCAGGCCGGGTATCCAATTGCAATGGAAAAAATACAATTCCGGAGCACGGTCTCCACCGACCAGAGCTCTCCGGGTATTGTAAATATACTGAGGAAGTTCCCAATCAATACAAGGATCATCAGGTCCCTTAGGAGTATCAGGAGGCTTTTGGTTCCCTTTTTTCGGTTCATCAGTCTGGCGTCAGCAATTACACAAGATACTTATTTGATCCGGAATTATTGCAGCTTTTCCAGTTCGGTGCGGGTGGCGTCCTCTCCCCAGTTGGGCCAGAGAGGATCATTGTTTGAGAAAGCCTCAAATTTGATTAATGCCTCCTCCAGGATCGGTCGTGCCACTTCTGCGCCTCCGCCCATGGAAGGGGGCAGGTTCAGTTTATTGACCCCCTCCAGGAAATAGATCCGTGGATTTTCAGGGTTCAGTTTTTTGGCGGTCTCCAGCGAAGCAAACATTTTCTCTATATAGGTCATGCCCCTCCCCATGGGATCAACCATGATCCTGGAAGGGTAGAGGAATGCCTGTAGTACGTGGAGCTCCGACTCTTTGGGCTGCAGTTCCTCTGCCCTGTCAAGCAGCTCCTGTGCACGGTCGAGAATCTGGTCTCTCTTTCCCCCGTCCTGTTCATCGTAACTCATCACGACCAGGGAGTAGGAGGCATAATAGTAGGGCAGCCACCTGCTCTTTTCTGCGGTGGCAATACGTTCAAACCTGCTGGCACTCTCTATGAATTCGGCAGGTTGAGCAGCCTGATCCAATGTCTCGATGGCGCTCTTCATGGCAGCGGTGTAACGATCTTCCTGTCCCCATGCAAATGCAGAGAAAAGGGTAATGGTCAGGATCAGCAATCGGGTTTTCATTCTATTTATTTTTAAAGTGAAAGTATGATCAAAAATATGGCCATGGTACCTGTGGTGGGTACAACAGCCTGAGAGGGATATATCCCGTTCTCGTCCGGGGTCGCGGCATAACGGTAGCCATAGATATTGTTAAATCCCAACAGGTTGGTGACGTTCAGGTGTAGGATACAATCCCTGTTAAACAGGGTGGTCAGGTAGGTCAGGTTCAGGCTGATATCATGGTAGGGCCTGGTACGACCGTCCATAAAACCGGGTGAGTTCATGTCGTTGAAGGGCCTGCCACTGGCAAAGGAGTAAGTGATCCCTCCAAGTGTATGGATTTTAGTGAATAATCGCTTGTATACCACAGAAAGGTTGTGGGCCGACGTAAACGGGGGAGCCACGCTTTCCGGGTAATCCTGGTAGTTCCTCGAAGTGTTCAGGTAGCTGTAAGAGATCCAGTAATCGGACCCCTGCAGGCTTTCACTGTCGCGCCAGAAAAGGTCGATACCCTTCGCCGATCCATACCCGCTGTTGCTGTAATCTGATGCAACCGGAATGTTAGCAGCGGTATACTTCACCAGGTTGTCATACTGCTTCAGGTATCCTTCGACCCTGAAGGTTCTCCGTTGCTTCCTGTACTGGAAGTTCAGTATGTAGTGGTCCGCCTGTTCATAGGAGAGCCCGGGATTGAACCGGAGGTACTCATTCTCCGGCTTCTGCCGGTATTTGCCCCAGGCAAAGGAGAACTGGCTGTAGGTTCCGGTTTTGTATGCTGCCGACAGGCGTGGCAGCCATCCGGGTTCTTTCAGGAGTGTGGAGTACTCGGCCCGGATACCGGCACGGAGTGCAAGGTTTTCTGAGATTTTCCATTCCGTCTCAATGAACAGTGAAGGGGTCAGATCGTCCAGATCCACCAGAAAGGTGCTGTCAACGGTCACTGCCTGACTGTACCAGCCCCTGTTCACATCTCCGCCGAACCTGGTCCTCAGATTTTTGGAAGTCAGGCGGGTCATGGTCAGTTTAAATGAGGCCATTTTGTTCTGGGTAGAGACAGGGGTCCCTGCATAATTGATCTTCTCGCTGTCGCGGCTGTAGGCTGCACCTGTGTGGATCAGCCACTTCTCCCCCAGCTGGTCTGTATAACTGCTGTTGGCATACAGGTTGAGATTATTAATCTGCAGGTCATCCATCCTGCCGGCTTCAAAATTGTCATAGTTCATCCGCATGCTCATGGAATTGAACGAGCAGAATGATTTCAGCATTCCGTTCTCTCCAATCTGTTGCCTGAACATCATCATTCCATCGCCCAGGACAGGATCTTTGATCCAGTCCACGTTTTGTCTGAACAGCCTGTCGGTGAGATAGCTGTTGGCATACATCCCGGTTGCAGCCAGCGAGCTCTTCTCCCAGCGTTTGGCCCAGGAAGCATTGGCCCCCACGGTCATCAACGACACACTGGCCTTGTCCTCCGTCTCCAACCCGTTTGTGGTCAGGTCCACGATTGAGGAGAGGGCGTCACCGTATTCAGCCGAGTATCCGCCAGTGCTGAACAGGGTCTCGGAGAAGAGCAGGGGCGAAAAGCGCCCCCTGGTGGGGACATAGGGCATACTGGAGAAGTAGGGAGACTGAACTAGCATACCATCCATATACGTTTTGGTCTCATAACTTTCTCCGCCCCTTACAAAAAGCATCCCCTCTTCTCCCACTTTCTGGGATCCCGGCATGGTGGCATATGCGCCATAGATGTCCCCCACCGCGCTGGCTGTACTGGCTATATCATAGGAGCTGAGGGTGGCTGACTTCTTCTCATCGCTGGCACTGAAGATCCCGGCTGTGATAACCACTTCATTCAGTTCACTGACCGCTTCCTGCATAACGATAGCAAGTGGTGACCGCAGGGTATCCAGGTCTACCTCACGGCTTTGTTTTTCAAACCCGATATAACTGGCTACCAGGATCTGCCTCCCTGCAAGGGAGGTAGAGAGTTTAAATCTTCCCGTGGTATCGGTCATGGTCCCTTCATAGGTTCCATCCAGGTATATATTCGCGAACTCCACAGGGTTTCCTTTTCGATCCGTAACACTTCCGGTGATTTGCTGCTGGGCCATGCCTGTTACTGTGACGCAACCCATAAAAATGATGGCAAGGAGTCTCATGACAGTTTCTTTATAGTTCAAAATTAGGGCTGGAGGGGGTGCGAGAGAAATGAAAGGGAATGAATGGACAGATCAGGGAGATGAGTTGTATCATTTGGGAGATGAGTGAATTCCAGTCATTCATTTTTCATATATTTATGATAGCTAAGACCTGATCTTTTATCCCGGAACCCATGAAAATTCCCCTGGCTTTTATCTTCATTTTTGTTTTGAACCCGCTCCATCTTCAGTGCCAGGTGGATCCGGATGATGCCAGTAAGGTGATCGAACTGAACAATGGGGCCATCGTGAGGGAGATAAGGTTTGAGCAGGGTGCCCTGTCCTCATCCGGTCTGTATAAGGCCGGGAGCGAACGGAATTACATCAGAGAGTCGAAAGAATTCAGTTTCCTGGTAAATGACAGGCAGGTGGACGGATCTTCCGGCTGGGACCTGGTGGGTGTTGATTCCATTGAGGATGAACGTTCAGGCAGCGGGACCAGGATCACACTATCGGGGAGAGGCGGCCAGGAAGGGCTCCGGGTTGAGATAAGTTACCTGCTTTATCCCGGTATGCCCCTGGTCCGTAAGTGGCTGAAGATCAGTAACCGGAGCGAAAAGGATCTGAAAATCGAAGCTTTAAATGTGGAGGATCTGCAGACCGGTTTTTCTCAGGTACAAACAGTGATCTATCACAACTATGCCCGCATGAAACAGGTGGGCCGTTTTACCGGGAACTGGGACGATCCGGTGGTGGTCCTGCACCACCAGAGCGACCGGATCGGGATGGCCGTGGGCAATGAAGCGCCGGCTGTACTCAAACGTACAGCCTATCATACGGAGAATGAGAACCTGGAGGTCGGGCTCACTCACCCTGGGCAGGATTTTCCCTTCAGGAAATGGCTTGCCACTGGCGAATCATGGGAGAGTCCGAAAACCTTTATTTGTCTCTACCGTGATTCCGACGAAGGTTTTGAGGTGGTCGACGGGGTGGTTAATGATTTTGTGCGCAGGCACATGTACCCGCAGATCATCCGCAATGAGCACAAACCGGTATTTGTGTACAACACATGGAACCCCTTTCGCACCTTTACGAACGATTCGCTGGTTCGGGAAGTGGCCCGGGCCGCAGCCGACTGTGGCATTCAGGAATTTATAATTGATGACGGCTGGCAGGTAAACACAGGAGCCGAAACCACCAGTGAAGCCTGGGGCAGTAATTATGGGGACTGGAACGTGGATGAGCGAAAGTTTCCCGGCGGACTCAAACCCACCTTCGATTATATCAAGTCGCTGGGAATGAAACCGGGACTCTGGATCACCATCGGTGCTGCCACCGGTAATGCGGCTGTATATCAATCGCATCCGGAGTGGTTTGTGAGAAACAGCCTGGGAGTACCCGGGAACATACATGGGTACGGCAATGATTTTTATACCACCTGTTTTGGTACCGGGTGGGTCGATTATATCAGGGAGGTGATAGTGGATCTGTACCGGCAATATGGACTGGCTTACTGCAAGCTGGATTTTGCCATTGCCACCAGCGCCTATGTGAATGATCCGCAAATATCGGGTTGTTATGCCACCGATCATCCCTTCCACAGGGATCATGAAGAATCGTTTATTGCCATTTACACGCGGGCACTTGAATTGTTCGACCAGCTGCACATGGCATGTCCCGGACTCTTTATAGACTGCACTTTTGAGACGGCGGGGAAACTCCAGTTAATGGATTACGCCATTGCCAGCCACGCCGACGGCAACTGGCTTGCCAATTTCGAAGAGCCCGTTCCCACAGGTCCCTTACGGATAAGGCAGATGGCCTGGTGGCGATCACCTGCGGTTCCGGCCAGTTCACTGGTGATAGGGAACACCCCCATGGATGATCCCGGCTTTGAGTTTGCTTTGAAATCCCTGATTGGCACCCTGCCCATTGTACTGGGTGATCCCAGGAAGATCCCGGTTGAGGAGCGGGCACGCATCAGGTCCTGGTCCGTCTGGATGCAGGAGATGCATGAAAAATATGACTACATGTCCTACCGGAGAGACCTTCCGGGCTTTGGAGAACCCAGGGAGGGAAGCTGGGACGGATGGATGCGCATCAACAACGATTCCCGGGAAGGGGGGATCGTCGGGGTATTCAGGCAGGGGGCCCTGGAAGAGAGTCGCCGCCTGTTCTTAAAGGGACTGGATCCTGAGCGTTCCTACCTGGTAAAACTGGCACCGGAAGGAATAGAGATTCATCGTGCCTCCGGACGGCAACTGATGACAGAAGGTTTCCAGGTTGAGATCACCCGGCCCTATGAAGGGAAGATCTTTGAGATCAGTAGTAAGTGACCTCCTGGACCTTCTGCCATGAACCCCTGGTGAAATCGGGTACCCTGACCGGCATTCCCTGGTTTTCAATGGATTTCTCAGAAAGTCCGATAATGGAGGACCATTCTGCTGCATCATAGACATCCTCGTCCAGAGGCAGTCCGTTCCTCAGGCAGTGGATCAGGCGGTAGTCCATGGTAAAATCCATCCCTCCATGCCCGCCTACTTTCCTGGCCATTTCGCCTACCTCTTTCGTAATCGGGTGTTCATACCGCGCAAGCAGCTCGTCCATCTGTTCATTATCCATGAATGTGTGCGCCTCGGGATCCAGGGCGATCCCCATTTCCGGATACTTCTGCACAAATCCTTTGGTACCGCTGATCATATGGATCCTGCTGTAGGGACGGGGATTGATGACATCATGCTGGATCATAATGGTTTTGCCCTTTGCTGTTTTGATCAGCGTGGTGTTCATATCTCCCTTCTTGTAATCACGCTTCGCATAATCTGAATCCTCCCCGAATTTTTTGATAGCATAGTCGCTCATGCCAAACTGGTCACTGGCCACTGTGACCAGGTATTCCATTTTATCTCCCCTGTGGATATTCAGGATATGGCAGAGGGGTCCGAGTCCGTGTGTGGGGTAGAGGTTGGCATTGCGGTTCTGGTTGTGCCTCAGCCGCCACATATTCCAGTACCCGTCCTCTTCATTGAAAAGTGATTCCCTCAAATCATGGATATAGGCACCCTCTACATGCACGATCTCACCCAGCAGTCCCTGTCTGACCATATTGAGCGTTGTCATCTCGAAAAAGTCATAGTTACAATTCTCCAGCATCATACAGTGTCGTCTTGTCTTTTCAGCTGTGTTTACCAGTTCCCAGCACTCATCGATGGTAATAGCTGCCGGAACTTCCGTAGCCACATGTTTACCATGTTCCATGGCATACACCGCAATGGGCGTATGCAGGTCCCAGTGGGTGCAGACATAGATCAGGTCCACATCATCCCTCTCGCACACCTTTTTCCAGTCTTCCGTACCGGAGTAGGTATCCGCCTCAGGTAGTCCGCGCTCCTGCAGCATCTCCTCTGCCCGGTCCAGGTTTACCTGCTCCAGGTCACAGAGTGCTACAATCCTGACCCCATCCAGGTAGGTGTATCGGTTTACTGCGCCTGTACCCCTGGAACCCACTCCGATAAAGGCCATCCTGACCGTATCTATGGGATCACATTTCAATTCGATCACATCGGTTTGTCCGGCCGGCCTGGGAGGTTCAGGGAACAGTTCACGGGCTTTGAAAAGGCCTGATTCACTATGCTTCTCTCCCTGAGTGCATGCACCCAGGGCCATCATTATCAGGAGAACCGGTAACACGGTAATAGTCTGGATCAGTTTTGTTTTCATCTGGTTGGTTTTGTTTTGAGGGGTTATGGATATATACAAAAATAGGCGAAAGTTATCATTCATAAAAGTGTGGGGATATCCACTCCGTGGCACTTGAAAAATACATAACTTTAAATCGATGTTTCCTATTCTCTTACATCTCTGGCTCCTGTTGTTCCCTTTATGGATGCAGGGGGAGCAGGCAGACAGGCCTGCTGAAGTATATATACGTATCAATCAGGTGGGATATCTACCGGGTGAGCTGAAGTCGGCCATTATTTTTTCACAGGCACCGGTGAAAGAGAGCTTCAGGGTGATCCGTTCGCTGACCGGGGAGGTGGTCTATAGTGCCAGGCCTGTGCGCTGTAAGGAGAAGGGCTGGGGAACTTTTGATTATTATTACCTGTTCGATTTCAGCAGGATTACGGAGAAGGGAAGCTATCTCCTGGAAGGGGTCCGGACGGGGCAACGAAGCCAGCCTTTCGAGATCTCCGGCCATGCCTATGACAGCCTGCAGGAAGAGCTCCTCGGATTTATGCGCCAGCAGCGCTGTGGATACAATCCAACCCTGGATATGGTATGTCATCAGCTGGATGGCCGCTCCTTTTACGGTCCCATGCCCGATTCCACTTACGTCGATGTGAGCGGGGGCTGGCACGATGCCGGCGACCAGCTTAAATACCTGATTACGGCGAGTTATGCCACCGCGCATATGCTGATGACCTATGAGTTGTATCCCGGGCGGTTCGGGGACCGGGCCAATGCACTGGGACAGCCCGGGGCCAACGGGATACCGGACCTGCTGGATGAGGCCAGGTGGGGACTGGAGTGGATCCATAAGCTGCATCCTGCACCGGATCAGCTGGTGCACCAGGTGGCCGATGACCGCGATCATGTGGGCTGGAAGATGCCGGACGGGGACCGTTCCAACTATGGATGGGGAGCAAACAGTTACCGTCCGGCCTATTTTGCCACCGGTGAGCCACAGGGACTGAACCGTTACCAGAGCGAGGCCACCGGTTTTTCCAATCTGGCAGGCCGCTCGGCTGCGGCCATGGCCCTGGCCGCACGTATATGGGGAGGAGAGCTGGGTGATCCCCTATTTGCAGGCAGGTGCCTGGAGGCTGCAAAAACACTTTACCAGCTGGGTAGGGATAAGGAGGGATACCAGCAGGGAAATTCATATGGAGCTCCATACCGGTATGGGGAGAAGACCTGGGCGGATGATATGGAGTGGGGTGCGGCTGAACTGTTTAAGACCACAGGCGATACAGTCTACCTGGAAGATGCCAGGAGGTATGCCCTGATGGCCGGAACTGTCTCATGGATGTCACTGGACACGGCTGAACACTATCAGTACTATCCTTTCATCAATATGGGTCATTTTGCATTGCACAGTGTTGCGGAAGGATCTTTAAAAGATACCCTGGAATTCTTCTACAGGGAGGGTATTGAGAGCTGCCTGAAAAGGGCAGAAAGGAATCCTTATGGAATAGGGGTCCCTTTTATATGGTGCTCCAATAACCTGCTGACCAGTCTGATAGCACAGGTGATCCTGTATGAGAAGATGACCGGCGATCACCAGTATGACGGGTTCCTGGTGGAGCAGCGCGACTGGTTATTCGGCAGGAATCCATGGGGCACCTCTATGTTTACCGGGATCCCTGAAGGGGGTGAATATCCATCTGATGTGCATACCAGTATAAGGGCACTCAGGGGACTGGAGGTGCCAGGCGGACTGGTAGACGGTCCTGTTTATGGAACCATTTACCGCTCGCTTGCGGGATTGCGGTTGGATGAACCTGATGAATTTGAAGCTCTGCAGAACCCGTTTGTGGTGTATCACGATGATATGGGCGACTACTCCACCAACGAACCTACCATGGATGGAACGGCCGGGGCCATCCTGATGATGGCATATTTCGCCGGCCAGTGAATAGATCTATGGTGGGTGCCGGGGCTATTTACCCTTCTTCTGCAGCAACAGATCAGCCGGTACCATAGTGACCAGGCATCCTTTTTGCATGCTGAGCAGTTCCCCTTCAATCTCCTTGTAAAATTCCTCAAGTTTCCTGGTCTGATCCACAAATTCAATGACGACAGGCAGCTTTTCGGTCAGTTCCCAGAACCTGGAGGAGTTGATCTTGTTGCTAGAGCCATATCCCATGATGCCCCTGAAGACCGTGGCACCGCCGATTCCCTTTTCATGGGCAAGCTCCACCAGTTGCTGGTAGAGCAGTTTGGAACCTATCCTGTCCGTGGTGCTGGCATGCACCTTCAGTACGCTGTACTCAGATTTTTTTTTCTTTTTTGCCATCTTTTAGCTCATAAGTTTTGTGGAAATGTATCCCAGATATACTGCTGTGAATCCCAGCAGGATGCTCAGTGCAGTGTAAAGAAGAAGGGGTAGGACCTGACCGTTCCTTATGAGCATCAGGTTCTCTCCCGTGAAAGAGGAAAAGGTAGTGAATCCGCCGCAAAGGCCAACCATCAGAAACATCCTCCATTCGACCGAAATGATGGGACTCTTTTCCGAAATACCAATCAGAAAACCGATCAACAGGCTCCCAACCACATTTACCACAAGTGTCCCGATGGGGATGGAGAACCATTCAACTCGTGCACTTAGCCTGGAAACCAGGTACCGCGCCACGCTCCCTATAAATCCACCCGTACCTATAAGTAATAGCTGTTTAAACATACCAACCTAACATTCTAACTCCCTAACTCTCTAACTCCCTAACTCCCTAACTCCCTAACATTCTATTTATTTATCTGTCAACCACATATCCAGCCAATTCTTAAACTCCCTCTGCCAGAGGATGCCGTTCTGCGGACTCAGGACCCAGTGGGATTCGGAAGGGAAAACGAGTAACTTGCTGGGGATCCCCAGCATCTGTGCAGAATTGAAGGCGGCCATACTCTGGGTATAGGGGATGCGAAAGTCTTTCTCACCGGTGATCACCAGTATAGGAGTATCCCAGTTAGCCACAAACTGGTGAGGTGATCCTGCAAAGGACTTCATGGCTACCGGGTTATCCTTTTCCCAGGGAGCACCTCCTTTTTCCCAGTTATCAAAAAACATCTCATCGGTGGTCATATACTCCATTTCCTCATTGAATACGCCGCAGTGAGCGATAAATGCCTTGAACCTTTTCTGGTGGTTCCCTGCAAGCCAGAAGACGGAGAATCCTCCGAAACTTGCCCCGATGGCACCCAGCCGTTCTTCATCCACAAAAGGCTCCTTGCTCAGCTCGTCGATCGCCACCAGAAGATCCTGCATGGCCTGTCCGGCGTTGTCCTTACTGACCTCATCGGTCCACTCCTGTCCGTGTGTCACAACACCTCTCCTGTTGGGGGCCACAACGATATAACCATTGGATGCCATCTGGCTGAAGTTCCAACGGTAGCTCCAGAACTGGCTCAGGGGTGACTGTGGCCCTCCCTCGCAGTAAAGCAGGGTAGGGTACTTCTTGCTGTTATCGAAATGGGGCGGGGAGATCACCCAGGTAAGCATCTGCTTGTTGTCAGTGGTGGTGATCCAGCGTTTCTCTACTACCGGCATGGTCAGTTGATCCAGCAGCTCTTTATTCTCAAAGCTCAGTTCAGTAGCTTCACCGGTTGCCGGATCGACGCTGTAAATCTCCTGGGGCTTGGTCATGTCCACTCTGGTGGCAATCAGCTTTTCCCCGGCAAGTGCAACAGAATGATAGTCATAATCACCCCTGGTAACAGGAGCGATCTCCATGGTAGTCACATCCATTTTATACAGCTGGAAGGTTGAATTGACACCTGCTACAAAAAGGAGGGTTTTGCCGTCATCGGCCCATATAAGTCCCGATGGACTGTAGTCAAATTGTTCTGTGAGGTACCTTTTTTGTCCGCTCTCCAGTTCCATTTCAAAGAGACGGTCCTTATCCGATTCAAACCCGGCTCGTTCCATGCTTAGCCAGTAGATCTTCTTCCCATCCGGTGAGAAGAAGGGCGCTTTATCATAACCTGGCATCCCGCTGGTGAGATTCGCGGTATTCCCGGACTCCAGGTTATAGAGGTATATCTCTGAATTGGTACTCAGGGTATATTCCAGTCCGGATAACTTTTTGCATGTGTAGGCAATTCCCTTTGAGTCAGGGGTCCAGGCTATCTCCTCCATACCGCCAAAGGGCATCATGGGCGAATCGAATGGTTCGCCTGGCATGATATCTTTCTCTCCGGTGATCTTCTCTCCGTCAAAATCAGCAATAAAAATATGGCTGTAGGAACCTTCTTCCCAAACATCCCAGTGGCGGTACATCAGATCGGTAATGATACGGCCGTCGGATTTGTCCAGATCCGGGTAGATGTCCGATGTGGCGGGATCTACCTTCACATCCTTGGTGATCAGTACATTGTTCCCGTCGGGTGAAAATGCGATACTGTTCAGGCCGCCTTCAATTTCCGAGATCTGTTTCTTACCGGAGCCATTACCATTCATGACCCAGGCCTGGACCTCCCCTGAAGCGGACGAGAGGTAGACGATCCTCTTTCCGTCGGGGTGCCAGATGGCATTGAATTCATTCTGGGGTGTTTCGGTGAGCTGGGTCTTGCCCGATCCATCGCTGTTCATCACAAAGAGCTCTCGGTTGCTCTTGTTCTGCTCGATGCTGTAATAGCTTACACCGTACAGTATTTTTGATCCGTCCGGAGATACCTGTACGTCACTCAGACGTCCGAAGGACCAGAGTACTTCGGGTGTCATGATATCTGAAGTGAGGGTCAGCTGGTTCCTGGTAATCAGGGGGGATTCATTTTCCTGGTTGGTGGTTACATCGCATGCGATCAGCAAGCCCAGGATGGTGAGAAACAACGCAATTTTTTTCATGGCAGTACAGTTTTTTCAGATGGGTAAATGTATGAATTAATGGTGGGAGTACACAGCGCCCGTAAGACCAAATCAAAGGGCATTGATCATGTCCCTGAACAGGTCAGCCTTTGCCGGTTCGGCTATCAAGCGTTCCCATGACCAGACCACTACACCTGATGAAGGGGGTTGCAGCGCTGCTTCGACGGTCTCCCTGAATTCCTCCAATCCGTACTCGTTCTCCAGGTATGCTGTACCCACCTGGATACTGGGCAACAGCGTGCCTCCCGTTTGCATAAAGAAATCCTCCACAATGTGATGGATCCAGGAAGGTGGTTGTTTGACCATATGCGCGTAGGTCATTGGTGAGAGAAAGTCACATGTTCCTGAAAGTGCCCTTATATCCTGTCCTGCTACCCGTTTGATGGCACCGTTGAAATCTTCTTTTGCCCAGGGGACCAGGTGGATATTGATCATGATACCGGGCTCTTCCTCCCTGACAGCCCTGGCAATATCCTGTACCATGGAGGTGATCAGGCGGCATCGCCAGGCGGTCCAGGCATCTTCGTGATGCTCCAGGATCCAGTCTGATTGCTCCCTGACTGTAATAAGTAAGTCGGGAACATATATACCTTCATCCCTCTGGAAATTTGCCAGGCAGACCGGATCAAAACAGGTGACGGGAAGTGTGGCAGGATCCCGGTCCGGATAGATCTTTTCCCAGTATACGAAGTGGCGGATGAAGTCGATACTGATACCGTCGGGATGATACTCCCGTATGATCTGCCTCGCGTGCTCAACCACACTTCGGCGGTAATCCTCCCTGGAAGGACAGATAAATTCCACCCACTCCTCTGCCGCTTTTTCACCGTTCCGGTTAATAGCTGCCAGATCCGGTGATCCGGCTAAAGCATCCGGATCAAAGAACACCGGGAAGATGACATAAGTGGAAATATGATGTATCCTGGCCTCTTCCATGAATGCGTTGTCGGATATAAGTTCCTCGCTGCAGAATCCTGTGTTGATGCCCATATCGTTCCATTGTTCGAAAAGCGGACCATAAGGGCCAGGGTGTTCATAAATTTTAACCCCGATGACAGCTGGTTCCTTTTCAGGTTTACAACCCGGCATAAGAAAAAGCAGGCTGACCAGAATAATGAGGGAAAATTTTAACATTGTTACTATATTACATCCTTTAAACGTACACATAGTTTTTTATGATTACAATACACACATACCCTCTTCAGACGCAATGGGTGAAAAAGTGGCTTTAATTACCGGAGCGGCATCCGGACTGGGATTTCAGTTCTGCAGGTTGCTTGCAGCCGAATCATACAACCTGGTCATGGTTGATAAGAACGGGGAGGGACTTAAGCAGGCAGCCGGCTTGATCGGGGAAATGTTTGGTACCGGAACGGAGATAATTGTAAAGGACCTTGGACAGAACCAGGCAGCTGAAGATCTATACAGGGATGTTGCCTCACATGAATTTGATATCCTGATCAATTGTGCTGGTTTTGGCCTTTTCGGGTTCTTTGCGGAAACCGACTGGCAGATGGAGGAAGCCATGCTGCAGCTGCACATTCTTAACCTGACCCACCTGACCAAACTGGTTGTTCAGAAGATGATCAGCAGGGGATCCGGCAGGATCATGAATGTCTCATCGATTGCTGCTTTCCAGCCAGGCCCGCTGATGGACATTTACTATGCTTCAAAAGCCTATATAGACTATTTTTCAGAGGCACTGGCCAACGAGGTAAAGGGTACCGGGGTAACGGTAACCGTGCTGTTGCCCGGACTGTTCAACAGCAATTTTGCCCGTTCTGCAGCCAGGTATTCAGGATCAGCAGAGAAGAAGGAGAAGATAGTCACCACCACTGTTGAAGAGGTAGCGGCCAAGGCACTGAAGGGTATGATGAAAGGAAAGATAAGGGTCATTCCGGGTTGTACCAACAAGTTGCTCGCCCTGGTGCCCCGTATCCTTCCCAGAGACCTTGTAGTATCATTACTTCGGAAGATACAGGAGCGTATCAGGGAAAAGGAGTACGCATAGGATACGCCCATACATTGTTTTGTCTTTCTATTTCTTCTATTTTAGTATCACTTAAAACTAATCTTATGAGACATCCGATCATCTTTATAATCCTGTTGACAGCAGCAGTTACTATTCATGCCCAGGAAAGGGGTACCAAAGATATCCTGTCGCTCTCTGGCCGGTATGGACTTCCTCAGGAATACAAAGAGCTTTATAATGGGAAAGCCTCTGAAACAGGAATGCTGAATGCCTTGACGGCCGGATTCAAACTGGCACCCAGGACCATGTTTGCCATCAATGTGAATCATTTCTATTTCAATGTACAGGATGAAGCAGAGATGTCGGCCGGCATCGCGAGTCCCATTGTCATCAACGGAATCATTCTCAGGACGGGGATCATTCAGGAGCTAGGTAACGGTGGGAAGATCCAGTTGCTGGTTGCCCCCAGGCTGATGTCGGATTTTAAGAACCTGGACGGAAACAGCGTCCAGCTGGGGGGGCTCATATCCTATCAGAATGATCTCAGTGAAAATCTGAACCTGGGGTTTGGAGCCATGTATAACCAGGAGTTTTTCGGACCTTATGTGGTTCCCCTGTTTTTATTGGACTGGCAGGTGTCGGAGCGCTGGTATATTGAGGGGATGATCCCGGTCACTGCCAAAGTCCACTATCGGGTAAACGAAGGACTGGATGTCGGATTTAATCATTTCGGACTCATTACCTCCTATTACCTGGGTAATGAGGATTACTCCGGTGATTATATGGAGCGGCAAAGCATAGATCTCTCCCTGTTTGCCAGGCAAAGGCTTTTCGGGAAAATTTTTATTGAAGGGATGGTAGGCCGCTCCTTTGGCAGAGGATATGAGCAATATGCCGGGGACCAGACCGTTAAATTTGCCATACCCTTGGTGGCCTTTGGGGACGACCGTACTGTTAAGAACGTTACATTCAATGACGGGATGATCTTTACACTGAAACTGATCTTTAATATGAAGGTGCCCGACTGATCATGAAAACATTTCTGGCCCTCCCGGTTCTTTTTCTGCTCTTAACACCAGGGGTACGTGCACAGAGTAGTCCCGATGTGCCAGCCAGGCAGTTTAAGAACGCAATCCATCTTTCGTCTGGATATTTTCTAAATGTATCCCTTGAATACGAAAGGGTTCTCCATGCAGGGGGAGACCGGTCGGTATCTGTTAATGCAGCATTGACCGGCGGGTATATGACAAATTTGTCAGGTGCGGGTCCAATCTCAGAATTGAAAGGGATCTTATTGACAGGTAAGAAGATACACCACCTTGAATTTACTGCCGGCGGGCGACTGTTCTTCGACCGGGTTGGCTGGTACGATCAGAGGGAGTATGAAGTGGACCCTTATGCTACGAAAGGCGATTTCCTGACCCTTACTCCGTCGTTTACCCTGGGTTACCGCCATCAGAAGCCCGGGGGAAAGTATCTGTTCAGGATCGGATCCGGTTTTCCGGTACATATGTTCTATATAAGTCTGGGGTTCGCTTTCTAACAATACCATTAACATCTTCAGGGTATGGCTCATGCATAGATGCGGGTACACGGACTGCGGGCCCGGACAACCGACCGGTTCCGGCATATTCGGGATTTTTACTAATTTACCAGGATGAAAATTCAGACTAATAATTAACGTCATGAAATACATTTTAGCAGTACTGTCTGGTATACTTCTGTCGGGACTTTGTTCCGGACAGGATAAAGGAGGTTCCATAACGGCCGGTGAAGTTGTGGAGAGGATCAAACAAAATGTTACCTGCCCCTGGTCAGATGAAACGGTTGATACTTTCAAAGCAGGTGGCCCTGAAAGCGAGGTGACAGGGATAGCCTGTACATTTATGGCTACTGTGGATGTCCTGCAAAGGGTGGCAAAGTTGGGATGCAATATGGTTATAACACATGAACCCACGTATTACAATCACCTGGATAACAAGGATTTGCTTGAAGGGGACCCGGTTTATGCAGCCAAGCAGGCCATTATTGAGGAGAATAATATGTCGATCTTCAGGTTCCACGATCACTGGCACCGGACCACCCCCGACGGGATCTATACCGGGATGATAGATAAGTTGCAGTGGAAGACCTACCTGGTTGAGGGTGAAACGAATATTTTCAAGTTTCCGGGATATTCCCTGCGTGACATAACCGAACATTTAAAGCAAGTCTTTCCAGATGCCAATATCAGGGTCATAGGTAATGCCAGGCTTCCTGTGAATTATGCTGCTTTCAGTGCCGGAGCCCCTGGTTCTGAAAGTCATATCAGGCTGTTACAGCGCGATGAGATCAACCTGATAGTTATCGGGGAGGCTCCGGAATGGGAATCCATTTCATATGTACGTGATGCCTCACAGGCGGGTTTGAAGAAAGCGATGATCATCCTGGGTCACACTGTTTCTGAGGAGGCCGGTATGGAATACTGTGCGAAATGGGTGCAATCCTTCATTAATGAGGTACCCGTGTTTTTTGTTGAATCGCACGATCCTTTTTACCAGTAGGCCGACTCACACTGACGCCCGGTTCACCCCTCCATGGGGTAACTGAAGATGGGATCAGTGGCAAGCCCCTTCCTTTTAATCGCCTCTATCTCGCCGCTGTCCATGGGTTTAAATTCTGCGGCCAGTTCCAGTGCCATGGAGAAGAGATCCTCATGGCCGGGAGGAATGGCGGCAGTAACCGGGTGCGAAAGGGTAAACCGGAGGCCTTCACGGGCCTGTTCCCTGTCTGTCAGCGGTTTGTACCATGTTTTAGTATTGGTCCGCTCCTCGTCATCCTTCCATCTTCTCCAGGCCATGGCTTTCAGGGCCAGAATGCCCATTTTCTTTTCGCTTGCCTTTTGCAGGACCTGTGGACCGAAATTCCCGTTATACCAGGCAGCGAAGTTCACCGGAAACAGAATGGTATCAAAATCAAATCCCTCCATCAATGCCAGCGCTGCCTCCACCGAGTGGGCCGAAAAGCCCAGGTATCTTACTTTGCCTTCCTCGCGTGCCGCCACAAAGGTCTCCAGTGCACCGTCTTTCCCAAATATAGTATCCACCTCCTCCAGTGAGGTAACAGCGTGCAACTGGTATAGATCCAGGTGGTCGGTACGCAGGTATTTGAGCGACTGCTCCAGCTCCCGGCGTGCGCCCTCTTTCTTTCTTTCACCTGTTTTGCATGCCAGGAATACCTTTTTCCTGTATGGTTCCAGGGCCGGGCCCAGCATCTCTTCGGCATTCCCATAGGAGGGTGCCACATCAAAGTAATTGATTCCGTAATCAATGGCTTCTTTGACACGGCTGGCTGCCTCCTGGGAAGTGGCCCCATCGACCACGATACCACCAAATCCGATCATAGATAACATCTCTCCTGTTTTACCAAGAGCGCGTTTTTCGATTTTCCCCCTTTTGGTTTCACGCACAATGGCTGAAAGATTGGCAGGGAACATACTGATTAAAGGTACGGTCATAGCAGTTGTCTCAATGAATTTTCTTCTTTTCATAGCCCCGGGTTTTTACACAAGTTATTAAATCGCCATGATCAAATCAAATTATTCACCAGCGGTGACTGACCAGTTTTCGACGGTCGTAAAGAAGTCCTCCAGAATAGCATCACTGTTAAAATTCTCCCAGATGGAGATGGTTCTGCTCCAGCCGGGCTGTTCCACCCAGCCATCGTTGAAGTAGAGAGGGCATGGGATCTCCTGTTTTTCAGCCCATGAGGGATTCTTAACAATGGCCACTGCCGCCATATCGAAAAGAGCCCGGTAACATCCATCCTCCAGGTCGGTAATATGTTTGAACAGATCTACTGAATAGTCGCCAAAGCAGGTGAATGATCCTCCATGCCTCCCTGTGACCGGATCAGCAACCACAGGTCCGCTCCCCGGCATCCGGGTATAGATCTCCCTGCGCCTTACTTTCACATCTGCTGTGCCCGAGGACTGGCCATAACGGACAGTGGCCATTTCAAAGGGCACTTCTGTTTTCAGTACGACATTCAGGGAGGCGGTGTCATTTTCCAGGTTGTATTCACCGGGTTCGGGATAGTTGGACCCCAGCCAGACGATCCTGACCCTGCGTGCAATGGATGGTTCTTTTTTCAGGGCGAGCGCTATATTGGTCAATTTCCCGACTGGGATCAACACCAGTGGTTGCGCTCTTTTTTTCATAGCCTCCTCTATGATAAAATCGACCGCGGCAGATCCATCGAACTCATCCTGGTCCAACTGATCTTCAATTTCAGTAAAATTGCCATTGGCCCCTTTGAATACGTGCACTTTCCCCTTCCATCCCACCAGGTCGACTACCCGGTTGGCCTCCTTCTGGTGTTCCTCTATCCCTCCCCCGTTATAGGTTGCGTTTACTGTAATGCCAAGCACGTTAAATGTGGTATCATTTAAAAGGAGGTAGGCCAGGGCATGCTGATCGTCCAGTTCATTATTGGCATCGGTATCAATGATCACCGGGATCCGGGAATCTTCTATATTCCCTCGTTTAGTCGCATTGTTGCACGAATAGATCAATACCATGATACTCAGGATCAACAATGTAATGGGTCTTCTTTTCATCGGGTTAGAATTATTTTTATATAAATTGCTGCTGGGATGAAGTTCAATGCTGGTGGAAGGCTGCGGAAACAAATGAGAGCACTTCGGGAAGTGCTTCACGCCAGTAGGTCCATGTATGACCACCGTCGCGGGTCCTGAACTCATGGGGTATCTCCTTTTTACGCATACCGATGTGTGCCAGTGTGTTTCCTTCGAAAAGGAAATCATCGTCACCGCAGTCAATGTACCACCTTACCGCGGTTTTCTGATCATCCGGCATGTCATTGATCAGCTCCAGTACGCTGTGACCCTCGTACCATGTTTTCAATTGCTCTTCAGTTACCTCTTCCCAGTTTCTGCGCTGTGCCTGGCGTTCCATATCTTCCATGCTCAGCGGACCGCAACTGGCACTGAGGGGACAGGCAGATGAGAAGAGTTCAGGGTGGTGAAGGGCATACATAAAAGTGCCACCACCACCCATAGATAGTCCTGATATGGCCCTGTACCTCTTTTCTCCCTTGATGCGGTAGGTCTTTTCCACATAGGGCATGAGCTCATCGAAAAAGAAATCCTCATACCTCCACTCATTTTTCGGATCGTTGAAATACCCCCTTTGCCCGGTATTCGCATCCGGCATCACGATGATCATGGGGGTGGCTGATCCCTCCAGGATGGCTTTATCGGCGATACGCAATACTTCGCCAAACTGTACCCACCCCGTCTGGTCATCTCCAGCACCATGCAGCAGGTAGAGTACCGGATAACTGCGTTCCGAGGATTCGTAGTCGGGGGGCAGGTAGACGGCGTATTTGCGCTCCATTTTCAGGATATGGCTCTCCATGGAGAGGTTATCATACACTTTCCCGGTCTGTGCGGATGCCATCAGGGTCGCGGTCATGAGAAGGATGGCCAGATGTGTTTTTTTCATCATAGTCTGCTTGTTTATAGTTGAGTGTGACCATAAAGTTAAACTTCATGGACGGTTATACAAACTATTCAGGTTAAACAGATCGCTTCTTCCCCACATCCGGACAAGATTAATAACCGCAATAAATTTGTGTATATTTATTATCTGAGTGATTATAAAGCCCTGCTGTTGGAATAACCGGGCTTTTTTTGGATATTACATGGTTGTGTTTTCTGAGCTGTCACATCGGTATTATTACCTGATCTGTCTGATGGCATTTCTGGTTAATGCAGTGGATGCACAGGTCATTTTCATTTCTAAAAATGATTTCATTGAAACAAGAGCGTACTATGATCGCTCGTATGGGTCAAACTATAACCTGTTGAACGGGAGACTTTACGATCTTCCATATTCAGCAAGCACACATCCTTTCATTCATTCAGATCAGTTCAGACCTGGAAACATTCGGTTGAACGACGAAGTTTATACCGGCATCCCTATCAATTATAATATTAATGATCAACAGGTGGTCCTGCAATACCTGAGTAATTCGGGACTCACCCAAAAGCTCATTCTTAACCAGGAAGCCATTGAGAGTTTTCAACTTGATGGAAAACTTTTCCGCAGATTGTCATTCCCGGAAACAGGGACCAGATTTTTCCAGGTAGTGCGTTCAGGTGAGATATCCTGTTACCTCTACTGGGAGAAGAAATTGCATAAAACCTCCTCATCATTCGACACACCTTACAACTACTCAAAGCAAACCAGGATAGTCTATATTTTTAAGAAAGGACAACTTTATATTATCAGTAATAGATCTTCCTTTACTTCACTCTTCAATCCAGTGCACAACAATGAAATTGAACAGTATCTCAAAAGGGAGAAAATTCGATTCAGGAATGCAAATGAAGAAAGTTTGAGTAACCTGATCGATTTTTGCGCCCGATTTGATCAGGATCAGTGATGCAGAGACTCTTCCTTATAACGGTTTTATCGCTGTTCACCATTTCTGTTAATGGGCAGCATCCGGATTATATATTTTCAGGAGACTTTAACCAGGTACCCTTTGACACTTTTGTGGAATCATTGGAAAAAAGTTCAGGACTTACCTTTTTCTACCGCAGTTCATGGACCTCGGGGGTCAATGTCACAGCGGCAGGAAGAGAACTGTCACTGGCCACTGTTCTGGCACAAAACCTGGAACCATACGGGCTGACCTATTATATTGATGAAGGGAAGAATGTCTTCATCCTGAATGGTGTTACGATTCAAAGGATAGAAGATATGACAGCCGGTGTTGTCAACGAAAGATCTTCAATGGTTGAGATTTCTTCCGATGGAGATAAGGAAGCTGTATACTTTGGGGGACCAAAAAAGGAGGAGGCTATTGAATCAAAGGTAATTGGTAAAAGCGCCGATATCGTTAACAATGGCAGGGTGAATCTGTATGGCAAGATCTGGGATACTGAAAATGGGGAATCCCTGGTGGGAGCGACCATCTATTTTCCTGAGTCCGGTAAAGGAACCATTACAGATCTTTACGGACATTTTCAGGTGGTTCTCGCACCGGGAAGTTACATGTTAAATGTGAATTCCATGGGAATGAAGGAGAAGAGATACGCGCTCACCATATATTCAGATGGCAGACTGGATTTGGGAATGGAGAAAGACATAATACCTATTAAGGAACTGGTGATCAGGGCGGAAAAGAATCAGAATGTCTCCGGTATGCAGATGGGGCATGCCAAGATCGATATAAAGACCATCAAGGAGATCCCCCTGATCATGGGAGAAAAGGATGTACTCAAGGTAGCGCAGTTGCTGCCTGGGATCCAATCCGTTGGAGAAGGTTCGTCAGGATTCAATGTCAGGGGCAGTTCGGCCGACGAGAACATGTTTTATATCAATCGGATACCGGTATTCAACACCTCACACCTGTTTGGTTTTTTCTCATCTTTCAGTCCTGATATCATTAAGGATTTCAACCTCTATAAGAGCAATATTCCTGTGGAATATGGCGGCCGGATTGCATCGGTGTTCTCGATATCGACTCGTGAAGGTAACAAGAATAACCTGACAACCAGGGGGGGCATCAGTCCGATTACCGGTCACATTGCCATTGAAGGACCTATTAAGAAAGAGAAACACTCTTTTGTGCTGAGTGCGCGTTCCTCCTATTCAGACTGGCTCCTGAAATTTCTTGAAGATCCTTTGTTAAGGGACAGCAGGGCATCGTTTTATGACCTGTCGGCAGGGATCACCCTGGAACCGGATAACAGGAACCTGATAAAAGCATTTGGTTACTACAGTTCCGACAATTTTCATTATACCGATCTGCTGCATTATAACTACCAGAACACCGGCGCCTCACTCACCTGGAGACACCGGATTAATCCAGCATTATCATCCGTAGTGGCCATGGTCTTCAGCCAGTATTCATTCGAAACGGTCAACACGGAATATCTTTTCTCGGCATATTCTCATCATTACCGAATCGGGCAATATGAGATCAGTTCCGACCTGCTCTGGGTCCCGGTCAGCAACCATACCATCACCTTTGGTGGCAAGATCATCTACTACGGGCTGCAGCGAGGTGATATTTTACCCTTCGGTGAAGAATCCGTGAGAAGCCCTGTTTCATTAGGTTCAGATAATGGACTTGAAGAAGATTTGTATGTGAGTGATAAGTACGAAATAGTGCCCGGACTTACCCTCTACGGAGGTCTGAGATATTCGATTTTCAGCTACATGGGCCCATCATTGGTATATACATATGATACTGACGCACCCAGAGGGCCTGAAAATATCACGGATTCACTACAGTATAAAGCTGGCCAGCCGGTCAGGACCTATTCAGGACCGGATCTCAGGCTCGCGGTGAATTTAAGCACAGGGGCCAGCAGTTCTGTAAAACTCTCTTATAACCGGACCCGACAATACCTCTTCATGTTGAGCAATACCATAGCCATTGCACCAACCGATCAGTGGAAACTTTGTGATTACAATATCCGGCCCCTCTATGGCGATCAGATATCGGCAGGATTTTATAAGGATGTACCCCGCAAGGGTATCAGGACTTCGGTCGAGTTATACGTTAAGAGAACTCATAATCAGGTTGAGTACAAGCCAAGCGCAGAATTTATAGGCTCGGCCACTGTTGAAAGGGATCTCCTGCAGGGGGTGCAGGATGCTTACGGGTTTGAATTGTTGCTGGAAAAGGAAATGGGCAATCTGACAGGATGGATCTCCTATGCCTATTCACGGTCCCTGGTTACAGTTGATGGTGAGCATCTCTGGGAACAAATTAACGGTGGGAAAAGATACCCTTCCAATTATGATAAACCACACGCTTTAAACATGATCCTGAACTACAGGTTAAACAGGAGATTCAGTCTTTCAGGGAATGTAGTTTACAGTACAGGTCGACCGGTAACTTATCCTGTCTCCAGCTATTATCTTAGCGGGGAGGAGATCATCAATTTCTCCGAAAGGAATGCCTACCGGTTGCCTGATTATTTCAGGATAGATCTCTCTGTTAACATCGAAGGAAATTTAAAAGCAAAGAAGAACATACATAGTTACTGGATGCTCAATATTTATAACCTGACCGGGAGAAGAAACGCCTATACTATTTTTTACAGATCAGAAGAGGGCCTGCTGAACAGTTACCGCATGTCCATATTTGGAACGCCAATAGTGAGTTTATCCTGGAATTTTAAATTCGGAAATTATGCCAGTCCATAGAACAGGCTTTATAATATTATTCTTTGTAACCCTGCTTAAAGGTTGTGTTGATCCCTTCGATAACAACATCAAGGATGACCAGTCATCACTGGTAGTGGAAGCAGTGATCACTGACCAGCCTGGAGATCAGACCATTTACCTTTCACACTCTTCACCGCTCAATGATACAGCCTTCATTCCTGAAACGGACGCCTATGTAACTGTTTCAAATGACCTGGGATCTGTTAAAGAATTTGTGGAATCAAAACCGGGCATGTACACCACGCAGATGTCCGCCGATGACCTGGTCGCAGGAGCCAGTTACTGGCTCAATATTGTGAGTTCTGATGGCGCCTTATATGAGTCAGACGCCGAGCAGCTTTCACTACCAGGTCCACCTGTCGACAGCATTTACTGGGAGTTTGAAACTGAAGAAACTGCCGACAGGCATGAGCCGCTCAACGGTATCAAGTTTTACATGGATATACTCGGCAACGAGGATCAGCCGCGCAACTTTCGATGGGAGCTGGAGGAAACCTGGATCTATTATTCTGTATGGTATATTGACTATATATATACCGGTGTCCTTCAGCAATTTCCCGATCCATGGAGCCTTAATGCCTGCTGGTCAACGGAAAAGGTACATCAAATATACACTGCATCTACCGGTGCATCATTAAGTAATACCATCCTTGGGTTTCCTTTACATTTCGTCTCTGAAGAAACCCATCGTTTACAAACGCGGTATAGTCTGCTGGTCAAACAATATTCCCTGAGTGACCATGCTTACAACTACTGGAAGCAGATTCAGGAGCAGAACCAGGGTAGCGGGGGTATCTATGAGAAACAACCTGATTACATCAGCGGAAATATCTACAACACAAGTGACCCTGGTGAAAGAGTGCTTGGTTACTTCAATGTGTCTTCCCTGTCTGAAAAACGAATTTTTGTAAGCGGGGTAAGGGAAATGGTTTATCCAGTCACTAATTGTATCATATATACCATCTGGAGGCCCCGTGAAAAACCTGTATGGATGATGATCCCATTTTATTTGGTCTCCTTTGATCCCACGCGCCAGGGGGGACCACCCTACGGGGTTGGGATCGATCTATGTTTTGATTGCAGGAATGGGGGCGGGTCCACCGACAAACCTGACTTCTGGAAATAAGATGAAGGGAATACCGGCATATATCGTCCTGGTGGTCCTCTGCATCCATATGAAGAGTGAAGATACCAATGCCCAGCCGTTAAATGATTCCGCATTGATCAACTCAACATATTTCAGGGAAAATCTGCACCTGTTTACTGACCGCAGCCTCTATACTGCCGCTGAAACGGTCTATTTCAGAATATATAACCTGAGTAACGAACTGCTGAAAGAGATTGACTGGAGCAGGGTCGTCTATGTTGAATTGATGAATGATGAAAATCAGCCTGTTGCCAGGGGAAAATATCAACTGGACAATAGAGGGAGCCAGGGTGAGATTTTCATACCTGACACGGTTTCCAGCGGGATGTATTATATCAGGGCCTATACCAGGTGGATGCGGAATTTCCCGGCATCAACATATTACCATCTGCCCCTGGTAATAGTCAATGCCGGGAAGATGAATACGATCGATCTGTCTGCCGCCTATTCAGATAAAGAAACCATGGGGATTAATAATAACCTGGCAGGGGGGATTGCTTGTATTCCTGACAAGGTCGAATACGGGAAAAGGGAAAAGGTAACAGTAAAAATCAATAGGGGAAACAGCCCGCCTTCAGAGGATGGTTACTGCATCTCAGTCATCAGAAAAGGCTTCATGGATGAGGATTTCAATTACACACCAGGTTCATGGGACACAAAGAGCATCCGCGTAAAAGATACGTTGTACTCTCCTGAGACCCGGGGGATTTCAATTGCAGGTGTCCTGGTACGGCAGCAGGACCAGCAACCGGCAGGTTCATCCTTGATGGGCATGACCCTGCTCGGACCTGATCCTGACTTCATTGAATTCGGATCGGATGAAAGGGGAAGGATCAGCCTTTCAATTCCCCACCACCGGGGGAAGGTGGATGCTTTGATCACATTTTATGATAATAAGGAGGAAAAGAGGGAAATACAACTGGACAGTGAGTTTTCAAGTGAATATGCAGATGCGATACCCTCCTCCCTGGACTTTCTAAGGGACCACCGTGACCAGGTAGAAGATGCCCTGGTAACCACCCAGCTTCGAAAGGCATTCAAAAGGACCGTGGACAGTACCATCGCGAATGAAGGGGACAGGGCTTATACATTCTATGGTGAACCCGACTTCAGGTATTTAAGCCGGGATTATGTGGACCTGCCAAACCTGGAGGAGTTCTTTATTAACATCATTCCACAGGTTGAAGTGCGAAAAGAGAGAGGTGGAAAATCCATTGAGGTATTGGACGTTCGCAAAAATATTTTACCCTTTCCTCCTTTGATATTACTCGATAACGTTCCGGTTCTTGAGGCCGAAGATCTGCTGCCGGTCTCTCCATGGCGGATCGATTATATAGACGTGATCAACAGGGTCTACATCAGGGGGAGCAACGATTATGGAGGGATCATCAATATCAGGAGCAAGGAGGGCGACAGAGCCGGGGTCAGACTTCCGGAAGGTTCAACATTTATCAATTTTACTGCCTTTTACCCCTTGAAGGAACCGGATTTCCCGGACTACGAAGTCAATGATAAAGGTGACAGGACACCCGATCTGAGAACCACCCTGTTCTGGTCCGCGCAGCATGATATCACCAGCGGGGAGGAGGATAACATCACTTTTTATACATCGGACAGAACCGGCGAATATGAGGTCATTATAAGGGGTATCACTGCAGAGGGCAACATGGTCCGGGGTCATTGCGAATTCACCGTAGAATAGGCATACTGTATAGCTTTGTTTGTCACCAGTCGAAAGGAGTGACCTGGTATACGTAGTAATTAAGCCAGTTGGAGAAAAGGAGGCTGGAATGCGCACGCCAGCGGATGATCGGGTCTTTTGCAGGGTCATCACCGGGAAAATAGTTGGCCGGCACAGCAGTATCCAATCCTTTGTCACGATCGCGCTCAAATTCATTCTTAAGGGTGAGGGGATTGTACTCCAGATGCCCGGAGATAAAGATCTGCCTGTTGTCTTTCGAAAGCACAATGTTTGAGCCGACCTGGGGCGACCAGGCCAGCGGGATCAGGTCAGGATGTTTTCTTATATCCTCCAGGCGGTTCTCTGTGTACCTGGAATGCGGTGCCGGGAAAAGATCGTCAAATCCCCTGACCAGCGGGTGTTTCCGGTCGGTAATCTGGTGATCAAAAATTCCGAATGCCTTGGCCGGCAGCGGATACTTCTTGATGCCGTAATGGTAGTAAAGTCCCGCCTGTGCGCCCCAGCAGATATGCATGGTGCTGCTCACATTGGTCTTGCTCCACTCCAGCACCTCGCATAATGAATCCCAGTAATCAACCTCTTCAAACTCGAGTAGCTCAACCGGGGCCCCTGTTATGATCAATCCATCGTATTTCTGGTGCCGGATCTGATCGAAGGTTTTATAAAAGACCTCCATGTGCTCCCTGGGAGTATTTTTCGACTCATGCTCATCCATATAGAGCAGGTCCAGTTTCACCTGTAATGGCGTATTTGCCAGTGCCCGGAGCAGGTCTGTTTCAGTAACCATTTTTTGTGGCATCAGGTTCAGCAGGGCCACGCGCAAAGGACGGATGTCCTGGTGTAATGCCCGGCTCTCTTCCATGATAAAGATGTTCTCCTTTTTCAGCTCTTCGATGGCCGGCAGATTGGAAGGTACATTGATAGGCATGGTCGACTATTTCATTTAATAACTGAAAAAAGCGGTCATTTGTTTATTGTATGACCCTATTTATTTGATTGCGAAGTTCAGCTGGAACACACTTCCCCGTTCAGGAGTGGAGCTGACCCGGATCTGTCCGCCGTGCAAACGCATGACATGTTGCGAGAAGCTGAGCCCGATCCCGGTTCCCGATTCCCGGGTTGAAAAGAAGGGAATGAAAATACTCTCCATCTGATCCCTTGGAATACCTCTTCCGCTGTCCTCCACCGAGATAATGATCTCTTTCCGGCCGGTACGCGTTGAAATGTTAATGATTCGTGTGGCCCTTTTTTTCACGGCCTCCAGGGCATTCTTTACCAGGTTGATCAATACCTGTTCGACCATTTCACCATCCATGTTGATGACCGGATTGTCCGGGGAGGGGACAACTTTAATTGTAATTTCCTGCTGATCTGCCTCTTCCTGAAAAAGTCCGGCAACCCTCTGAAGCAGGGGATCAACCTCTGTAGGTGCAGGTTTGAATTCGGGTGTCCGGTAAAGATTGGTATAGGCATCAAGGAAAACGGATAGTCCTGATGCGCGCCTGTGAATGGTATCAAGCCCTGTTTTGATGTCGGCTGCCTCCTCCGGAGTCATTCGTTCCATAGCGAGAAGCTTTCCTTCGGGTTGCAGCTTTTCTGAAAGATTACCGGCAATCAGTTTAATGGGGCTGATGGAGTTAAGGATCTCATGTCGCATCACCCGGAGCAGTTTCTGCCACGCTTCCAGTTCGTTACGGTCCATCTCCCTGCTGATGTTCCTTACAGATATCAGTGTGATCTTCTCACCCTTGAGCACAAATCCAGATGCCATAAAGATAAGGTGGTGCTGGCCATCGGGAAGAGATATTTTTTTAAGGCTCTCTCTCCCTGCCGAAAACTGCTTGAAAATAGCTGGCAGTTCACTGGATGCATCATTCAATGCATCCAGGTGTGGAATAGAAGAAAGCCCGAACAGATCCAGGAAAGCGCGGTTGACCATCTTCACCTCCCATTTTTCATTGAACGCCACCAGGCCAAACTGAACATGGTTCACAGTCTCTTCAAAAAAGCGCTGTTCAGCCTCCCGGTCCAGCCGCACCAGTCTGAAATCACTGATCAGCGAGTTGAAGCCTGCATGGATGGCATTGAAATAAGGATCACTCCGTACCCGCGAGAACTGCATGGTGGGATCATCATTACGGAGTGCATTGATCAGCTTCAGGAGGTCCCGGCGAATACGTGTAAGATACCAGATGAGGCCGGCCGTCTCCAGTATGATTCCCAGCACCAGCATTGAACTGGTAACAGGAAATTCAGGTTTCTGCAGGTAGATCCCGAGGAGTATGGCGGTGAGCACAATTATAGCCACAAAAGCCAGTAAAGACCATATGAACCTGCTAAATACCATATTTTTTCATCTTCTGGTAAAGAGTTGACCGGTTGATACCCAGCGATCTGGCCGCGGTACTTTTTCATGCATTGAGAACAGCCCGTTCCAACCCTGTGGACAGCCTGAGGTACGAGTAACAGAAGTGATCCGGGGACGAGGAAACCCTGGAAACTGTTCTCTACGCTTCGAACTTAAAAGAGAGTTTCACTTTCGTCCGGTAGAATTCAATCTTACCGTCTTCCAGGTGAATGTCCATGGCTGACACCTCTGCAATGCGAAGGTCCCGCAGAGTCTGCGACGCCTTTGTAATGGCATTTTTGGCGGCATCTTCCCACGATTTGGTGCTGGTGCCAACCAGCTCGATGACTTTGTAAACGCTGTCTGACATGATGCTGATGTATTATGGTTTATTGCAAGTTACAACCTCATGGCCATGAAGTCAACGATTTAGTTTTTCTACATTCATTATTATTCCTATATTGCTGCATATTAACACCTTTTTGTAAAAAAGTAACACGATGTCAGTGGTCAGGTTCGGGGTATCCTTTGAAAAGGAGGTACTGGATGAGCTGGATGAGTATGTGGCCGGGAACAAATTTTCAAATCGTTCCCAGGCTTTGCGTCATCTGGTAAACAGGCATATTGTGGAGAAGAAGTGGCAGTGCAATAACCGCGTAGCCGGAGCGGTGACGCTGGTCTATGACCACCACAGGCGCGATATTGCCAACCACCTGGGAGATATACAGTTACAGTATAGCGGAGAGATACTCTCCGTTCAGCGGTTTACGCTGAACAATCAATACAGCATGGAGGTGATCGCGTTGAACGGTATTTCAGCAAGACTTACCGAACTGGCAGAGAAACTGATTTCGGAAAAGGGCATCCAGCATGGAAAACTGACCATGAGCAGATTTGATTAATTATGGAACCATTAAAAAAGGAAACTGAAATAAAACTGTTGATGCTGGAGAACTGGTTTAAGAAACAACCGGGATCAATCGTTGCATTTTCAGGAGGGATAGATTCTTCATTGATCCTTTTCCTGGCCAGGAGATGGCAGGGCAGGAGATCTGCCATAGGAGTGATTTCAGATTCAGAAAGCCTGAAAAGAAAGGACCTCCGGCTGGCACATGCATTCAGCAAACAGTTTGATATAGTCCTTGAGGTCATTGAAACACACGAACTGGAAGATGAAAGGTATAACCTGAACCCGGTCGATCGTTGCTATTTCTGCAAGGAACACCTCTATACAGATCTGCAGAACATCAGTGAGAAATACCCTGGATTCCCGGTATTGAACGGAACCAATACGGATGATTATGGTGATTACCGTCCGGGTATGAAAGCCGCTGCAAAATATGAGGTTCGTTCACCGCTGGCGGACTGCGGGATCACCAAGGAAGAAATACGTGAGATAGCCAGGTATTTTGAGCTTCCGAACTGGAGTAAACCTGCCAGTCCCTGTCTGAGTTCCAGGATACCTTATACCCATTCAATAACAAAGAAAAAGCTGGTGGAGATCGAACAGGCTGAGAACCTGCTGAACAGTTTTGGTTTTGAGGATGTGAGGGTTCGTCATTATGGTGATCATGGGAAAATCGAGGTTCGGTGGGAGGAGTTGCCCAGGTTACTTGAGATGAAAGCTTCTGTGGTTGAAAAAATAAAGGAAATTGGCTTTCCCGAGGTTGTGATCGATGAAGAGGGACTGGTGAGCGGGAAGTTGAACAGGAATGTTATGAGGAAGTAAATGAAAAAGATTCTCTTTTATGATTGTTTTGCTGGGATCAGCGGCGATATGAACCTTGGTGCCCTGGTAGACCTGGGAGTTGATCCGGACTACCTGAGCCGGGAGCTTGAGAAATTGAACATCCGGGGATTCAGGCTGGAGGTTAGCCGTGATATTCGTAAAGGCATCAGCGGCACAAAGGTGACCGTTGTGGTGGACCACCCCGAAAACGAGAAGCACAGGCACCTCAGTCATATTGAGCAACTGATTAACGACAGTTCTCTTTCTGATAACATCAAAAAAACATCACTGGCCATCTTTAACCGGGTAGCCGAAGCCGAGGCCAGGGTGCACAATATTTCAAAGGAAGAGGTGCATTTTCACGAAGTGGGGGCACTGGATTCCATTGCCGACATTGTAGGCGCTGCCATCTGCCAGGCTTACCTGAAGGTCGATGAAATTCAGGCTTCACCCTTACAGCTTGGGGGAGGGTTTATTAAATGTGCACATGGGATGATGCCGGTACCCGCACCCGCCACTGCAGAGATCGTGAAAAATATTCCCGTAAAAACGGGGATTGTCGATTACGAAGCGACCACGCCGACAGGTGCAGCCATCCTGGCTGCCACAGTAGACCATTTTGTCTCCGGTATGGACCTGGTGGTTCACAGGACAGGCTATGGTATCGGTCAGAGGGACGGAGAGATCCCCAATGTGCTCAGAGTTTACCTGGCCGGGGAAGGTAGCAGCAGTACTGAGGATGTTGAAGAGGAGGAGGCAGTCATGCTGGAGTGTAACCTGGATGACATGAATCCGGAGTGGTATACCCATGTCACAGAACTCCTTTTCGATGCAGGTGCAGCCGATGTTTTCATGGTACCCATTGTGATGAAAAAGTCCAGGCCCGGCCACATGCTCAGTGTGTTGTGTGCTATTGAACTGGCCGGACGAATGAAAGAGATACTTTTCAGGGAGACGACCAGTATCGGGTTACGAACAAACACTGTAAAGAAAAGTATGCTGCGCAGGGAGGTGGTGAAGATCAAGACCAAATATGGTGTGATTGATGTGAAGCGTAGTTTTTACGATGGCAAGGTTGTCAACGAGAAGCCTGAATTTGAGCAGTGCCGCAGACTGGCAGGTGAACATGGCGTTACCCTTGAGGAGATACGTAAAGAGGTATATAAAAATATATAATGGAGAAATCTGAGATCATCCGGCTCCTGGAACTATACGGAAGGGGTGAATTAAAACTGGAGGAGACTGCAGAGAGACTCTCGCTGGGAGGACTGGAGGAGTTGGGCTTCGCCACTCTTGATACGGAGCGGTATAGCAGGACTGGTATCCCCGAAGTGATCTATTCTGAAGGGAAGACTCCGGAACAGATGGCAGAGATCGCCGGTCGCCTTCATGCGAGGGGGCTTCCCATACTGGCCACCAGGGCTACCCGGGAAAAATATGAAGCGGTGCTCGAACAGGTACCGGGAGCGGTCTACCATGACCTGGCAAGGGCCATCATCTATCGTTCCGAAGAGCCTCTCCCATCTGACAAATACATAGCGGTGGTATCAGCCGGCACCTCCGATATGCCAGTTTCGGAAGAGGCGGCCGTAACAGCAGAGTTCCTTGGTAACAGGGTGGAGCGGATCTATGATGTTGGAGTGGCCGGCATTCACCGGCTCTTTAACAGGATGGAAGTGATAAGGAATGCAGTGGTTGTTATCGTGGTGGCCGGAATGGAAGGTGCACTGGCCAGTGTGGTAGGTGGACTTGTTGCCAGGCCTGTGATCGCAGTACCCTGCAGTGCCGGATATGGGGCCAACTTCGGCGGGGTATCCGCACTGCTGGCCATGTTAAACAGCTGTGCAGCCGGTGTGAGTGTGGTCAATATAGACAATGGATTCGGGGCTGCATGCCAGGCCCATTTGATAGGCACATGAGATCCGGTGACTGGTGCAAGTGCCCTGAACGAAACATGGCATTCATATAATACAGTAATAGTAAATGGACTATGAGTGAAATGAATGTGCTTCTGATGTCAGCTGCGACCCTGGGTGTGATTCACACCCTGCTGGGCCCTGACCACTACCTGCCTTTTATTGTTTTGAGCAAGGCGCGCAACTGGTCCCGCTCCAGGACACTATGGATCACCTTTATCTCAGGTGTGGGACATGTTTCCGGCTCCGTTGTCATCGGGATGATCGGGATCGCATTGGGTATCAGCCTGAGCAGGATTGAGGCATTTGAGGCCAGCAGGGGGAGCCTGGTTGGCTGGATGCTCATTGCATTCGGGTTGCTCTATACAGCATATGGCATATATAAATTCATGAGGCGGGGCCACCACATGCATCTGCCGGCTTTTCTTCGCCCGAAAGCCATCCGGCACGCGGACCTGCACCTCGATATCAATGAGATCGAACAGGATAAAACCGGCAGGCTCACCCCCTGGATCCTTTTCCTTATTTTTGTATTCGGTCCATGCGAGGTACTGATCCCCATGCTTATCTATCCTGCTGCAAATCATAATGGAATTGGAGTATTCCTGGTGGCACTGGTATTTGGAACAGGCACAATCGGGACCATGATACTGATCGTAATGCTTGGTTACAAGGGTCTCTCAATGGTAAGATTCGAAGGACGTGAGCACCTGTTGCACCTGTTTGCAGGGCTTATCATTCTGGCGGCAGGTGCCGGAATGCAGTTTCTGGGATTATAACATTTTTGTTTTTCTTACGGTAGTCGTTCACGGAATTCAATCCCTGGTAATTTTATAGAGATATTTACTGGTTCTCAACAGGATGGCGCCCCCGGTCAGCGCAGGAGTGGCCCAGATCTCTCCCTCAAGCCTGTTTGTTGCGATCAGCTCAGGTTCAGGACCCGCCCTGAACACAAGGGTCTCCCCCCGTGTAGAGCTCACATAGATCAACCCGTCAGCATAGATAGGTGAAGAGTTGTATTTTCCTATTAAGCGCTTTGACCAGTTGATATGGCCGGTTTTTGCATCAAGAGAATAAAAGATACTCTTTGTATCCACCGTATAAAGCAGTCCGTCCACATACAGGGGAGTGGAAAGCTGCAGGGTGGGGGCCTTCATCCGCCAGCGAATATTCGTATCCCCTATATCGCCGGTACCATCCGGATCAACTGCAAAAAGTTCTGCATACTGTGCGCCCTCCTTACCAGTTACAAAGCTGGTATAAAAGAAGACCAGGCCGTCACCCTCTACCGGCATGGAGATGGTGGAGTCCTCCCCCTGTATAACACGCCACACTTCTTTCCCCGTATCCGGGTCATAAGCGATACAAACCCCTGATCCATTACTGATCATAAGGTCCCGACCTTTTACGTTCACCACTATCGGTGTTATATAGGCCTTCCGGCCTATCTCCGGCATTTTTGCATAGATATCCACCGGGCGTTCTGCCATCCACACGGTTTTTCCTGTACTTTTATCCAGTGCCAGGATAGGCTGTACATCTGTTCCTTCCAGGTGGACAATCAGTTTGTCATGGTAAATGAACAATGAGGAGCCGGGGCCCTGGACGTGTTCGCACTGCAGATCGGTCCGTTCCCATACTTTTTCTCCCGTGGTGGTGTTCAGACAGGCTGTGCCATAGCGGCCAAAATGTACATAGACATAACCCTCTTCGATGGCCGGAGTGGGTGTGGCATAGCTGTTGACTGCATGTATCCGGTAAAGCTTTTCGGGCTGGAAGACAACACTGTTGTGAAGTATGTTTCCAGTAGCAAGGTCCACGCATACAGCACGCATCTCCCTGCTCTCACTGCTGGCTGTAGTGTACCATACCTGGTTATCCAGGACTACCGGGGAGGACCATCCTCTTGCCAATTCACCTATTTTCCAGGCAATATGAGTTGAGTCGTTCCAGGTAATCGGGAATCCTTTTTCATGGGAGATACCATCCAGCCGGGAGCCACGGAAATGGGTCCATGAACCCGGTGGTTGGGACCATATTGCCGGTGTGACCAGCATGCAGGCTATCAACGAGGCTATGACTCTTTTAATGTGCTCTTTCCCTGTCATTTAGACTCCTCAAATGCTGCGTCAAAATCAATGGCTGATGGCGGGAAATCGACTCTTTTTACAAAATCGGCCGCTTCACTCGCACCATGCTCACGATCCATACCACTGTCCTCCCACTCCACAGAGAGGGGACCGTTGTACCCTATGCGGTTGAGGGCCCTGATGATTTCCTCAAAATTTATTTTCCCGTGTCCCAGGGAGCGGAAGTCCCAGTACCTTCCAGCGGTACCAAATTCTGTGTGCCCTCCAAACACTCCCGTTTCCACGGGTACATCCGACCAACCCACATCCTTCATGTGAACATGAAAGATCTGTTCTTTGAAAGTGCTGATAAATCCCACGTAATCGACACCCTGGTATCCAAGATGTGACGGATCATAGTTAAAGCCGAAGGCAGGGTGGTGGTCCAGAGCTTCCAGTGCTCTCCTTGCAGAGGCAATGTCAAAAGCTATTTCAGTGGGGTGTACCTCCAGCGCGTATCGTACCCCCAGCTCCTGGTACCTGTCAAGTATCGGCTTCCATTGCCTGGCAAATTTTTCAAATCCTTCATCAATCAGGGAGGCGGACGTGGGAGGGAAGCTGTAGAGCATATGCCAGATGGGACTGCCCGTAAAACCATTTACCACTTTCACTCCCAGTCTGGCTGCAGCTTCACCGGTCCTGATCACCTCCTCGGCGGCACGCCTGTTGACACCTCCCGGGTCACCATCTCCCCATATATAACCGGGCAATATGCCTTTATGCCGTTCATCGATTCGATCGGATACCGCCTGTCCGACCAGGTGGGTTGAGATCGCAAAGAGTTCCAATCCATGTTTTTTAAGCAGGGTCCGTTTTTCATTGCAATATTGCTTATCGGCTTTATCCACTTCAAAATGATCTCCCCAGCAGGCCAGTTCCAGCCCGTCATAGCCAAAGGATCTGGCTTTTAAACAAAGAGTTTCAAGTGGCAGGTCGGCCCATTGACCGGTAAAAAGTGTTACTGGACGAGGCATGAGTTAATGTTATGAGTTAGTGTTCATTCTATTCATGGATGGGTTTCTCTCAGGAAATCTTACTGACTTGCTAATTTAAGAAAGTTTACGAATTGTTATTCATACCCCCGTTTTGTAATTTTATCTCTTTTGGTAACAGTTCCTGGAAACATTTGGACAGGCTGTTGGTTATAACTATTTAAGATTCTTGGTATGCGGCTCACTTTCATTTTGACTGGAATAATTGTCTTTATTTCCCTCCAGCTTTACTCACAACAGGAATTCCAGCCAACTTTTGAAGATACCTTGCAGGTTTACGAGGACCTCTTTGACAGGACTGAACCGCTTAACTTAACCCTGAAATTCGATATCAAACAGTTTGGCAGGTCGAAGATGAAAGAAGAGTACCAGCCGGCAGAGATGACCTGTTATGTCAATGACAGTTTCCAGGTAACCAATGATATAAGAGTGAAGGCGCGTGGGATCTTCAGACTTGGTTTCTGTTCGATGCCCCCCCTATGGGTGAACATCAGGCATGCCGGAATTGCAGCTGAAGATCTGACAGATGTGATCAAGTTGAAGTTGGTGACCCGGTGCAAGCCTCAATCTATATATGACACTTATGTGCTAAGGGAATACCTGGTTTACAAGATCTGGAACATTCTCTCACCATATGGTTTCAACGTCAGGCTGGTCAGGCTCACCTTCGTGGATACCGGCCGGAATGACAAGACAGACAGCAACTGGGGTTTTATCATTGAGCCGGAAGAGATGATGGCCGAGAGGAACAATTGCATGCCCATCAAGAATGATAAACTCTCTGTTCGAACCGTCAATCAGGAGATAATGGACAAGGTCGCTTTATTCTGCTATATGATCGGGCAGGCTGATTATTCAGTAACAGGGCGGCACAACCTGAAGATACTCTCATTGAAAGAGTATAGTACGACCGGTTTAATCCCGGTCCCCTATGATTTTGATTATACAGGGCTGGTGAATACCAGTTACGCAGTTCCGGATAATAATATAGGTATCAACTCTGTGAGAGAAAGATACTATCTAGGATCCTGCCGGTCGCCGGAGGAGTATGAAGAGACTGTCAGGTGGCTTGCATCCTACAGGGATGAGATCACCGACCTGATCCAGAACTTCGAATACATGGAAGAGGCTGAACGGATGAAAATGATCGAATATATTGATAGCTATTACGAGGAGGCCGAATCTAAGAATTTTGTCCTGAGAAAGATCCAGGCCACCTGCCGTTAAATGATTCCTGCCGCAGCATATCATCCTACCGACCGGGATATCATCATCTCAATAGTCTCAAGCGCCTTCCAGCAAAATCCCAGGGCACAGGCGATGATGAAGAAAAAAAATCCGGCCAGGAGCGTTCGCCTGATGACCGAATACGCTTACAGGCTCGTAGAGAAATTTGATGGCATCTATCTTTCTGATGATAAGACCACTGTGCTCTTCTATTACAGGAAAAGCCAGTATAAAAGAGGCTTCCTGGATTACCTGAGGTACGGAAAGATGTTCCTGCAGGCCATCAGGCCCTCGCAGTTATTGCCAACCCTGAAGCGGGAAAAATATATAGCCGGCCTGCGACCCGATTATGATGACAACATTTATGTCTGGGTCCTGGGAAGTGTTCCCAATAATAAAAGCCTTTCCGGGCTTGCCGATATCAGGGATCATCTGTTTGGACTATCTGAAAAATATCAGATACCCATACTTATAGAGACCACCGTTGAGAAAGTGTTGAAACTTTATAAATATGTGGGATTTGCAGAATACAACAGGTGGCATGATAAAGAGTCCGGGATCGATGTCTGGTTCCTGGAACGCAAGGTTCATCCACCCGGGCGGGCATGATAGTGCATGCTAGAGATTGGCAGCCAGCCAGTCGCCCACCTCGGAGGTCTTAAAAGATTTGCCTTCAGCAATGTCTTCGGTAACAACCCCTTCACTCATAGAACGTTCCACCACATCCCTGATGGCCTGTGCCTCACTGGTCAGGTCCAGCGCGATCTCCAGCATCATGGCTGCCGACAGTATGGTGGCTATGGGATTGGCTATATCCTTGCCCGCAGCCTGGGGATAGGAGCCATGAATGGGTTCAAAAACGGATGTGTGGATCCCGACCGAAGCGGAAGGAAGCAGGCCCAGGGAGCCTGTGATCACACTGGCTTCATCCGAAAGGATATCTCCAAACATATTTTCGGTCACCATCACATCAAATTTCTTCGGCCACTGTATGATCTGCATGGCTGCATTATCAACGAACATATAATCCACTTCAATCTCCGGATGTGAGGGGGTCATATCCTGGGCAGTTTCTCTCCACAGTCTGGAGGTGGCCAGGACATTGGCCTTATCTACCACAGTGAGCCGCTTATTTCTTTTAGCTGCATATTCAAATCCCAATTCCAGGATACGCTCTATTTCGGATCTGGTGTATACACAATTGTCAAAAGCCGTATTCAGATCTTCAGATCTTCCCTTGTCCCCAAAATAAATTCCACCGGTTAGTTCGCGAATTACCACAAAATCGGCACCCTCCACCAGGTCCTTTCGCAGGGGGGACTTATGGATCAGGGAGGAGAAGGTGGTAACCGGACGGATATTGGCATAGAGTCCCAGTTGTTTTCTCATGGCCAGCAGTCCCTGCTCCGGTCTGACCCTGGCTTTTGGATCATTGTCATATTTAGGATCACCGATGGCCCCAAACAGCACGGCGTCTGATTTCATGCAGAGCTGCAGTGTCCCGGCAGGGAAAGGATCACCTTCCTGGTCGATAGCTGCCGCTCCAACCGCACCGTAAGTAAAATTGAATGTGTGTCCTTTTTTATTTCCTATAGCTTTCAGTACTTTGATCGCCTGTTCCACTATCTCAGGTCCAATACCGTCTCCAGGTAAAACTGCAATGTTGTAATCCATTTATTAGTCAGGTTCTATAATATTAAGCATTCTGGTGGTGCATTTGATGGCCGCAACTGTCTGGTCCGGATCCAGGGCCCTGGTCTTAATGATGTTCCCTTCATAGTTCCAGGTGATCATACATTCCACAAGTGCATCGGTCTTACCGCCGGGAGGAATGGTAACCACATAATCGGTCAGCAGGGGGTGTTTCTTCTTAAGTTTGTCATATATCTTCCAGAGGGCCTTCATGAATGCATCATACTGCCCGTCCCCAGAGGCGGTCTCTTCGTAAATCTTGCAATCGATCTCTATGGCTACTGTAGCCACTGACCTCAATCCGCGTGCCACCGAAAGCTGGAAATTAATTATTTTGATCCGCTCAATGACCCGTTTTCCGCGGAGCACATCCGAGATGATATATGGAAGGTCATCCTTGGTGATGATCTCTTTCCTGTCTCCGAGTTCAATAACCCTCTCTGTGACCAGCCTGGCCTCCTCTTTAGTCAGCCTGATCCCGATCTCCTCCAGGTTCTTCAGGATGCTTGCCTTCCCGGACATTTTTCCAAGGGCATAGCTCCTTTTTCTTCCAAACCGTTCGGGAAGCAGGTCGTTAAAATAGAGATCATCTTTCTGATCCCCATCGGCATGTATTCCGCTGGTCTGTGTAAAGACATTCTCCCCGATCAGCGGTTTGTTGGAGGGGATCCTGATCCCGGAGAAGGACTCCAGTATTTTACTGGCATGATACAGATTCTCCTCGTTGACATTCATGTCATATTTAAAGTGGTCCTTGACCACGCCGATCACACTTGAGAGGGGAACATTTCCGGCCCGTTCTCCCAACCCGTTCAGTGTGGTATGAATGCCATAGATCCCGGCCCGGATGGCGGAGAACACGTTGGCTGTTGCCAGGTCGTAGTCATTGTGAGCATGAAAATCAAAATTCAGTTCGGGATAGCGTGTCACCATATCCGTGCAGAAGTCGTAGGTCTCCTGCTGGTTCAGGATACCCAGCGTATCGGGAAGCATAAATCTTTCAATAGTCTCATCCTTCAGGGCATCCAGCAACATGTACACATATTCCGGCGAATTGCGCATACCGTTTGACCAGTCCTCGAAGTAAACATTCATCCTGATCTTCATTTCCCTTGCCAGTCGGAGCACCTCTTTAACATCCGCAATGTGCTGTTCCGGCGTTTTCCTCAGCTGGTTCTGGACATGCTTCAGCGATCCCTTCATTAACAGGTTGTCCACCTTGCCACCTGCGTCCTTGATCCACTTAAGTGAAACGTCACCATCTATAAATCCCAGAACTTCAACACGTTCAAGGTACCCGTTTTCCTTGGCCCAGGTGAAGATTTTCCTGGCGCCCTGGTACTCTCCTTCGGAGACCCTGGCCGAGGCTACTTCAATACGGTCCACATTCAGCTCTTCCAGCAGCACTTTTGCAATGTTGAGTTTTTCAGTGGCTGTGAAGGATACCCCGGAGGTCTGTTCGCCGTCCCGGAGCGTAGTATCCATTATGGTGATTTCCATAACCTGACGGATTTAGGTCCTTGAATTTTCAAATGATGTAATCTTCTCTTTGATATTTAACAGGTAATCTATATCGTCGTAACCATTCAGAAGACACTCTTTTTTATATGGATTGATTTCGAAGCTTTCAGACTTCCCGCTGGCGGGTATGGCAATGGTCTGGTTCTCCAGGTCCACTTTTACCACCGTTGCGGGATCTTTTTCGATCTCTGTAAGCAGGGTGGAGAGGAACGTTTGGGATACCTGTACCGGAAGGAGACTGTTGTTGAGAGCGTTGTTTTTAAAAATATCTGCAAAAAAACTGGAAACCACCACCCTGAAGCCATAATCATGAATGGCCCAGGCGGCATGTTCCCGGCTGGATCCGCTTCCAAAATTCTCTCCTGCCACCAGGATGGTTCCCGAGTAAGTCGAATTGTTCAGCACAAAGTCCTTTTTGGGCTCACCATTCTTACCGAACCTCCAGTCCCGGAACAGGTTCTCCCCGAACCCATCTCTGGTGGTTGCTTTTAGAAAGCGAGCGGGTATGATCTGGTCCGTATCTACATTTTCAATAGGCAGGGGTACTGCGGTGGACTCTATGGTAATGAATTTTTCGGTCGACATTCGATTGGATTTATAGTATTACAATGGAAACGTAAAAAAGTTGTATCAGAGGAGTTCCCTTGGATCAAAAACTTTTCCGGAAACTGCAGCTGCAGCCGCCGTGAGCGGACTGGCCAGCATGGTTCGCGCCCCGGGTCCCTGGCGTCCTTCAAAGTTACGGTTGGAGGTGGATACAGCCAGCATTCCTTCCGGCACTTTATCGTCATTCATGGCCAGACATGCTGAACATCCGGGTTGTCTTAGCTTAAACCCGGCTGATTCCAGTATTTCCGTGATCCCTTCTTTCCTTGCCTGTTCTTCAACCTGCTTGGAACCAGGAACAATCCATGCTGTGACATGTTCGGCTCTCTTTTTACCCTGGACAAACCGGGCAACCGTTCTGAGGTCCTCTATGCGTCCGTTGGTGCAGCTTCCGACAAAAACATAATCAACCCTACGGCCCGCGATGGGTGTCCCTGCTTCGAATCCCATATATGCAAGCGACTTCTGGTACGACGCCCTGTTTCCCTCGTCTACCTCCTCGAGCGAGGGAATATGACCGGCGATCTTTGCTCCCATACCCGGGTTGGTGCCGTAGGTGATCATCGGTTCAATATCGGTCGCATCAAAATGAAGCACCTTGTCAAAAGTGGCATCGTCATCACTCTTCAGATGTCTCCATCGCTCAACTGCCCGATCGAATTCGGCACCTGATGGCGCAAATTCCCGTCCCTTGATATAGTCGAAGGTCTTTCTATCCGGGGCAATCAATCCGCCGCGCGCTCCGCTCTCAATACTCATATTACATACGGTCATACGTCCTTCCATGGAAAGGCTCCTGATGGCCGATCCGGCATACTCAATAAAGTATCCTGTGCCTCCGCTTGCCGAGATCTTCGAAATGATATAAAGGACCACATCCTTGGCTGTCACACCTTTTGAAAGCTCTCCATCAACGGTGATCAGCATCTTCTTTGGTTTGGGCTGAAGAATGCACTGTGTGGCCAGCACCATCTCAACCTCGGAGGTGCCGATTCCAAATGCCACGCTGCCAAAAGCCCCGTGTGTGGAAGTGTGACTGTCACCACAGACCATGGTCATGCCAGGTTGTGTAATACCTAGTTCAGGACCGATCACATGGACGATCCCATTGTAGGGATGGTTCAGGCCGTAGAGGGTGATCCCGTGCTTTTTACAATTTTCTGTGAGCCTGTTTACCTGGAAGCGGGAGAGCTCATCCCTGATGGTAAGGTGCTGATCAACAGTCGGAATATTGTGATCGGCTGTGGCGACGGTACGCCCCGGGCGCAGTACACTGACTCCCCGTTTTTCGATCCCTGAAAAAGCCTGCGGACTGGTCACTTCATGGATCAGATGTTTGTCAATATAAAGCACCGAAGGGCCTCCGGTAATCTCATCCACAACATGTGCATCCCAGATCTTGTCAAATAGTGTTTTTCCTGCCATTTTGTGTCAAATTGTAACGTAAACCGCAAATGTAAGAAACATTTACTACAATTTGACAAAAATATGGCTGTTTTTATGTCAAATTATAACCTGGCATACTTTCGGACCTGAGGATTGGAGCAGAGGATTGATGGTACAGGATTAATTTTTAAATTTGCATATGATCTCTTCACGGTATACTCTTCGATCGATCATTCTATTAGTGAGCATTTTATGGATCGTCCCGGTTTCGATGTATGCCCAGATTGAGCAGTTGCACGTCCGTCAGGTTGATACCATCGAAACTTCTCTGGATCTGTTCAACGAGACTAGCCCCATGCATATCACGCTTACCCTTGATCTGAAAAAGTACCAGCGGGAAAAGTACAAGGGGGAGTACATGCCGGTTCATTTTAGCTATGAGCTGAATGATACTACTTACCTGGAAAAGGATTTAAGGCTGAAAGCGCGTGGTAATTTCAGGCGAAGCCACTGTAACCTGGCACCCTTCTGGCTGGATATCCGAAAGGCTGATTTTAATAATGATCGGCTGGAGGATGTCAAACGGATTAAGATTGTTACACACTGTAAAGGGTCTCAGGCTTATGAGGAGTACGTACTGAAAGAGTACCTCTGTTACAAGATCTACAACATTGTCTCACCTGTCAGTTTCAGGGTCAGATTGATCAGGATGACCTATGTGGACACCGGGAGAAAGAATAAAACAACGGAAGGATGGGCCTTTATGATCGAACCGGAGGAGATGCTGACACAACGCACAGACGGAATATCCATCAAACGGGATGATCTGGGGTATGGTTTGATGCAACCTGATGTTACGGATGTGCTATGCCTGTTTGAGTATATGATCGGGAATACCGATTATTCGGTAGCGGGAAGGCACAATATAAAAATCCTCGGACTTCCCGGTTTCGGAAGTGTGGGATATACCCCTGTACCCTACGATTTTGATTATTCCGGATCTGTGGATGCCTATTACGCGGTCCCTGAAGAAAACCTGAGCATCACTTCAGTCAGGGAGCGATATTACATGGGACCGTGCAGGGAAGAAAGTGATTATATGGCAGCCGTTGAACATATTAATCAGTATCAGGAGGAAATCCTTAATCTGGTCAGGGAGTTCCCTTACCTGGATCCAAAGGACAATAAAGAACTAATCCGCTATCTTGAAGGTTATTTTGATCTTGCAGGTCACCCCGCTGCCCTTATTAATTCTCTTGAAAGCAGCTGCTTTTAGAAATATCTTATATTTTTGACAAACTGATTCGAAATTATTCAATATGCTAACAGTTCATAAGATTGGCGGTACCTCCATGTCCAAATTCGAAGATGTATTGAAAAATATTATCATAGGGCAGGCAACAGGTGGTTCCTATTACAACAGGATCTTTGTGGTTTCCGCATATAACAACGTAACAAACTGGTTGTTGGAACATAAGAAAACAGGTGAACCCGGAGTGTATGATCTGTTTTTGAAGAACAGGGACTACAGGGGGGAACTTAAAGTCTTGCTGGAGAAGCTGGTAAAGATCAATCATGATCTGAAGAGAATTGGACTGGATCTGGAGGTGGCCGACGCCTTTATAAAGGACCGGGTGGGACTGTGCCTGAATTACCTGACGAACCTGGAGGAGGTAATGGCCTCAGGCTATGTTAACAAGCAGAACATCCTGCTGGCTGCCAGGGAGATCCTTGCATCGATCGGAGAGGCCCATTCGGGTTTTAATTCGGTGAACATACTGAAGAATAATAATATAGAATCAACCTTTGTTGATCTGTGCGGATTCCAGGATGCGGAGTACCTGACCATCGATGAACGGATCAAACGTGCGTTTGCGAATATTGATTTTTCGGCGACGGTTCCCATCGCAACGGGATATACCAAGGGAACCGAGGGCATTATGAGAGAATTTGACCGTGGCTATTCCGAGGTGACCTTCAGCAAGATTGCCGTCGAGGTCAAAGCTGACGAAGCTGTTATTCACAAGGAGTATCACCTGTCCAGTGCCGATCCTGCCATAGTGGGAGTGGAATATTCAAAACCTGTGGGCCATACCAACTTTATTGTAGCCGACCAGCTTGCTGATATTGGCATGGAGGCGATCCATCCAAAGGCATCCAAACCCCTGGAGGTGGCAGGGATCAATATCCGCATCAAGAATACTTTTGAGCCTGAGCACCCGGGAACACTGATCTCGAAAGACTATATAGGGGAGGTTTCAAGGGTGGAGATCATTTCGGGAAGCGACCGGGTCATTGCCCTTGAAGTGCACGATCCTTTTATGGTGGGACAGGTGGGGTATGATCTGAACCTGATGAAGGTGATAGAACGACATAACCTCTCCTATATACTGAAGGCAACCAATGCCAACAGTATCACCATGGTTTTCTGGCAAAAGGGTGTATCAGAAGGCTTAATTACAGAATTGAAGGGACTTTATCATAAGGTAACTGTCAAAGAGGCCGCACTTGTCTGTGCAATGGGTACCAACCTGACCTATCCGGGTTCCCTGGCAAAAGCCACCACCGCACTTTTTAATTGCGGTGTCAACGTGGAGGCGGTTTCACAGTCCCTGATGCAGGTCAATATGCAGTTTGTGATTGCGAGGGATGACTTTAAGCCGGCAATCAGGGCAATGAACCAGGCACTCTGCCTGGAGGGCTGAGGCGTGTCCCTGCCACCAGGTGGTTCATTATACCTCACGCCCATCGATCAGAAATTACCGCTGGTGGAAAATATTGAACCAAAGAATATTTCCATTGTTCAATTTTTAATGCTAATACAAACCCTGTTGATATGACAAAGAGGACTATTTCAAGATTAACACCCCTTTTTATTTTTTTCTTTTTCTTTACTGCTTTGATAGGACAGGAGGTGGTGGTTGACTCCTCGGTTCATCGGGAGGACGGCCTCCGGATATTTCTCGATTGTACCCGGTGTGATATGAATTACATACGCGAAGAGATCCCTTATGTGAACTATGTGAGGGATGTGAAGGAAGCACAGTTATATATTCTGGAAACCAGGGAAACTACCGGGAGTGGCGGGAACAAATATACCTATACTTTTGTGGGACAGAAGGATTTCAGTGGATTGAATGATACTCTTTTCTATTCAAGCAGGCCCGATGATAACAGGGACTATGAAAGGATATGGAGAACACAAATGCTCAAGATGGGACTGATGCCCTATGTGGCAAAAACCCCTCTGTACAGTGAGGTGGTGATCGATCCAACCGAGCGTGTGGAACAGCAGGTTATTGAAGATAGATGGGACAACTGGGTTTTTGAACTGCAGGCTGAACCTGATTTTGAAGGAGAGGAGGCACTCAAGGAGCTGTCGTTGCGAAGCTCTGTTTCAGCTACGAAGATCACCCATGACTGGAAACTTGAGATTGATTTTGATCACCGTTATACCAGGACCAAATATACGTTTGAGGATACACTTTATACCAATTATAAAAGTTACCAGGGCCTGGATCTACTGGTGGTAAAGAGTATCGGGGAACACTGGTCAGCAGGCCTGAGATCCACCCAGCTGACTTCCTCCTTCAACAATACACGGTTTGGGCTGGAGGTGCTGCCCTCCGTTGAGTACAATATTTTTCCCTACTCCAAATCGACGCACCGCCAGTTACGCTTCCTTTACAGTGTTGGTGGTACATACAGGCTTTACAGTGATACAACCATTTACGATCAGATAGAGGAGATATTGTGGAAACAGCAGTTGCAGATTGCCTACCAGGTGCAGGAAAAATGGGGATCGATCAATGTATCCCTGGAGGGTTCCAACTTTTTTCATGACTTCACCAAGAACAGGATTGAATTAAGTGGGATCATAAACATTCGGATCCTGAAAGGACTTTCCTTCAGGATATTTGGTGGTGTGGCCAGGATCAATGACCAGTTATCCCTGGTAAGGGGAGAAGCATCGGAAGCAGAGATCCTGTTACAGTTACAGGAACTTGAGACCAGCTATAATGCAGAGGGCAGGCTAGGAATCACCTATACTTTTGGATCCATCTACAACAATATTGTAAATCCACGTTTCGGGAATGGCAGGAGGTTTTTCTGACCGCTGTTGCCGGGTATTATAGATTTTTGATCCTGTTCCAAAGTTCGTCAGGGATATCCATACCGCCTTCAAGATGTTTCTTCCTGTCGGAGAGTGAACGCTGGCCAGGGTAACGTACGTCGTCATTCAGGTTTATCAGATTATCCAGTGTATCCCGGATCAGATCATCTATCCGGGCTTCCGTCATATGACGGTGAATGTCAAAGGCAATAAATACCTGTGAAAGCTCTGTTTCAGATGTTAGTTTCCCGATCTTCTCAGTAGTGTTCCCTCCTGAAATAATGGCTGCAGCCAGGTCCAGTACCAGGGACAGAGCGCTTCCTTTCCACATTCCGGCCGGTAGAATTCGCATCGATTCCAGTATTTCATTGGGATTCCTTGTAAGGTTGTCCTCACGGTTATAACCCCCGAAATGGGGAAGCTCAGTACCGGTTCTGCTGTGCCATTCAAGTTTTCCATAGGAGTACTGGCTCATGGCCATATCCAGTACAACGTGTCCTTCTTTATGTGGAATGGCCAGTATGAAGGGATTGTTGCCCAACGCCGGTACCGAACCGCCCCACGGTGGCATATTGGGGAGTGTATTGGTCCAGCCCATGAACATGAATCCCTTCTCCGCAGCTTTCCACCCGTAGCTTCCGCCGCGCATCCAGTGATTGGTATTATGCAATCCCACGCACCCGATCCCGAAACCGGAAGCCAGATCGATACACCTGTCGGTGCAGAACAATGCGTTTGTGATCCCTGCTCCCTTCTTTCCGTCCCATTGTTCATGCGCATTAGAACCACCCTTTCGCTCGGGTTTAACGCCTGGTTTAACGGTACCGTTCCTGATGTCCTCTATGAATCTCGGGAAGCGATTGACACCGTGTGAGAAAACACCATCCAGGGTCGTTTCCGCAAAAACCCTGGACACCTCCTTCGCCTGCTGCTCGGGGAAATGATATCGAATAAGGATCTCGTAAAATGTATCTTTCAGTTCCTGGAAACGGAGGATCATAAGAGGGTTTCTTTTAAGGGGTAACAGGGATCACATTGCCTACTCCGCTCACATCAGTGTTCAGCGCAGGGGTTCCCATATACCATATATTTCCGACACCTGAAATATCCACATCCAGCTTGTCAGTTACATTGACCTCACAATTTCCAGCACCTGTTATCCGGATGTTGCACTCCTTCACCTCCATATCAAATGCCTTTATATTCCCTTCTCCTGTAATATAAATATCCAGCATGTCCTGCTGTGGCCCGGACAGATTAAAGTCACCTGCCCCTGTAACACCCGTATAGGATACTGAAGGAATGGTGATTTCAGCCGATATTTCTTTGTCAGTATTTACTTTATAATCCGGTTTAAACCCTATTTGAAGGATGCCATTGATCACTTCGTACTTCATCACTTCAAGAATTTCCGATTGAGCATGCAAAGTTACCGATTGTGTCTCCCCGATCACAATATCCACATTGCATTGTCCTGTTACATTCACCCCGTGGAAAGCAGGGAGCGTTACCTCCATTGATTCAACGTCCCCGGTTCCGATAATCGTCTGGTTACCATGCCAGTCACATCCTGTGGCCAAAACACCGGCTAGAAGCGAGATGGTTATTAATTTGATTTGTTTCATTTCCCTTTTTTCTTTTAGAGACAGGTGGAAAAATAAAAAGTTGCAGATTTTATGTTCGAAGCCTGATTTCTTTATATCTTCAAACCCGGATATTATAATTCCAACATAATGATCCGGCATTTTCTTCTGAAGCCACTTCTCTTTTTTATTTACATTCTCATAATGGCAGGATGTAAAGGTACGCACGGGAGCGATCAGATCAAAGAGGAAACCTGGCATATGACCGATGGGATCAGACAGGAGGGTCCCGGAAGTGAGGAAGAGGAATCTTTTCGTCAGGCGGCACTTGATGGGGAGGTGGAGAAGGTGAAAATGTTGTTGAAGCAGGGAGTTGAATCCAGCGTTGCCGATGAGGAAGGGCGTACAGCGCTGATGCTTGCTTCATATAACGGGCATTCGGAAATTGTTCTTATATTACTTGGCGATGGAGCGGAAGTAGACCGGCGCGATTCTATGGACCGTACAGCTTTGATTTACGGGGCTACCGGTTCATTTCCGGAAACTGTGCGCATATTGCTGGAAAACGGGGCAGATCCCAATATAGTGGATTCAGTGGAACATTTTTCACCCCTGATGTATGCCGCTGCTACGTTTGCTGCACAGAACGGGCATGCCCAGGTAGCAGAATATCTTAAACAGGAGAAATAGTTAAACCTTCTGTTCAGAAGAAAGTCAAAGAGAGAACTGACCTTAAAATAAATAATGAGACTCATCAAATGAATTTTGATGTACGAAAGGCTATTTTCTTAGCCGTATTTTACTTACCGGTAATGTATTTGCCACTGCTGGGACAGGAGCGTGCTTCCGTTCCTGCATCTGGTTATATTGAGCTGGTAAACAGGGCCTTCGGACAGGACCAGGAACTGGTCAACGGGAAGCAGTACTACAACAGGTATTCCCGCAGCATGGGACATCCCTATCTGTTGGAGGGTTGGGCCCACCAGGGTTCAGTCACACTTCGGGGCAAGGTCTACAATAATATATGGCTCAAATATGATATTGAATCCCAGCAGGTTGAAGTTGAATACCGGACCATGAACGGAGGTGACAACCAGGTGATCCTGGTAAATGACCGTATAGATGAGTTTTATATCGGGGATTACTATTTCAGGCGTTTAAAGCTGGAACCGGAACTTTCACAGATCCAGTTCTACCAGGTTTTGGGAAGTGGTCCGTTGGTCTGGTATATCAGGTGGGAGAAAAAACTGGTCCCGGTCAGTGGCGATTCAAGGTTTATTGAGGAGTTTACAGAGCCCAAACGGCATTACCTGGTAGAGGTGGAGGGGGAACTGCATGCATTTAATGGTGATAAAAGTTTTATCAAACTTTTCCCAAAAGAGTCCCAGAAAGATATGAAGAGGCTCATCAGGTCGAATCATCTGCAGATCCGGTCAGCCTCAGTTGAACAATTAGAACTGTTTATCCAGGCAGCAACTAACCTTATTACGGAAGGAGGAACCAGATGAAGCTCCTCCTTACCGTCTCCCTTCTTATCCTGGTCATAAGTCCATTAGCTCTGAAAGGACAGGGTGACGACATCCTGTTCAGCGGAAGTTACCAGGATGTACCTTTCGGGGAGTTTGTGAATGAGGTGGAGCAAAAAACAGGGGTAACCTTTTATTACCTGGACAGATGGGTAAGGGGGGTGCGGGTCACAGCATCGGGCGACAATATCTCCCTGCGCAGGACACTTGACCGGACACTTCTGCCTGCAGGGCTCTATTATTACCTTGAGGATAAAAGTGCCATCTACCTGAGCGACCGGCAGCCCCTGGTTAAAAGACTGCCGGATTATTCCGGTAACAGGGAGCGTTTAAACACAACCGGAGGGGAGGAATCTGAAGGCCTGACCTCTACAGAACAGAAGTATATTGAGGGCCGGAAAGCAGGAATGCTCGAGACTTTGACTGTTGGTACAAGGGCCCAGGGAGAGGGACGGAATGTGGCTGTCATCAATGGAAAGATGACCGATGTGGAGACCGGAGATCCATTGATCGGCGCTACTATCTATTTTGAAGAGCTGAAAAAAGGCGCTGCCACCGATGTGGATGGTCTCTTCAGTATTGTGGTCAAACCCGGAAAGTATACCGTCGAGTTCAAGTGCATGGGTATGGAGGAGCGTAACAACTACCTGGAGGTGCTTTCAGGTGGTAACCTTTCCGTTACAATGGAGAAAAGTGTGATTGCCCTGACGGAGGTGGTAGTGATGGCCAACCGTTACCACAATGTGAGGGGGACCCAGATGGGCTTTGACCGTCTTAATTATAAGGTGTTGAAGGAGGTGCCGGTAGTGATGGGAGAAAAGGATATACTGAAGGTCATCCAGATGCTGCCCGGTGTACAGACCGTAGGGGAGGGAGCTGCCGGATTCAATGTAAGGGGCAGCGCGGCAGATCAGAACATGATCTATGTGAACAAGGTTCCTGTCTATAACAGTTCGCATCTTTTTGGATTCTTTACATCTTTCAGTCCTGACATCGTCAAGGATTTTACCCTTTACAAGAGTAATTTGCCCGCCTCATACGGGGGGCGCCTGGCCTCTATTTTCGATATAACCGCACGCCAGGGAAACCTGAATAAATTTACCGCAAGGGGAGGGATCAGCCCGGTTACGGCAAGATTGTCTCTTGAGGGTCCCATTCAAAAGGGTAAGAGCTCCTATATACTCGCCGGACGTTCCACCTATTCAGACTGGATCCTCAAAAGGCTCCAGGATCCGGAGCTGAGAAACAGCAAGGCCAATTTCTACGATATATCAGGTATTCTGACCTGGGAGGCCGGGGAAAAGACACTGATCAAAGCATTTGGATACTACAGCAGTGATTATTTCAGACTGGGCACTACCAACCAGTATGATTATGACAATGCCGGAGGATCGATCAATATCAGGAGAATGATGAGTTCCCGGATTTCGGCCGACCTCGCACTGGTCTATGGCAGGTATGATTTCACCACCATCAACGAGCAGGTGGCATCAGAGTCCTGGACACAGGCCTACAGTATCAATCATTACGAAACCAAGCTGGATATGAGCTGGCTCTCCCTGGGTAAACATCAACTTACATTCGGTGGGAATGCTATCCTGTATAACCTCGACAGGGGAACCATTCTGCCCTACGGCGATATCTCCCTGCGTGTGCCGGTGGAACTGGGAGTTGACAATGGAATCGAAACTGCTGTATACCTGGCCGATGAAATTTCCCTTACATCGCGTCTGACCCTTTACGGTGGTCTCCGTTTATCCGCCTTTATGTCGCTTGGTCCGAATAAGGTCCAGGTATATGCGGAAGGAGAACCCGTTCAACCTGGCAGCGTGATTGATGTAATTAATGCAGGACCCTACGAATTAATAAAAACCTACGCAGGACTGGAACCCAGGGTTGCCGTTAATTTCATGATGGGAGCCAACAACTCGCTGAAGCTCTCCTATAACAGGGTCAACCAGTACATGTTTATGTTGAGCAATACGATTGCCATCTCACCCACCGACCAGTGGAAGCTGTGTGATTACAATATCGTACCCCCCTATGTGGACCAGGTCTCCCTGGGATTTTACCAGGATTTCCCAAGGGGTGGATTAAACAGCTCGCTGGAGGTCTATTACAAAAAGATCAACAATGTGGTGGATTACCGTGATGGTGCAAGTTTCATCAGTACTCCCAATGTGGAGACCGTTACACTCCAGGGAGAGCAGGAGGCTTATGGTTTTGAGGCGTTGTTGAGGAAGAATGCCGGCAAATTGAGCGGATGGCTGGCCTACAGCTACTCCCGTTCCATGATGCTGGTGGATTCCCCTATTCCCAATGAACGGATCAACTTTGGTAATCCCTATCCCTCCAATTTCGATCGTCCGCACAATTTGAGCCTGGTGACCAATGTCAAGGTGAACCGGAGACTCAGCTTCTCGGGCAATGTGGTTTATACAACCGGAAGGCCCGTTACCTACCCGGTCTCCATCTACTATCTGGATGACCAGCAGTTTATAGATTATGCGGACAGGAACAGCTACCGGATACCTGATTATTTCAGGGTGGACCTCTCCATCAACCTGGAGGGGAACCTGAAGGAGAGAAAGTTGTTCCACTCGTACTGGATGCTTAACTTCTACAATGTGACGGCCAGAAAAAATGCCTATTCCATCTATTTCCAGAATGATGAAGGCACCATAAATGGTTATAAACTGTCCATTTTTGGTAGGACAGTGATTACCCTCTCCTGGAACTTTAAACTCGGGAACTATGCAAGTGAATAGATATCCAATCATAATCATGATGCTGTTGCTGGTATCCCACTCCTGCATCGAGCCCTATGATCCGGTAATCAACGAGGCACAGCAGGTGATGGTCATCGACGGTATGATCACCGACAGACCGGGCATCCATAGTGTCAGGATCTCCCGCGCAACTCCATACAATAGTCCGTCATTTAATCCGGTAGGGGGATGCGTGGTTACTGTTCAGGACAATCTGGGCAATTTGGAATTCTATTACGAGAGCTCACAGGCGGAGGGAGTCTATGAGGCCTGGCTCGATGCACCTTTCCTGGGAGTTGGTAAATCCTATTCCCTGCAGGTAATAACACCTTCCAACAGGGAATATGTTTCGGATTACGACACACTTCTTTCCTGTCCGCCCGTCGACTCGCTTTATTATATCCAGAAAGAATCAGGCGGGGAAGATCCGGAAGAAATATGGCATGGGGTCCAGTTCTATAACGATGTGAGAGGTCAGAAGAGCGGTACGCGGAATTACCGGTGGAAGGCAATTGCAACATGGGAGTACCGGTCACCAGCTGCATACAATTATATATGGGACAGGGGAATTGTCACACCTAACCTGGATGATTCGGTCCACTACTGCTGGCTTACGGAAACCATCCAGACAGTATACGCTGCCTCAACCCGGCTGCTTTCCGAGAACAGTATATACAAGAATAAATTGCATTATGTATCTGACCAGACCCCAAGGCTGGCAGTAAGATACAGCCTTCTTGTTGAACAACAGTCCCTTACTGATCAGGCTTACATGTACTGGGAAAAACTGGCTGCCCAGTCCGCCAATGCTGCCAGTCTTTATGAGACACAACCTGCAAGCAGCCAGGGTAACATACATAATAAATACATATCTGACGAAAAGGTCCTGGGATGCTTTTATGCAACACAGATACAGGATAAGCGCTTATTCGTGGATAAAAAAGAGCTGGACTTCCCGGTGGCAGCTTATAAGTGTACTCTGGACACTCTTTTCAATAATAGTTCGTTTTACATTGATGATTATTATTTCCTGTTATCATTGAATCCTATTGGTCCGGGACCGCCATGGATGGGTGGCCCGAAAAATTGTTTTGACTGCACCGAGCGGGGCGGGGATAACGAAAAACCCGATTTCTGGTAATGGAGAGGAAAAGCGTTCCATATTACATTATTTTACTGTTGATCCTAACCGGATGGACAGTCCGGCCTGTTTTTGCCCAGACTCCATTTGATGAGGTTTATTGGGACGAAGCGTCGCACATCTCCGAAAAGGTTCACCTCTTTACCGATCGCACCATCTATGCAGTGGATGAGGATATACATTTTGTTGCGGATTATCATGTAAGCGGACCCATCGGGGATCAACCCTGGAGCAGCATGCTGTATGTTGAACTGATCGCCCCTGCCGGAAAACCAATGGTACAGGGCAAATTCCTGATTTCAGGCGGAAAAGCTGAGGGCACACTTCATATACCCGTTGAATCTATTACAGGGGTATATGTCCTGAAATGTTATACACGCTGGATGCGCAACAGCGGTCCTGCCAGTTTTAGTTATACAGACCTGAAGGTGATTAATCCATTCCGCCCTGAAGTGGCACTTCCAGGTGATGAAGTCAACCCTGCGGGGAGTTTTCAACCGGTCCCCGGAAGTAAGGTAGTTCTCGAGTGCGTGACCGGTTCGGACCTGTACCATAAAGGCGAGGAGGTGGTTCTTCAGGTAAAAGGATCAGCCAACTATGCCCCGGACCGGATCAGGTTCAGTGTTACGGTGGTCCCGTCAGGAGCCATTGATCTCCCGGGAGAATATTTTGAACCCACCTCTTCCGGGAAGGATTCCGCTTTTATGGTCGGATTTTTACCCGACCTGACCAATGGCATCTCCATATCAGGCACTGTTGTTGGTCCTGATCAGCAACCCGTACCTTACGCCACCCTCCATTTCTCATTGCTGGGTAAGAACCCTGACTTTTTTGCAACCATGTCCGATGAGAATGGAAGGTTTGTTATCGTTACCCCGCCTGGTTCAAAGGAGACCATGGAATTCTTTATCACACCGGAGCAGGAGGAGGGCAGCGGACTGGAAGTCAGGATCGACCAGGAGTACGACACCAGGCAAATACCCGTCCCATGGGAGCAATTCAGACTATCGGATGACGAAATTGAACTGGCCGGCAAGATAGCGCTCAACATGCAATTATCAAAGGCATACAGGCCTGAAGCTTCCAGGGTTGGCCAAGTGGTCAGGGAGGATACTGTGGGGAGCCGCGTCCCTTTCTACGGAACCCGGGTGAAGCGCCTGCTCATTGATGATTATGTCATGCTGCCCAACCTTGAAGAGGTATTTATTAACCTGATACTTGAAGTGCAGTTCTACAAAAAACAGGGGAAAGACAGGATCAGGTTCATCAGTCCCAACAAATCCATAGGGGTCTACAACCCGTTGATCTTGATGGATCATATTTCCGTTTTTGATCATGAAGCGCTGCTGGCACTTAACCCGGAAAAGATAGAGCGAATCGACCTGATCAATGATATATACCTGAAAGGGAATGTTGCGTTCGGCGGAGTCCTGGCGATCTATTCAAGAAAAGGGGATATGGCGGGGATAGACCTTCCAAAAGGATCCTATTTCTTTGATTACCAATCGATCCATCAGGAGGCTTCTTCCGGCGAACCACTTTCATCCGGGGAAAGCCGGATACCGGATATCAGAAATACCATCTTCTGGGCCTCTGATTTGCAGCTGAAACAGGGCACACAGATAGAGGTTCCCTTCAAAGCCCCGGCCGGTAAGGGAGACTATATTGTACTTCTGAGAGGGGTGACACCAGGTGGAGAGATATTTTCCGCTTCCACCAGATTCCGTGTGGAGTAGCTCGCTGAAAATTCAATATCTTTGCAGCTTCATTCCAGTTTATGAAGGAGGGTCAGAAAGATTATCCGCTACACGATTTTTATGGAGATATCCATTCAACCTATGACAGGGTCAACCGGGTATTTACCTTTGGAAGAGACCGGTCCTGGCGCAGAAAGGCTGCCAGGGAGGTGATCCAGGGCCGTCCGGCAAGGGTACTTGACCTGTGTACCGGCACGGGTGATTTTGTTCTGGAGCTGGCCCTCCAGGCTGCCCAGGCTTCATTAAAAACCGAACTGACCGGTTTTGATTTCAGCCATGAGATGCTGAAGGAGGCACGACAAAAATATCAGGAGTTAAAGCTGGGCATTTCCATGCCGGATATTCATTTTGAAGAGGGGGATGCAGGGGAGATGCCATTCCAGGGCGGCTATTTCGATTCATTGGGTATTACCTTTGGTATCAGGAACCTGGTGTATGCAAACACCAGTGCCTCCAAACACCTTTCAGAGATCACCAGGGTGCTCCGGCCCGGTGGACAGCTGGTGGTGCTGGAGAGCTGCAGGCCCGGTAGTCCGTTATGGAAAGTTTTCAATGATCTATACCTCCGGTTTATCCTCCCTTACCTGGGCGGATTGATATCCGGCAACCTGAAGGCGTACCAATACCTGGCCCGCTCCTCAAAGAATTATTACAGTATCAGGGAGATGGGTACGATCCTGGAGACAGCCGGATTTAAAATGATCAGGAACAGATCACTCTTTATGGGATCTGTAATGTTGCTGGTACTGGAGAAGAGATAGAATGAAATTGTATATTTGGAGACAGAGAAACAGGGATGACTATCGATGAGTTAAACGAGGCATGCAGGGATACATTCATGGAACTGCTTGGCATTGAGTTCACGGCAGCTACTGAGGAGACCCTGGAGGCCACCATGAAGATCACACCCAGGTTGTACCAGCCGGCGAAGGTGGTGCACGGGGGGGCCCTGATCTCACTTTCCGAGAGTGTCGGCAGTGCAGCATCCTATCTCCTGGTTGACCCGGAACAGTTCGATGTGCTTGGCAGCGTGATCAACACGCACCATCTGTCCCCTGCCAGGCATGGCACCCTTCATGCGAAGGCTTCACTGGTTCAAAAAGCTGATTTTAAACATATCTGGGATGTGGCAATAAGGGATGATAGTGACAAACTTATTTCCATCAGCCGTGTTACCAATAGTATTAAGCCAAGATGAACAAAGGTCTTTTAGCGATCCATAATGCCTCTATTGCCAAAAACCTCCCTTTTGTAACATTTCGTCTGCCGCAACAGGAGCACTCCGCTACCTATATTCAGACCACCCCTGGAAATGTGGAGTGGAAAACCACCAGGGATATTTCGGGAGAGACGGGTTTTATGATGGCACCGTTTGATACCAGGAACGGCCACCGGTATATGTTGATCAGACCTGACCTGGTTATCGAGGAGGAGCAGATCACAGGGGAGACAATCCGCAGGGTGGAAGAAATTGAATCGAGACCACAGCCCCGGTGGAACGGCGGGGCACCTGTGGTGACCGGTAGAGAAATGTATATGGAACAGGTGGATGCCATTAAATCCTCCATCTCAACCGGAGCCTTTCAAAAGGCGGTCCTCTCCCGCATCAGGGTAGTGGAGGGGAATCACATGGATATTATTCCGAGACTTTACCAGTCTGTCTGCAAGAAACATCCCAACGCATTCACCTATCTTTTCAAGAGTGATGAACATTTCTGGCTCGGAGCCTCTCCTGAGCCTCTTCTCAGGCTTCGGAACGGCATGGTATCAACCGTATCACTCGCAGGGACCAGGCCTTATGCTGAGAGGCACCTCAATATCAACCGGTGGACCGCCAAGGAGGTGCTGGAACAGGAGTATGTAACCCGTTATATCCATGACGTACTGAGGGAGTTTGGCGTGAAGGATTACAGGGTCAGTTCCCCCTACGTGAAGAAAGCGGGGAACCTGCTGCACCTGCGTACAGATTTCACCTTTGATTTTGAGAGACTTAATGGAAAGATGTGGGAGTTTGTGGACGCCATGCATCCCACACCCGCTGTGGCCGGCCAGCCCAAGGAAGATGCCATCAACTTCATCAAAGAACTGGAACCCCATGACAGGGATTACTATACGGGGTTCCTGGGGCCTCTCATGCACCAGGGTGAGACAGATCTTTTTGTGAACCTGCGATGCATAAAGATTACCCCGAAGCATCTGTCACTTTATGTGGGAGGGGGTATCACCCTTGAATCCGATCCTGCCGAAGAGTGGACGGAAACACTCCTGAAAGCGGAGTCGCTTCTGAAGATCATGGCTGCCTATATTAAAAACCTGGAATAATCCGGATGCATCATCTTCAACATATCGCCGACCTGGGGCCACTCTTTGCAGCCGTTGGTGCCAGGCATATCATCATTGCCCCCGGCAGCAGGAATGCACCATTGATCCAGTTTTTTACATCTGATAAGAGATATATCTGTCACAGCCATGTGGATGAGCGATCAGCCGGATATGTGGCACTGGGGATGGCCAGGCACCTTGATGAACCGGTGGTGGTGGTCACCACCTCGGGAACAGCGGTCCTGAACCTCTCACCGGCCATTGCTGAAGCTTTTCAGCAACGCATCCCACTACTGGTGGTGACTGCAGACCGTCCCCGGGAGATACTCACACAGTTCAATAACCAGGTGACCGACCAGCGTGCTCCCTATTTCAATCATTCAAAGGGATTTTTTGAATTTCCGGCGGAGGTCAGGAGTGAAACTGAGCTGGAGGCAGGGATCCGGTCGGTTGTACAGCTTTTCAGGGAAGCAATCCGGTTTCCTGCAGGTCCGGTGCACCTGAACCTGCCACTCACAGAACCCCTTTATGAACTGCTTCCCGGCTCCGTGTTGCCTGAAAGAATAGTGGAAACCGGTATGGATGAGCCGCCGTCACCAGCCGTTTCCTTCCCGGCCATTGATCCTGTAACTACCAAAGTGATGATCCTGGGAGGCATGGGTAAAAAGGACCGGGAGGTTAAGGAGACACTCGAAAAGATCCTTGTCTCCTGCCAGTCGGTTGTGGTGGCCGAAAATATCTCCAACCTGGTCTCCGGCCATTTTGTATCCTGTCCTGAGCTTGTCCTTTCCGGGGTTTCAGATGTTGAAAGAGAGGCTCTTGCTCCGCATGTGGTGATTGCCTTCGGACTGCAGATGGTTTCCAAGCGCATGAAACTCTTTGTGCAATCACTGGGGGAGGTCATCCTGATAGATCTGCGAGAGGGGGCTCCTTTAACCGGATTTCTGGAAGGGACCAAAGGATCAGGCAGGGTGACCAACAGCTACTGGAGGAAATGGAAGGAGATAGAGGACCGCGAGACGGATCGTGCTGCTTCATACCTTCAGCAGGCCCCGTTCTCAAACCTGACCGCAGTGACCCGGATCCTTCAGTCAGTCCCTTCCCAAACGGTGGTCCACCTGGGCAACAGTGCGACTATCAGAAATTCGCAATTGATTCGGACAAGAGGGGATTTGGAGTATTACTCCAACAGGGGCATCTCGGGAATTGACGGTTCACTCTCCGCAGCCTTGGGAGCAGCCATGGTATCGGACCGGCTGCACCTGCTTTTGCTGGGCGATCTCAGTTTTGTCTATGATTCCAATGCGCTCTGGAACGATAACTTCCCGGAAAACCTGAAAATTGTTGTGATGAATGACGGAGGCGGGGGAATATTCCGCCTGCTGGATGGTCCCGATCGCATGGACTTTTTTGAAGAGTTCAGCGTCACCCATCACCCGGTATCGCTGGAACTGCTCTCAGGTGCCTTTGGAAGGAGCTTTGGACGGGCAAGGGACTTTGAAACTCTGGATCGTCTCCTGGGATCACTTTATGCAGCCGGAACCGGGTTGTCTGTGCTTGAGGTAGATACCACCGCCAGTGAAAATAGTCGTATCTTTAAGCAATTATTCATATAAACCAATCTATTCAGATGGAGAAACGAGTATGGAAGAGCCTGGGGGAGTTTGAGGAGATCAGGTTTGAGTATTATCAGGGGATCGGAAAGATCACCATCAACAGGCCCCGCTATTACAATGCATTCACGCCTGATACCACAAGGGAAATGAGTGAAGCACTGGTCACCTGCAGGGAGAGACCGGAGATCAGGGTGGTGATCCTTACTGGTGAAGGGGATAAGGCTTTTTGTAGCGGAGGGGATCAGAATGTAAAGAGTTTTGCCGGATATGTCGGAAAAGACGGAGTACCCCGGCTCAATGTCCTGGACGTGCAGCGCCAGATCAGGAGCCTTCCCAAGCCGGTGATTGCCATGGTGAATGGATATGCCATAGGCGGGGGGCACGTGTTGCATGTGGTGTGCGACCTGACAATCGCCTCTGAGAATGCACGTTTTGGCCAGACAGGTCCCAAAGTGGGCAGTTTTGATGCAGGTTTTGGTTCCTCCTACCTGGCCAGGCATGTGGGCCAGAAAAAGGCCAGGGAGATCTGGTTCCTGTGTGAACAGTATACCGCAGCCGAAGCACTTGAGATGGGTATGGTCAATAAGGTGGTCCCGCTGGAGAATCTGGAGGATACCACGGTGGAGTGGTGCAACAAGATCATGAAACACAGTCCCATATCACTGAGGATGATCAAAGCCGGGCTCAATGCCGAACTGGATGGACAGGCAGGGATCCAGGAGCTGGCAGGGAACGCTACCATGCTTTATTATATGACCGGTGAGGCACAGGAGGGAAAAAACGCATTCCTGGAGAAGAGGGACCCTGATTGGGACAAGTTTCCCAGGTTGCCATGACTGTATAACTCAAAGATTTTAACTAAGTTTGTCCCTGGATGAACGCTACTCAAATATGGCTCAGTGCATTTAGGTTGCGAACCCTTCCACTGGCAGTCTCCGCTACCACCCTGGGCAGCCTGCTTGCACACGCTGAAAACCGCTTCCGCTGGGGAGTCTTTATCTTCGGAACGCTGACGACATTGTTCCTGCAGATCCTCTCCAACCTGGCCAATGATTATGGCGACGCCCGTAAAGGTACAGATAATGAAAACCGGCTCGGACCGTTAAGGGTGACACAGTCGGGACTGGTATCGCAAAGGCAGATGCGATGGATGATCTCCGTTTTTGTCCTGCTGAGCCTGGTGTCCGGATCATTACTGATCTGGTCAGGATTGCGGGGAGACAATATGTTACTCTATGGCCTCTTTTTCCTCCTGGGATTCTCTGCGATCTTTGCTGCCATTAAATACACCATAGGCAAGCGTCCCTATGGTTATGTTGGATTTGGCGATATTATGGTATTTATCTACTTCGGCATACTGGGTGTGGCGGGTACCTATTTCCTGCACACACACACCCTGCATGCCACCATCCTGCTCCCGGCTTCCTCTGTCGGACTCTTCAGTGCGGGGGTGCTGAACCTGAATAACCTAAGGGACCATGAAAATGATGCCCTGAACGGGAAGCATACCCTGGTTGTACGCATGGGGGTGTCATGGGCTAAAACCTATCACGTCATCCTGCTCCTTACCGCATTGATACTGGCTTTAATATATACAATCCTTCATTTCAAATCCTACTACCAGCTTATATTCTTACTACCGGTTCCGCTGCTGATCTCTGACATAAGCAATGTGATCACCAATACCGTTCCGGTGGAACTGAACAGGGAACTGAAGCGCCTGGCAATGGCCACACTGCTTTTTTCTATCTCATTTGGGATCGGATTGGTACTTTAAATGCTTCGCGCTACCTATATCCATTATCCACTGATATTTATCAGACCTGCGGGCACCTCCAGGGGTGTACTCGAGCAGAAGCCCTGCTGGTTTGTCAGGCTCACCTCTGAAGCCGGAACGACGGGCATTGGCGAGGTCTCATTTATCCCGGGACTGAGCGTGGAGAAAGAGGAAGAGATGGAGATACGGCTGGACCATATCTGTCAACTGATCAGCAGGGGAGAGATGGACCCAATGCAGCCATTGCCATCCCTGCCGGGTGTTCAATTTGCCCTGGAAACTGCAGTGCACGACCTTGAGGCGGGAGGTGAGAGGATCCTCTTTCGATCACCTTTTACAGAGGGCAAGAGAGGCATTACCACCAACGGTTTGATCTGGATGGGGGCAAAACCCTTTATGATCAGCCAGATCAGGGAGAAGATGCATCTTGGGTTCAGGGTGTTGAAGTTAAAGGTGGGCGCTCTCAATTTTTCAGAAGAGCTGGATGTTGTCAGGTGGATACGTTCCGAATTCAGAGAGGCTGAACTGGAGATCCGGCTGGATGCCAACGGAGCGTGGAAGCCCCTGGAAGCTCCCGAAAAGATGGAGCATTTTGCGCGTTACAGTATTCACTCCATAGAACAGCCTGTGGCTTCAGGCCAGTGGGAGGAGATGGCCGGGCTCTGCAGGGATGGTGCCATCCCGGTGGCGCTTGACGAGGAGCTGATCGGTGTTTCTGACCCCGGCGAAATGAAGGCATTACTGCACAAAATTAATCCCGCCTATACTGTTTTGAAACCCGGCCTGCTGGGTGGATTTTCAACCACTTCGCAATGGATCGAACTGGCCGAAACCAGTGGGACCGGCTGGTGGATCACCTCGGCGCTGGAATCCACTATCGGGCTCAATGCCATCGCACAGTGGACCGGCCGGAAAGGAGTGACCATGCCACAGGGCCTGGGAACAGGTGCGCTCTATACCAATAATTTCAGCTCACCGCTCCAGATGCGTGGTGAACAGCTATGGTTCCGTTCTGGTTCGGAATGGGACCTGGATGCCATAAAACCATGAATGGCCAGTCAGACATAGGGAATTCCTTCATTCTGGATGGCAAAGAATATTCAAAAAATGATTTGCTGAATTTTTGCTCGGAACAGCTGAATGATACCGGCACACCAGAATGGGAAAAGGATGTTTTCTCATTCATAGCACTTTTTCTCGACCCGGAGAACGGGGAGATCATCCAGAGGAGCAGTGGTTCAACGGGCGATCCCAAATCCTTCGTTCTTTCAAGGGAAGCCATGTTACAGAGTGCCAGCCGGACACTCTTTTTCTTCGGACTCAAGAAAGGTGACCGGGCCCTGCTCTGCCTGCCGGTACATTATATTGCCGGTAAGATGATGGTGGTTCGGGCACTTTCTGGTGGACTGGACCTGGTGCTTTCCGAACCCTCTTCACGACCACTTTTGGATATTGAGGGAACCATTGATTTTGCTGCCATGGTGCCCTTGCAGGTCGAAGAATCGTTCCTGAACCGGGACCCGCTTGAAAGGGTCTCCACATTGATCATCGGGGGCGGTGAACTCCACCCGGCCACCCGGGGGAAACTTCAGTCCATGACGCTTCCTTCAGCCTACGAGACCTTCGGAATGACGGAGACCTACACCCATTTCGCGGTGAAAAGGATCAACGGACCCGGAGTACAAACTTTTTTCAAACTGCTGGAAGGTGTTCGCATTGAGCTTGATGCAAGGGGTTGCCTGGTCGTTGACCTGCCCGGCATCACATCCGGTCCGATGGTCACCAACGACCTGGTGGAGATCGATAAACAGGGAGATGGATTCAGGTGGCTTGGAAGGCTTGATAACCTGATCAATTCAGGCGGGGTTAAGATCATTCCGGAATTGCTGGAAGAACAGATCTCAGCATGCATCGGGCATGACTGCCTGGTGCTGGGAGAACCGGACCGGAGACTGGGTCACAGGCTGGTCCTCCTGGTGGAGTACGATGGTGATGATCCGCCTGTGGATAAGTGGGCCGACCTGATTGAAAAAAACATATCAACCTATGAACGGCCCAGGAGGATTGTTACAGTTCCTGCTATTCCCAGGAACGCTTCCATGAAACCGGACAGAACAACTTCCCGGAAGTTGTTGTTATAGAGATCAAATAGTTACTTAAAAAACAATTTATGAAAGCACTGAAAATCATTCTGATTATTGTTGTGGTCCTTCTGGCCGCCATCCTGATTGTTCCACTCTTTTCACCGGCTACGGCTAAAGTCAGTTCTGAGACTGAAATTGCCCTGGAGCCCGCAGACATCTTCCCCATGGTGGCATCCTATACCGACAGGGAGAAATGGGATCCATGGGTGACCCAGGACAGTACCACCAAAGTGACCATAGATCCGAAACCCGGTTACGTTGGATCCACCTATGCATGGGATGGTAAAAAACTGGGCACCGGACGAATGGAGGTCAAGTCAGTAGTGGAGAACCAGAAGATCCAATCCTCACTATGGTTTGGCAAAGTGGAGACACCGTCACAGGTGGAGTGGAACTTTGAGCCTGTGGATGGCGGGACCCTGGTGACATGGTCCTTCAGCCAAGAGACCACCTATCCCATCGGCAGGCTGGGAATGATGTTCGGGAAGGTGTTCCTGAAGAATAGCTTTGATCTGGGACTGGCCAACCTGAAGGAGTATCTGGAGTCCATGCCCCGAAAGAGCAGCGGACTGGGTGATATCACCGTGGCCACTTTACCTCCCATGACGGCCCTTGTGGTGGAAGGGGCCGGAACCATGGAGTCTATTGGAGAGCAAATAAGCGGAATGTACCAGATGCTTTATGCAGAGGCGGCAAAACAGCAACTGGAAATAACCGGGCCCCCCTTTGCACTTTACCTGGATTATGACGAATCCACCGGTTATTCCAACTTCCTCGCGGGTGTCAGTGTGAAAAGCCCTGGTGTTGATGCCGGGGACGTAAAGGCAATGTCCTATCCCGAGATGAGTGCTGTTCAGGCTGTTCACAAAGGTCCGTATGAAGAATTTGAAGGATCTTATGAGCAGCTGGAGAGCTACATTGAGACCAATGGAATGGATGTGAAAGGCCAGGTATTTGAGTTTTACCAGGTTGGGATGATGACCGAATCGGATCCCTCCAAGTGGGAGACGCTTATTGCGTTCCCACTGAAATAAAATGGAACAGAAGGAGATCAAACGGATCTTTTACAGGGATGGCTTCCGGCTGGCGCAGGACCACCTGGGACAGGAGGTAACCGCTTCAAATCTGAAGAGAGCCATTGATCAACTCTACCGGTCAGTGGATGAGCTGCTGGCCTCATTCCTGGAGCGTAGTGCGGCTGAAGGGGTGCCGGTAGATTGTAAAAAAGGGTGCAGCTGGTGTTGCTACCAGGAGGTCTTTGCTGTAACCCATGAATTCCTCTATCTCCATGAGCATATCCTGCTTAACTTTTCAGATAAGGAGCGGGCAAATATCCTTGAGAAGGCCGGGGAGAAGGTGAAGCGGACCATGAGGAGAACGTTGGAAGAACAGCTGAAGGTAAGATATGCCTGCCCTTTTCTTCTGGATGGAAGTTGCCTGGCCTACGGGGCCAGGCCCATGGCCTGCAGGATCTACCTTTCGTCATCGGTAAACTCCTGTAAAGTGGAGCATGACCAACCCGAAAATAACAAGCGCATACCCGAATTGTATGAATTCCCTTTGCTGGCCGGGCGCATGCTTAACGAGGGATTCGTAGCCTACCTGAAGCTCCTGGGCCTCCGGACATCTGAGCTACCTCTGGAGCAGGGTTATGCGTCCATGGTGAGGCTGGACCAGACCATGGAGGGTTGGATCGGGGGGAGAAGAGCTTCCTGATAACAATTTAGTACATTCGTATATGCGAAAAATCACCATCGGGATCCTGCGTGAAACCAAGGACCCTCCTGACAGGCGTGTTCCGTTCTCACCCGGTCAATGCCGTTCATTGCTTGAGCGTTACAGCGAGCTGACGATCCTGGTCCAGCCCTCCGGTAACCGTTGTTACACAGATGAAGAGTACGAAGCAGCTGGTATCACCCTGGCGGAGGATCTATCCAATTGCGAGGTGCTGATGGGGGTGAAGGAGGTGAGGCTCGATACCCTGATCGAAAAAAAATCTTATCTCTTCTTTTCCCATACGGCTAAAAAACAACCCTATAACCGGGTACTGTTGCAGGAGGTGGTGAGACAGGGGATCCGGTTGATGGACTATGAATATCTTACCAGCAGGACGGGGATCCGGGTGGTGGCATTCGGCCGTTGGGCCGGTATGGTAGGGGCTTATAACGGCCTGCGGGGATATGGTCTGAAGAGCGGAGTATACCGGTTGAAGCCCGCTCATGAGTGTTTTGATCTGAAGGAGATATACAGAGAGTTAAATAAGACAGATACCGGGAACAAAAGGTTTGTGGTGACCGGAGGAGGCAGAGTGGCAGGAGGTGCGGTGGAGATCCTTGATGCAGCGGGAGTACAACATGTGGAGCCGGATACATTTCTGAAAGAGGAGTTTGTCAAGGCCGTCTACACCCGTCTCGATCCGTGGCACTATACCCGCAGGACAGACCGGGGACCATTTGACTTCAACCATTTTACGAAACATCCCGGGATGTATGAGAACAACCTGATGCCCTATGCAGCGCTTACCGACATATTGATAGCATGTCATTTCTGGGATCCGGCTTCCCCGGTAATGCTGACCCGTGAAGCGCTGGCCGGGGGTTCACTGCCCATTTCACTGATTGCCGACATCAGCTGTGACATCAACGGGCCCATTGCTTCAACCATCCGTGCCTCTACCATCGCTTCACCATTTTACGGATATGATCCGGCCACCGGGCTGGAGACAGATCCTTTTCAGCAAGGCGTCATCACCGTCATGGCTGTGGACAATCTGCCGGGGGAGCTTCCCAGGGATGCTTCAACCGATTTTGGTGAAGCGTTGATGCAACATGTGGTCCCGGAACTTCTCGGGACCAGGGATACGGGGATGCTGGACCGGGCCTCCATTACGCGGAATGGAGCGCTGACCCTGCCTTATGCGTACCTTAAAGATTATCTTGCAGGAAAGGAGTAGCTACCTCAGCATCTCACTGTCCACCAGGCACTCCACATGGGGATGGAGCCAGAGAAAGGAGGCGGGAAGTTGTGTGGAGATCTTTCCTTCCATCAGTTTCTCTGCTACCTCTTTTTTTCCTTTGCCGGCTACCAGCATAATGATCTTCCCTGAAGAGAGGATCTCCTGTATGCCAAGTGTCAGACCGTAGGATGGTTTATGTTCCAGCGAGGCGATCATGGAGTGCTCAAGAGATGTATCGGCCAGCGCTGTAACATGACTGTATGGCTCAAGTCCGGGTGCCGGTTCATTGAGTCCCAGGTGCCCGTTCTTCCCCAGGCCCAGGATACAGATATCGATGGGTCCCTCACTCAGTATGCGGGACCGGATCCTGCCGCTCTCTAATTCAAGGCTTTCCGGATCAGAGGAGAAAGAAATATAGCGGTCCGGGGGTATGCGAAGGGGCTTTAAAATTTTATTCTGAATAAAGTATTCGCAGGTAACAGGGTGGTTTTCAGGGACCCCGCCCCACTCATCCAGCTTGAGGATCCGCAACCGGTTGAACAGGTCAGGTTTCCGGCTTGCTGTTGCAGCTAACTCACCGTAGAGCCCTTCCGGCGAGCTTCCTGTGGCCGCACAGAGCAACAGTTCCGGTTTTTTTTGAATCTCTTCCAGTACCATGGATGCTGCATTTCCGCTCATTTCCTGGTAATCGCTGCAGTATGTGACCAGCATGAATGCTACCTTTTCCAGAGATCAAATGGTTTGGCAGCGCTGCTTTTGAAGGGCAGTTCCACCTTTCTGCCCGTACCGGCCGATTCGTAGGCGGCAAAAACGATCTCCATGACCGCCCTGCCGTCCTCGCCTGTTACAAGAGGTTTTTTATCGTTCTTCACACAATCAACAAAGTGTTCCATCTCTTGGGGGAAACCGTAGTTCCAGTTCTCCTCAAACATGATGTAGCTCCAGCCCACGGTATTTCCCGCTTTCTCCACGGCATATCCAACCCCGTTATTGCTGTATGTCTGGATCGAGTTTCCCTGCAATACATCTGCATAAGCGACTCCTTCGGTTCCGTGTATCTCGGCACGGTCATCCATACCCCCGGGTTTGGTCCAGCTCTCTTCGGCCATGGCAGTTACTCCGTTCTCGAACTCCAGGATGATAATGCCATTGTCGTCGCCCCTGGTCTTGTCTGTGTGCACCGTGGTGCTCATCTGGGCATAAACCGATTTCACAGGATTGTTCCCGTTAAGCCAGCGGAAAAACTGGAAGGCATGGCAGCCCATGTCCATGGTCACACCCCCGCCGGAGAGCTCCACATCCCAGAAATGGGGGGCATGCGGACCGTCATGTTTTTCGGATTGCTTCAACAGCACGGGTTTACCCAGGGCTCCTTCGTCCAGCAGTTCCTTCAGGCGAACATACTTGGGGGTGAAACAGAGCTCTTCTGCATACATCAGTTTCACCCCGGCTTTTTTACAGGCTTCGATCATCCGGTCTGCCTCTTTCATGTTGATGCATAATGGCTTTTCCACCACAACGTGCTTTCCTGCTTCAGCGGCTTTCAGGCAGATCTCGCAATGAAGATGGTTGGGCGCTCCGATGATCACCATGTCAATCTCCTCCAGTGCAAGCATTGGATCCAGCTCGGTAAAGTGCTTGGGAATCTGGTGTTTCTTTGCGAATTCCTGTGCTTGCCCCGGTGGGGGCGACATGACAGCAAGTATGTCTGCATCATTGATTTTATTGAAGGAATCTGCGTGTATGGAGGCTATAAACCCCGATCCAATTAATCCAACACCTACTTTTTTATCCATCGTAATCATCTAATTTTGGTTATCAGTTGGCATCCGGACACAGAGCTGCTGCCCCGAGGATGGCAATGTTCTTTGTATCAGTGAATCTGACCTGGAAATTATCCAGGACCGAGGGGAACGGAATAGCTCTAATGGAGAGCCACATAGCTTCCTCGTAATATCTGTGGGCCTTGGCCAGTGATCCGCCGATGATCACAAGCGGGGGATCCACCGCCATAATAATGGTCTTGATGGCATTGCCCAGGTGGCCACCATATTCTTTAAATGCCTTCAGTGCTTCCCTGTCCCTGCTGGCCGCTTCAGCAGCCATCTGCTCCCCGCTCTTTCCATGGGTGCGGCTGAAGAAAAAACTGCCTGTATAGTGCTCGTAGATCCCGTCCAGGTAGGACATGGTACCGAATTCACCTGAACAGCAATGCGCATCGGGGATCAGCGCGCCGTTCTTGACAATTCCCGCTCCCATCCCCGTACCCAGGGTGATCCCCACAAAATCCCGGTTGCCTGAAAACTCCCCGTAACGGTACTCACCCATGGCAAAACAGTTGGAATCGTTGTCAATATGGACCGGTATACCGAATCTCTTTTCGAGGATCGATCTGAGCGGTATCTCTTTCCAGTTGGTTATGTTTAATACGTCATAGACCGTTCCACTCTGCCTGTCCACCAGTCCGGGCACTCCAACACCTATTCCCCCAACCCGGTCATCCAGCAGTTTTTGGATCAGCTGTGCGATGATCTCCACGGCATCCATGGGATCCTGCGAGGATTGATCAAGCTTCTCAAGGACCTGTTCCGAAAGCTTTGTTCCTGTGACTTTACCTGCAGCCACTTTGGTACCACCCAGGTCCACCCCGATCAGGGAACGGTTATCTGCTTTCATAGGCGGTGATCAGTTGAAGTGACGTGTATTGTCCCGTTCGTTCTTATCCTTCCACTTATCCATATTGGTCAGACTGACGACCAGTCCGATCCCTCCGATGCCCAGCAGTGCATATCCCAGCGGGCGGATCAGGGCCAGGCTGATGGTCAGCAGAATGCCAAGTGCCAGCAGTCCCATGCTAACGCCCCACATCATACGATAATCGCGCGGTTTTTTTTGTTGATACATGGATTATATAAGGTTCTTTAGGGTTGAAATCATTTTGAGCGGATCGCTGGCCGAGAAGATCGTATTCCCCACCACAAAGACGTCCACACCCGTTTCGATGAGCGCACCCACATTCTCCTCTGTGACGCCCCCGTCCACCTCGATCAGGGTTTCCGCCCCCGCATCGGAAATCATCTTCCTGAGTTTCCTGATCTTATGATAGGACTGCTCGATGAATTCCTGTCCCCCGAATCCCGGGTTTACCGTCATCACCAGTACCATGTTCAGATCGCCCAGAACATTTTCCAGCAGTGATACATCGGTATGGGGATTGAGTGAAACGGCCGGTTTCATGCCCAGCTCCCTGATCTTGTGGATGGTGCGGTGCAGGTGCGTGCATGCCTCATAGTGAACGGTCAGCCAGTCGGCTCCCGCATCCCGGTACTCCTCCAGGTAGCGCTCGGCATTGATCACCATCAGGTGCACATCCAGCGGTTTCTTCGAGACTTTTTTGATCTGGCGGATGATGGGGAACCCAAAGGTAAGGTTGGGTACAAAGACACCATCCATTATATCGAGGTGCAGCAGGTCCGCTTCGGAGCGGTTGACCAGCTCGATCTCCCTTTCCAGGTGAAGAAAATCGGCTGTGAGGATAGAGGGCGCAATCAGGTGCTTGCTCATATTTACAGGCTTTCATGTAAAAATACATTTTTAAAATTATTCGCCACCAATCAACAGCTCCTTTCTCTTTCATTTCCAAGTTTCATTACATTTGCCTCTAGTATGTCATAGACTACTGGTATTAAGAATTGCAAATGTCATGATCGTTTTTGAAGAGGTGATTGCCCGGCGGACCGGTATACCGCTCAGGCAGGTGAAAAATACAGTTGAGCTCCTGGAGGAGGGAGCAACCATTCCCTTTATCAGCCGATACCGGAAGGAGCATACGGGCAGCCTGGATGAGGTGCAGATCACCGAGATCAGGGACGTGCTGAACCAGTTGAAGGAGCTCCAGAAAAGACAGGATTATATCCTGAAGACCATCGAAGAGCAGGAGAACCTGACCCCGGAACTGAAGCAAAGAATAGAAGAGTGCCTCGACCCGGTGCAGCTGGAGGATATCTACCTGCCCTATAAGCCGAAACGCAAGACCAGGGCCACTGTAGCCAGGGAAAGGGGGCTTGAACCCCTGGCAAAAATATTGATGAAACAGCAGGAGAGGGATATTGAAAAAGCCGCTTCAGGGTTCCTGAATGAAGAGGTGGAGAGCGTGGAGGATGCCCTGCAGGGTGCCCGTGATATAATTGCAGAGTGGGTCAATGAGAACCAGCGTGCCAGGAAGACGGTCAGGTATCACTTTGACCGCAGTGCGGTAGTCTCTTCCAGACTGGTAAAGGGCAAGGAGGAGGAGGGAGCCAAATTTGAGGATTACTTTGAATTCAGCGAACCCCTGAAAAAATGCCCGGGACACCGGATCCTGGCCATGCGCCGGGGAGAGCAGGAGGGATTCCTGAAACTCTCCATCGAACCGGAGGCCCTCCGGGTAACCGAAGCACTGGAAGAGCAATTTGTGAAGAGCCCTTACGATGTGGGACAGCAGGTGGCCGAAGCTGTCAGGGACGCATACAAACGCCTCATGCAACCCTCCATCGAGAATGAATATAAGGCCCTGTACAAGGAGAAGGCCGACCAGGAGGCTATCAAGGTCTTTGCTGACAACCTGAGACAGTTACTGCTGGCCTCGCCCCTGGGACAGAAACGGGTATTGGCCCTGGATCCCGGGTTCCGGAGTGGTTGCAAGCTGGTTTGCCTGGACGAGCAGGGGAACCTGCTGCACAATGAGACCATTTTCCCGCACCCGCCCCAATCCGATCGCGCCGGGTCGACCCGGAAAGTCTCCTCTCTGGTCCAGCAGTACAAGACTGAGGCCATTGCCATTGGCAACGGAACGGCCAGCAGGGAGACCGAGCGTTTTATCCGGATGCTCAGGTTCCCGCACGACCTGGAGGTCTATGTTGTCAATGAGTCAGGTGCCTCCATCTACTCCGCCTCCAAAACAGCCAGGGATGAGTTCCCCGACTACGATGTAACGGTCCGTGGCGCTGTCTCCATCGGCAGGCGGCTGATGGACCCGCTGGCCGAACTGGTCAAGATCGATCCCAAATCCATCGGGGTGGGACAGTACCAGCATGATGTGGACCAGGGTAACCTGAAAAAGAGCCTGGACGAGGTGGTGGAGAGCTGCGTCAACCTGGTGGGGGTGAACCTGAACACCGCCAGCAAACACCTCCTCGCCTATGTATCAGGACTGGGTCCTGTTCTGGCCCAGAATGTGGTGGATTTTCGCAGCGAAATAGGAGTGTTCACCTCCAGGAAACAGTTAATGAAGGTGCCCCGGATGGGTGAGAAGGCTTTCGAGCAGTGTGCCGGATTCCTGCGCATTGAGGGAGCTGATAATCCCCTGGATAATTCAGCCGTCCACCCCGAGAGCTACCATATTGTGGAACAGATGGCCGCTGATCTGAAAGTGGACCTGAAACAACTGGTGAAGGATGATTCGCTGGTGAAACAGATAGAGCTGGAACGGTATGTAAAGGGAGGGGTGGGGATCCCCACCCTGAAGGATATCCTCGCCGAGCTGGAGAAACCGGGCAGGGATCCCCGGGAGCAGATCGAGGTGTTCGAATTCGATCAGACCGTTTACAGTGTGGAGGACCTCAGACCGGGAATGGAGCTGCCGGGCATTGTCACCAATATTACCAGGTTCGGGGCTTTTGTGGATATCGGCGTCAAACAGGACGGCCTGGTCCATATCTCACAACTGGCCGACCGGTTCATAAAGGATCCCAACGACATTGTCAAGATCCACCAGCATGTGAAAGTGAAGGTGCTTGAGGTGGATATGGCCCGCAACCGCATCCAGCTCTCCATGAAAGGAATGCAGAAATAACCTGATCCATTTTTGTTTTGCAGGGATCATAAAACCTTGCCCCGTAATCATACCAGTCCAGGTTCACTGAGCCGAGTTGTTCGTCCTGGAGCTCCTTGCCGTTGTATAGGTACTTGTTATCACAGGACGCCATACAAATGAAGATTACAATTGAAGAAAAAAGGTGAGTTGCCACAAAAGAGACAGGCACTCCCGATAACGGGATTTACAGGTTTCTTATGTTTTCCTAATCTTGATGCCCCAGGATGAAAGTCTCATTCCCGGTACTTAGATCAGTGGTCAACTCACCCAAGTGTAAATTTACTAAATTCTTGTATCAGTACAACTTTTCCCTCGCAGTTCTTGTCCCGTCCCGTGGGCAGGCTATGCAAAGAGCCAGCAGGGCGGGGAGTGATGGGTTATTGCTCGTCTTTTCGTTTATAGCCTACTCGTTTCTGCTTCTTCTGTTCCAGTTCCTGCTGCTTGGCTTGCTCCAGTTTCTTAAGGTATTCGAAAATCACCAGGACCTGATTATCATGTTCGGCCATTTTGTGTTCTATCTTCTCAAGTCTGTTCAGGGCCTCTTTTTGTGAGGCCAACATCTCACGCATCTTGGTGAAGATTCTTACGATTTGGATATTAACCTGGATTGCGCTTTCATTGTTTAATACACTGGCTAACATAATGACACCGTGTTCGGTTTATGTAATCAAAAAGGTTATGTAAACAATCATTGTGAAACCGAGTTCTGTACCAGTATAGATCGTAATAGTTGACATAATGGGTTGACATAA